>ERZ795053.2882-NODE-2882-length-20216-cov-22.155349_pt1 | contig 20216 bp, 21 predicted proteins | sample MGYA00375137_ERZ795053 | MGnify/ENA primary metagenome ERZ795053 (study PRJEB30182, sample SAMN05720284) | activated sludge metagenome | isolation source: Anaerobic digester | place: Hong Kong | collected 2014-12-17 ...
CACCCATCCTGACAGCGAAAGGCATCCCGATGGTCTCGTCGATCCAACACGCACTGCAACGGCTAACGCCCGACGTCCGGCAGCGCCAGCCCTTGCAGCCGGCCCATCTTTTTATCGCCGCCTGGCTGCTGACCATGATCTCCATCCCGATCCTGCGCTGGGTGATCGGAGACGGGGTGCTCCACCAGGGCGTCATCGCCGGCGTAATCTGGCAGGCAGCCGCGGTGCTTGCCATCAGCTACCAGGCGTGGGGCGCGCGGCAGGTACTGCGCATCGCCGCCATCGTCATCCCGCTGAGCTGGCTCATCGAGCGCATCGGCAGCACGACCGGCCTGCCCTTCGGCCCGTACCACTACACCGACGCGCTGGCGCCGTTGGTGGGTGGCGTGCCGGCCGTCATTCCGCTGGCCTGGCTCATGATGCTGCCGCCGGCCTGGGCAGTGGCCTATGCCGTCACGGGTACGGTGCGCGGCTGGCGCTTTGTGGCCGTCAGCGCGCTGGCCTTCACGGCGTGGGACCTCTTTCTCGACCCGCAGATGGTGGCGTGGGGTTACTGGGTGTGGGAAGTCCCCGGCCTCTATTTCGGCATTCCGCTCATCAACTACGCCGGCTGGCTGCTCTCGGCGGCGCTGCTCACGGTGGCCGTGCGCCCGCCGCGCCTGCCGGTGCGCCCGCTGCTCTTCGTCTATGGCGCAGTGTGGTTCCTGCAAAGCGTGGGGATGGCCATCTTCTGGCAGATGCCGGGGCCGGCGCTCTTTGGCTTTGCGGGCATGGGCGTGATGCTGCTCTGGGCGATCCGCCGCCAGCGCCAGATCCCATGATCGTCCTGCCGATCTTCGTCAGCGCTGCCCTTGTCACGCTGCTGGCGATCACCTACAACAACATGCGGCGCTTCCTGCGCCTGCAAGCGCCCGCGAACGGATCCGCCGATGCCACGGCCCCCTGCGTCTCGATCCTGATCCCGGCGCGCAACGAGGCGGCGGTGATTGGCGAGAGCGTCCAATTGCTGAGCGCCCAGGGGTACTCGCAGCGAGAAATCATGGTTCTCGACGACAACTCCGAGGACGGCACCGGGAGCATTGCCCAACAGGCTGCCGGCGACGTGCGTGTGCTGACCGGCAGCCCGCTGCCCGCCGGCTGGATGGGCAAGAACTGGGCCTGCCACCAGCTCGCGCAGCACGCACAGGGCGACATCCTCCTCTTCACCGACGCCGACGTGCGCTGGCAGCCCGGTGCGCTGGCAGCCGTCGTCGACCTGTTCGAACGCACCGAGGCGGACCTGCTCACGGTTTGGCCGACGCAGATCACCGTCTCGTGGGGCGAGCGGCTGACCGTGCCGCTCATCGCCATGACGGTGCTCGCCTACCTGCCCGTGCAACTTGCGCACGACTTCTACCACCCGCTCGCCGCAGCGGCCAACGGGCAGTGCATGGTCTTCCGGCGCACAGCCCATGCGGCAGCGGGCGGCCACGCCGCCGTGCGCGGCGAGATCGTCGAGGATGTGCGGCTGGCGCAGCGTATCAAGGCGGCGGGGCTGAAGCTGCGCATGGCCGACGGCGCCGGCCTCGTCACCTGTCGCATGTATGGCGGCAGCAAGGCATCCCTCGACGGCCTGGCCAAGAGCGTGCTGGCCGGCCATGGCAATCACCGCCTGTTGCTGGTCTTGTCCACGAGCGCGCACCTGCTGCTCTTTTTGTGGCCGTGGCTTTGGCTTGCCGCCGGCCGGGGCTGGGCGCTGCCCGGCTGGCCGCTCTGGCCGCTGGGGTTGGTGACGGCGGGCGTCAGCCTGCGCGGGGTCACGGCCTATGCCAGCGGCCAGCGCGTCGGCGATGCGCTGCTCATGCCGGTGTCGGCGCTGCTCATGACCTGGATCACCGTGCGGGCGCTCTGGTGGCGAACGCGCTACGGCGGCGTGCGCTGGAAAGGACGCGTCGTTCGTGCCAACTGACCCTCGCAAGCCAGTCGTGATCATCGGCGCCGGCATTGGCGGGCTGAGCGCAGCCATTCGCCTGGCCGCCGCGGGCCGGCGCGTCGTGATGCTGGAGCAGAACCCTGCGGCGGGCGGCAAGATGAGCCAGATCGTGCAGGATGGCTTCCGCTGGGATACCGGCCCGTCGGTCATCACCATGCGCCACGTCTTCGAGGATCTCTTCGCCGCGGCCGGTCGCCGGCTCGACGACTACCTGACGCTGCTGCCCGTCGACCCGCTCACGCGCTACTTCTTCCCCGACGGTACGCGCATCGACGCCACGCGCGACCTCGCGCGTATGGCCGAGCAGATCGCCGCCATCGACGAGCGCGATGTCGAGGGCTACCTGGACTTCCTGGAGTACGCCGCGCGTCTGCACCGGATCACGGGGCCGGTCTTCATCTACAACCAACCGCCGACGCTGCGTTCTTTTCTGGGCGTGCCGCCGACTGATATGGTGCGCGTCGATCCCTGGCTGACCATGGACCAGGCGATCCGCCGGCGCGTGCGTTCGCCGCAGATGCGCCAGTTGCTGGGGCGCTTCGCCACCTACGTTGGCGCCAGCCCCTACCAGGCGCCGGCCACGCTCAGCGTCATCGCCCACGTGGAACTGACGGGCGGCGTCTGGTATCCGGCCGGCGGCATCTATCAGATTGCGGCGGCCATGCAACGGCTGGCCATCGAGCTGGGCGTCGAGATTCGCACCGACGCGCCGGTGGCAGGGATCGACGTCACGGGCGGGCGGGCCACCGGCGTGCTCACCGCGGCCGGCGAGCGCATCGACGCCGCGGCGGTCGTGGCCAACGTCGACGTCGCGACCGTCTACGATCGCCTGCTGCCGGCGGCCGTCGGCAGTGCGCGCCGGGCAAGCCTGCGGCGCCTGGAAACTTCCTGCTCCGGCTTTGTGCTGCTGCTGGGCGTCGAGGGCGAGCACCCGCAACTGGCGCACCACAACATCTTTTTCGCGCAGGATTATCGCGCCGAGTTCGATGACATCTTCCGGCGTGGCATCCCGCCCGACGCGCCCACGGTCTACGTCGCCATTACATCCAAAAGCGATCCGTCGCACGCGCCGCCGGGCCACGAGAACTGGTTCGTGCTCGTCAACGCGCCGGCGCTTGGGCCGCGCTTCGACTGGACGCAGCAGAGCGACGCCTACCGCGGCCGCGTGCTCGACATGCTGGCCGGCTTTGGCCTCGACGTGCGCGATCGCATCCGCAGCCAGGTCACGCTCACGCCGCAGGAAATTCAGCAGATGACCGGCGCCTGGCGCGGCGCGCTCTACGGCATCTCCTCCAACCAGGCGCTCAACGCCTTTCGCCGCCCGCACAATCGCTGCGCCGACGTGTGCGGACTCTACTTCGCCGGCGGCACGACCCACCCCGGCGGCGGCGTACCCATGGTGACGCTGTCGGGCAAGGTGGCCGCCGAGCTTGTCCTGAACGACAGTTGACCGAAAAGTTTGTTGGTCGCATACTGGGGCTATCACCGCCCACCAATGCACGATCGAAACGAGGGATGCCATGTCAGCACCGGCGAACGATACCACCACCCAACCGACTGCCACGCCGCCGCGCCGGCGCCGCTGGTGGCTGTGGATCCTGGGCGCCGTCGTGGCGGTGATCCTGGTTTCGGCTATCGGCTTCGTCGTCTGGGCAAACAATGCCGCGCCGCCCATGGCGCAGGCACTGGCCTCGCTGCAGGGCGACGACAAGGTCGGCGTGATCGAGGGCAAGTGGATCATCTTCCAACCGCTGGCCATTGCCCGCGAGACAGGCTTCATCTTCTATCCTGGCGGCCGCGTCGACCCGCGCGCCTACGCGCCACAGGCCAAAGCCATCGCCGAGCGCGGCTACCCGGTCGTCATCGTGCCCATGCCGCTCAACCTGGCCGTCTTTGGCGCGGGCCGTGCCCAGGAAGTGATGGACGCCTTCCCCGACGTCAAGAATTGGGTCATCGGCGGCCATTCGCTGGGCGGCGCCATGGCCGCCAACTTTGCGGCGAACAACCCCGGCGCGGTGGATGGCGTGGTCTTCTGGGCGGCCTTTCCCGCCGGCGGCGATTCGCTGGCTGCACAAGACGCGCTGGTCGTCACGTCCATCTACGGCACGCTGGACGGCCTGGCCACGCCGGAGAAAGTACTGGGCGCCAAGCCCTTATTGCCGGCCGGCACGCGCTTCATCCCCATCGAAGGCGGCAACCACGCGCAATTCGGCTGGTATGGCGACCAGGCCGGCGACAACCCGGCCACCATCAGCCGCGCCGAGCAGCAGGAAATGACCGTCGCCGGCACCGTCGAAGCACTCGGCATCGTCGAACTGGGACCCTGATTTTGCCTCCCCACAAGCACAAAACACCGTTTGCACAATTTTTGCCCAACTTCTATCCAGCTTTGTAATCCTCAACACTGCGCGATCCGGCGCACAACCTCATAATCGATATTATGCGTACGTTGGGTTTGGTCGGTCTCGGAATTGTGGTCATCCTGCTGATCGCGTTGCTTGTCGGGCCGCTGTTTGTGCCGGTGCCGCCGCTGGCCGGCACGGTGGAAGCGGCAGCCCTGGTCGACGCCGACAGCCGCTTTGTCGACCTTCCCCTGGGCAGCGACATTCTGAGCGTGCACTACAAAGAGGCCGGCGATCCGGGCAGGTCATTGGTGCTTCTTCACGGCTTCGGTGCAAGCCTCTTTTCGTGGCGGGAAGTCATGGCGCCGCTCGCGGCATCCAACCAGGTCATTGCATTCGACCGGCCTGCGTTTGGGCTGACGGAACGGCCGCTGCGCGAGACATGGGGTACGGTCTCCGACTGGGCATCGGGCGTTCCCTACAGCGCGCAGGCCCAGGCCGACCTGACGATTGCCCTGCTCGACGAGCGCGGGATCGACAAAGCCGTGCTCGTCGGGAACTCGGCTGGCGGCGCGATCGCGATGCTGGTGGCACTCGAACATCCCGAGCGCGTCGAGGCCCTGGTGCTGATCAGCCCGGCCGTCTACAACGGCGGCGCAAACTGGGCGGCTCGCTTGCTGCTGAATACGCCACAGATGCAGCACATCGGGCCGCTGATTGCCCGGCGCATCCAGGAGTGGGGGGATGATTTCGCCCGCAGCGCGTGGCACGACCCGGAGCGAATCACCGACGCGGTGTGGCAAGGATATCTGGCGCCGCTCCAGATCCAGGATTGGGATCGCTCGCTGTGGGAGCTGACCGCGGCAAGTCGCCAGCTTGGCCTGGCGGACCGCCTGGCGGAATTGGAGTTGCCGGTGCTGGTCATCACGGGCGACGACGATCGTATCGTGCCGACGGAACAGAGTGTGAGACTGGCGGGCGCGCTGCCCAATGCTGAACTGACAGTCATCCCGGCGTGCGGCCACGTGGCGCACGAGGAGTGTCCCCAGGCGACGCTCGAGTCGATGACGGCGTTTCTCAACAAGTTGCAGCAATAATATCGGCCGGACGGGACGGGATTGTCTGGCTGCACGGTGCAGCCGGTTTCTTTGAGCGCGCCGCATTCCGGCCACGGTGAGGCCATACGGCCCGAGAAAACGCAGAAATCTGAAACCGAAGCCCTTCTCATGAACGGCTTCATAGCAGGCAGAAAGCCCTGCCGAACGATCGAAAACGAGGAGAATCAACCATGGAACGAATGGATCGCATCTTTATCAAAGATTTGCTGGTGCGCGGCATCGTCGGCATCAAGCCGGACGAACGCGCCAACCGCCAGGATATTCTGGTCAACGCGACCTTCTGGGCCGACACGCGGCCGGCGGCGCTCAGCGATCAGATCGAGGACACGGTGAACTACCGCTCGGCGGCCAAGGCTATGATCGCGCACATCGAAAGCGAGGGGCCGCAACTGGTCGAGAGGCTGGCCGCCGACCTGGTGCGCGTCTGCTTCGAGTCGGATCCGCGCATCCAGGCCGTCGAGATGTCGGTGGAGAAGCCCGGCGCGGTGCGTTTCTCGCGCTCGGTGGGGCTGACCATTTATCGCACACGCGCTGAAATGCAGGCAGGCGCTTGAGAGCCACAAGAATGAGCGAGCGTATGGAAGTCCTGATCGCACTGGGCAGCAACATCGATCGCGAGCGTAATATGGCTGCCGCCATTGACCGGCTGCGCGCCCACCCGCAGATGGAACTCGTGGCCGTCAGCCCGATCTACACCACCGCCGCCATCGGCAGCGACGGCGCCGAGTCTGGCCAGCCCATCTTTGCCAATGCGGCGGCGCGCATCGCCACGGCCCTACCGGCGGCCAAACTGCGCCACGAACTGCGCGCGATGGAAGCGGCGCTGGGCCGGGTGCGCACCGCCGACAAGTTTGCGCCGCGCCCCATCGACCTCGACATCATCTTCTATGGCGCCGAGGTGCTGGAACTAGACGGACATCATATCCCGGATCGCGACGTGGTGCGCTTCGCCCACATCGCGCTGCCGGCCGCGGACATAGCGGGCGACTGGATTCACCCGGAAACCGGCCAGACGCTCGCCACAATTGCAGCAATGCTGAGCACAGAAGAACTGGAGAAATCACGATGAATAGCAATGGGATCTATCACAACGGGAACGGCAGCAACGGCAGGTACGCAAACGGTAACGGTCACAATGGTAACGGTCATAATGGAAATGGACACAATGGGAATGGTCGCAATGGCAACGGCCATGTGATTGCGCCGCCGGTACTCCTTGCGCCCGAACGCGTCGAGCCGCGCCGCTATTACGACACCAACTTTGCCGTGACGGACGAATACCGCGCCGGCCTGCCCGACCTGCAAAATGGCCCGGCCTCGCTCATCCAGGGCAGCCCCGTGGCGATTCAGCAGGTGGGCATCCACAACTTCCGCCTGCCGCTGCGTTTCTTGAACCGCGACGGCGCGCCGCTCATGCTCGAAACGTCGGTCACCGGCACGGTCTCGCTGGAGGCGCACAAGAAGGGCATCAACATGTCGCGCGTCATGCGCACCTTCTACGAGCACCAGGAGTCGCTCTTCAGCCTCGACTTGCTCGAGAGCATTCTGCACGACTACCGCACTTCGCTGGACAGCCTGGATGCCCACCTGACGTTGCGCTTCAACTATCCCATGGTCAACGAATCGTTGCGCTCGGGGCTGGCCGGCTACCAATACTACCAGGTGGCGCTGGAAGCGCGCATGGATCGGGCCGGCGTCGTGCGCAAGTTCATCCATTTCGATTTCGTCTACTCGTCGACGTGCCCGTGCAGCTACGAACTGTCGCAGCACGCGATCATGGAGCGCAATATCGCTGCCGTCCCGCACAGCCAGCGTTCGGTGGCGCGGGTCAGCGTGGAACTCAATGACTTCCTGTGGATCGAGGATCTGCGCGACCTCTGTCTGGAGGCGCTCAAGACTGAAACGCAGGTGATGGTCAAGCGCGAGGACGAGCAGGCCTTTGCCGAGCTCAACGCTGCCTACCTGAAGTTTGTCGAGGACGCCGTGCGCCTGCTCCACGAGCAGCTCGACCCGGATGCGCGCATCAAGGACTTCAAAGTCGTCGCCTCGCACCAGGAATCGCTGCACAGCCACGACGCGGTCAGCGTGCTGGTCAAGGGCGTGCGCGGCGGCTTCACGCCGGAGATCGATCCGAGTGTGTTTGCGACGTTGATTCATCGGTAGGAGCATTCTTCTATGCCAACAGCACTCATCTTCGGCGCAAGCGGCGGGATCGGGCGGGCGCTGGTGGAGCGGCTGGCAGCCGATGGCTGGACCGTCGGCGCAGTCAGCCGTCACCCCGGCGACCTGGCCGGCCTCACCGACCATCGCTATGAGGCCGACGTCACCGACGCCTTCGCCGTGAGCCAGGCAGTCTACGCCGCTGCCCAGGAATTGCCGCCCGTCGATCTCTGGATCTATGCGGCCGGCGACATCCTGGCCAGCCCCGTGGCCGAAATGGAACCGGCAGCGTGGGCGCGCATCCTCGGCGCCAACCTGACCGGCGCGTATCTCACTACGCAGCAGAGCCTGCCCTTGCTGGCCGAGCGCGCCCACCTCGTTTATCTCGGCGCCTATAGCGAGCGGCTGCAACTGCCCGGCATGAGCGCATACGCGGCGGCCAAGGCCGGGCTGGAAGCCTTCGCCGCGGCGCTGGCCAAGGAGCAGCGCAAGCACCGTGTCACCGTCGTGCGCCCCGGCGCCGTCGCCACGCCGCTGTGGGAGAAGGTGCCGCTGCGCCTGCCGCGCACCGCCCTGGCACCCGCCGAGCTTGCACAACGCGTGCTCGACGCGTATCATGCCGGCGTTACCGGCACCCTGGATCTGTAGCAACAGTATGCCGCCGGCTTCGTGGGCCGGAAAGGAGCGACCATGCCGACCGTTCGAATCATTGCCGCGTTTGTGCTCGCTGCGTTCGGGCTTGCCCTGGCGCCGCAGCACGCCGAGGCGCATCAACCCTACTTCGAGGGCGACGACTGGACGCCGGCTACCGCCTATCGCGTCAAGGATCCGACCGTCTCCACCGCGCTCTACGCCACACTCGACAGCCGCACAGACATCGATTATGTCGTCTTCACCGGCCAGGCTGGGCAGCGCATTCTCCTGGGCGTCACCATCCCGCAGATCGAAGGCCAGGCGGAATTCGCGCCGACGATCGCGCTGATCGGGCCGGGGCTGCCGGCTGCCGCGCTGCCGGAGAGCATCGACATACCTGACGGCGCCGGCGCCGTCATTCTGGCGCCCGATCCGGGCCCGGCCGCGGAGTTCTTCGAGCCCTTCAGCCGCACGCGCTACTGGGAGCGCCAGGAGGAGCGCGTCACCCTGCCGGCCGACGGGGACTACACGGTCGCCGTGTGGGATGCCGCGGGCCGCGCCGGTCGCTACACGCTGGTCGTCGGCGACCGCGAGATTCCCGGCGGCGACATGGCCTTTCCCTTCAAGCTGCGCAGCTTCTGGACGCCGGTGCCGCAGCCGCCCGCCCCGGCACAACCCCATGCGTGTGGGAGCAGCCGGTGAGCCGTCCTGGCGATGCGCTGACGCGCCTGCGTACGATCTGGCAGCCGGCCGCGTATCACGGCTTCGGCCACACCGCCGGCTTCTTCGAAGGCTGGTACTTCAAGATCGTCGACGCGACGGAGCAGCACCGCTACGCGATTATTCCCGGCATCTTTCTCGGCAAGGACGGCGTCGATTCGCACAGCTTCGTGCAGACGCTAGACGGCGCCAGCGGGGCGACCTGCTATCATCGCTATCCCCTGGCGGCATTCAGCGCCGCGCCTGCTGCCTTCGACATCCGCGTGGGACCGAACCGCTTCACCGCGCAGGGCATCGAGCTGAACATCGACCGGCCCGAACAGCGGATGATCGGCCGGCTGGCCTTCGACGGCATCACGCCCTGGCCGGTGACGTGGCGCTCGCCCGGCATCATGGACTGGTACAGCTTTGTCCCCTTCATGGAGTGCTATCATGGCGTTCTGAGCCTGGATCACGCCGTGCGCGGCCAGCTTGTCATCGGCGGCGCCGCGGTCGATTTTCACGGCGGGCGCGGCTACATCGAGAAGGATTGGGGCGAAGCTTTTCCACGCGCATGGATCTGGATGCAGACGAACCATTTCGGGCGCACGGGTGTCTCGCTCACAGCCTCGGTGGCGCGCATCCCATGGCTGGGGACGGCTTTCCGCGGCTTCATCGTCGGCCTGCTGTGCGATGGAACGCTCTACCGCTTTGCCTCCTACACCGGCGCCGTAATCGACCGCCTGGAGGTGACCGACCACCAGGTCTTCTGGGAGATGCACGGTCCCGTCGTGCATGGCGGCGTGCGATGCCAGGCGCGGCTCAGCCTGGTCGCCCACCGCGACGAAGAGGGGGTCGATCTGCTGCACGCACCGATGCGCACCGCCATGCTGCAGCGCGTGCTCGAAAGCCTGACCGCGTCGGTCGATGTCACACTGAGCGTCGAGCTCGACGGGCGCACGGTCGAGGTATTTGCCGGGCGCGGCCGGCACGCCGGGTTGGAGCTTGGCGGCACGCTGGAGGAGATTCTATGACCGGTTCCGAGAAATTTCAGCGCACCGTCAGCAATCGGCTGTTGCTGTGGAGCGTCCTCAGCATTGCCGCCGGCGCGCTGCTGCAAGCGACACGTTCGCCCTTCTGGCGCGCGTTTGGACAACAGGCGATCGGCTGGGGCGCCATCGACGCGGCGCTCGCGCTCTTCGGCCGCCGCGGGCTGGCGCGCAAAGTCCAGCGCGGCTATGCACCGGCGGAGGCTGCCACCGACCTGCGCAATCTGCGCCGCCTGCTCTGGTTCAACGCCGGGCTGGATGTCCTCTACGTGGCAGGCGGTCTGGCGCTTTTCCGCCGTGCCGACGAGACGCAGCGTGGGCATGGCGCCGGGATTGTGCTCCAGGGTCTCTTTCTTTTCAAGTTCGACGCAATCCATGCATTTCTGGCAGAGAGAGTCCAGAAGACGGGGGAGGTTGACGAATGAATGGGCAGACCAATGTGGATGTCGCCATCGTCGGCGCCGGCATCAGCGGCTTGATGGCGGCCGGCGTACTGGTCGGCGGGCACCGCGTCACGCTGTTCGACAAAGGACGGTCAGTGGGCGGGCGCCTGGCGACGCGGCGCCTCGGCGCCGGGCGGGCGGATCACGGGGCGCAGTTCTTCACCGTGCGCGACCCGGAATTTGGCGCGTGGGTGGAACGCTGGCAGGAAACCGGCATGGTCTACACCTGGGCGCACGGCTGGAGCGACGGCAGCCTGGCCGCCACACCGCCGGACGGCCATCCACGCTACGCGGTGCGCGGCGGCATGAACCGGCTTCCCAAAGAGCTAGCCGCGCAGGTGGCAGCGCAGGGCGCCGAGATTCTCACCGGCGTGCGTGTGACGGCGGTGGCGCCACAGGGCGCCGGCTGGCTGCTCACCGGCGACGACGGGCGCAGCTTCACCGCCGGCGCCGTGATCATGACCGCGCCTGTGCCGCAGACGCTGGCGCTGCTCGACGCCGGCGCCACGCCGCTCACGGCAGACGACCGCGCCGGCCTGGAACGCATCCGCTATGCGCCGGCGCTGTGCGGGCTGTACGTCGTGGAGGGCGAGGTGCATTTGCCTGCGCCCGGTGCGGTGCAGCGCCCCGACGCCGACTTCGCCTGGTTCGCCGACAACCGGCGCAAGGGCATTTCGCCCGATGCCACGGTGATCACCGTTCATGCCGGCGGCGACTGGAGCGCGGCACATTACGACGCGCCCGATGCCGAACTGAGCGCGGCGTTCGAGCGTGCGCTGCGTCCCTGGCTGGCGGCGGACGCCTGGATCGCCGAGGCGCAGATCAAGCGGTGGCGCTACGCCGCGCCGACCGTGCTACACCCGGACCGTTTCCTTCGCATTGAGGCCCACGCACCGCTGCTCATTGGCGGCGACGCGTTCGGCGCGCCGCGCGTCGAAGGCGCGGCGCTGTCGGGGCTGGCGATGGGGCATGCGCTGGGCTGAAGTCCAGGCAGAGATGGAAGCACGCACTACCATAGTCACCTTGACACCGTCTCATACAGGCGTAAAATATAGGCACAGTTCTCTGTGCCTAAGGAGTGTGCCATGACTTCCGCATCAACCTCGGTTCGAATGAATGTATTACTGCCCGCAGATGTCGCCAAGACCCTGCGCGAAGTCGTGCCATCGCGTAAGCGCGCTCGCTTCATCGCCGAAGCCGTTGAGCGCGAGTTGCGACGCGTCCAGTTGGAGGTCGCTCTGGAGGCCAGCGCCGGGGCATGGGAGGATACAGATCACCCAGAGTTGGCCGATGGTCCGGCAATTGACCGCTGGATTGCTGAGGGACGCACCCAGATGGGTTGGGATCGATCTGGAGACGCATAGGAATGCCGGCCTACCTCTTGGATACGGGAATCCTGATCCGGCATCTACGCAATCAGCCCAACTACCATGAACTTGTCCGGCGCCTGAACCAGACCGGCGATCTCTACATCTCTGCGTTCACCCGGGTCGAGGTCCTGCGCGGGATGCGAGAGCACGAACGTGAACGCACCGTTGCGTTGCTTGACGGCTTCATCACGCAGGTGATCGATCAGGCCACGGCAGATCAAGCGGGGGAGTGGATACGCGCCTGGCAGAGCCGCGGCATCACATTGGGCGGGCCTGATGCCGTGATCGCTGCCTCAGCCTTCTATGCAAACGCAGCTTTGGTGACCACAAATGCGCGGCATTTTCCGATGCCGGAACTCACGGTTTTGTCGGCGGATGAGAACGGACAGCTCAGTGCAGTAACTGGCTGACAGGCCGCAGCAATCGATAGGAAAAGAGAAACGAGGCCGGGGGAGTTCCCCCGGCCTCGTCATTTTACTCAGTTCGTGGTGGTTCAGGCGTCGCCCTGCGCCAGCCGCCGCGCCTGTGCGATGATCTCCGACCGCTCGACCCGCTCCGGCGACCACTTGATGATCTCGGCAATCTCGGCCGGCGTGCGTGCGGCCAGGTCGGCAAAGGTGCGGATGCCGGCATCCTTGAGCCGCTGGTCGAAAACGGGGCCGATGCCTGCGATGGTCGTGAAGTCGTCGGCCGTGGCAGGGCCGGCCACGACCGGTTCGTCGCCGGCGACATCCGGCCGGCTCTCCGCAGCAACTACTTCAGCCGGCGCGACCGGCTGTTCCACTGCGGCTGTCTTGGCCGGAGCGGACGGCGGCACGGGCGGCATGGGCGCGAGTGGGGCCGCTTCCGGACCACGCGCCTCGCCCAGCTTGAGGAACTTCACCAGCAGTGCGCCCGTGCCGAAGGAGGTCAATGCCAGGGCGCCGATGAAGGCAAAGAAGCCGAAACAACTGCCCAGCACCCACAGCACGGCAATGAACGCGCCCGGCACGAGAATGCCCAAGATCATGCGGAAGGGCATCACCCACTGCTCCTTGAAGCGCTGGCCGATGCGCAGGCCGATCTCGTTGCCGGCTACGGCCAGCCCCGCCAGGTTGATGGCGCCAAAGAGCAGGCCGAGCAACACCGCCGGCGGGCGGAAGCAGACCGTGATCCACAGCAGGCCGATGACCGCCAGGCCGAAGAGGTTGAAGAGCAGGCCGGTGGCAAAGCTCAGCGCCGTCCGCTCCACCAGCACGATCCGTGTCTCCTCCAGCCACTGCGGGCGCCAGACGTAGAAGAGCACGGCGACGCCGGCCGCCAGCGCCAGCACGAGCAGCGCACGGATGACGCGCCAGACGAGCCCCAGGAACATTTCGATCATGCTCGGCGGCTGCGGTGCGGCAGGCACGGCCACCTGGATGCCAGGGACGCCGGGAATCGCCGGCACAGCCGGGAGCTGCAATTTCAGGTTCGGCCCGCGCAGCACGCTGCCGCGCACCGAGGCGCCGCTGTCCTGGTCGATGGCGCCGGAGACGACGCTCACATCGCCGCCGACGACCGCACTGGAATCGATCTGCACATCGCCGCTGAGCGCCGCAACGGAGCCGTTGACGATGCCATCGATACGAATGTCGCCGCTGAACGAGGTGATGTCGCCGTCGACGACGCCGCCTTCCTCGATCTCGATCTCGCCGCTGTAGACGATGAGGTTGCCGCGGATGGCGCCTTCGTTCTCCACGGTGACGTCGCCCTGGTAGACCACGACGTCGCCATCGATAGTCTGGCCGGAGCGCACCGTCAAGTCATCGTTGAAGATCTGGCTCTGCTCCAGATTGACGGGATCGGCCGCCTGCGGGGGAGCGGCCTGCGCGGGCGCAAAGGCAACGAGCAGCGAGAGTGCCGAGACGAGCACGACGGCCAGCCGCCAGCCGCGATGTTGGTGGAAATGGGTTGTGATCCGCATGGCGCACCTACTCTGTTTGCATGGATGCGGGCGCGCCGTCGAGCCGGGCGCTGCGCCGCAGAAGATAGATCCAGCCGGCCAGCATGGCAATGATGGCCACCGTATAGCCAAAACCGACGGCCTGCGCCTGCGGCGTGTTCGCCATGGCGGCAGCCGTCGCAACGACTGAATCAAGCCAAAGATTCATCGACGTGTAGGCGAGGGTCAGCGCGCGCATCTGCTCGCCAATCCACTGCCCTTGCGTCAGAAATACGAACGCGCCCATGCCCGCCGTACCGGCAAAGACGATGGCGCCGGCCACAACGGCAAGTGCTGTGGTCAGCAACACGACGCGCCGCTGGCGCTCCTGCTCGTAGTGCGCCAGGTGCGTCTCAAAGCGCCCGACAAAGCCGGACGAGGGCGCAACCGCCGGTGTCATGTCCAGCTCGCCGTCGATGAACTGCCAGGCCGCCCACTCGCCGGCCAGCGACGGGTATTCCGCCAGCAGCACATCGAAGCGGGCGCGATCTTCGTCGTCCAGCAATTCATCCAGCGCCAGCGACATGAGCCAGTCGAATTCGGCCAGCGTCGCCGCATCGGGCTGGGATACCGTTGTCTCAATCATGCGTTCATTCATCATCCTACCTCGTCCATCCACGTTGAGGGCTTGGACTGAAACCTCACCACGATGCGAGCGCCAGGCGCAGCATCGTCGGCTGCGGTCGATCGTCGGCCGTGCGACGTGCCTTGGCCGTGGCCGGCTGGGCCGGCGGCGGCGGGGCGGCGGCCTCCCGCTCCTGGTAGATGGCCGCCAACTGCTGGCGTGCCCGGAAGAGCCGGCTCTTGATCGCGGCGACCGTCACATCCATGGTCTCGGCAATCTCCTCGTAGCTCATATCTTCCCAGTAGCGTAGCACGAGCGGCGTGCGATATTCCGGCGCCAACTGCTCCAGCATGGCCTGCACTTCGAGCCGCTCCTCCTTGTCGAGCGCCTTGCGCTCCGGTCGCGGATCATCGCCTTCCAGGTTCTGCAAAACCGGGTTGTCGTCGATGGAGACATGCGTCACCCGTCGTTTACGCAGCCGGTCGATGCAGTGGTGGTTGGCGATGGAAAAGAGCCACGTCGAGAACTTCTGGTCCGGGTCGTACTGGCCGAGCCGGGTATAGGCGCGCAAGAATGCTTCCTGCGCGGCGTCCTCGGCCTCTTCCACGTTCCCCAACATGCGATACGTCAAATTAAAGACCGGGCGCTGATATGCTTCGACCAGCCGGCTGAACGCTTTTCGATCGCCCCGCCGGGCTTCCTCCACCCAGGTCAACTCCTGTTCGTTCATGACCTCAAATCCCGATTCTCTCTGTCAGACCGGTCATGCTGACCCGGCCCATGCGCTGTCAATTGACAGTACGCAGGCCGTTCGCAAAAGTTTCACGTCAGGTATCGCCGCAAGGTTTTGTAGCTCATCTCTGGCGTGCAGTATAATAGCAACCATTCTGAGAATAGCAATAGGCGACAGGGGCGAAGAGGGCTTCGCCCCTGTCATCGTAGAGCAGCCGGCGGTTCGTTGAGCATTCACTGGGCCGACAGGGCGCAGGACGCAAAGGAAGTATCCATGCGACAGACATATCCGTTTTCAGCCATTGTCGGTCAGGAGCGCATGAAGCGCGCGCTGATCTTGAATGCCATCAACCCGCAGATCGGCGGCGTGTTGATCCGCGGCGAGCGCGGCACGGCCAAATCCACCGCCGCCCGCGCGCTGGCGGCCCTGCTGCCCGAGCTCGAGGTCGTACAGGCTTGTCGCTTCAACTGCGACCCGCACCGCCCCGACCTCTTCTGCGACGAGTGCCGCGAGCGCCTGCAAGTAAGCGGCCCGCTGCCGGTCGCCTATCTCAACACACCCTTTGTCGACCTGCCGGTGAGCGCCACCGAGGATCGCGTGGTGGGCACACTGGACATCGAGAAGGCGATCCAGAAGGGCGAACGCCACTTCGAGCCGGGCATCCTGGCCGCGGCCAACCGCGGCGTGCTTTATGTCGACGAGGTGAACTTGCTGGACGACCACGTGGTCGACCTGCTGCTCGACAGCGCGGCCATGGGCGTCAACGTGGTCGAACGCGAGGGCATCAGCTTCCAGCACCCGGCGCGCTTCGTGCTCGTCGGCTCCATGAACCCGGAGGAAGGCGACCTGCGCCCGCAGTTGCTTGACCGCTTCGCCCATGCCGTGGACGTGGTCGGCATCACCGAGGCCGGCCAGCGCGTCGAGGTGCTGCGCCGCCGCGTCTTCTTCGAGCAGGATCCGGACGCGTTCGGCGATGCCTACGATGCCACCGAGCAGGAAATGTGCAACCGCATCCTCTCCGCCCGCCAGCGTTATCCGCTGGTGAAGTACACGGAGAAGGACCTGTACACCATCGCCGCGCTGACCGCCAGCTTCAAGGTCGACGGGCACCGTGCCGACATCGTCATCCTCAAGACGGCGCGCGCCCAGGCCGCCTACGACGGTCGCTTGCAGATCACCGACAAGGACATCCTGCTGGCCGCCGAGCTGGCGCTGCCGCACCGCATGAAGAAGCAGCCCTTCCAGGAGACGGCGCTCAACCCCGACCAGTTGCAGGCCAACATGCGCCAGGCACGCGCCGAGGCCGAGCAGGCCGTCACCGACGACGAGCAGCAGCAGGAAGGCGAAGGCTCGGCCACGGTCGATGAAAAAAAAGCATGGAGGGCGATGAGTCAGAACTGAGTGAAAGCCCGGAGGCCGGTGAAGGCGGAGTCGCCCAGCCGGATGCCTCACCTCAGCAGAGCTCATCGCCCGGAGATAACAAGGGCGCCCGCAAGCCGATCAAGGTCGGCGAAACATTTGAAGCAAAACGGCTCGACACGCCGCTCGACAAGATGACGCGCGAGCGCGCCGGCAAGCGTTCCTACACGCGCACGGATCGTAAGCGCGGCCGCTACATCAAGGCACGGCCGGCCGGCGACCGCCCCGAGGATATCGCCTTCGATGCCACGCTGCGCGCGGCGGCGCCCTACCAGTCACAGCGTCACGCCGACGCCGCCAATGACCTGGCGCTCCAGCTCCGCAAGGGCGACCTGCAACGCAAGGTGCGCGTGCGGCGTACGGGCAACCTGATCCTCTTTGTCGTCGACGCCAGTTGGAGCATGGCCGCCAGCGAACGCATGGAAGCGACCAAGGGCGCCATCTTCAGCCTGCTCATCGATGCCTACCAGCGCCGCGACCAGGTAGGACTCATCGTCTTTCAGCGCGACCGGGCGCGGCTTGTGCTGCCGCCGACGAGCAGCGTGGAGTTGGCCCAGCGCGCGCTGCAAGACCTGCCCGTGGGCGGCAAGACGCCGCTGAGCAGCGGTCTCTTCCTGGCGTGGCAGGTGCTGGAAAATGCCCGCCGCCGCGATTCGGAGATTCGCCCGCTCATGATCCTGCTCACCGATGGCGCGGGCAACGTCAGCATGACGGGCATGCCGGCCATGGAGGAATCGCAGCGGCTGGCCGAGCTTTTCGACCAGGCGAGCATGCGCTCCATCGTCATCAACATGGAGCACGCGGCGTTCGATCGCGGGCTGGCGCAAAAGCTGGCCGACGCACTGGGCGGCATCTGCTACAACGTGCCCGACCTGCGCGCCGACACGCTGCTCTCCACCGTGCGCCGCGAGATCGACAGTTGAGCGTCCCCGACGCCTGACCGGAGAACGCCAGGAACCGAGCCTTTCCGTACCATGAGCGAACAGACGACACCATCACTACAGGCGCCGATCAAGGGCAGTTGGGAAGAACTGCTCTTGCGCGCCCAACAGATGATTTCCCAGCAGAATGACGACGCCATCCCGCTGCTCGAGCGCATCATCGATCGGCTGGCTGCGGTGCCGCCGGCACAACGCCAGGCCGGCCAGCAGCGGCTCGAACAGATCCTGCACGTAGCGACCACCGACCTGATCTTCTATCTGACCTATCGCGATCGCTTCGATGAAGCCATGGCGGCCATTGACCGCATCGCGCCGGCGGTGGCGGAGGAACGGCGCGTGCATTGGCAGCGTCACCACGCCGCGATCCGTCTACAATCCGGCGCGGTGGATGAAGGGCTGGCCGACCTCCGCAGCCTTGCCGCTGCCGGCGACATCGACGACTGGGGCGACTTCTTTCTGACCGCGCTGCGCTTCGACCGCCTGGACACGGCTGCCGAGGCGCTGGACCAGGCTGAGCACACGCTCAACCGCATGGTGCAGGCCGGCCTCGGCGACGAGGAAGCCAAGGCCCAGCGCGCACAGATCGCCTATCTGCGCGCCCGGTACGCATTGGCGACCGACAATGTCGCCGAAAGCCTGGCGTGGACCGAGCACGCGATGGCCAGCGATCGCTTTTTTGCCAATAACCCGGCCTTTTTCTACACCCATCTGGTGGAGAACGGGCACTACGCCGAAGCCCTCGGCCTGACCCGTCGCGACCAGGCCAATCCCATCCGCGCCGGTTTTTGGAGCGGGCTGGCCATGCAGCGCATGGGCCGCAGCGCCGAGGCCGAACGCCAGTGGCGCCAGTTGCTGCGTGCCCCCCTGCCCGAAGACGAGCGGATCGACATCTTCGAGTACATTCTCGCCCATTATTATCTCGGCGATCGAGAGGGACGCGGCCTGGCCCTGGCGCTGGACACCATCCGTGAACAGGACGACGCTGCATATGGGCTCTTCTTTCTGGCCGGGCTCGGCTGGGCGCTGCGCGGCGACATGACCGCGGCCCACGCCAACCTGCGCCTGGCGCTCATGCGCAGCAAGGCCACGGCCATCGGCCGCCACCTGCCGCGCCAGTGGTGGCCCTTCTGCACGGATCTGGTGCAGCCGTCGCCGCTCCATGCACTCGCCACCTATTTCGGCGTCGCGCCCGAAGCACAACCTTGACGCATCAGAAACGGAACACCATGAACGACGTCATTCGCTACAGCGGGATGCTGGACAAGGCCGAGCGCGATGAATTCACGACCTTCGCCCGCGAACTGGCGGACGTCAGCGCAGCGGTGATCCGGCCCTACTTCCGCACCGGCTACCAAGTGGAGATCAAGGCCGATGCCTCGCCGGTAACCATCGCTGACCGCCGCGCCGAGGAGGTCATGCGCGAGCTGATCATGGCGCGCTACCCCGCGCACGGCATCCTGGGCGAGGAGTTTGGCAGCCATCAGCCCGATGCACGCTATCGCTGGGTGCTCGACCCCATCGACGGCACCAAGGCATTCGTCACCGGCACCTACCTGTTTGGCACGCTGATTGCGCTGGTCAAGGATGGCCGGCCGGCGCTTGGCGTCATCAGCCAGCCCATCATCGGCGATTTCCTGCTCGGGACGCTCGACGGCGCCTGGCTCAACGGACTGCCGGTTTCCGTGAGCCCCTGCGACCGCGTCGAGGATGCCATTTTGCTGAGCACCGAACACTGGAATGTCTTCAATCATCAGGACGGACCGGCCTACGAGTCGCTGACGCGCCGCGTGAAGCGGTACAACAACTGGGGCGACTGCCACGGCTATCACCTGGTGGCAACGGGCGGCGCGCACATCATGATGGACCCGATCATGAACGAGTGGGATTTGATGGCGCTCATCCCCATCATCGAGGGCGCGGGCGGGCGCATCACCGACTGGCAGGGCAGCGACCCGGTCGGCAGCCTCAGCAGCGTCGCCACCAACGGCGTCCTGCACGACGAGGTCATCCGTGCGCTGAACGGCATTTCCTGACACCTGGGCGAACGCCGTCCGCGCGGTTTGCTTCCTTCCGTCATTGCTGCCACAATCTGTACACCGATCAAGCCAACGGCGCCGCGGCCACGTGCCGGCGCCTGCCTGTCACAGGGGGATAGCATGACAGCGACTTTCGACGCGCTCTGGATTGAAGAGCAGCCTGACGGATCTTTCGCACGGTCCATCGTGCAGCGTTCGACAGATGAGTTGCCGGCGGGCGACGTGCTGATACGCGTGCACTACTCGTCGCTCAACTACAAGGACGCGCTCTCGGCTTCCGGCAACCGCGGCGTTACGCGCAAGTATCCGCACACGCCCGGCATCGACGCGGCCGGCACCGTGGTCGACAGCGCGGTCGATGCGTTCCGCCCGGGCGACGAAGTCATCGTCATCGGCTACGACCTGGGGATGAACACGGCCGGCGGCTTTGGCGGCTACATCCGCGTACCGGCGGGCTGGGTGGTGGCACGCCCGGCCGGGCTGACGTTGCGCAAGGCGATGATCCTGGGCACGGCCGGCTTCACGGCCGCGCAGTGCGTGGCCGCGCTGGTCGATCACGGCGTGACGCCGGAGCGCGGCGAGGTGCTCGTTACCGGCGCGACGGGCGGCGTGGGCAGCATGGCCGTGGCGCTGCTCGGCCAGCTTGGCTACACGGTGGCAGCGGCGACGGGCAAGCGCGACGAGGTGGATTTCCTGCACGGGCTGGGTGCGCGCATTGTGCTCGATCGCGCGGAGGTGGACGACCAGTCGGGCAAGGTGATGCTGCGCGAGCG
>ERZ795053.2883-NODE-2883-length-20216-cov-15.029711_pt1 | contig 20216 bp, 16 predicted proteins | sample MGYA00375137_ERZ795053 | MGnify/ENA primary metagenome ERZ795053 (study PRJEB30182, sample SAMN05720284) | activated sludge metagenome | isolation source: Anaerobic digester | place: Hong Kong | collected 2014-12-17 ...
GCTGAGGAGATGAACTACTGGTTCATTGACACAAGGCTTGCATTCAAGGAAAATGTTGACCTTGGAGGATACCCTGTCCCGGATCATGAATCAAAACAGATGATCTATTTCAGACCGAGATTCATCCCCCCTGCAGAGGTGCCTGAAGGTTACAAAGGGATTCTCTGGTTCCTTGATGAATCAAACAGGGCGCACCCCACTGTAATCCAGACCCTCTTCCAGATAATAACCGAGAATAAATGCGGGGAGCACCTCCTCCCCCCTGAAACATCAATTATCCTTGCTGGAAATTTAGGAGAAGAGGACGACACAACAATTACTGAATTCGACGACTCAGCGCTTGACGGAAGGCTCGCCATATTCCACCTGAAGCCCTCAGCAGAGGACTGGCTCTCATGGGGACATGCTGAAGGTATTCACCCTTCAATCCTCCGTTACATTTCAACCTTCCCGGAGAGGCTCTGGGATGAACAGAATATAAACCCCAATCCCCGCGGATGGCACCAGGTATCCAATGCACTGAACTACTCATACAAACTGGATACCGATGAATCCCTCAAAGCTTTCTTCGCAGAGAGCTCTGACAGCACACTTGAAAAAACAGTATATTCACTCATTGGTAATATTGCAGGAACCGATTTCATAATGCAGCTTACTGCACCCAGGCAGATAAGCTCGGATGACATACTCCGTGGTGATGAATCAAAACTCTCTCTGCTTAAAAAACGTGAAATATCCTCAGAGGATCTTCTCTGGGCCCTTAACGGCACCCTTGAGGTAATGAAGGAGAGAGCAATACAGACATCAGGAAAACTGACAACTGATGATATCAGGATACTTGGCAATATACTTAAATTTATAGGGTATTCAAGGGGTGATATACGTATGGCATATTTCTTTCTCCTTATGAAGGAGTGCGGCATATTCTCCCTCATCCCTGAGGCGATCAAATCTCTCGGGGAACACGAGGTTATCCTTGAACTGAAAGAAAAATACGGGTCTCTGCTTAACTGATGAATGCCCTGCCTGAAACAGTTAAACTGGAGAGTGTTCTTGAATCGCTGTGGCAGAAGAGCAGGTTTGCATCATATTTCTACCAGGGAGTTGACTTAATACCTGACGAAAACCTCCCCACCCTTGCCCTTGTTGTATACTTATCACGGCTGACACTTTTCTTCAATTCAGATTTTATTGAAAAGCTCAGAGAAGATGAACTCACAGGTCTCCTTGTGCACGAAATGCTTCATATTGTTCTGAACCACGATCACAGGGGGAACAGGGATGGGAACACCTATCTTCAGAACCTTGCACAGGACATGATAATTAATTCATATATAGGCGATAACCGGAAAACATTCTTTTCAAGAAAAACACAGTATCTCAATGATGTGCCGGAACTTATACTCCCTGCAGGATTGCCGGTAATTCCTGAAGATTTTTTTAAAGAGACTGAGAACTTTGATCCCATATGGGAGGAGCTATACATCTGGCTGAAAGGGCTTCCGCAGGAGGAGATAAAAAAGTTCCGTTTCAACAATCCCCCTGAAAGCGGCTCAGGTTTCGGACTGCAGATAAAAAGCAGCATTGATGAACTGGCTGAGGCAATTAACTCCCTTGACCTGACATACAACAAAGCTCCCATGGAAAAATATACACGCATAAAAAATATGGACGGCCTTATGTTTGAAACAGACGGAGGCGATCCTGTACCAACCGGCGTACATATAATGAACAGGAAAACTGACCTCAATGTGGCGGAGTCGAAACTGAACCACTTTATGACATTCGCGCGCAAAGATGAATTATGCAGGGAAGAAAGGATCTTTCAGGAGGTGACATCACTTATATCAGCGCCAAAAAAAACAGACCTTACATGGCAGGAGAAACTGAAAAGTATAGTTGATATTACCGCCCAGTCTAATGAGTGGGAATATACAACCCGCAAGTTCAACAGGCGCTACATTTCACAGGGGATATATTCACCGGGGAGAGCTTTCAAGGACAGGGAGGCAATTACTGTTGTTGTTGATGTTTCAGGATCAATGGTAATGAAACCCGGTGACATTGAATCAGCATTCGGAATTATAGAAGCTCTTCTTAAAAAATTCAGGGTTTACCTCCTCTGCATAGATGAAACTATTTTTGTTCCTGAAAAAAAAGGAAACTTTTTTGTTAAATCGGAGAGGAACGGGAGGCCCTATGAATATAAAAAGGGTGACTGGAAGTATATAAAAACAGGGAGCAGCGGAACCACCTATTTCGCATCGCTTTTCAACAGCTATATGGAGAACCACAGCGAGCTCCTCATTGTTATAACTGACGGCTATATATACGACATGGACCGGTTAAAAAAATACAGAAATACCCTGTGGCTGATAAGTGAAAACAGGGATGAAAAATTTACTCCCCCCTTTGGAAGGAGTATAAAGATAAACACAACAAAACCTGAAAGACGGCTCAGGCAGTCAGGAGGGAGGGGATGACTGAAAGCATCAAATCCCGGGCTCTTGAAATATATAAAGAGGGGATTGAACATGGTGACAGGTTCTGTACGGACAACATCGATGAGCTGTTGCGCCTGTCAGATCCGGAAGCCATCTACCTTGCAGGGAGGCACTGGAATATCTTTAATTATGAACGGGGCCTGGATAAACTCATCATTGCCGGAGATCCTGAGTATATCCATAAATCAGGGATATTCTGGAAATCATTCAACTTCAGCAGAGGAATAGATTTTTTTATTAAAACCGGAAACGCCGAGTACCTTTACAGAGCCGGGAGATTCTGGGCTGGTTATGACTACGAGCTTGGACTTGATGCGCTGGGGAGACTTAAAAGCGCGAGGCATATATACTACGGCGGGAAGGAGTGGAAAAATTTTAACTTTGATAAAGGTTTCCGGCTCCTCATGGATATTTCTGATCCGGAATTCATCTTCTACGCAGGAGCACACTGGAAGGTCTTTGATTACAGCTCAGCTATAGTTAATCTCTTCAGGACAAAATCACCGGAATATATATTTAAAGCCGGAACTATGTGGAAAGAATTTGACTATGCAGGAGCCCTGAAAATTCTTGAAAGCGAAGTCACCTCAGGTGAGACATGGAGAGCAAAGGTATTTGAAAACAGGAAATGGAAAGCTGAACTGAAAAAAATCTGGGAGAGCAGCTGGTAAAACACCCCATCCCGCCCTTCCCCATAAAAATACGGGGAAGGAGAGAGGTTTGCTATTACATTTTATTCTTCTGAACCAGGCTTTTTAACATCAAATTTCTTTATCGTAGGCTTGGCACCGCTCACATCAGGCTTTTCAAACTGCTTCACAGCCTCTTTTGCCTCTTCCTGTTTTCCGGAAATATCACCTTTAATCTGTTCTGCCTGCTCTTTTGTTGAACCCTTTATTGCTTCAACATTAGCCTTATCCATGGCCTTCTGATCTTCGACTCTCTGTTTATTGGCCTCTTTCTGTTCAACAACAGCTTTCCTTATCTCTTCCCGCTGTTCTTCAAATTTTCTTCTGATATCTTCCCTGAGTTCTTTAATCTCTTCTTTAATTCTGCGTATGTTTTCAAGGTTCTGCTGTTTAAGGTCACTTACAGATACAGGTTTACCTTTTTCAATTTCAGCTTCTTTTCCTGCCTCAACCAGAACATATTCTGTATCAGCTTTTTCAGGTTCTTTAACTGCAACAGTTCCTTCAATACAGGATATCTTGCTTTTGCCATTCTCTTCTTCAACAAGAAATTCTGTACCCCTGACACCGGCAACAGCTGTTGGAGATGTAACGCTGAATTTTTCACCTTCAACGAGTTTTCTGGAAACCTTGGAAAAAAGTTTACCGTTTTCTACATAAAACTCAGAAAGTTCCTTGTTTGACTGAAGATCCTTAACAAGTTCCTTCATCACAACGCTGCTTTTTTCAAGTATCCTGATTACGCTGCTATTGAAATAGATATCTACTACAGATTTTGCTCCTGTTTTAATAACCATTCCCTGTGTGACCGCATCTCCCACATTGACTTTTATCGTTTTACCATCTGTTGTTGCTGTAACATCACCGGTCATGAAATTTATAATACCATTATTCGCAACAGTTTTTGCCGCTTCCTCTTTTTTACAGCCTGAAACATTCATAACCAGAATCATTGCAAAAATAATAACTGAAATTTTTTTCACTTTTTTATCCTCCACATTAATAGTCTTCAAAGTTTACGTCATAATACTTTTTTTATTTAATAGTTACAATATAATTTAGGTTTTCAGGAAATCAATCAATTTTATAAGGTGATGTCCGTAGAGCTGTTTTTTATGCATAAAATGATATATTTTAATAGCATCTTTCAGCTTTGTGAAACCTGCTTAGAAGAGGCGAACAGTTTTCCTATTTTTTCCATAAGAACCAGCTCATGGACAGGTTTATTGATAACATCATCAAACCCTGAACAAATCAGGTCATCTGTACAATTGAAATCACAATGCCCTGTATTAGCAATAACAGATATATCATTTTTAATATCTTTAAGGATTTTCATGGTAGTCATGCCGTCAAGTTCAGGCATTTCAAGATCCAGAAGCACAACATCAAATTCACTATCTTTCTTTACTATTTCTATGGCCTCAAAACCGCTCATGGCATTAACGCACTGAAAACCCATACGGGTCAGCAGATCAGAAAGGTGAAGCGTAATAAGACAGTTGTCATCAACAATCAGCGCTTTTCTCCCGTCGAAAGATTCACTCCGGTTAAACCCGTTAAAATTTTCACTATTCTTTTTTTCCATATAAAGATTATCCATATCTGTTTTTTCAATCTGCATCAGCCGCGTCATATCTGTATGTGTTGCAATAACTGTAACCGGTTTTAATTCATGATCCCATTGAACAACATCTCCCCTGCTCTTGAGCTTTAACCATGAACCGTCATTTTTGCGGATCCGGAATTCAACTGCAAAGGATCTCCCCACTGATATCTTTTCATGTATAATGCGGCACAGGTCTTCTCTATCATCAGGATGTATCAGGTTGCAAATCCCGGAAAATGTTTCCGGCAGATGTTCCTTCCGGTACCCCAGCAGATTAACAAACTGCCTGTTTATGCTTATACTATCATCTGCAAGGTTCCACTCCCAGAGACCGTCCCGGACTGAATCAAATATTACTTCATATCTTCTTGCAGTTTCATTTTTAAGCCGGAGCAGAGTTCTGCTTTGTGTCACATCAGCAATATGACAGATATATCCCGGTGCAACTTCCTCAGTATGAATAATGAAAGGGAATATTGACAAATCGATAATAATAGCTCCATCCCTGCTTGTTTTGTAAAAACCGTTGCTTTTTATAAGTTCAAAATCATATCTGAATTCGATAGAGACCGAACGATATTTTTTTAACCTTACCTTGAACCATTCTGTTGCATTGGGACTCTCTGTAATATCAAGGTTAATGAGCTCATCCGGATCAATTATTCCGAAAATTTTTTCAACTGCTTCATTATAATGAATAATTCTACCTGATGAATCCAGGATAAGGAGACCTGAGGGAGATTTATTAAAAATATTTCTGTATTTTTTTTCATTTTTTTGCAGTTCAGCTTCTGCTTTTTTTAAAGTATCTATTGTTTTTAAAATATTTTCAGTTTTATCATTTATCCTTTTTTTAAGAATAAGTGAATTTATATATAGAAACAGAATAAAAACAGCCGCAGCTACAAAAAACCATATCTGAAAAAAGTATTTATTAAAAAAACCTTTGTAATCATTTTTATTAAACCACTTTGCATAAATAGATCCATAATCCCCGCTGACATGAACTTCAGATAACGCTGACCTTATTTTATTCACCAGATGTTCATTTTCTTTTCTGACAAAAAAACCATATCTGAATCTCCCAGGATTAACTTCAAGCAGATGAATATTATCCTTTAAATAATTCGGCATAAGAGACTTTAAACCCGATTCACGGATACAGACCGCATCACAACCTTTTGAAGAAAGGAGCATCATCGCAGTATCAGGATTATTTATATTTAATGTTTCTGCATAAAAATTGTTCCGGATTATGTCGGATACCGGAATAGAAAAAATTTCATGCCCGGCTACAACGACCCGGCTCCTTTTCAAATCTCTAAAATCAGAGATAAATGAATCTTTACGGGCAACAAAGCTGAATGGAATTTCAAGAGCTGTACCGGCAAATATGTACTCCTCATAAATAGTGCTATCAACTCCCCCTACAATAATATCTGTTTCACCTTTTTCAATAATGCGGGCCATACGTTCAGGCGGCAGCAGAAGCAGTTCGGAATTAATTCCGGCTTTTTCTGCAATGACAGTAAAGAGTTCGACAACAAAGCCTGAAGGTTTCCCCTCGTTATTCAGATATTCATAGGGATAATTATTATAATACCCGGAAGCTATATATTTAATAGAAGCATAAAGGGGTGACCCTGCGCAACAGCTTAATGCTATTAAACCTGACACAGTTCCTAAAAGTTTTACTATTTTCTTTTTAATCATAGCAGTCAATCAATAATAACTAATAAAAAAAACAGGTCTGATTCAAGTCAGCGCTGCTTTTTTTGACATAAATTTTTAAAATTTTACCTAAAAAAAATTTTTTTTTAAAAGCAGGCCCCGGGATTCGTTTTATAACCAGAAACAGCTGCGTTTATCAGGCTGTAATATAAAACACAGGAGGGCCTTATGCAGAATTACTCAAATGCTACTATTGAAGGTTTTGTAACTCATGAGCCGCAATTAAGGAAAACAAAAACCGGAAAATCGGTCTGCTCATTTTCCCTGGCAATTAATCATTTTTCAAAAAATGATGAGCCGCCCCGGGTATCCTTCATTGAAGTTGAAACATGGGAAAAAATCGCGGAGGTATGTTCAAAAAATGTTACAAAAGGTAAACGGCTGATGGTTATGGGATCTCTAAGGCAGGACAGATGGGAGGATGATAACGGGAAAACTCAATCAAGAATAAAAATAATCGGTAACGAGATCCGTTTTCTGGAAAGCGCCAAAAAAACGGATGAGGCTAAATAATAGCCTCATCCGGTATCCTTTTTTTATCAGAATGGCACCTTGTTTGTTCTGGACCAGATATTCATTTCCTGGGCGGATTTAATCAGCTCCTCCCGGAAATTTTCATGGGCAAGGTTTATGAGGCATTCGGCACGGCCCCATACTGACCTTGCTTTCATGTTATAAATTCCGTTTTCTGTAACAAGATACTGGACCATTGTCCTTGGCACAGTAACTACAGAACCCGGCTTTAGAAGAGGCTTTATTCTTGAGTGCAGATTACCCTGTTTATCTTTGTAGGTTGACTTGAAAGCGAGGAAGCTCTTCCCCCCTTTTGAATGAAATGCGCCAATTACAAAGTCAAGCTGCCCCCCTGTACCGGATATCTGTCTCAATCCGGAGGTTTCAGAGCAGACCTGACTCAGCAGATCCACTTCAACTATGTTATTAATTGAGACAACCTTGTCATTCGTCGCTACAAAGTCAGGATTATTAGTATGATGGACTTTACATGAAGCTGTCCTTGGATTGTCATGAATAAAGTCGTAGGTCTCCTTCGTACCAAGACAAAAAGAATAAGTACTCTTATTAATATCAAAAGATTTTTTTGCATTGGTGATTTTTCCCGATTCATACATTGTAACCATTGCGTCACAGAACATCTCGCTCTGTATTCCGAGATCACTCAGATCTGATTTTGCGATCATCTCACCTATTGCGTTGGGGAGTGACCCTATACCGAGCTGAAGACATGAGCCGTCTTCAATATGGGGCATAATAAATTCAGCGATTTTTTTCTCTTCAAGTGATGCTTCCGGCATTTTCGGAGTGGTGAATACCGGAGTATTCTTCCCTTCAATAATGTAATCAACTTCACTGATATGGATGTATTCATCATTACCGCCAAGGCATCTTGGCATGTTTTCATTTACTTCAACGATTGTTATATCTGCCCAGAGCGCAAGTCCCCTGTTATGCGAATTACCCAGTCCGAAATTAAAACAGCCGTTCCTGTCCATTGGAGTCACCTGGGCAACCCAGATTTTCGGTTTAAGATGTATCAGATCACGATGGTGATACGCCAGCAATGTTGCTTCATGATAATTGAACGGAAGGTGACATGCAAGATTTTTATCTCCGGCCATCCTGTCAAGAAGTGTGAAGTACCAGCTGAAATACATAAAAGATTTCTGTTCAGGATCATTCTGGATAACCGCAGGGAATGGAGGTACAGTTCCTGTACCCCGGACACATACATTTGAAAGCTGGCCGACTCTCTGACTCAACGCCACATCAAAATCAACCGGTTTTGTGGCAAACATCCCATAATCGATTATATCATTGGACTTAACCAGTTCAGCTGCTTTTTCAGCAGAGATCAGCTTATTCTTATACTCGGATAGAAAAGTATTCATAAAAAAGGCCCCCGTTTACTCTTTTTTTTTACATACATTAGAACTGATTTTAAAGATTTGCAAGGTGTTATGTTGACAATAAAGTGTGGTTTAAAATATAAAATTCGTGTAGTTTAAAATACTACACGAATTTTATATGCCGGATTATAAAAATGCTATTTTTCCAGGAAATCAGCGATCCTGTCAAACGGGACTTTTTCCTGTGCTCCGGTTTTCTGGCTTTTCACGGTAGCCGAACCTGATACAAGTTCATCTTCACCGATAATTACTACATAGCGGGATTTTTCACGCTCCGCACGCTTAAACTGGGACTTAAATCCTTTTACTTCAGGATCAATATCTGCCGAAAAACCCTGTTTTCTCATCCCGTTTAAAAGCTGAAACGATTTTGTAAGAGTATCACCGCCTGTATGTATAAAATAAAGGTCAATCCCGTTTTCAGGAATATCCTTGTTTTCAATGATGAGGTTAATTCGCTCCATCCCCGCAGCAAAGCCGACACCGGGTGTAGGCTTACCTCCGAACTGTTCAACAAGATAATCGTATCGGCCACCGCCTGCAAATGCATTCTGGCCTCCTAACTTATCAGTGACAAACTCAAATGTCGTCTTTGTATAATAATCAAGCCCCCGCACAAGATAAGGATCCTCTTTATATTTTATTCCGGAGAGATCAAGATACTCCTTAACTTTTGCGAAGTGATCTCTGCATTCACCGCAAAGGTGATCTTTTATCACGGGAGCAGAGCTCCGAAGGCTGACACAGCCTTCATTTTTGCAGTCCAGAAGACGGAGGGGATTTGTATTGAGTCTTCTCTTACAATCAGCGCAGAGGTTCTCCTGTCTGGAGGAGTAATACTCCTTAAGATTTGTCATATATTCGCTACGGCACTCTCTGCACCCGATTGAATTCAGAAGTATTGTATAGGAGTCGATCCCCACTCTCCTGGTTATCTCATCAACAACAGAAATAATCTCGTAGTCATAATAGGGATCGGTACTGCCGAAAATCTCAGCTCCGAACTGGTTAAACTGGCGAAGCCTCCCCTTCTGAGGTTTCTCAGCTCTGAACATCGGACCGTTATAGAAAAACTTGCATACAGAAAGCCTGTTATATTCGCCATTCTCTACATAGGCCCTTACAACACCGGCGGTCCCTTCCGGGCGGAGTGTCAGGCTCCTCCCGCCCCTGTCCTCGAATGTGAACATCTCCTTTGATACAATATCAGTATCAGTACCGATTCCCCGGGCAAAAACATCGGTGAATTCCATTACAGGGACTATAAGCTCCTTAAAATTATAAGTCCTGAATGTGTCAACCGCGCTATTAAGCACGAAGTTCCATCTGTTTATTCTGTCAGGGAATATATCCTCAATTCCCGGAGGTTTTAATATCATAGTAAAACTCCTTAATGCCTTATAATCTTTTTCTGAATATGGCGTCTGCAAACACAGGTTTATCGAATCTTATTGTGCATATAGTACCGGGACGGGCCATGCCGATTTCATTACCCGCATCATCCGTAATCTTTATTACCCTGTATTTGTCATCAATTACTTTTTCTTTAATAGGATAAATACCGTCAAAGATTTCATCTTTGTAAACAGGATTGAATGTTTTAACTTTTACCTCTTCAGCAGCATCAGGACCGTCATACCTGTACCCGGCGAATGAAGCTTTCTTGATGTATGGTATACCGTGAAAACCGAGTTCCCCGAACTCATTAAAAAGATCATTAGTGTAGGGCCTGTGACTTATAAGGTCAAGCTCTTCGAGCCAGAATGGCATTTTTTCGTTAAACTCCAGTGTTCCTGCGAGTTTAACAGCATGTTTGTAAACACGGGTCGTATTGGCACAGTGATAGAGAGATTTCATCCTCCCTTCAATTTTAAATGCGTCAACACCGGCATCAATATACTCTTCCAGCCTGTCCATGAGACAGAGATCCTTTGAAGAGAGGATCTCTGTTCCTCTTGTGTGTTCAATGATATCGAGATAATTTCCCGGCCTCTTCTCCTCCATGAGTGAATACTTCCATCTGCATGGCTGTGAGCAGTCACCGCTGTTGGCATCACGCCCGGAAAGATAGCGGGAGAGGAGACACCTTCCGGAGTATGCAATGCAGAGAGCCCCATGGGCAAAGACTTCAATCTCCGCACCTGTGTGATATTTAATCATCTTTATCTCTTCTGCGGAGGTCTCACGCGCCAGGACAATCCTGTTAAACCCGGCATCCATCCAGAACTTAACAGCAAGATGATTAAGAACATTCATCTGCGTTGAAAGATGGAAATCAGCCTTAATCCCTGATTCTTTAAGAAGAATCATCATTCCCGGATCAGAAACCATGACTGAATCAAATCCCATTAAGGATATCATCCCGATATAGGATTCAGCGTTTTTGATATCTTCCTCATGAAGGTATGAGTTCAGGAGAAAAGTGGTTTTAACTCCATTCTGCCGGCATAATTCAACACCCTCCCGGAGATCGTCGTTTGTAAAGTTATCAGCCTGTACCCTTAAATTAAAATCACTGCCGCCGAAATATATGTTGTCAGCTCCGTACTTTACAGCGAATCGGAGTTTTTCCAGGTTCCCCGCAGGAGATACTATTTCAATTTTCTTCATCAATAGAGCCTCTTTAATTGATGTCGCCATTATTTACAGGCATTGAAAAACTGTCAACTTCTCATTTAAATTTAACATCAGCAATAATCCTGTCCATATTCGGCAGAGTCAGGCTATCCACTTTTTTACCTCTCACAGGCAAAGCTCCGAACTCCGACATGATTCTTTTATTGCCTGAAGCGGTTGGCGGATATTCTGCATACTCCGTTGTATAAAGGGGAATATTAAGCGCATGTGCGGATTTTGCAGCCTCAAAAATCCCCCCTTCATCAGGGGATTCAACGATAAAGACCGCACTTGCGAGCGCACATATTACCCGGTTTCTGATATATGCCGCATACATATCAGGAGTATGGCCGGGAGAAAATATTGAAACAGCTGCCATTCTCGACGGGTCATAAACATGCCTGATGGATTCAGGAATATTAAGTTTAAGTATTCCGTAGGGCACAAAAGCAGTTGTAATCCCTCCATGCTCAAGAGCGGCTCTGTGTGCTGTTAAATCTGCTCCGTTAGCAAATCCGCTGATTACATTGATATTCCTCGATGCCAGTTCACGTGCTGCACTGTAGGCAATAAACTCCCCCCTGCTGCTTATTTTACTTTCTCCGATAATGGCAGCGCCCTTTTCATTCAGAACACCGCTGCTGCCGTAAAGATAGAGAAAAGGGGGTATATTATTTCCAAGAATATGATGCAGCCGCTCCGGATAGCTTTTAGAAAAAAAAGGGAGAACATCAATTCCTGCATCTATAAGCTGCATATATTCCTCCTCCACTGAGGATAAGAAAACTGCAGCTGATTTGAATGCAGAGGCAATTTTATCATTAAAATAAAATTCAGATTTCAGCTCTTCAGGAGAGATATCAAATATATCAGAAATCGACAATCCCGCATCTGAGATCTTTTTATAAATCTCTTTCAGAGATGCAGGGCCGATACCCTGCACCCTATCAAGTGCTATCCAGTATTTTGTGCTGTTCATAAATGGTGTTCCGGTTTTTAGCGGTAATTAGAAATGCCGGAAAGACAGGAGTCAAGGATTAAAACAAATCATCACTATGCGGGATTTTTTATCTTATCCTGCACACTGTTTATCAGGTTCAGGTACTCTCTCTGGGCCAATATATGTTCTTTGACAGTTTCATTCTTTTCAAATTCCTGCTTCAGAAGATCAATTTCTGCAGCCCCGTGCCTGTCAGAGGCTTTTCCTGAACTAAGGCTTTCATTGATATCCTGACCCAGAAGTATAAGATCAGATAGAAGCTTCTGCGCAACAGGATCTCTCTGCATCTTTTCCAGGCTTTCCCTGTATTTAAGGGTAACTTCATGATTATTAATAAGTTCAGAAAGTTCCACCGCTTTTGCAATTATTTCGTCATAGTTTTCCATATTCTACCAGAGTATATCCATTGGATTCAGAAGCCTGCCGTTATGCCATAACGTAAAATGAAGATGGGGCCCCGTTGAAAGACCGGTAGATCCCACTCTGCCGATAATTTTTCCTGCTTTTACCCTCTGACCCGGCTTTGCGTAAATTACAGACATATGCCCGTAAAGAGTTTTATACCCGTCTCCGTGATCTATGGTAACAGCTTTTCCGTAACCGCCATTCCATCCTGTACTGACAACAACACCGTCACGGGCAGCACCAATTAAAGTGCCGTGAGGAGCTGCTATGTCAAGGCCGTTATGGAACCTGTTTTTTTTGAAAATCGGATGTTTTCTTTTACCGAAAAAAGAACTGAGCCTCCCCCCTAAGGGAGATCTGAAAAGTTCCCTTCGCTGAAATTTCCCGGCGAGATTCTCTGTCATATTTTTTGTGCTGGGCTTGGCATCACGTATAAAAACAGCAACAGGTTTTCTGTCGTTTAAAAATTTATAATACAATCTATAGAAAGCAGGAAGTTTCTGAATCAATATATCATTAGTATCAGCTTCATGATATTCGGCAATGGTTTCCACCTGGTCCAGGTCTTTTATAAATTCTATTGTACCTGATTCTGAGGGAACCACCACAACCTGCCCCAACCTTGCCCTGAGATCCTCCCAGAAAATATTCACACCGATTAAAGTATCTATATTGATTCCATACTTTTTTGCAATTTTCCAGAAATTATCACCGCGCTCAACTTTTACAAAATCAAAACTGATGTCTTCAAAAACAACTTCATTCTTTAAATACTCAGTATAATTCTCTTCACTCTGAAAATAATTCCTGACATTCTGTCTTATGTCTCTTTGATCTTTATAACCGGAACCTGCAGAAAGAAATAAAGCAGCTATAATCAGAATAGAAATTAAAGATGATATAAGGATTTTTTTATACATACAATCAACCACTCAGTTACAATATGATTAGATAAAGAATTAAAACAGAATCCGGCAATACGGATATATATAATTAAAGAATATTATAAACTACTGCATATCTTCAGGTCAAGAATTTTATTTCAGGAGGCCTGATATTCTACCTGTCTTTTTTCTGATGCTTCTCTTCTCTTATATGCAAAGCCTTAACCATCTGCCTGAAAAGATCATAGAAATCTTTAAATCCGTCCTTATCACGCAGTTCTCTCGGAGACGGCAGTTTACCGTCAATTATCTCTTTCATATAACCTGACATAACGTAAACCGGTCCTGATATTCTGTGAGTGATTTTTATTATCAATACGAAGAGAACTATCCCCTGAAAAACAACACAGAGAACCAGGGATACAAGAAGAAGCCTGTTGTAATGAGTTATTTTATTAATGTTATACAGATTCTGTTCATGATTCCTCTGCAGCATCACGTTCATATCACCGAAATTTCCGTTATCGGTGCAATTTGCCGTAGTGTCCTGCATAAGCTGGAATATATTATTCTCTATCTCATATATATTATTTATTTTTTCATTATTATATACTATGCTTGCAGATATAGCAGCTATTATAATCAGGGAAATTGCTGCTGTAACACCTATAACAGAAAAAGCGGCCTTAAGCTGAAACTTCCTGTCGATTATATATTTTTTTCTTTTAGACATAAACAGAACCTCTGAAAATACGAGTAATTACGTATATTGATCTAATTCACTGTATACGTTTAATCATGTTAAAAAAAAATAAACTAAAAAAAACTATTTGTTAGACCTGCATTACCAATCATTCTGAACAGAAGACCCAACGGCAAACCGATAACATTTGTAACAGATCCTTTAATTGAATCAATAATCATCTCACCGCTTTCCTGAACTGCATATGAACCGGCTTTATCGCAATAATTAATAATATCAAGATACCTGTTAATGGATTCATCACTGAGTTCTTTAAAAAGAACTGCTGACTCTTCATATGCCGATTCTTTTTTAAAAGTTCCGCCAGCAGGATACACTATACATACAGCTGTAATAACCGAATGTTCTCTTCCTGAAAGAAGACGCAGCATGGAGAAAGCCTCTTTTCTGGTAAGAGGTTTTCCGAGAATGCAGCCATCTATTGCAACAATAGTATCAGATGTAAGATATAACGCTTCCTCATTCTTTCCGGAAAGCACTTCATCCATCTTCTGATTAACAATCCTCAAAGTGTAATCTGCCGGTTTTTCTCCATGAATAATGCTTTCATCAATATGCGGAGGGATTATTTCAATATCGCCGAATAATGGCTGAAGGAGATCCCGCCTTCTCGGGGAAGCCGAACCTAAAATAAATTTCATTACTTCAGTATAACCTTTTCGTTTATCTTGTAAACGTTAGTGACATTCTTAACCTTTTTAATTCGCTTGATTATTTCATTAAGATGTTCATTGCTTTTGACTTCAAGTATAAATTTAAGAAGAGCCATCTCCCTGCCGGTAAGTTGAGCTTCTACTTTTATAATATTACATTTCGCCAGGGAAATTTCATCAGTAACATCCTTCAGGAGGCTCGGCCTGTCAATCGCCTCAACAGAGAGTTTAATCGGATATCTGTTTGTGTCATCCTTATCCCAGATGATATTTATAAATCTCTCCTGCTCACCTCTCAGCCGCTCAAGAGACTGGCAATTTTTCCGGTGAATAGTTATACCCCTTCCACGGGTGATGAAACCTACCACCTCATCTCCGGGTATGGGCTGACAGCACTGGGCGAGTTTTATCAGTATATTACTTGTCCCTTCAATGCTTATCCCTACCTTCCTGTCACCGGAAATGTTTTTTATCTTAAGCTGTTCATCCTCCGGAATAGTTACACTTGCCTTCCGGACTTCCTTTTTCTTCTCTTCTTTCTTTTTCTGTTCATCATCATTTCTGGCGATATCATCATTGTGCTTCCTGAGCCAGTTTCTGATTTTATACCTTGCAGCACCTGATTTAACAAACTTCAGCCATGCTTCAGAAGGGCGGGCATTTTTACTCGTAAGTACCTCGATAATATCTCCGCTTTTCAGCCTGGTTCTAAGTGGTACGAGCTTATTGTTAACCTTGGCACCTGAACATTTATGCCCCACTTCAGTGTGTATTGAATATGCAAAATCCACAGGGGTTGCCCCTTTTGCAAGTTTTACGATCATCCCCTTTGGAGTAAATACAAAGATTTCATCCTCATAGAGGTCCATTTTTACAGTGGAAACAAAATCCCTCGTATTCATCGCATCAAGATTGATCCCGCTGAATGAATCGAGTATAGAAAGATTTTTATAATCCCGTTTTAATGTTTTGCCGTCCTCTTTATAAACCCAGTGTGCGGCAATACCCATCTCTGCGGTATTATCCATCTCCCTTGTTCTGATCTGCACCTCAAGGGGCAATCCTTCCGGGCCTATCACTGTTGTATGGAGAGACTGATACATGTTGGATTTAGGAACAGCAATATAATCTTTGAATCTCCCCTCAATCGGCGACCATATGGAATGCACTATCCCCAGTATGGCGTAACAGTCTTTCATCTCATGCGTAATGAGTCTTATTCCCCTGATGTCAAATATATCATCAAAACTTTTTCCGGTAAGCTGCATCTTACGATAAATTGAATAGTAGCTTTTCGCGCGGCCCTTGACTTCAACACCGATCTTAAGATCTATAATCTTTGATGTAAGAATTGTCCTGACATTTTCAATATATAATTCAGTTTCATTCTCTTTCTGAGCAAGCCTGCTTCTTATATCTTCAAATTCCTCCCTGTAAAGCACGTGGAAAGAAAGATCTTCAAGTTCTGTAGCAAGCCTCGATATACCCAGCCTCCTTGCTATCGGGGCATAAATATCGAGAGTCTCCTTTGCAATGCGCTGCTGTTTATGCTCAGGCTGAAACATTATGGTACGCATATTATGGAGTTTATCAGCTAATTTTATTATTATGACACGGATATCTTTTATCGTAGCAAGGAGCATTTTTCTCAAAGTCTCAGCCTGCGCATGAGACTTTGAACGGTTTTTGAGAGATGAAATTTTTGTTACACCGTCAACAAGCATGGCGGTATCTTCACTGAATTCAGTTTTTATAAAATCATAAGAGTATTCCGTATCCTCAATTACATCATGAAGAAGTGCAGCGCAGATTGTTGTTGTGTCGAGTTTAAGCAAAGCGAGGGTTATGGCGACTTCAAGAGGGTGTATGATATAAGGTTCACCTGAAAGCCGCAGTTGCCCTTCATGAGCTTTTAAAGCTGTCTCATATGCCTTTCTCACCATGGCTGTGTCAGATTCAGAGTCATTCTGAACTATAAGATCGATGAGAGTATCTATATCCCTCTTTCTGATTTTAAATTCAAATGCCGTCATATTTATACATTACTGATTCCATCTCTTATTAATAAATATAATAAACCTAACGGTTATATTACCTTTTTGAGTATCAATACATTTTTTTTTCATCAATAGCAAGTCAAGTCATATATTTCAAAGTGTCATGTTTTTTATTTTTTGCATTCATTACCGACCAATTCTGCTAAAGAAAAAATCAGTTTCTGCCGATAATAAAAAAAAATCTGAACACAAAAAAGCAGTAATGATAAAAAAAAGAATACATATACTCCTGATGACAATCCCTGCTGCTTTAATGCTATTAATGCCTCTCCGCAGTCAGATTGCAACATACCCTGAACATATTGCTTACGATATAAAAACCGAACGGGTTAAACTCTCCAATGACACAATAATGCTTACATGGAAAATGAACAGCAGTTTCCCGGGGGAGTTTGTTGTCGGAAGAAGCGAAAGTGAGTTCAATAGTCATGAAGATGTTTTGAAAGCAACTCTTATTGGAGTTTTTTATTCGGGTCAGGAGGGCCTTCTCATTGACAGGAATCTTCAGCAGAGTAAAAACTATTATTACATTATAATATCCAAAAAACACCTCCTCAAAAGGGATATAGAAATATTAAAAAATGTAAACTGTACAGGAACACCGGTACAGATATATTCAGAACCGGGCAATGTTACCGGTATTAACGCGGAGTTAAATAAAGATAAATCAGTTTTAATCGAATGGAATAATCCCAGGGGGTCCGGACTAAAGTTTAATCTGTACAGAAGCAGAAGCGTCATCAACAGCAAAGAGGAACTTGAAGTAGCTGAAAAACTTGCATCAATTGATGATGATGAATATACCGATAAAAATCTTTCAGATTACGGTTCATACTTCTATGCAGTGACAGTAACTGATAAAAACGGCATCGAATATTTTACACCAAAGCCTGACAGAAATTTTACCACCGGCAGCATATACCTGAAGGGGAAAACTCTTGCAACCCCACTTAATGTTGACGCATACTTAGGTGAGAAGGATTCAGTCATTGTAAAATGGGAGAAGGCCACCTCGCGGACAGATAAAGAGCTAAGCGGTTACGAGATATACCGCTCTGAGGAAATGATCAATTCACTCCTGAAACTTAAATTTGCGAGACTCATGCAGATTGTTGACACATCAACAATTATTTATACAGATAAAGAACCGGGTCCCGGGAAATACTTTTACGCAGTGTTTTCAAGGTACAGTGACGGTACAGTTGACATTAATTTTGATGATGAAAGCAATTACACAAAGACCCCTGTAATAATAACCCTCCCCTTCAGTGTTACATCATTAAATTCTGAAATCAGTGAAAACAGACTTATTCTCAGATGGAATTACAGCGGAAATTCCGGCCCTGAAAATGTCGGTATTTTCAGGACAAAGGTAATCCCTGAAAATTCCCGCAAGATCATGAACGATGATTTTATCGGAACTGAAAATGTAAAGTCCGGTAAATTTGTAATTACCTACCCGGATGAAGGTGCATATCACTATGGAGTAATAGTAAAAAATAATGATATTGCAACAGAGATCAGGCCGGGAATTAATATTACTTCCGGAATTATTATCGTTAAAAAAGATGAAAAAAGCGGTAAAAGCACAATAATCAGAAAAGAGAAAAAAACCGCATACAGAAGCATCCTTCGCGGTAAAGGCTCAAAACCTGACATTTTTCCAGCTGTTCCTGATGGAGACCTTGATTATATTATTCAAAACCTGTTCTATAAAGAACAGTATCATTCCGCTTCAAAAGAACTGAAAAAATATATTGCCGGAACCGATAAAGATTATGAGAAGTCACGCGCGAGGCTTTTTCTCGCCAGAACATATATTGAACTTAGCCAATACCAGAAGGGGATAAATATACTTCACAGTGAAGATGTTATACAGAACTTCCCTGATGAAGCAAAATTCTGGTCAGACTTTGCAACAGTCCGTCTAAAGTAGAAATTCTTTTTTGTCTTTAAACGGTCATTATATTATTTTATATACGCTTGCTGAATAAGTTTTTGAGGAGAATACAATGAAACAGTGGATACTGGTCGGTGTAATCATGATTTTTATGGGGATAGGTCTTTTTGCCTATTACGACTCTTTTATAAAACCTGAAAGAGAGGCGAAAGAACTGATTGTTGAAGCAAAAATGTCTTATGAACGCGGCACTTCCGAATCGATAAATAAGGCTATTGAAATTTTCACAAAGGTTATTGCTAAATACCCCAGGACAGAATCCGCCTTTGAAGCATATTATTACATAGCACAGGGTTACGAGAAACTAAATCTTAACAGGCTCGCCTATCTTAAATATATCTATCTCCTGAAAAACAACAACAAAATCCCGGCAGAAACAGAGCAGGAAATAAAAGCAAGAGTTGCAAGACTTAAAATAATGAAGAGATACGACGAAGAGGGGATACACCAGCTCCTTGGCCTTCTTAATTATACAGACAACAAGGATTTCAGAAGCCGCGTTTACACGGAATTGGGACATACTTATCTGAAACGTGGTGAATTTGCAAGTTCAAAGAGGATGTTCGACCTGGCCCTTTCTGAAAACGGCAATAATGAAGAAGCGATTCTCGGAAAAGCAAGGACTTTCAAGCGTATGGGAAACGATTCACAGGCCTATGATCTATATGATCACTTTCTCAAGTACTACTCCAACTTCAGTTATTATACTAATGACGTGACTAAAGCATACGACAGGCAATTATATGACAGCGGGATTAATAATTACCGCAAAGGGAGATATTACCCTGCAATTGAATATTTCAGGAAGTACCTGAACCATTTCCCCGGTGATTCGAAAGCTGAAAATTCTCTATACTGGATTGGAGAATCATACTTCGCACTTAAAAAATATGACAGCGCAATATCTTATTTTAAAAGAACACTCTCCAACGGATACTATCACAAAGATCAGGACGCCATGATCAAAACAGGCTATTCTTACTTCATGGCCAAAAATTATGATCTCGCGGCAAGAGAATTCCAGGCTTATCTTGAAACTTATCCGAATGGCAAATATGTGACAAAGGCAAAGCAGTGGAAAGAGATGAGCACAAAAGAGATGCTCTATAAATACAAAAAGAATGATACGGCTATCCCGGATGAAGAACTCAAAGATGAAACCGAGGATTCAGAAAGTTCAGACAGCGGATATTACTCAGGGAAATCAAAAACTGTTAAAGCTGATTATGATGTAAACAGCCGGGAACTATACCATGAAACCGATGAATATGATAACGAAGAGGAGAATATGGCAGAGCTGTAAACAGCAGCTTTTACTTAATAAAAAAAAGACCCTTAAAAAGTCAGATTTTACTGTTTTTTAATCATGCCGGTTTACCGCAGGTAGAACCGGCATCTCATGGTAAAAGTTTATGAATAA
>ERZ795053.2884-NODE-2884-length-20215-cov-13.810665_pt1 | contig 20215 bp, 16 predicted proteins | sample MGYA00375137_ERZ795053 | MGnify/ENA primary metagenome ERZ795053 (study PRJEB30182, sample SAMN05720284) | activated sludge metagenome | isolation source: Anaerobic digester | place: Hong Kong | collected 2014-12-17 ...
GTCTCGTTGCCGGGCGACACCTGCAGCGCGGCACATTCCACTTCCAGGAAGCCCTCGTCCGCGAACCAGTCCGACAACGCCCGGCGCACCTTTCCCCGCATCAGGAGGAACGGCCGGCGGTCGGCATGCAGCGCCGGAAGCCACCATTTCGCGCCCGTCATCTGCCCTGTCGAACCTCCGGAAAAAGCCGAAATATGTGCTCTGGCGCTTGGCGAAAGGCGCAAGTGCCGGTAAGGCGAACCCCGATCTGGCGCGCCGAAGCGGTGCGCTCTATAGCACCGGAACAAGTCCGGGCAACTCGGGATACTGTCATGGCCGTCGAAATCGCATCGAACATCCGCCGCGGAAACATCATCGAATACACTGACGGACAGCTCTACTCCGTCCTGAAAGCCGAGTCTTTCCGCCCCGGCAAAGGCACGCCGACGACCACGATCGAAATGCGCCGCATCTCGGACGGCATCAAGATCGTCAACACCTACAAGACGACCGACAAGCTCGAAAAAGCCTTCGTCGAGGAAGTCGACTACACCTACCTCTACATGGACGGCGACAATTACGTCTTCATGCACCCGGAGAACTTCGAGCAGCTCTACGTGCCGGCCTCCATGCTCGGCGATTCCGCGGCCTACCTGCAGGAAAACATGCTGGTCACGCTGCAGATATTCAACGGCGCGCCGGTCTCGGCCACGCTGCCGCAGCGCATCACCGCCACGATCGTCGAGACCGAGCCAGTGGTCAAAGGCCAGACGGCTTCGGGCAGCTACAAGCCGGCCATCCTGGACAATGGCGTGCGCGTCATGGTGCCGACCTTCATCGACGCCGGCACCCGCATCGTCGTGAACACGGAAGACGGCAGCTACCTGGAACGCGCCAAGGACTGATTGTCCGGACTTTCCAAAGAACTCAGGTGCCGGCCCGCGTGGCCGGCACTTTTCGTTTGGGCCTAGCTTTTGACGGGGCGGATCGGGTTGGAGCCGTCCCATTCGGCAGCAGCCTTGCGGATATGCTCGAAGAAGGCGCCTTTCCCACCGCTGATATCGGAGATTTCCACCACCGTGCCGGGATGGGCTTCGGTGTCGAAATAGGCGAACCGCCCCTGCTCGCCGCCGATCTGGCCCTCATGGCCGACCTTGTAGCCGAGCCCCAGCGCCTTGTCGTAGAGGCCCTGATAGTCCCGCGTCCAATAGGACATGTGCTGCAGGCCCTCCCGGCCGGCATCCAGGAACTCCTTGTACATGGACGGCGCATCGTTGCGCTGCTGGATCAGCTCGATCTGCAGGTCGCCGGAATTGGCGAGCGCGATGCTCATCTCCACCGGCGAGTCCACGCCCCGGTGGCGGAACCAGTCGGTCTTCACCCGGTCGATATAATACCAGGGCCCGACGCCCATCACCTCGACCCAATGCTTCATCGCCGCGTCGATATCGCGGACGACATAACCGTTCTGGCAGACCGGCCCGAATATGCGGCTCATCCCGTTTCCTCCCCGGTATGGTTTGCCCTTCGTCGTTAGCAACAATGACCGCTTCCGGCCACCCGATTGACTCCATCCTGCAAAAAGAACAAAATAAGAACATGAGTATTGAGACCCTGAAAGCCAGAGGCCTGATCGGACCTGTCACGGCCGCCCCGGTGCAGCCGGCCGCCTTCCCGTTCGGGCTCGGCCTCAGCGGCGTGCACGAAGTGGCGGAAGCAGGTTACGGGCACTGGGCGGCAGCAACCGGCTTTGTGCTGGCGACGGTCCAGCCGGCCCGGAAAGGCACCTGTCTATGGGTCAGCCAGAGCACGGTCGGCCTCGAGGCAGGCCATGTCCCGACGGCCGTTTTCCGGGAAATGGCAAACGGAACCCAGCCGCGCCTGTCGGTCGTGACCCGCAAGGCTGCCGAGGCCTTGTGGATTGCGGAAGAAGCCATCGCCTCCGGCGGGGTGCGGCAGGTGATTGCGGAACTGGAAGAGGCGGACTTCACCGCCACGCGGCGGCTGGCGCTGGCCTCCGAAAAGCACGGCGTGCCCGTGACGCTGCTCCTGCCCCACACCTGCACAGGGGCGACCGCTGCGGCGACCCGGTGGCGCGTGGGGACGCGCCTTTCATCCACGAACCGCTACGACCCCCGCGCGCCCGGCGCGCCCCGTTACCGGGCCGTACTGGAACGCTGCCGCACGGCGCCCATGGCAGCCGGCCAGGCATTTGATCTCGAGTGGAACGATGAGACGCTATCTCTCCATATGGTTTCCGGACTGGCCGCTCGACCGGCTGCGCCGCGCCCGGCGCCAGCCTTCGGCACCGCTCCCCACCGCAAGGCCGGTTAAGCCACACCCCTTTGTCCTGTACGAGAAGGCGGCCCATGGGCTCGTCGTGGCAGTCGGCAACCCGCCGGTCCTCGCGGCAGGCATCTATCCCGGCCTGCCCCTGACCGACGCCCGCTCGGCCATGCCGGATCTTGTGGCCGAGGAGATCGACCGCGACAGCGACGCCCGCGCCCTGAAGGAACTCGCCGCCTGGATGGTGCGCTTTTCCCCGCTCGTGGCGATGGACGGCATCGACGGACTGATGCTCGAGACGACCGGCTGCGACCATCTTTTCGGCAATGAGGGCGGCATGGCCTCGGCCCTTTCGGAACGCATCGCCCGGACCGGTTATACGTGCCGGCTTGCCTTCGCCGGAACGCCCGGCGCCGCTTACGCGCTCGCCCGGTCCGCCGCGGCGGAGCACAGCCCCATCATCCTGCCTCCGGGCGAGGAGCGCGACGGCCTCGCCGGCCTGCCTGTGCGCACGCTCAGACTGTCGGGACCGACGCTGACCCTTCTGCGCCGTTTCGGCCTTACCCGGATCGGCCAGCTCTACAGCCTTGACCGGAAAGCGCTGTCCCGGCGCTTTCACTCGCGTGAAGCCGCCGAGGCCGTCTGCCTGCGGCTGGACCAGGCGCTGGGCCTGCGGGCCGAGCCGATCACCCCGTTCCGGACACCGCCGGACTATGCGGCCCGGCTGCCCTGTCCGGAACCGCTGACCGACGGCACCGGCCTCCAGCTGGGCCTCGACCAGTTGACCGGGGAGCTTTGCGGGACACTGTCGGCCAGCGGGCTGGGCGCCCAGAGTTTTGTTTTTCATGCCTTTCGCTCCGACGGAACCGCAAGCAGCCTGCGCGTGAACACGGCCCGCCCGGTGCGCACGCCGGACCATGTGCTGCGCCTGTTCCGCGAGCGGCTGGACCGGATCGACCCGGGCTTCGGCATCGACCTCCTGCTGCTCGAAGCCCTGCGGACCAGCCCGATGGAGACCGGCAGCCGGCCGCTTTCCGGCGACCTGGCCATGACCAATTCGGACCTGGGCGTGCTTTCCGCCCTCGCCGACCGGATCAATGCGCGCCTGGGCGAAGGCCACGTGACGATCATCCAGCCGGAAGCCCACCACCCGCCGGACGCCGCCGAGCGGCGCGTTCCTTTCTGCGGCAAACTCCCCGAGGACGTCACCCCGCCGGAGACCCTGCCGGGCCTGCGCCCGGTGCGCATGCTGGACCGCGCCGAGCGGATCGATGCGGTCGCCGAGGTGCCGGACGGCCCGCCGCTGCGCTTCGTCTGGCGGCGGGTGACCCGCCGTGTCGTACGCGCCGACGGGCCCGAACGGATCGCGCCGGAATGGTGGACCCACCTGCCCCCGGCAAATGGCGAGGCAGCCGCCCTGCCCCGCACGCGGGACTATTACCGGGTGGAGGATGACGAGGGCCGCCGGTACTGGATCTTCCGCGAAGGGCTGTATGGCGACGGACGGGGCGGCGCCCCCGAATGGTTCGTACAGGGACTGCTTGCATGAGCCGCTTCGCCGAACTTGCCGTATCGACAAATTTCTCCTTCCTGCGGGGGGCGAGCCATGCGGCCGAACTGGTGCAGCGGGCCGCGCAACTCGGTCTTGCCGCCATCGGCGTGGCGGACCGCAACACGCTGGCCGGCGTCGTGCGGGCGCATGTTGCCGCAAAGGAGGCCGGCCTGAGATTGCTCGTCGGTGCGCGGCTCGTGCCGCTGGAGGGGCCGGAGATCGTCGCCTATCCGACGGACCGGGCCGCCTATGGCCGCCTCTCGCGTCTCCTCTCCGATGGCAAGATGGGACCGGACGTGCCGAAGGGCGAATGCCACCTGACACTGGACGCCATTCTCGCCGCCAGCGAGGGACAGGCCCTGATCGTCATGCCGCCCCCTCTGCCGGACGCAACCTTCGAGGAGACGCTCCGCCGCATCGCCGCCGCCGCGCCCGGCCGCACCTGGCTTGCGGCGCGCTACACCTATTCCGGCCGCAACCGGGAGCGGATCGCCCGGCTCGCAGCACTGGCGGATCGCGCCGGCATTGCGCTCGTCGCCACGAATGACGTGCTCTACCACATCCCCGAGCGCCGCCCCCTGCAGGACGTGCTGACCTGCATCCGCGAACACTGCACCATCGACACGGCCGGCTACCGGCTCGAGGCCAACGCGGAACGCCACCTCAAGGATGGCGCCGAGATGGCGCGGCTGTTCCAGGGATACGGACACGCGATCGAGCAGACACAGGTCATCATGGAGCGCTGCCGTTTCAGCCTGGACGAACTTGCCTACGAATATCCCGACGAACCCGTCCCGCCGGGCTCCACCCCTCAGGCGCACCTCACCCGGCTCGCCTGGGAAGGGGCCGCGCGGCGCTATCCCCAGGGCGTTCCCGAAAAGGTTTCCCGCCAGATCGAGGAAGAACTCTCCCTGATCGGCGAGCTTTCCTATGCGCCCTATTTTCTCACCGTTCACGACATCGTTTCCTGGGCGCGCAGCCAGGACATCCTCTGTCAGGGCCGGGGTTCCGCCGCCAATTCCGCCGTCTGCTTCTGCCTTGGCATCACCAGCGTGGACCCGACGCTGACCAAGCTCCTGTTTGCGCGCTTCCTGTCCCGCGAACGCAAGGAGCCGCCGGACATCGACGTGGATTTCGAACACGAGCGGCGCGAGGAAGTCATCCAGTACGTCTACGAACGGTATGGCCGCCACCGAGCCGCCCTGGCGGCCACCGTGATCTCCTACCGCTCGCGGTCGGCCGTGAGGGAGGTCTGCAAGGCGCTCGGCCTCAGCGAGGACATTTCCAGCGCGCTCGCGAACGGCGTCTGGGGCAGCTGGAACGATGACATGCCGGACCGCCGGATCGTCGAGGCGGGTCTGGACCCCGGCAGTCCGATGATCCGCCGCGCCATCGTGCTGACACGCCAGCTGATAGGCTTTCCGCGTCATCTGTCGCAGCATGTCGGCGGGTTCGTTCTGACGCGCGGCCCGCTCACCGAAACCGTGCCGATCGGGAATGCCGCGATGGAGGACCGCACCTTCATCGAATGGGACAAGGACGATATCGACGCGCTCGGCATCATGAAGGTGGATGTGCTGGCTCTCGGCATGCTCACCTGCATCCGCAAGGCCTTCGCACTCCTGGAAAGCCACAAAGGGATCCGCCACACGCTGGCGAGCATTCCGGCAGACGATGTGCCCACCTATGACATGCTCTGCAAGGCAGACAGTATCGGCGTGTTCCAGGTGGAGAGCCGCGCCCAGATGGCCATGCTGCCACGCCTGCGCCCCCGGACGTTCTACGATCTCGTGATCGAGGTGGCGATCGTCCGGCCCGGCCCCATTCAGGGCAACATGGTGCACCCCTACCTGCGACGGCGAAAAGGGCTGGAGCCGGTCGTCTTCCCCAGCCCCTCGCCTGAGCACGGCCCCGCCGACGAACTGAGGCAGATTCTCGAGCGCACCAAGGGCGTTCCCCTGTTCCAGGAACAGGCGATGCAGATCGCCATCGACGCGGCGAAGTTCACGCCGGACGAGGCCAACGGCCTGCGCCGCGCCATGGCCACGTTCCGGCATCTCGGCACGATCCACCGCTATGAGGAAATGCTGGTCTCCCGGATGATCGACCGGGGATACACACCGGAATTTGCCCGGGATTGCTTCAACCAGATCAGGGGCTTCGGCGATTACGGTTTCCCGGAAAGCCATGCGGCCTCCTTCGCCCTGCTGGTCTATGTGTCCTCCTGGATCAAATGTCACCACCCGGACATTTTCTGCATTGCGCTGCTGAACAGCCAGCCGATGGGCTTCTACGCGCCGGCCCAGATCGTGCGCGACGCCCAGGAGCATGGTGTCGAAGTCCGGCCCGTGGATGTGAACCATTCGGACTGGGACAACACGCTGGAGCCTGCCGAAGACCGGGAGGACGCTTTCGCCGTCCGTCTCGGCTTCCGTCAGGTGGACGGGCTGAGCCAGAAGGACATGGAGGCCCTGATGGCGCACCGCGGTGCAGGCTATGCCAGCCCGGACGCCCTGATCCGCAGGGCCGGGCTTCCCCGCGCCGTGCTGGAACGCCTCGCCGCCGCCGACGCCTTCCGCTCCATGGGACTGTCGCGGCGCGAGGCGCTCTGGAAAGTCCGCGGAGATCCTGCCGGACGCACACTCCCCCTCTTCGCTGCCGCCGATGCGGCCGAGCAGGGCCATGATGCCGACGTCACCCTTCCGGAAATTCCGCCGTCGGAACATGTGCTGCAGGACTATCAGACCGCGCGCGTCTCCCTGAAAGGCCACCCTATGCAGTTCCTGCGCAGCGTCCATGCACGGCGCGGCATTCTCCCCACCGCCGAGGCGGTGCGCCAGCCGAATGGACGGCGCGTGAAGACGTCCGGTCTCGTCCTCGTCCGCCAGCGGCCCGGTTCGTCGAGCGGCGTCGTCTTCATCACGCTCGAGGACGAAACCGGCATTGCCAACCTGGTCGTCTGGCCGCGGGTCATGGAACGCTTCCGGGCTGTGGTGATGCGCGCGAGGATCATCCACGTGATCGGCCGGACGCAGACCGCCGACAATGTCACCCATATCGTCGCCGAACAGCTGATCGACTGTACCGGCGACCTGCCGCTCCTGTCCGAGGAAACCCTGCGCAACCCGCTGAGCGGCGTCCTCGCCCGCCCGGACGAGGTCGCCCGGCCGGTCACCGACCGCAGGGGGAGTCACACAGGCGGCCGGCACCCCCGGAACGTGCGGGTCATCCCGCCCAGCCGGGACTTCCACTGACGCCCCTCCTGTTGCCGCCACAGCACAGTGCGACAAAACGCAACCATTTTTGCGATTCATTCTCATTTACAGGCCCGCATCGACCCTTTATTGCGAATGAGTTGCAATTGCGGAGACTGGGGTATGAAACTCACCACACAGACAGCCATCGGGGTCGTCATCCTGTTCGGGGCCTTCCCGGCCGTGGCGCAGGAATCCGGCGCGGATCCGGCACCATCCGAAGCCGTTGAGCTTGACGCCATCGACATCGAGGACACGCGCGCCCCGGCGCCGGCCTATCGCGGCTTCATCGCCGAAGACAGCGGCCTGACCGTCATCGACAAGGAAGCCGTCCAGGGCCTCGAGGACGGTTCCGGCGACGCGTTCGACGCCCTGCGCCTCCTCCCGAACGTCAATTTCGACGTCAACCATTACAGCGCCGATCCCGGCGACCTGCAGGACCTGCGCCCGTCCGACATCTCGATCTCGGGCGGCCAGGTCTATGACAACACGATCCGCATCGACGGGGTCGCCGTCGACAACGTGATGGACGTCACCAACACGAACCCGTTCAACGTCAATGAAGTCGCCGGCGCCTCCGCGCAGACGATCTTCCTCGACCCGACCCTGATCGGCAGTCTCGAGGTGCGCGACTCCAACATTTCCGCCCGCTATGGCGAATTCTCGGGCGGTGTTGTCGACGCGAAAGTGCGCGATCCGTCCGACACGTTCGGCGCCAGCCTGCGCTTCGGCATCGAGAACGACGACCTTGCCGAATATGTCGTCACCAAAGACGCAGACCTCACCGCGGCCGATCCGCCGCCCGTCTTCACCCGCTGGCGCGCGCACGGCACGCTCGACCTGCCGGTCAATGACAGGCTCAGCCTCCTGCTCGGCTTCGGACGCAGCAAGGCCGATGTCGACTATGCGCTCAGCGCCAACTATGGCGGAAACTTCCGTGGCCTGAAGTCGACTTCCGACAATTTCCTGGTCAAGGGCGTCTACGACTTCTCCGACACGCTGCGCCTCACCAGCAGCCTCGTTTACAGCCCCTATGAAACCGAATCCGCCAATGCGAACGGCATCGACAACCTGATCACGACGAAAGGCGGCGGCCTCACCTTCAAGACCGAACTGGACGGCGAGACAGGCGACACCGACTGGCTGCTGCGGGCCTCCTATGTCGATGCCGACATGAGCCGCGATGCCCCGTCGGTCCAGTACAACTGGAGCTCGGCCGCGCCGAGTATCGACTTCTGCACCGGCACGAGCTGCACGATCGGCGGGATCGGCGACCTCGAACAATACCAGCGCGACTACACGCTGGAGGGGGAAGCCAGCCGTCCGCTGCTCGGGGGTACGCTGCAATTCGGCGGCGAGGTCGGCTATGTCGAGGCCCACAAAGCCCGCGAGCAGGAACTGCGCATGTATTCCCGCGGCACCTATGATCCGGACACGGTCTGCGCAGACCCGACCGATGCCTCCTGCATCGACGGTGAAATCGCCGCCACGCAGTACAACTTTTACGGCCCATATGAAGCCAATGTGGAAATCCTCGAAGGCGCACTCTGGGCCGAACAGTTGCAAAGCTTCGGCCCTGTGGACGTCCGCGCCGGCCTCCGCCTCTCGGCGGACGACTACCTCGACAAGACCAACCTGTCGCCCCGCCTCAGCGCCGTCTGGAACGTGACGGACGAGGTCCAGCTGACGGCGGGCGCCAACCGCTACTACACGCGGAATTTCGTCGGTTACGCGATCCGCGAACAGCTGCCCGATCTCTACCTTTACCGCCGCGCGGCGACGGCATCCGGCACGAGCCAGGTCTACGGCCCCGACGACTGGTACCTCTATAGCCGCTCCACGGCCCTGCGCTACACGGATGCCGGGCTGGACACGCCGTATTCCGACGAGGCAACCCTCGCCCTCACATTCCCCGCGCTTGACCGTTTCGGCGGCATCGGGCGGATCAAGGCCGTCCAGCGCTGGCACCGCGACCAGATCGTCAGCCTGCCGACGGAAAACGTGACGGAGTACGACGAGGACGGCGCCCCCTACACCCGCCGCGTCCGCTATCCGTCGAATGACGGCAAGACCGATTATCTCGGCATCTCGGCCGAATGGTCCGGCAGCTGGCGCAACTCGACGCTGACCCTGAACGCGGCCTGGTCGGAGACGTACAACAACGCAGCCGATCTCGGCACCTATTTCGACGAACTGGACACCGACGGCCTCGACCAGACCCTGGTCCTCTACCATGGACAGATCCTGTCCCTGTCCGAACTGCAGAGCGAAGCCTACCGCGAGAACTTCGCGACGCCCTTCACCGCCAATGCGGCACTCCGGTCGACCTGGCTCGACAAGAAGCTCGACACGACCCTTTGGCTCTACTGGAAGGACCAGTACGAAACGATCGGCGACACGGGCGTCAACGAAACGATCGACGGCGTGCGCTATGACGTCTTCGACGATGTGACCCGGGAGGCATCGCTGCGCGTCGACCTGAACGCCGCCTACACCCTGCCGCAATTTGCGCAGGGCCGTGTCCAGCTCGAAGCGCGGGTGTCCAACCTGTTCAACGAGCTGCCCAATGTGGACGTGACCACGGCGGAACCCTACCAGCTCGGCCGCGCCGTCTGGCTGGGCCTGAATTGGACCTACTGACCGCATCACCGGGAAAGAAAGCGCCCGGCAGGCCAGCCCTGCCGGGCGTTCTCATTTCAGCGTGTAGCGCATCGTGGTCGTATAGGTGCGCGCCTGCCAGTCCGCCTGGTGCGGCGCCGCCGGGAACGGCACGGCAGACCGGACCTGTTCGAGCGCAGCCTTGTCGAGCCGGCGGCTGCCCGAAGGCGTCATGACACGGCAATCGAGCAGCGCGCCTGTGCGGTCGATTTCGAACGCCACGCCGACATGGCCCTCCTCGCCGCGCATCCGGGCGGCGGGCGGAAAGGTCTTGAACCGGGCAAGGTGTCCCAGGACGAGTCCATCATAGCTTGCCAGCAGGGCCTCGTACCCCGCGTCGGCCTGGTCGCCCTCGGTATCCGTCTCGGTTTCGGCGCCGGTTCCGGTTTGTCCGGCATTGCCCATGAGTGCGGCGACGGCCTGGACCGGCTCTGCCGGAGCCGGGTCGGGCTCAGCTTCCGGCGGAACATCCGCCTCCGGAGCATCGACCGGTTCGATAGGCCTTGCCCGTTCAGGCTTGGGCGCGGGCTGAGGCTTCGGTGGCGCCACCTCTTCCGTCACCGTATCCGGCGGCACATCCTGTCCGGCAGAGGCGCCGCGCGAGCCGAGCGCCACCCGGATCGACGCCTTCTCGGCCTTCACCTCGTCCGGCTGGCCCATCCAGACGAGCGCACTGCCTGCACCCGCCAGATGCAGCAGGCCGGATGCCGCCAGAAGCATCAGGAAGGGCGAATTGCGGATCACTCGGCACGCCTCTCGGCGGAAATCTCCACGGCCTTCGCCCCGGCCTCGTTCGCCAGGTCCATGGCATCGATCAGGCGCTGCGAACTTGCCGCGGCTTCGATGGAAATGGTGAGCGCGCCGTCCTCGCTTGCAGCCAGCGCTTCCGACAGGACAGGGCGCAGCGCCCCGGCGCTTTCATAGGCGGTCCCGTCGAGCAGCCACTCGCCGCCCTCCTCGACCGGTGGCTGCATCACCAGATGCACACCATCGGCCGGTGCCGCGGAACTGGCCTTCGGAAGGTCCACCGAGACGACCAGCTGCGCGGCATTCGCGGTCAGCAGCAGGAACACGATCAGCATGAACACGACGTCGATCAGCGGCGTCAGGTTGAGCGGCGTCTCGTCGGCCTCCTGTTCGGGGGAAAGGCGCGCCTCAATCATCGCGGGCTGCCTTGATGTCCGCAGCGAGCGACAGGGAAGAAAGTAGCGCCGCGGCATCCGCCATCCGGTACCGGATCTGCGACCGGAACCAGGCGTGCATGACCAGGCAGGGCACCGCGATCGCCAGGCCGATCACGGTCGTCACCATCGCCTGCCACAGGCCGCCGGCGACGATACCGGGCTCCACAGGTCCGGTCGTGCCCTCCAGCGACCGGAAGGCAACCATCAGGCCGATCACCGTGCCGAGCAGGCCGAGGAGCGGCGCGAGGCCGGCTATGGTGGTCAGGCCGGTGAGGCGCCGGGAAAGGGTCCGCCCGGCGGCCTGGAGTTCGAGGCTGACCGCCTCCTCGCGCAGGGACTTCTCGAGGGTCACATTGTCCCGCAGGACCCGCGCAGCATCCGCATAGAAAGGACGCGCTTCGATCACCGTCGCAAGCAGGTCGATCACGCTCGCCTGCAGGGTCTGGCGCTTCACCGCGGCCTCCGTGCGCCGGTCGAGGCCCCGGAGCGTGACGAGCGCAATCGCCCGGTCGGCGATCAGCGCCACCGCGATCACCGAGCAGAGGATCAGCGGGATCACGACAATCCCCGAGGGTTCCATCAGCATTTTCAAGGCGTTGGTCATGGCGTCAGGTCACAGCGTCTCGAGATAGGCCACCAGCGCGTCCTTCTCGTCAGGCGTCAGGTTCAGCTTCGGCAGCAGCGGGCTCGTCTCCGGGAACAGCGGATCGTCCTCCATCTCCTCCCGCGGCCGCGGCCGCGCCCCGCCGGCATCGTAGAGGTTCACGATCCCCCGCAGACTCGGGAACAATCCATTGTGCATGTACGGCCCCGTCCGGGGCGCATGGCGCAGGCTGGGCGTCTTGAAACTCCCAACATCTTCAGGGCTTTCGGTCAGCGCGTAGCGGCCAAGGTCTTCGTATATCCGGCCGTAATAGGTGAGGCCGATATTGTGGAATTCGTCATCCGTCAGACGCGGGCCGGAATGGCAGGTCATGCAGCGCGCCTTGGTGCGGAACAGGTGCAGGCCGAAGATTTCCTGGTCCGTGAAGACCTCCCGCTCGCCCTCCATGAACCGGTCGAACTTCGTACGGCGCGTCAGGGTCCGCTCATAGGCGGCAAGGGCTGCGGTGATGTCATCCATGGCGACACCGCTCCGCCCGGTGGCTTCCTCGAACTGTTGCAGATAGTCCGCATCGGCGTTCACGCGGGCGACTGTCGCCGTCTGCGTGTCGGCCATCTCGATCGGATTGGAAATCGGCATCAGGGCCTGGTGCTCGAGGCTCATCGCGGCCCCGTCCCACATGAAAAGCGGCTGGTCAGCCTTGTCCAGCAAGGTCGGGGCGTTCCGGCGGCCCTGCGTCCGGTCATGCCCGACCGAGGACCGGATCCCGTCCGTGAAGGCCATGTCCGGATGATGGCAGGACGCACAGGCGATCTGGCCGGACGCGCTGAGGATCGGATCGAAAAACAGCGCCTGCCCCAGAGCCGCCATTGCATCGTCAGGATCGCGCTCGGGCCGCGCGAAAGGAGCCATTTCCTCGAAGGGTGTGTTGTCGGTCGTTTCGACCGCCGGCCAGGACCCGACCGGCCCGGCATAAGCCTCTCGCAGATCCGCACCCTCCGTGCAGACCTGCGGGCCGCATCCGAGAAATGTGTCAGCCTGCGCGCGATCCACCCCGCCGCACGCGGTCAGGGTCAGGCACCCAAGGCCAAGGGCCGCCCCGGCAATCCCCGCGCGCACGCCCGGCGTGCGGGGCAACGGGTATGAAAATACGGAGAAGGGCATTCCCTCTATCTCCTTCTGTAACAGGATCAGGCACCTAATAATGATAATCATTCTCAAATTCTACTGTTTTGTCAGCAGCAACATCGTCGCAGGGGCGCGCAGATCCCTGCCCGGCGGCACACTAAATGCAGCAGGTCGCGACGGAATCCGGCCTCCCGGGCGTTAGGTTTTCAAGATTGGCCAGATGGTAGTGTGAGTTCGATGGCACGTGTTTTCCCGCTCAAGCGCTGGGGCGTTGTCGCCGCGCTGGGTGTTCTGCTCGCTGTGAGCGCATTTTTTTACGTTCGCCTCTCCTCAAAGGGAGACCAGGCTGCGCTCCAGACGGCGCAGGCCTCGCGGGGCGATATCGAGGTGACCATCTCTGCGGCGGGCAAGATCGTCCCCAAGGAAGAAGTCGCCGTGGGTGCCCAGGTCTCCGGCCAGCTTGAGAAGCTCTATGTTGACGTCGGCGACAAGGTCGAAGCCGGCCAGTTGCTCGCCCAGATCGATGCGACGATCGCGACGACCAGCGTTCAGGCCAACCAGGCCCAGCTGAAGGAGTTGCGCGCCAGCCGCAAACAGCAGCAGGCCTCGCTCGAACTCCTGAAAGCCGATGCCGATCGCGCCACCATGCTCTACGAGGCCGACGCCATGGCGCGCGCCGACTATGAATCCGCACAGGCCGAGTACCGGATCGCACAAGGCAAGCTGGAAGCCATCGACGCACAGATCGAGCGCCAGAGCTCGACGCTGAAGGCGGATGTCGCCTCGCTGGAGTTCACGAAAATCTACGCGCCGATCTCCGGCACGGTCGTGTCGCTCGAAGCCGTTGAGGGCCAGACCCTGAACGCAAACCAGACCGCACCGACCATCCTGACCATCGCCGACCTCACGACGATGACGGTGGAGACCGACGTTTCCGAAGCAGACGTGCTGCGCATCACGGACGACCAGCCAGCATGGTTCACGACGCTCGGCGATTCCGAATACCGCTGGGAAACGAAGGTCCGGCAGGTCCTGCCGACCCCGGAAGTGCTCAATGATGTTGTCCTCTACAAGGCGCTCCTGGACGTCGACAATCCGGAGGGCCGTCTGCGCACCGAAATGACGGCGCAGGTCTTCTTTGTCGTCGGCTCCGCCAGGGATGCCGTGCTGGTTCCGGTGACAGCACTCCAGAGCACGCCCAAGCGGCCACAGCGCGAACCGGAGAAGGACGGTGCCAAACCCGCCGGCGAACCGCCGAAGCCGCCGGAAGCCTTCGTCGCTGCCCGCAAGGAACACCCAGACGCGACTGTGGCGACTGTCCTCGTTGTCGGCACCGATGGCGAACCGCGTCCGCGCATGATCCTGACCGGGCTGAAGACACGCACGCAGGCCGAAGTGGTCTATGGTCTGGATCCCGGCGAAACGGTCGTAACCGGCGAAACGAAGCTCGCAAGCACGGGAGCAGCAAGCAACAGCCGGAACAGCACGCCGCGTCCACCTCCGTTCATGGGGCGCTGAGGACAGCGCAATGGACACCCCGCTCATCAGCCTCGACGGCGTGAAACGGTATTATGGCTCCGGCGATACCGAAGTGCGCGCACTGGATGGCGTTTCCCTCAAAATACACACCGGTGAATTCGTCGCGATCGTGGGCCAGTCCGGTTCGGGCAAGTCCACCCTGATGAACATCCTCGGCTGCCTCGACAGGCCGACGGAAGGAACCTACCTCATTCGCGGGGAAGACATTTCCCGTCTGGATGCAGACGAACTGGCGACCCTCCGGCGTCAGGTCTTCGGCTTCATCTTCCAGCGCTACAATCTTCTGGCCAGCGTCTCCGCATCCGAGAACGTGGAAATCCCGGCCGTCTATGCAGGGCTCAGCAATGCGGAGCGCCGGGAAAAAGCGCACACCCTGCTCGCCCGTCTCGGCCTCGGCGACCGGGTAGACCGGAAACCCAACCAGCTCTCGGGCGGACAGCAGCAACGCGTTGCCGTCGCGCGGGCGCTCGTGAACGATGCCGAAGTCATCCTCGCCGACGAGCCTACGGGCGCGCTCGATTCCGGAACCAGCAACGAGCTTCTCGGCCTGCTTGAGGAACTGCACGAAGCCGGCCGCACGATCATCCTGATCACCCACGACCCGAAAGTCGCCGCGCGCGCAAAGCGCGTGATCGAACTCAAGGATGGGCGCGTCATCTCCGATACCGGCACCGGTGACGCGCGGCCGGCGAAGGCCGACACCTATCGGTACGACCGGCGTGGCCCCTCACTGTTCTCTCAGGTCATCGAATCTGTGAAAATGGCCTTCCGCTCGCTCCGGGCCAATCTGTTCCGCACCGCCCTGACGCTTCTGGGCGTGATCATCGGCGTTGCCGCTGTCGTTGCAATGCTGGCCATCGGCCAGGGTAGCCAGCGTGAAGTGATGGCGCGGTTTGAATCCATGGGCTCCAACCTCCTCTTCGTCAGGCCGGGCGCCCCGGGCACGCGCATGCGGGGAGACGCCATCGCCACACTGACGCTGGACGACGCCACCGCCCTTGGCGAGCTAGACAACGTGCTCGCAGCAGTGCCTTCGCGTTCTGGCTCCGCAACCCTGAGAGTCGGCGGCAATGACTACAGCAGCAGCATCGAAGGCGTGTCAGCTGACTGGCCGATCGCACAAAATCGCGGATTGAAATACGGCACCTTCTTCACCGCCGATGACGTGACCCGGCGCGTCGGTGTCGTCGTGCTCGGCACCACGACAGCCGGCAACCTGTTCGACAATGTCGAGGGAGCTGTCGGCCAGTATGTCTTCCTCGGCGGCGCCCCGTTCGAGGTCGCCGGAATCCTGGAGGAAAAAGGCGCAACTTCCTGGGGACAGGACCAGGACGATGTCGCGCTCGTTCCGATCACGACCGGCATGATGCGCCTGTTCGGGCAGAGCTATCTCTCCTCGATCACGATCGCCGTCGATGACACCGACAAGATCAGCGACACCGAAACCGAGGCCAATGACCTGCTGCTGTCGCGTCACGGGACCGAAGACTTCCAGATCCGCAACACGGCCTCGATCCTCGAGTCGGTTCAGCAGACGCAGAATTCCTTCTCGATCCTTCTGGGGTCGGTTGCGTCCATCTCCCTGCTCGTCGGCGGCATCGGCGTGATGAACATCATGCTCGTCAGCGTGACCGAACGCACGCGTGAGATCGGCGTGCGCATGGCCACCGGGGCGCGCCGGTCCGACATCATGGCGCAGTTCCTGATCGAGTCGCTGGTTGTCGGCGGGCTTGGCGGCCTTGCCGGCATCCTGATCGGCCTCGGCGTCTGCTTCATCCTGTCGGCCAACGGCATGTCCGTGGCGATCACCGCAATGCCCGCAGTTCTTGCCTTCACCTCGGCCATGGCGACGGGTCTTGTGTTCGGCCTGCTGCCCGCCCGCAAGGCGGCGCACCTCGATCCTGTCACCGCCCTCGCTTCGGAGTAGATTATGATCAGACAGGTTCTTCTGTCCTCCTCCCTGCTCGCGCTGACCGCTTGCGCCACGTTTGCACCGCAGGCGGACGGTATCGAGCATGGCATCGAACTGCCTTTGGCATACGACACGGCGAGCGACATCGCCGCCCGTCGGGTCGAAAAGACCTGGTGGGCCGATTTCGGTTCCGCCCAACTCGATGCACTCATCACCGACGCACTCTCGGCGAACCAGACATTGGCAGCCGGCCTCGCGAATGTCGACGCGGCCCGCGCGGCGCTGAAAGTGTCGAACGCATCGCTACTACCTCAGGCAAGTGCCAGCCTGTCGGCTTCCAGCGACACTGAAAACGGGCTGGACGATGTCAGCGCCTCCGGCCGGCTCTCGGCGTCCTACCAGCTCGACCTCTTCGGCGCGAACGCTGCCAGCCGAGAAGCGTCGCTGGCGAGCCTTGAAGCGACCGAATACGCGCAGCGCGCGCTCGAGCTGACGGTGCAGTCGGATGTTGCAACGACCTATTTCAACCTGCTCGCCGCGCGCGAGCAGCTGTCTGTTGCACAGCAGAACCTCGAAATCTCCGAACGCATCTTCAAGATCGTTGAAGTGCGCTACGAGGCCGGTGCGATTTCCGGCTTCGACGTTTCCAGCCAGCGGGCCCAGCTCGCCACCGCCCGCGCACGGATACCGCAACTGGAATCGCAGATCACCGGTCTCGAAACGTCGCTCGCCATCCTGCTAGGCCGCGTACCGCAGGGCTATGTGGCGCCGGATGAGAAGATCCTGGACATCGCGCTGCCGGAAGCCGATCCGGAGCTCCCGTCCGACCTGTTGCTGCGCCGTCCGGACCTGCGGCAGGCTGAAGCGACCCTGCGGTCCTCCAACGCGAATGTCACCGCGGCACGGGCAGCCTTCCTCCCCAGCATCGATCTCGGGGCAGGCCTGTCGAGTATCCTGACGAGCGGCGGCGACCTGACGGGTTCGATCTCCGCATCGCTGGCGCAGACAATCTTCTCCGGCGGACGGCTTGAAGGACAGCTTGAGAGCGCGAAAGCGCGGCGCGAGGCCCAGCTCGCCTCCTACCGGGGCGCCATTCTCAGCGCCTTGCGGGATGTGGATGTCAGCCTCACGTCGATCCGGACCGACGCCAGCCGGGAGGAGCAGCTCCTGATTGCCCGGGACGCTTCTCAGGCTGCGCTGGACGCGGCAGAGCTGCGGTATCGCGCCGGAACCGATGACCTGACAAGCCTGCTGACCGCCCAGCAATCCTACTTCACCGCATCCGACAATTACGTGCAGGGAAGGCTGAACCGCCTGACCTCCGCCCTGAACCTTTATGTCGCCCTGGGTGGCGCTTACTGAAGCCCGAACTGAATTCTACAGATATATTGACATTAGTTGTGTCATTTTATTAGATGCCTCCCAACGACAATCAGGGTGGGGGGACACACGTACTATGGAAATCCTGAGAACACCGGATTCGCAGTTCGAAAACCTGTCCGGTTACGATTTTACACCTCACTATCTCGAAGTGAAGGCCGCAGACGGCACGCAGCTTCGCCTGCACTACCTGGATGAAGGCCCGCGTGACGGCGAACTGATCCTGTGCCTCCATGGCCAGCCGTCCTGGTGCTATCTGTACCGGAAGATGATCCCGATACTGACCGCGGCCGGCTATCGCGTGATCGCGCCGGATCTCATCGGTTTCGGCCGTTCGGACAAGCCGGTGAATACCGACGACTATACCTATTCGGCGCATGTCGACTGGATGAGCCAGTGGCTGCATGCACTCGATCTCAAGGACATCACGCTGGTCTGTCAGGATTGGGGGGGACTGATCGGCCTGCGCCTCGTCGGCCTGTACCCGGATCGCTTCGCGCGCCTTGTCGTCGCCAATACCGGCCTGCCCGATTCCACAATGATGTCGGACGAGATGTCCGCCATGATGGGTTCGATCTACCCGCAGATACCTGTTCCGACCGCCGCGGACGTCGGAGAGGCCTTTGCATCAGGTGCGCCGGGCGCCTTCCTCTATTGGGTCAAATATAGCGCCGAAAACTCTGACTTTTCCGTCCGCGATGTGTTTGGCCTCCTCTCCAGGATCGAGGACAAGAATGTCCTGGACGGCTACGACGCGCCCTTCCCCGACAAGCGCTATCTCGCCGGCGCGCGCAAGTTTCCGTCGCTCGTACCGCTCCTGCCCCAGCACAAGGCCGAACGCGAAAAGAATGACGCGGCGTGGCAAGTGCTCGCCCAGTTCGAGCGACCGGTCCTGACGGCTTTCAGCGACGACGATCCCGTCACCCGCGGCGGCGAAGCCCGTTTCCAGAACGCCGTCCCGGGCGCGAAGGGCATCGCCCATGTGACCATTCAGGGTGGGGGCCACTTCCTGCAGGAACTGCAGCCCGAGGCTTTCAGCAAGGCAATCATCGAATTCATGCAGGCGACACGCTGAACGCGGCGCCACCAGCCGGAGGAAAAGACGCATGGAAGTCATCAATGAAGTGTTTCCGTCCGATCCCGGACAATTCACGCAACTCCTGGAGAAAGGCCCTGACGGCCCGATCTTCATGGTCAACCTCCTGAAGTTCAAGGACAGGGCCGAATACGAAGACGGCCGGGAAACAGCGCTCAGCGGCCGGGAGGCGTACATGATCTATGGGCGCGCCGTGGCCGATATTCTGCCGAAGTTCGGCGGCCGGGCCGTCTTTGCCGCCGACGTGACCTTCCTGTCGCTCGGGCAGGTTGAGGAACTCTGGGACGAAGTTGCCATCGCCATGTACCCGGCGCGGGCGGACATGGTTCGCATGTCCATGTCCGATGAATGGCGTGAAGCGGCGGTCCACCGGTCGGCGGGCCTCAAGGGGCAGCTGAACATCGAGACGGTCCTGCCGCCGGCACAGAAGGATTCGCCCTGGTTCAAACTATTGATGCAGGATTGATCGCAAACCAAATGAGATAACTGACGCGGCAACGTGAACCTTTCCTCAAATCCTGCCTGCTCTATGATGATCGGGATTCACGGGGAACTCACCCAGGGTCCGGACCGAATCCGGGCGCGCGGGTACTGACAGGAAGACCAGCATGGATATCGACCCTACGACTGTGGAAAGTGCTGCGACTGAGGACGGTCGCCGGCAGCGGTCTGAACGCAACCGGCAGAAAATCGTGGCGGCCATGTTCGAACTGGTCCGCGAAGGCGATTTCGACCCGAGCGTTGCCCGGATCGCCGAACAGGCCGGCGTGGGGCTCCGCACCGTGTTCCGCCACTTTGACGATGTCGACAGCCTCTATCAGGAAATGTCATCCCAGATGGAGGCCCGGATCCTTCCGGAAATCGGAAAGCCGCTCACGGCAAAGGAATGGCCCGACCGCGTGAAAGAACTGATGGCGAGACGGATTCGCATCTTCGAAGACGTCATGCCCATACGCATCTGCGCCAGCGCCCGGCGTTTCAGGTCCGAATTCCTCATGGCCAACCACAAGCGCTTCGTCGCGCAGGAAGCCATCGGCCTCAGCCTGGCCCTTCCCGATGAAGTCCTCGCCAACGAGCATCAGGTCGCCGCCTTCGACATCGCCATGAGCTTCGACACGTGGCGGCGCCTGCGTCAGGATCACCGCTTCTCGCGCGCCAAAGCCGCAGCGTCCGTGGAAACCATTCTCGATGCGCTGATCGCCTCGGTATGAAGGCTGGCCTGTCTTCGCTGACAGTCCTGCTGCTTCTTTCGGCCTGCAGCAAGGGAGTCACACCTGCGGAGACAGATGCCACCTGCGGCCTCCCACAGGCTCAGCTCGACACATTCATCAAGATTCCTGCAGGATCGTTCGAGAAAGGCCTCCATCCGATTTACCCGGAAGAAGAGCCGACGCTGAAACTGCATGTGGATGCATTCGAAATCCTGTCGCACGAAGTGACGAACGCAGAGTTCGCACGTTTTGTCGGCGCGACGGGCTACGTCACTGATGCCGAACGCGGCGTTGCAGAGGGCGCCACCGGAGCCGGGTCCGCAGTGTTCAGCGCCGAGGCGGGATCCTCCGGAAAATATCCATGGAAACTCGTCGCCGGCGCGACCTGGCGCACGCCTGAAGGACCGGACTCGGATATCGCCGGCCGGGAGG
>ERZ795053.2887-NODE-2887-length-20195-cov-18.777458_pt1 | contig 20195 bp, 14 predicted proteins | sample MGYA00375137_ERZ795053 | MGnify/ENA primary metagenome ERZ795053 (study PRJEB30182, sample SAMN05720284) | activated sludge metagenome | isolation source: Anaerobic digester | place: Hong Kong | collected 2014-12-17 ...
CCAGGTTAAAATAGGGTGAAAACACCCTGTTCTCGTTGGCTGATCTTTGAAAACTTTGTACCTTATACTGCAGATGCTTACCCCATACGCTGTCTGAACTGTGCTACCTGCTTTGTGAGGTCTAATTTTCTTCAGGTTGTTGTATGCCGGTAAGCTGTCCTTCTGAAGGATAGCTGATGATCAGGGATATACACTTTAACGGTTCAGCCGGAAATACGGTCAGACTCGAAGAGTCTGAAGATCTGTTCATCGTCAGAACACGTGAGCACATTCCTGCACTGAACCTTCTCAGCCTCTGGCCTGAGTTGCAGAACATACTGCCGCTCATCACACCATTTGATGCCTTTCCGGAATCTTCCGTCTGGTTGTATCAGATACACCATGAACAACCGGCCGAAGTGCGCCGGCTTATCAAAGACCTGGTCAGGGCAAAGAGCGACCCGCTCATCCGCTTCATAGGTTCCGTGTGGGTCTTCGCCGGCAGTGATATGTATCAGGTCTATACCGGAAACCTGTTCATCAAATTTGCCAATGATGCCGGCGGGCAGCACATGCAGGACTTTCTGGAATTACATACCCTGCAAAAGAAAATGACACTGGGTTTTGCAACCAATGCCTTCTTTGTGGAAGCTGCTGAGATGGTGGGCCGCGACATTTTTACCCTGAGTGAAGCCTTGCTGCAAGAGGAACTGGTAACGTATTGCCATCCTGAACTGGTGGCAAGAAGAAAATCTGTTTTCAAGAATGAACTGCCGGCACTGCCGGTATCCGATGAACAGAATAATAACTGGATCAGACAGATGGTCGGGCTGGAAGAGGCCTGGCAATACAGCACAGGTACAGGCGTGAAGATCTGTGTCATTGACGACGGACTGGATTTTCTGCATCCTGCATTTGCTACACCGGAAAAGATAGCGGCCTACAGAGATATGCTGGACAAACAGGGCATGCGCAAACCACTTCACCAGTTCGAAGAAAAACACGGCACCGCTTGTGCAGGTGTGGCATGCTCGGCAGATACCCGTGCACCGGGTGTGGCACCCGATGCACAGATCATTCCCATCCGTTCCATGGGCCTGGGGTCAGTGTTGGAATCTGAAGCCATCTACTGGGCAGTGCAACAGGGAGCAGATATTTTTTCCTGTTCCTGGGGTCCGCCAGACGGTGATTTTACCCGGAAAGAAAAAGCCACTTTTACCTACCCGCTTCCTGACCATACCAGGCTCGCTCTGGAGTATGCCACCACCAAAGGAAGAGATGGAAAAGGCTGTGCCGTGTTCTTCGCTGCCGGAAACGGCGATGAAGATATCCGGCATGATGGCTATGCGTCCAGTCCGCTGGTGCTCTCCGTTGGTGCTGTCAACAATCAGGGAAAAAAGGCCCGGTACAGCGATTTTGGTGATGCACTTTTTTGCTGTTTCCCAAGCGGCGATTTCGAGCTGGGACCCGATGGCTGGAAGCAGACAAGCGGGGTACTGGTGCCCGACAGGCTGGGAGCAGACGGGTATGATCCGGGCGATCTGTACACCATGTTCGCCGGCACTTCTGCTTCCTGTCCGGGTGCAGCAGGGGTGGCCGCCCTGGCCCTGTCTCTGAAGCCGGAAATGCGGCTGAAAGATCTGAAAGAACTCCTGAAGAACGCTTGTGTACCTCCCGGCGAACACCAGCATGATACACGATCCCATCATCCTTCATTCGGTTTCGGACTGCTGCGGGCAGACCTGGCCGTCAGACAAATAACAGAACAAAAAAAATATAACATGAACACAACAGCAACAGGTTATTCCCTGCACATCGGGATCGACCACGTGGATCCGGCCTACTACCAGAATGACGTGCCTGCCTTATCCGGATGCGTAAATGACATGCGCAGCATGCAGGAACTGGCAGCGGGATACGGCTATCAGACAACCACTCTGGTGAACAGCGAAGCTACCCGTGAAGCCATACTGGCTTACCTGAAAAACATGGCGTTCAAAACAGAGCCCGGCGATATCCTGCTGATCACCTACGCCGGTCATGGTGCTCCCATTCCTGACACCGATGAGAATGGATCGGTAAAAGACGAGACGGATGGTTTTGATGAATCCTGGGTCACCTACAGCGGATTTCTGCTCGATGATGAATTGTATGCCGCCTATGCCGGCTTCAAAGAAGGTGTGCGCATCCTGGTGGTATCAGATTCCTGCCATAGCGGTACCATGCTCCGGGCTATGATCTCTTCCTCATGGATGGAGACCATGGAAGCAGAAAAAGGTGTCAGACTCAGGTATGTACCATTGGAATCTGTCCGGAAGATACTGGCTCGACAAGGTGGCATGCGCTCCGTAAGATCGTCTGAAATGAAGGTGGCAGTACCCGAAGATGTGAAAGCATCACTGAAACTTCTGGCTGCCTGTCAGGATAACCAGTATGCCCAGGAAAAGAATGGCCAGGGATTGTTCACCGTAACCCTGCTGGATACACTGAAACAAACAGCTGGAAACATCACCACTTATTCGGCGCTCATGGAAAGGGTCATCAGCAACATGCCACCCTATCAGGAGCCCCGTCTTACCAACGAAGGAATGACAAGTCCGGCATTTGATGCGCAGCTGCCTTTCTCCATAGCAGGTGAGCAAAAAGAGCCGGTAGCACCGGTAGCGGCCAAGCCGGTACCAGTGAAGCGATCGGAGGATGTGAACCTGCTGGTGGAAGATACAGATACCTATATACTGGGTCAGCAGATCCAGGACGAAACAGGACGAAACAAAGTGCTGTCAGTGGTGGATGGGGAAGTGAACGGGCATGAGCTTTCAGGAAAAACAGCCTGGGATAAAGCCTATCTGCTGGCACTGGCCAATGCCGATGATCCCATCGGTTTTGTGGAACCGGATATGGATTCAGATATCGGCAGCCATCCGGTAGAAGAGGTGCTGGAACGCGGCGGCGACAGCATAGCAGAAAAATACGATCGCCTGAAAACCTACCCGCCGGCCCGTGATGACAAGACCGTTCCTTTCGACTGGCATCTGGGTAATGCATACAGCCAGCTGAAAGCGGCCAGAGAAGAGGTCTTTCCGGAGTTGCTTACAGGCGATAAAAGAAGTAAGAATAAAAAGTATGTAAAAATAGCCCATATAGATACGGGATTCCTGGATGGCCATCCGGCCCATCCGGAATATCTGGACCGGCTGCATTCAGCTTCCTTTGCCGGTTGGGGTGCCGGTACCGGTGGACAGGATACAGACATGAAAATTGCTCCCGGCGAACAACAGGGCCACGGCAATGCCACACTGGCCATCCTGGCAGGTGGCAAGTTGCGCAGTGAACAGACCGATGGCTTATTCAGCGGATACTTCGGTGCCATTCCTTTTGCTGATGTGATCAGCATCAAGATCAGTGAGTCTGTCGTACTGCTAAGTGGAAAGAGATTTGCCAAAGCCATAGACCATGCCATCGACCAGGGAGTGGATGTCATCACTATGAGCATGTCCGGATGGCCCACCAAAAAAATGGCCAGGGCTATCAACAGGGCTTATGAGAACGGGATCGTGGTGGTTTGCGCAGGAAGCAATTCCTGGGTCAAACAGGCCGGCTTTACCAGCCATCTTCCGGATACTTTGCTGTATCCCGCCCGCTATGAAAGAACCATCGCCGCAGTGGGAGCTACCTATACCCATGTGCCGTATGTGTATGCACTGCACAACAGGCAGGTGCGTGCAGAAGGTGGGAAATATATGCAGATGAGCTATGGTCCGGAATCTGCTATGAAGACCGCTATTGCAGGATACACACCCAATGTGCCCTGGTTCAGCCATATGAACGACAGATCCTTTCCGCACTACTATACCCTTAACGGAGGAGGCACTTCCAGCGCTACCCCACAGGTAGCTGCAGCTGCTGCATTATACATCCAGAAATACCGCACAGAACTCGACCAGATAGCAGGTAAAGACAAGTGGAAGATCGTGGAGATCGTCAAGGCGGCATTGTTCCGTTCCGCAAAACTCGACCCGCAATACAGAAAGTACTATGGTAATGGTATCCTGAAAGCGAAAGATGCACTGGCCATTTCACCTGCATCCGTGGTACAGCATATCAAACTGTCGCCGGAGGCCAGCGCCAACCGATCCTTTGTGGGCAATCTGATCTCCATGTATTTCAGAGCGGGAAACAAACAGGTGCAGGAAGACCTGAAAGAGATGATGGAAATGGAACTCGTGCAACTGTGCCATCGCATCCCGGCGCTCCACCAGCTGCTGCTGAAAGAACAGGATGATGTGATCACGGATCAGGAAAAAGCGGAAGTGCTGGAAGTGCTGCGCAGCTCAGATCTGGCCAGTGATTTCCTGAAGGCAAATCTGGCAGGTAACAGCGGTGCGAACAGATCACTGATCAGTTTAGGCGAAGTGTCTAACGTAGAATGGTTGCTGGACGGACACAGATATTTTCTGCGTTCTTCCGGTGTACAGTACCGGGTGAAAAAAGAACCTTTCATCAGCTATACGGAGGCAGATTCGCAAACCAGGATCGACACCATGGAGATCGAGGTCGGTGCTGTTACCAGAAGTGGCAGCACAGAACTGGTGCTGCTGGATAACCAGGATGAACTGGGCAGACAAACGGTCGTGCTCATGGAAACGGAGGTGGATGGCAGAACTACCTATGAATGGTTGTTCCGCGATGAAGGATCTGCTGATGACAAAAAAGATCGCTCCCTCACCGCATCCGTGATGCCCGAAGGACTGAACATTCCCTTGCATACCTCGGCAACCGGTTTTCGCGGTAACGGGAAAGTATTGAAAGCTGTGCTCCATGTGATCAGCTGGGCAAGCGCAGGCAAGAAGAAGAAGGAATGGAGGAAATGGCTGAGCAGTACGCATACAGACAAGTATGGCATCATGCTCTATGACCTGGAACAGGATGACCCGTCCGGCAGAGCCTGGGTCAACAGCACTCTGGCCGATCAGTCCGTATGGAAGACCATCCAGGATGATCAGCGTCCGGTCTTGTGTCTGGTGCCCGGCACCTTCCGCGAGGTACAGGAGAACTATGATGAGTTCTTATCCAACGCTGCTGTGCGATCAGCACTCAGACAAAAAAGCTGCCGCTATGTGATAGGCCTGAACCATCCGAGCGTGGTGGATGGCATTGCGCACAATGCGGGTGAACTGGACAAGCTGCTGAAAGGCAAACTGAAAAAGAAGGAATGTACGGTCATAGCCAAAAGCCGTGGCGGACTCGTTGCCAGGTATCTGTTCGAAAAAGAATGGGTAACGGCATCCGGAGCAGCCACCGCAAATGCTCCGCTCAGACTGCGCAACCTGGTCATGCTCGGAACGCCTAACCAGGGCACACATATGGCAAGTAATACCAAATGGAAAAACATGATCAATGTGATCACCAATGTGGCTGGTAAGGCATTCAGCCTGGGAAGTCCGCTGTTCAAGGGCTTGCAGGTACTTGCCTCGGCTGTTGTGAATGAAATTACTGATCTGCCTGGCCTGGATGATATGGAGATCAAAGGAGATTTTCTCCGCAATATGAATAAACAGCTGGGCGTGAAGAACAACTACTTTATTGTTACAGCCAACTATGAACCGGATCCGTTGCTGAGAAAGTTCTTCGATAATGTGTTTATTGACCAGGTCATATTTGAACGCATGGAGAATGATGCGGTCGTTCCTGTCAGGTCTGTCTTTTTTGCCATGTCTTCTGTGCAGGATGTGGTGCCTGATTCGAACAGAAGGATATTCGGGTCTGATCCGAGTCTCAATCATTTTGCATACACCAGACCGGAGCACCCGGAGCTGGTCAACTGGATCATGCAGCAGGCATTCTCATGACAGACAGACTGGACATTGGCGTGGCATACGACATAGAAGTTCCGGCGAACGAATACCTGAGCGGATCGATCAGGCCCACGGTTCTGGCAGGCGAATCATATTGTATAACAGTCCCTCCGGAGCAGCGATGGAAAGACTGGTTCATCTCCTGCGGACCGGAAGGGCATGGGCTGCGATTTGGCAGAAAAAAACTGCGATTGCCCGGGCAACGATATTTCTGTCTTTGCGGCGGTGTCGAAACGGCGTCAGGAACACCACAGGATCTGTTTGGAATAGGACAGGCAGAAGGGTTGATCATTCAGATACCCATTGCTGGCAGGCTCTATTTCTTTGCCAATGACTGGCCAGATAAATACGGAAACAATCATGGTTCTGTCAGGCTGTCGATCATTCGACTGAGCTGAGATTCCTATGGCTGTAGGAAGTACATTCGCATAAGGCATGCTAAACGGTAACCGGAGCCTCAGGCCACATCGGGAATGTGGTATGCCGCCAGTTGCGGCCAAAGGGGCATCGGGTGAAAGCGCTGTATCACCACAAGTTGTTCTGTTAAAAATTCCGGGATTATCCGGCCGATAGAAAAGCCGTTTTCGCTATCTCCTGTGAGGATCAGACATTCTTCAGCCAGCCCGCAATGCTCATGCGTGCTCTGGAAGCCGGTAACACTTCGTGTTCGGTCTGATCAGCTTTGAAAAATACCACCCGCCCGCCTTCCGGTTGTATGAGCTGCTCACCACTGCGGGTCCAGACCCTGAGTTGTCCGCCATCTTCCGGCTGCCATTGCTCATTCAGATAATGTACCACTGAGAATTGCCTACCCCGGTCCTGCTGGAACTGGTCTTTATGACGCTTGTAAAAACTGCCCGCTTCATATAAGGCATAATGGAATTCAAAACTCCTGATTCCGGTATAGCAGGTCCGGTTGAGATGCTCCACGAATCTACGCATCTGATCCAGGAATTCCTGTTCGAACGGATCATCAGTATCCTCCTCTATCCAGCAGATCACATCACCCCTGATCTCCAGATTGCGCTGAAAATCGAAATGTTTTCCAATGCCTGCAGGATGCATCATCCCTTCCTCTTTTTTCTGCAAGAGGTTGCGCCGCAATCCGGCTGTCAGCTCCGGCGACAAAAAGCCTGACATGGTTCCGACCTGGTCTTCCAGGTAAGCATTGATGAGGTGTTCGAATATGTCAGACATGATTATTTATATAAGGGGGTTGAACCACGCTTGCCTGCTGCAAGCAGGGATATGGCGGATTGCACTCCTGCCTGACGGTAGGCAGGGATTTCACGGAATAAGAATATCAATATATTTGTATATGTTATTGTTTGAAGAAATTACAGAAAGGATCCTTGGAGCAGCATTTGATGTGCATACTGAATTGGGAAATGGCTTTCAGGAAGTGATCTACCAAAGGGCACTGGCATTTGAATTCTATAACCGGGGTTTGGCTTATGACCGGGAAATAGAACAACAAATCTATTACAAGGATCTGGTGGAACCTATCGGAACGAGACGGGCGGATTTTGTGGTGGAAGACAAAGTGCTGGTGGAGATCAAAGCGGTCATCAGGCTGGAGGATGTGCACCTGGCCCAGGCATTGAATTATCTTAAAGCCTACAAGCTGAAAGTGGGTCTATTGATCAACTTCGGCAGCAAATCCCTGACCTTCAAACGGTTGGTGTACTGATAAAAGCTGAATCCGTGCCATCCGTGAAATCCGATTACTCCGTGATTCTGCGTTTTATTCCCCCCACAACTTCCCGAACCGGATCGCCCTCGGGCAATGCCTGTAGGCCTCATCTACTTCCAGTACGAGTCCCTGGATCAGGATGGTATTGTCATCGTGGTACTGCACTTCCGGTTCTTCAGGAAGTAAAGACAGCAACTCTTCTTTCTGCACGATGCGCACCCTTCCGTTCACACGGGCACAACGGTCGTTGCCTGGAATAAGAAAGAGCAAGGCTGCTTTGCCATTGGACAAAATGTTCTCATAACTCTGGAACATGCGGTTGCCCTTAATATCTGGTATCAGCAGTGTGCGTTCATCCAGGATCTTGACGAAGCCGGGAAGACCTCCTCTTGGTGAAGCATCACAATCGCCGCTGGCATTGGAAGTGGATAGTACCGCAAACGGCGACAACCTTATGAATTCCATGACCTCTTCAGCCATGTACGGAACTACTTTCTCTGTTACCCGCTCTGATGGCTGGCCATGAATGGCTCTCAGTTCGTCCAGTGTGCTCATTGTATGACCACCATATGCCGGGTGGTGGTTTGCCCGTTGATGGTGATACGAAAAATATAAGAACCGGCCTGAAGGCCCAGGTGACCCAGTTGTACCGGTATGACATACTTGCCGTAATCGTACCCCTGTTGATCTATGATGGTGGCAGCCAGTTTGCCCTGCTGATCATACAGGCCTACGCTCACTTCTGATGGTCCGTGTATCTTGAAGGATACCCAGGCCATGTTCTCTGTCGGGTTGGGATACTGAGTCACCTCATTAGAGAGGACGGGTTTGTCTGCAATGGCTACAGGCTCTGCTTCCGGATAATCTGCTTTCACATCATGTGTCCAGATCGTGAGTTGTCCGCCTTCCAGTCTGGTCCAGATGGGACGAACAATGCTGTCGTTCGCTGCGATGTTGGTATAGTCGCCGAAGAAGACGCCTTCATTCGGTGTGAAGGGACTGTCGCTAATGCGCTCGTTGGTGAAGGTCTCTCCGCCATCGAATGAATAGGCCACATACACATCGGTCCGGTTGTCGTCATAGTTGCGTCTGTCGTAGAACACAAAGAAGAGATGACCATTCACCTGATCCACATCCATCCAGGTCATGAATTGTTGTTTACCCGCATCATCGTCGTTCACCCGGACAGGATCACTCCAGGTGTCACCACCATCGGTCGATTTTGCGAGCCATACATCGGTATCCTCTTCTCCGTTCCGCTGATCGGTCCAGTTGAGGTAGAGGGTGCCGTTATTCGGTCCGCCGCTGGTATCGCATTTCAAAATAGGCAGCCCGTTGCAACGGAACAATCCCGGGATGGCATAATCCCATCCGCCGGGAAACTCGCCGATGATGATATCCTCATCCAGCCAGGTATCGCCTTCATCGTATGAACGATCGAAGATCAGTCCGTCAGGGCCGGCCCACACCACATACAATTCGCCGTCAGGCCCCACTGCTGAGGTGGCACCTTCCACGGTATTGTCGCTGTCGATGCAATCGCCTGCATGTTGATTGATGCGTTTCGCTTCACTCCAGGTCTCTCCCTGATCGAAAGAACGGGAGAAGAGTATGATAGAGGAATCTGCCGGATTAAAAGATCCGTACTGATCGAACTGGGTCCAGGTGAGAAAGATATGGTTGTTGTGTGCATTGACAGAACTCCATTGTTTGTCCTGTGCCTTGGTGCCATTAAGTCCTGTAAAACTGCCGTCATTCCAGGTAGCTCCGTTGTCTTCGGTCTTCTGACAGACGATGCGGTCTATCCAGTTACCACCGGGTGGATTACTCAGATGGAAGAAATAGAAAACACCCGCAGTATCTACCTCAATTACAGGGTCACCCCAGACACCAAAAGAAGATGTAAGCAGATGTTGTGTCCAGGTTTTCCCGGTATCACTGCTTAGATAATAGCTGTTCAGGTTGGAGCCTGCTATCATGATGGCAGGATCTTTCGGATTGAACATGATGCTTGGCTCATTGGGATTGAGCGCATCACTGATCAGAATGTTCTGAGCAGAAGCCGGAAAGGCTGCTGCTGCCAGGAGGAGAAATAAGAAACGCATCCTTAAAGATACGAAGGTTACCTGAGCAGCCTATTCCACTACAACTGGAAACGTATGCCATTGAAGGCCATTGTCCAGCACCAGCAAATAGTATCCTGGAAGGAGTTTGTCTGTTGGTATTTGTTGAGGTACCGGTTGCCAGAAGCCGATGATCTTTCCAGACTCATCATACATCCTTGCCGATATATAGGAATGTGCTTCGAGATGTATGAATTGGTGGGCAGGATTCGGATAAATGAGGATGCTGCTTTGCAGATCTGCGATGCCAACCGGTTCTGAATAATATTCATAGGCGCCACAGTCGATGGTGTCATTCAACACCCGTGGCTGATCATCCAGGTCTGTTTCCAGTACATCGGTTATCGTTTCCGGGTTGCCCTTATTATAGGCTGCACTTCCTTCAGTATGGAGGTTGGCGGCAGCAGTATCTGATGAGAGATATAAAGGGTCAGCAAACAGGGAGTGGGTATTGGTGCCGGAGCCTGATTGGAATTCGGCCAGACCGGCATATACATTGCCGTTCCATTCGAAATACTGAGACGAGGAAGCACCGTCGTGATAGAAGAGGTTGTGATCGAAAATGATACCTGGTTGTTCCAGCTCCGCATACAGCATGATCTGCTGGTTGCTGTTGTAAAAGATGTTGTTCTCTAAGACACAATCTTCGCAGTATGACAGGTAGATCTCGCCATACCCTTCTTCCAAAAAATCATTTTTCAGGGTAGAGTTATTTCTGAATACAGCATGGGTCACCTTTCCGCTGGAAGGGTAGTTATAGCCACCCATAGCCAGTGCTGCCACTTCATTATTATAGAACAAATTGTTGCGTATGGTGATGTTGTCAGCCACTGTGCCTGCATTTTCACAACCCACCTCTATACCATAACCATTTCTGTAGCTGATATTATGTTCAAACAATACATCACGCGGACCATCAGCATACAAACCACCGCTGGTAGCATAGGCAGACAAGCAATCGTGAACGGTATTGCGCAGCACCTTTCCGTTTCTTGCCTGATCCAGTGAATCTGTGGAGCAGGTGCCTTCATGGCCGATGATATCTATCCCGATATTGGTCAGGTCATGTACATAATTATGGCTTACCTCGAAACCATCTACATTGCCATTCACTGCAATGCCTTCGCTGTACCCCAGCCTGCAGTTATACACCTCATTGTCTGTTATCAGCAGGTTGGTGATGGGAATGGACGGGTGTGTTCCATAGACAATGATGCCTTGTGCATTTTTTGAGGGAGTGGCATTGTCATCGGGATCAGCTGAGAAGTGAATGTCGTGTATCACACAATTGCGGATGGTAAAATGATCGCCATAGCCTTCTATCAGTATTCCCTGTGCGTTGTTGCGTACATTATTCCGGATCTCCAGTCCTTCAATAGTAATATCAGATATGTGATAGATCTCTATGGCAGCATCCTGTGGTGCCATGATCCCGGCATCAATGACCGCGGTTTCGCCCGGCATACTCCGGAGGGTGATACCGGAAAAGGGGATGGCAATCTTTTCGGTGTAAATCCCTTCACGCAGGTTGAGGGTGTCTCCCGGTACAATATGTTCCAGCCCGAACTGTACGGTAAGCCAGGGTGATGCCATGCTGCCATCACCGGCATTACTGCCATCAGGAGATACGTAGTAGCTGGTCTGGGCTTGCACAGTGACGAAGAAACAACAGCATAACAGAAATGCAACAGGTCGCATAGAAGAATGGAAGGTTTACCCAAAGTTCGTATAAAACAGTCACTGTGAGGATCAGTAGCTGTGGTCGTCCATTTTAACCTTTCCGCGGAAAGTACGGTATACGATGATGGTGTATATACCCACCAACGGTGCGCCTATGGCTGCGATGGTGAGCATGATACCCAGCGATTTTTCTGAACTGGCTGAATTGTAAATGGTCAGGCTGTTGGCGGCGTCGTTGGTAGCGATCACCAGAACCGGATATAACTCAATAGCCACAATGATGAGCATAAAGGCAAAGACCAGCGAAGAGAACAGGAATGCCATCGGGTATTTCCGTTTGCTCACCAACCGCGGAATATTGGCTATGCTCAGAACAGCCAGCAAGGGAGCGACAAATAAAGCCGGCTCCTCCCGGAACCTGTCGGTCAGGTGTGGGATGTACAGCAACGTATATAAGGTGACCAGTGAGAACAACACCAGAAAAGCAATGATAGACCGGCGCATCAGGATGACGATCTTCACGAATAACCTGCCTTCTGTCTTCATACTCAGGTAGAGTGCTCCGTGCAGCATCATCAGTGCCAGGGTGGTGATGCCTGTCAGCAGGGCATAGGGATTGAGGAATTGCAGCCAGTGTCCGCTGAATTCATGATCGGCATCCAGTGGCATGCCCTGCAATACATTGCCCAGCACGACACCCAGCAAGACGGCAAGGAGAATACTGGATACACTATAGGCAATATCCCACATCCTGCGCCACCATTTCATGGATTCCTTGCTTCTGAATTCTATGCTCACCGCCCGGAGGATGATGAACACCAGGAACAACATAAAGGGTATATACATGGCACTGAACAGGGTGGCATAGACCATTGGGAAACCGGCAAACAAGGCGCCACCACCAATGACCAGCCAGACCTCATTGCCATCCCATACCGGACCGACCGCATTAAGGGCAATGCGACGACTTTCTTCTTTTTGGAAGAACAGATGCCAGGCTCCTGCACCCAGATCGAAACCATCCAGGATGGCATAACCGGAGAACAGTGCTCCTACCAACAGGAACCAAAGCGTTGGGTAATCTATACCGAGGAATGTGGCCATGTCAGTTGTTTTTACCTCCGAAAGTGTTACTCATTTCCTGCAGCTTGGGCCTGTGTTCTATCATCCCCTCTGCTTCCGGTCCGCGTTGGATCTTTTTATTCAGCAGATAGATAAACAGCAGGAACAGCACTATATAAATAAATGTGAACAGGACGAGAGAGAACCAGACCTGGTTGGCAGTGACAGCTTTCGACAGTGCATCAGACGTGCGCAGCAGTCCATACACGACCCAGGGTTGTCTGCCCATCTCAGCCGTATACCAGCCGAACTGATTGGCCAGCTGAGGCAGGATGACCGACCAGGCAAACAGCTGGAGCAACCAACTGGTCTCATACAGCTTTCTCCGTTTCCAGTAAATGGCACCTGTGACAGACAACAGGATCAGGGCGATTCCGATGGCCACCATCAGATGGTAGAACTGAAAGACCGCATTGACCGCACCGGGCCGATCCTCTTCCGCAAAGGCATCGAGTCCGGTCACTTCCTCATCACCGTCCAGATGAATGAGCCAGCTCAGTCCGTTCGGCAAAGCCAAACCACTGGTCTCCTCTTTTTCTTCATTGACCCAGCCGAACAGGTACATGTCGGCAGGAGCAAATGCTTCATAGTGCCCTTCCATGGCTGCGAGTTTTGCGGGCTGATTCTCAGATACGCCATGGGCAGACCGGTGCCCCGTGAACAACTGAGCCAGGGAAAAAACAACCGCCATGATCAGTGCAATACCGAAACCTTTTTTCGATATCTCCACATGTTTTTTCTTCAGCAGGTAATAGGCATGTACACTCAGCACCAGGAATGCTCCCGCCAGGAAAGCTCCGATCCAGACATGCGTCAGGCGATCTGCGCTGGAGGGGTTGAATACCATTGCCCAAAAGTCAGTGATCTCTGCACGTGCTTCCATTCCTTCCCCCACAATATGAAAACCTGCAGGTGTCTGCTGCCAGCTGTTGGCTACCACGATCCATACGGCACTGAACATGGATCCCAGCCAGACTCCCACGGTTGAAATGAAGTGCATGCGCTTGCTCACCCGGTTCCATCCGAACAACAGGATGCCAAGAAATCCGCTTTCCAATGCGAAAGCAAAGATGCCCTCCGCTGCCAGGGCACTGCCGAACACATCGCCCACATAACGGGAATAGGTTGCCCAGTTGGTACCGAATTCAAATTCCATCACAATGCCGGTAGCCACACCGATACCGAAGGTCAGGGCGAAGATCTTGGTCCAGAACTTCGTCAGGTTTTCATACAGCTTGTCGCCCGTTCGCAGATACATCCCTTCAGATATGACCAGAAATAAACCCAGCCCGATACTGAGTGGCGGATAGATGTAGTGAAATGCAACAGTGAAAGCAAACTGAATCCGTGAGAGTATCTCAACGTCCATGGGTTGTCATTTGAGTGCCTGAAAATACAACCACAAAAGTAGCTGCGTGGTTCGTGTTGCTGCGGTGACCACAGTTACTATTCCGGCGCTGTTTCTTTCATCAGGCTGATGGCCAGTCCGCCGCCCGGTGCCAGGTGAAAGGTCAGGTTGGTTTCCGGTGTGATGGTCATGGTCTCTATGGTCAGGCTGTACGGATCTTTCCGGTAATGTGCGGTCTTCCCATCGCGATAAACGGTTGCGGCAAAGGAGGTGCCTGCCGGCAGAAAACTGAAGTCCACCTGCACATCGCGGGCATTCTCATCGGTGATGGCCCCCACGAACCAGTTGCCGGTACCCCTTTCTTCTCTCGCCATGGTGATCCAGTTGCCCACTTCACCATTGAGCGGTATGCTTTGTTCCCAGTCAACACCCACGTCACGGATGAACTGGAAGGCAGGATGCGCATAGTTCTCGGGCAGATCGCAGGCCATCTGTACAGGACTGTAAATGACCACATACAGTGCCAGTTGCTGCGCCAGTGTTGTGTTGATCTGGTTGTGTTGTTTGTATGGCTTGAGCGAGAGGTTGAATACACCGGGGGTGAAATCAAAGGGGCCTGCCATCATGCGGGTATAGGCTACTATCGGTAAGTGTTCCGGCGGATTGCCGCCATCTGATGCCCAGGCATTGAATTCCTGTCCACGCATACCTTCCCGCGAAACAAAATTGGGCCAGGTGCGGCGCTCACCGGTGTCTTTGATGGGTTCGTGTGCATCTATCGCAATGTGATATTTCGCTGCTGTTTCCACTACCCTGCGATAGTGATTCACCATGTACTGACCATGGTGGTATTCGCCTGCCGGAATGATCTTGCCTACATATCCTGTTTTGACCATGTGCAGATCCAGCGACTGCATCAGTTGAAATGCGGTATCCAGTTGCTGATCATAGGTGCGCACAGCAGCAGAGGTCTCGTGGTGCATGATGATGTCCACACCTTTTGACTTTCCATATGCCACTACAGAGTCCAGGTCATAATCGGCATAGGGGGTCACGAAATCAAACACGCCTTCCCGGTCTTCAAAACCGATCCAGTGTTCCCAGCCGGTATTCCATCCCTCCACCAGCACGCCTTTCAGTCCGTTGGCAGCGGCAAAATCTATGAGTTCCATGGCGTGTTCGGTGGTGGCACCATGCCGGCCGCTGGCCATATCCCAGGTGGATTTGTCCAGATGCATTTCCCACCAGATACCGGCATATTTCATGGGTGTGAACCAGGAGAGGTCTTTGATCTTACTCGGGGGATTCAGGTTGAGGATCATTCTGGAATTCAGCAACCCGATGGCATCATCACTGATCTGAACAGTGCGCCAGGGTGTTTCAAAGGGTATGGCACGTTTGACCTTGTAACCCAGTCTGTCTGATCCCACCAGGGCACTGGTCATGAGCAGGTTCTCATTGTCAACAGCCAGGGTCATGCCGGCATAATCTTCCAGGTGAGCTTCGTGAAAGGTCAGGTGCACACCATCCTGCAGGCGCATGGTGACAGGCGTGTTAACCGCATTCTGCGGAATATAGGTCTGGGCCAGGTTGGGATGGTTCTGTTTGCTCAGCGCATCTATCTTCGAAAACTTCGTCGTGTTATACAGGTGTTCGTATATGTCCCAGTCGCCGGGGGTCCACCACACAGTGGGATCTTCCGTCAGCTGGAACTGAGTCTGTTCATCCAGAATGACCACGGTGTCCATGTCATCATCCTGCCGGGGGAATTCATACCGGAAGGCGATGCCATCATCGTATGCACGAAAATAAATATTTAATCTTCTGTATGGATATTCCGGCTGCATGAGTTCCACCAGCAGCTCGTTGTAGTGGTTGTGCACATAGTGTTCTTCCCCCCACGGTTGCTCCCAGGTATCATCTTCGCTGTCACGCTCCGTGCGCAGCACTTCCATACCAAAGCCGATATGTCCGTATTTCTCCAGGTCAAATCCGAGCAGGGAGGTATCTATGAGCAGACTGTCGAGGTGATAGACTGAATAGGCGGGGATACCTTCTTCCAGCAGCATGAAAGTGATGCTGTTGTTTCCGGAGGGCGAGGCTACCTGCAGTGAGGTGGTTTGCAAACTCTCATTACAGCCGAAGGCCAGCAGGCTCAGTACAGGTAGTAACAAGTGAACAGATACCGGTCTGGATTGCATAGTGTTTTCCAAAAGTACAACCTAAACCGCTTTTAGGCGGAGGGCTATTTCTGCAGCAGGATCTTCCGGGTAGCCTGAAGTCCGTCTGATGTGCTGCACACAAGCAGATACATACCGGCAGGAAGATCAGCAGGTTCCCATTGAAAACTTTGTTTGCCCTGCACGTTCAGCTGATCCACCATGGTACCCTGTTCGTCATAGACATACAGAAATGAAAAACTTCCATGCAGCTGCAAAGTGAACGGACCACTGCCAATGTTCGGAAGGACCTCCCATGTGGACACAGGCAGATCGGTTACATGCACCGTTGTATCAGGGGTATCGATCATTCTGATCTTAACGCTGTTGGGATCTGACAATCCTTCGCCGGCAGCAAAAATGCCCAGGTGATTTCCGAGTGTATCCAGAATATGTACCACATCCTGTCCCCAGTCGCCAATGAGCAGCAGGCCGTCGGGTGTCATCGCAATACCTTCCGGATTGTTCATGGAACCTGAATTGAACACACCCAGGTAGCTGCCACTGCTGCTGTATTCCAGCACCGTGCCTACACTCCAGTCTTCCACGAACATGTGTCCTTCGGCATTCACCCAGATGCTGGTAGGTCCTTGCAGCACACCTGAGTTGATAAAGTCACCCAGGTCATTGCCATCGGCATCAAATTTTCTGACCACACCATCGGCACCTGTACCGAACAATGCCACATAAAAATTACCATCGGCATCCCAGAGGTGACCAAGCCCGTTGGGAGCTCCTTCGGTGGTGAATTCATCCACAAAATTTCCGTCCAGATCGAAACGAACGATGTTGTTCTGCACGGCATCCCATTGGGTCACGTAGATCAGGCTGTCGGGCCCGATGCTCATTTTCGAAGGAGTGGCAAGAGCATATCCCGAACTGAAATCGCCCAGAAAAGCCCCTGTCTCACCATCGTATCTTTTGATGGTGGTATTACCGAATCCTGTTACAAGTACTGAACCATCAGGATGAAAAAGAATGTCTTCCGTGCCGTTGAGCCCACCTTCACCCGGAGCCACAAAGTAGCCGAGATAATCGCCATAGGCGGAGTATTTTTTGACGGCATTCTCTCCGCGGCTGCTCACATACACTTCATAGTCCTGTGCCTGCGACAGGAAAGATAACAGCAGAAAACTGGACAGAATGATCTCCTGGACCGGCGAACGTTTTTTCATGCACCGAAAGTAGGGGCAAATGAACTGCACTCTGCCATGATACAGTCAGTCCTTTCTCAAGAAGTGTTAAATGACATCCAGCATACGTTCCATATGCTGCGAAACCAGCAGACCTTTTCTCTCGGCCACACCCGGTGCGATGTGAAATGCTTCTTGTCTGATGGTCCGTATGGTATCGAGCCATAGTTTTTCATCAGCCAGCGGAATGACCAGCCCTTCTTTGTTGCCGATGATCTCAGCAGCTCCCACCATGTCTGAAACGATGACCGGTGTACCGCAACAAAGCGATTCAGACACGATCTGTCCGAACGGTTCATAGGTGGCAGGGTGGATGGTGAAATCGACGGCGGCATACAGTTCTTCCATTTGTGGGATGAACTGCAGGTCGATCACATTGGGAAGGTCCGACAGCACTTTTGGCAATCCTGCGATGACCAGTACCGAATCGGTATCTGTTGCCTGGGCGAAGCATCGAAGCAGAAGAGGTAGTCCTTTTCTTTTATGCGAACTGGAAACGAACAGGAACAGTCGCTTGTCGGCAGGTAAACCGTATCGTTCACGAAGGACAGCCTGTTGTTGTTTCAGTTCCGGATGAAACAAATGATCGTTCACAGGCGGATGCAGGATGTGCACTTTTTCTGCTGGAGTATGATACCATCCGATGGCTTCATTGGCCATCATCTTAGAAGCAGCCAGCACCACCTTGCTGCGCTGGAAAGCCAGCTGGTCGGCACGGATCTGCTCGCGGTCTGACAAGGTACGGGCCCTCCTGCCGTTGGCTTTCAGAAAGCCCAGGTGATTGCCGGGGCACAGCACCGCATCCTGGTGAGAGGTGCGCATGAGCGACAGGCTTTTGTCGAAATGGTTGTGACGCATGAATCTTCCCAGAAGATGATCGAAATAGCGTTGCCGGAATACCTTGGGCATCAGTCCGGGCGATAGGATATGTAGCTGCACTCCTTCAGGAAGTGTTACTTCTCCCGATGATTTCGCCACGATGATGTGCACCTCATGTCCCTGTTCCTGCAACCACTGACTGTAATTGATCAGGCGTCGTTCGAGTCCGCCACGAAGGATGAGCCGGTAATGTATCAGGGCGATCTTCATGCGCCGGGAACGAGTGGTTGAAGTACAGGTCTGAAGGCCAATGTATCCTTGCCAAAATCTCGGCATTGCAGTCCGTTTTCGTCCAGGATTTTCCGGGCTGTTTCCCGCTGTTCATCGTCTAAATGAGCGTTCTCAAAGATGACCGCATCGGGCAATGTTGTCTGGGCTGCGAACAGTCTGATCACCTCCAGATCAAAGCCCTCCGTATCGATCTGCAACAGATGAAAATGATCCAGATGATACTGTTCGATCAGAGTGGCCGGCGAGATGACCGGAATGGATTCTGCTGTGATGCGGTCGGTTTCAGCAGCAGGAATATCCACGCCTTCTGCCAGCGCTTTATTCTCCACATAGCCGGAAGCAAATGCCTGCAGAATGACCTCTTTGTTGAAACTGGCCAGTCCGGTGGCCCAGCGGGCCTGGCTGAAAGCGATCTTGTATAAAGATGCTTCCCCGTCCTGTTCGCCGATAGCAGCCCTGAGCGGAGTGATCTGCCTGTTTTTATGATAGAGCTGCTGCAATCTTGCAAATACTGCCAACTGTGGCTCCAGCAAGACCCCCTGCCACTGGTCACGCTTGATGAACTTATGAATAAGATCATGGGTAATGCCATCGTTGGCACCTACCTGTATGACCCGGAAATTTTTGGTCTGTTTGCTGTAGGCATCCAGAAAGGACTGGATGCTGCCGGCCTTCGGGCGATAGAAAAAACGATAATACCAACGAAAGACGAGGGCATCATCTGCACTCCACTGAAACCGCCATCGCTGCCAGGTGCCGTTGACCGCTGCCTTGAAAGAGCCGCTCATACGGCCGTAAAGATACCCGACTTATTCAGATCGCTTTTCACGGATCACCCGAAAGCCCACTCGTGGATCGGGGGTCTGATACAGCTGCCGTTTGCTGACCCTGCATTCTTCTGCCGGGTCATACCAGCTGCCGCCTTTGAGGTAACCATCCAGGGTCATTTCTGCCACATTGCCACTCATATTGAATAAGCCGATATCATTAGGTTGGAAACTTTCAACCGGTGCTGTGAGAAATGCATCATCTGACATGAAGTTGCTTTCACCATCTTTGATCACTTTGACATTGGCCAGTGGAACATCCTTTTTCTTTTTGTGATCGATCAGATCAGCCTGTGCATAGGGCAGTCCGGTTTCTGTATGAGCTGCACTGGCTTCCATCCATTCCTTTTCTGTTGGCAGTCGAAAACGATATTGTTCCTTGCCTATCTTATCCGTCAGCCATTCGCAGTATGCAGTTGCAGCAGCCGGTGTGATGTTAACCACCGGGTACTGATCATAGGCCGGATGACTATGATAATGTGTGGTCATAGGTTCCATATAGGCATACCCGAAACGGTTCTGCCAGGCGGTACTGTCATACATGCAAAAGCGGTACAGGTCGGGGTCAGAGGTTTTGATATCATCCAGGAACTGGCGGTATTCAAAATTGCTGACCTCGTATCTGCTGATTGATAAGGCCTCATTCAGTGGTGTGAACAGGTCGTCTTTTGCGGGAGCAGCTGCCAGCAAGGGCAGGAGGAATAGGAGAGTATATGTTTTCATTGAAGAGTAACGAGGTGAACTTAGAAAAATTGCAATGATTCATTCCAGTTTTACCAGGTTTATTTTTTCTAATATCCTGCTGTGTGATTCAAGAACAAGCTGGTATATACCCGTTGGCCAGGAGGTGGTACTGACAGTTAGCCCACCGGGCTGCAATACAAAACCCTCCACTTCCTGCCCCATGGCATTGAACACCACTGCCTGACAGGTTGTTTGCAGCGGGTTGTCTATGTACAAATGATCCTGCACCGGGTTGGGGTAGGCTTTGAAAGGAGGGGATGTTACTTCTGCAACAGAGTTGGTTTCATTTAACGTATCGCAAG
>ERZ795053.2888-NODE-2888-length-20195-cov-4.835204_pt1 | contig 20195 bp, 20 predicted proteins | sample MGYA00375137_ERZ795053 | MGnify/ENA primary metagenome ERZ795053 (study PRJEB30182, sample SAMN05720284) | activated sludge metagenome | isolation source: Anaerobic digester | place: Hong Kong | collected 2014-12-17 ...
GCTGCAGCTTGCGCAGCCTGTTGCGGATTACAGCGCATTGCTCTTGAGCGTTCCGCTTGGCCTGAAGGCACTCAACGGATTTAAACGAGAGGAGGCGCGGCTCGCCGTGGACGGCGCAGCCGCACAGGTCAATGTCCAGGTATGACGCGATTCTCTTTGATATGGACGGTACGCTTCTAGACACGGTGGACGATATCCGCGACGCCCTCAACCAGACGCTTGAGGAGTTCGGCTATCCCACGCATGTGCGCGACGACGTAAAACGCTTTATCGGCAAAGGCGCGCACGAGCTGATCCGGCGTGCGCTGCCAGATTATGCCCAAGCATCGGAAATCGAAGCGATGCTTACGGTGTTTCGGGCGCAGTATAAGCAGCGGGTCAACGCCAAAACGCATCCGTTCCCCGGTGTGCTGCCCATGCTGACCGCGCTTGATGAAGCGGGCCTGAAGCTTGCCATCATCTCCAACAAAAGCGACGACAAGGTTCGCCAGCTGGCCAAGGAGCACTTCGGCAGCCTGATCCATATCGCGGTGGGAGCGCAGGACGGCATCCCCATGAAGCCGGAGCCGGACATGCTCAATTTCGCCCTGCAAAGGGTGGGGACGACGCCGGAGAGAACCCTGTATATCGGCGACGCGCCAACCGATTTCCTCGCGGCGGAAAACGCCGGGATGGACTGCATCCTGGTTCACTGGGGCTACGGAGATCCCAGGGAGCTATCGCTTCTCTCTCCGCTGTTCTTCGCCGCCGACCCTGCGGAACTGCCGATGCTCATCCTACGGGAACAGGAGGATTTTTCATGAATCCGTTCTTTGCCTATCTCAACCGCCTCAAGCTCATCCAGCGCTGGGGGCTGATGCGCAATACCATTCCTGAAAACGATATGGAGCACTCCATGCAGTGCGCGATGATCGCCCATGCGCTGGCGGTGCTCGCCAACACGCGCCACGGCAATACGCTGGATCCGGAGACCGTGACCACCCTGGCCCTGTACCACGATGTGGGCGAGGTACTGACCGGCGACCTGCCCACCCCCGTCAAGTACAAAAACGCCGAGATCAAAAAGGCATACAAGACCATCGAGGCCATGGCGAACAGGCAGCTCCTGGGCATGCTGCCCCCGGACCTGCGGGACGCCTACAACCCCTACCTGATGCCGGATAAGCAAAGCTACGAGTGGAAGCTCGTCAAGGCCGCCGACCGGATTTGCGCCTATATCAAGTGCGTGGAAGAAAAAAAGGCCGGCAATCTGGAGTTTTTGCAGGCGCAAACCTCCATTGAAAAAAGCATCTCCGCGCTGGAGATGCCCGAAGTGCGGGATTTTATGCAAGAGTTTGTTCCGGCATATGAGCTATCGCTGGATGAAATGAGCAAGTAACAAAACGAAACCGCCAGATTACCTGCTTAAGATGCGCCGATGACCCGTCTCCAGAAGGCGGCCGAGATCGGCGCTGTTTTCAAGCACCTTTGCACAGCCCATGACCACATTCTTCTGCGGTTCCTCCGCCACCGAGCAGGGGATGTTCAGCGCGTCGGCCACCGCCTCGCACAGGCCGAACAGATCGGCCCCGCCGCCGGTGAACATAATGCCGTAATCAAAGATATCCGCCGCAAGCTCAGCAGGCGTATGCTCCAGCACCCCGTGGATGCTTTCAATCAGCTGCTGCAGGGGCTCGTTGATGGCCTCGATAACATCGTCCGAGGTGATGCGCATGGTCTTTGGCAGGCCGGTGATCAGGTTCCTGCCCGTAACCTCCATATAAAGCTGCTCGGTGCGCGCAATGGCCGAGCCGATGTTGCGTTTGAGCTCCTCGGCGGTCAGCTCGCCGATGAGAAGGTTGTGCTTGCGGCGCAGGTGGCGGATAATGCCGTCGTTAAAGCGGTCGCCGCCAATTTTCACACAGTCGCTGACCACGGTTTTGCCCATGGACAGCACGGCGATATCGGAAACGCCCGCGGAAATATCCACAATCATGGTGCCGTAGGCCTCGTCAATGGGCAGGCCGGAGCCCAGCGCCGCGGCGATGGTACGGTCCAGCAGCTGGGTGCGGCGCATACCGGCATCCAGCATCGTGGAAATGATGGAGCGCTTCTCCATCTCGTTCACACCCGTAGGCAGGGCCATGACAGCGCGCGGGCGTACGAATACCCGCTTGCCGATGGCTTTCATCACAAAGCCCTTGAGCATAATGGATACCAGCTCGTAATCGGAAATCGTGCCGTCGCGAAGCGGCCGCAGCGCCAGAATATTGCCGGGTGTGCGCCCGATCATCCGTGCGGCGTCGCTGCCGAAGGCGATCACATCATGCGTGTCCCGGTCGATGGCGATCACCGTAGGCTCTTGCAGAACGATGCCGCGGCCTCGCATGTAGATCGTAATATTGCTGGTCCCCAGATCGATTGCCAAATCGCTAACGCTTGCCATACTGGTTCAAACACCTCTTCCCTGCGGAATTCGCCGGGATTCCCTAATATTCCTTCTCTTGCAGGCTCGACGACGAGTGCTGGTAGAACACCTGGGTGAGCTCCAGGCCGCAGGCGGGCGCCGTCGGGCCCAGGCACAAGCGGTCTCCCGTATCGAACGCTTTGCGGAAGCAATGAACGTCGAGCTTGCCTTTGCCGATCTCCACAAGCGTACCCACAATGATGCGGACCATGTTATACAAAAACGCGTTCCCCTGCACGATGAACGTCAGGCAATCGCCCTCCCGCTCAAGCTGCGCGTAGGTCAGGGTGCGCACGGTGGTCTTGGCCGTGCCGCCCACCGCCTGGAACGCCGCAAAGTCGTGCGTTCCGGGCAGGTCCTTCACCGCCGCGTCCATTGCCCGCAAATCAAGCTTCACGGGGACGTGCGCCATATAATTGCGGTACAGCGCGCTTGGGTGCCGCGCGTTGTGCACGCGGTAGGTATAGGTCTTGCCCACGGCGTCGAAGCGGGCATGAAAGCAGCCGTCCACCTCCCGGCCATCAATGACCTTGATGTCGGGCGGAAGATGGGTGTTTATCGCATAGGGAAAGCGATCCGCCGGGATGGTAGAGCGGGTATCGAAATGCGCGCATTGCCCCATGGCGTGGACGCCCGCATCGGTACGGCTGGCGCCTGTGACAGGCGTCTGGGTATCCAGAAGCTTAAAAAGCGCTTCTTCCAGCCGCTGCTGTACGGAAATGCCGTTCAGCTGCCGCTGCCAGCCCACATAGGCCGTACCGTCGTAGCTGATGGTGAGCAGCACACGGCGCAGCCCGCTGTGGGCGATCAAGCCTTCCCGCACGATAGGAGCAGCCTCTACAAACATGAAACGACCCCCGCTACCAAAGCACGGTACAGACGATCAGCAGGGCCAGCATGCCAAACGACACCAGAAACGCCCGTCCGTCCTCCCGGGTGAAGCGCAGTACGCGCAGGCGGGTGCGCCCCTCGCCGCCGTGGTAGCAGCGGGCCTCCATGGCCATAGCCAGCTCGCCCGCGCGGCGGAACGCGCTTACAAACAAGGGCACAAGCAGCGGGGTCATCGCCTTGGCGCGGGCAATAAGGTTGCCGGACTCAAAATCCGCGCCTCTGGCCTTTTGCGCCTTCATGATCTTGTCGGTTTCTTCGATCAGGGTCGGGATGAACCTGAGCGCGATGGTCATCATCATCGCCAGCTCATGCACGGGGAAACGCACCTTTTTGAGCGGCGTCAGCAGGATTTCGATGCCGTCGGACAGCGCCACCGGCGAGGTGGTCAGCGTGAGGATCGAGGTGCCCAGCACCAGGAAAATCAGCCGCAGGGAGAAGTGCACCGCAAGCAAAAGCCCTTCCTGCGTGATGGTGATGAAGTTCCAGTGCACCAGCACCGTTTTCCCGCCGGAGAAGAAGACGTTTAGCACAAAGGTCAGAATCAGCAGAATGCGAAGCGGTTTGATGGTTTTTAAAAGCTGCCGGAACGAAAGCCCCGCAAGCCTTGCCGTCATGAACACATACACCGCCGGGATACCATAGAACAGCGGCGAGCTGACCGTGAACACCATGGCGATGTAGACAAAGGTTAAAAGGATCTTGGCGCGCGGGTCCAGGCGGTGCACCACGGTATCGCCTGGCATGTATTGCCCCAGCGTGATATCCTTAAACATCCTGGGCCACCCCCTTGAGCTTGAGGATCGCGTCGCAAACCTCGTCGAGGGTGTAAATATCGTCTGGCAGATTGAAGCCCTCTTTGCGCAGGCGCTGGGCAAGCTCCGCGCCCTGCGGCACGCCGAGGCCGATCTTTTTCAGCCTCTCCGCCTGCTTGAAGATCTCGCGCGGGGTGCCTTCCATTTCCAGCGTTCCCTTGTTCATCACAATCAGGCGCGTGGCAAGGGTGGCGATATCGTCCATATTGTGGCTGACCATAATCACGGTCATTTTGGTATCGGTGTGCAGCTTCTTGATCATTGATAAAATCGCGCGCCGCCCCTCAGGATCAAGCCCGGCGGTGGGTTCATCCAGAATCAGCACCTTGGGCCGCATGGCAAGCACGCCAGCGATTGCCACGCGGCGCATCTGCCCGCCGGAAAGCTCAAACGGCGATGCCTTGCCCGTGGTTTCGTAGTCGATACCCACCTGTTCGCAGGCCCAGCGCACGCGGCGGTCGATTTCCTCTTTGTCGCAGCCGATGTTTTTGGGGCCGAAGGCGATGTCCTTCATGACGGTTTCTTCAAACAGCTGATATTCCGGGTACTGGAACACCAGCCCCACCTGCTTGCGCAGCTCGCGCAGACCCGCGCCCTTGGCAACGATATCGGTGCCGTTGACCACCACGGTGCCCCCGGTGGGCATGAGCAGGCCGTTCAAATGCTGCACAAAGGTGGTTTTCCCCGAGCCCGTGTGGCCCAGAATGCCGATGAACTCGCCGTCATCAATCGTCAGCGACAGGTTGTGGATTGCCGTAGACGAAAACGGGCTGCCGGGCATATAGGTATGCGACAGGTTTTCTACTCGGATAGGCATACCCTCAGCTCCTTTACCATATCGTCCACTGTGAGGATGCCATCGCGCAGCTTCAGGCCGCGCTGGGCTAGCATACTGGAAAGCATCGCCATGGGCGGTACATCCAGCCCCAGCCCGCGCAGCTTTTCCACCTCGGAAAAGACCGTCTCCGGCGTGCCGTTCATTTGTATCTTGCCGTCCGACAGCACGATCACACGGTCGGCCATGGCGGCTTCTTCCATAAAGTGGGTGATCCACACCACGGTGATGTGCTTTTCCCTGTTCAGCTTGCGCGTGGTATCGAAAATATCCTTGCGGCCGGTGGGGTCAAGCATGGCGGTGGCTTCGTCCATCACCATCACATCCGGTTGCATGGCGAGCACGCCCGCCACGGCCACGCGCTGCTTTTGCCCGCCGGACAGCATATGCGGCGCGGCGGTGGCGTAATCCTTCATGGATACGGCATCCAGCGCGGCATCGATACGGTCGATCATCTGCGCGCGGGGCATGCCGATGTTTTCAAGCCCGAAGGCCACATCCTCGCGCACAACGGTGGCAACAATCTGGTTATCGGGGTTTTGGAACACCATTCCCGCGTGTTTACGAATGTTCCAAAGCTGCGTTTCCTTCCCGGTATCCAGCCCGCAGACGATCACGCGCCCGGCCGTGGGCAGGTACAGCGCGTTCATCAGCTTGGCAAGCGTCGATTTGCCAGAGCCGTTATGCCCAAGCACCGCCACAAACTCGCCCGCCTTAATCGCCATGGATACGTCATCCACAGCCTGGCGGGTATCCTCATCGTAGCGGTAGCTGACGTTTTCAAGCGTCACGGGCTCGGGCTGAATCAGCTCGTTCCCTTCCCTGGCAAGCCATGCGAGCGCGTCGTCGCGGTCTCTGGCGATCTGTTCTCTGAGCGCGTCGACAGATTCAAACTTTTCTTCCTTGCGCAGGAAGTGCAGGTAGGTCAGCGTCAGGCTTTTACCGTACAGATCGCCGCCTGCGTAATCCAGCAGGTGCGCCTCGATGGTTGGGGCAATATCCGGCGCCGTTGGGTGCTTCCCCTGGCTTAAAATCGACAGGTAGCGGTGGTGTTCGACTTCCGCAAGCGCAACGTACACGCCGCTCTGGGGCATGACTTTGCCACGCGGATATTCCAAATTGGCGGTGGGAAACCCAAGTTCCGTTCCCAGCCGTTTGCCCGGCACGGTAACGCCGCGTACGGTAAATGGCAGATCGTTTTTCACGCCCGGACCTCCTCCGAAATTACTTGCAGTTGGCTGCAAAACTATATTATATAGCAGTGCATATGTTGCGTCAATGCGGGGCCCTCCGGCATTGCGTATGTTGAGCGAAGTATGGTACAATTTGGCTTGTTCCAAGGCACCAATTACAAATGGACGTATCGCGGGAAGGCGTTGATTTTTCATGACGGAGATTCTGGTCATCGACGGCCATGGCGGCGGCCTTGGCAAGCTGATGATTGCCGCGCTGAAGGAGGATGCCGCCGGGTATCACATCCATGCCGTGGGCGTCAACTCCATCGCGACTGCGGCCATGCTCAAGGCGGGCGCGGATACCGCTGCGACCGGCGAAAACGCCGTGATTGTCGGCTGTAGGCATGCCGATGTGATCGCAGGACCCATCGGCATTGTGATTGCCGACTCCATGCACGGGGAAATCACCCCCGCGATGGCTGCGGCCATCGGCCAGGCCCGCGCCAAGCGCGTGCTGGTACCCATGAACCAGTGCGACAACGTTATCGTCGGGGTTTTGGATCAGCCCGTCGGCCAGGCGGTGCAGGGCGTGGTGCGCGCCATCCGGCAGCTTGCCGGAGAACAGGCTTGAGATGACCGATTTTGAGGCTATCGTCCGCGGGCATGCGCTGCGCTATCCCCTGATGCAGCCGCAGGACTTCGGCAAGCTGGCGTATCAAAGCGAGTTCGGGCCGGAGCACATGATTGCCGACGAGCCACGCGCCGCCGCGATGATCATTTCGGAATGGCAGGCCGTAGAATACACGGAATTACCCTTGAGTCCAGAGCCCATCGGCAACGGTTTGTGCCGCTTCCATTTGACGCGCGAGACTTGCACACCGGAGAACGCTTTACTGCTGGCACAGGCGTTTGCGCAGTCGGCCCGGGAGCATGCGGGAACGAGGGCCGGACTTGACGCTAAGATCAAACTGCTGAAAGCGCTGCCCGTTGAAGGCATGGAAACATGGCTTTCCACATGGCGAGGACAGGGATGCCCGCCCGTGCACCACTCCGACGCCTTCCGCGCAGCCTACCGCCCCCATTACCGCGTTATCGCCGAAGCGCTCGCTGAGCCGCTCCTCGCCCGGATCGCCAAACAGCCCTGAGCTTTCGCCCCATTGCCGCCATGAAGGCGGCCGGGGTTATGATACAATATAAACCATGTCATGAAGACAGTGAGCCTTGCCTGAAGCAATGCCAACACATCACTTTAGGAGGTCCCACAATGCAGTTTTCTGTGAAAAAACTGGTTTTGAGCGCAATGTTCCTTGGGCTTGCGTACGTGCTCCCCTACCTGACGGGCAACGTACTATTGGGCGGTATGCTTCTGCCCATGCACATTCCGGTGCTCCTGTGCGGTTTTGTGTGCGGATGGCCATGGGGGCTTGCAGTCGGCTTCATCGCGCCGCTGCTGCGCTCGGTCTTGGTCGGGATGCCGCCGATGATGCCCACCGCCCTTGCCATGGCCTTTGAGCTGGCCGCCTACGGTATGTTTGCGGGCATGCTCTACAGCATGCTGAAAAAGACTGCCGTAAATGTATACGTATCGCTGATTCTGTCCATGCTGCTGGGGCGCTTGGTATGGGGCGTGGTCACGTTTGCGCTGTATGCGCTGTTTATGACCAACGCGTTCACCCTGCCGATGTTTTTCGGCGGCGCGTTCCTCAACGCCTGGCCGGGCATTGTGGTGCAGATCGTGCTGATTCCGCTGCTCGTACTCGCGCTGCAGCGCGCGAAGCTGATGGACTAATGCAAGCAAGCATCACCGATCGGCTGACGGCCGACCTTCAAACGCAACTGAATCTACACGGCCGCGCGCTGGCGGTGATCGACGGCGACTGCGCGGCGGGCAAAACTACCCTCGCCGCGCAGCTTGCCGCGCGCTGCGGCTGCAATGTGATTCATATGGACGATTTTTTTCTGCCCAAGGCCCTGCGCACGCCGGAGCGCTTGCAGGCGCCGGGCGGCAACGTGCATTATGAGCGCTTTATAGACGAGGTCATCTCCCCGCTGCAAAGAAGCGAAGCATTCACCTACGGCGCGCTGAACTGCGCGGATTTCTCTATAACGGAGATTAGGATAGAACCAAAGCCCTGTACCATTATCGAGGGCAGCTATTCGCTGCATCCCCGCTTTTTGGACACGTACAGGCAAATGGGCGCGATGCTGTACTTCCTGCGCATCTCTGCGGATGAACAGCTGCGCCGCCTGCAAAAAAGAGAAGACGAAGCATCGCTTCGTCTCTTTGAGGAACGCTGGATACCCATGGAAAAGCGCTACCAGCAGGCGTTTCGCTCCCTTTGGGATTCTGTTTCGCTTATTGACGGCTGAACATCCAATCGAGCATATACTGGAACACTTCCTCGCGGTTGGGCTCGTTGTGCATTTCGTGGCGGCCGTTTTGATACAGCTTCACAGTCACGTCCTTGACGCCCGCGGCTTTCAGCTCCGCGGCGACTTTCTGCACGCCCTGGCCGCGCCCGCCCACAGGATCGCTGGCTCCGGCGTATAAAAGGATCGGCACGGTCTTGTCCATTGTTTTCAGGTTCCTGGGATACAGCTTTTTCAATCCCCGGAACAAATCACGGTATGCGCCGTTGGTAAAGGGAAATCCGCAGAGCGGATCGGCAATGTAATTGTCGACCTTTTCCGTATTGCAGGAGATCCAGTCTTTCTCGGTACGCACGGGAGACCAATCCCGGTTGTAGCCCGCAAAGCTCATGGTTTCAAGGAATTTTGCGGGCTTTTTTTCTCCACCCAGCGCACAGAAGAGGTTGGCAAGGATGAGTCCCTCGGTGACCAGCATCGCCGGGAAGTGTCCCGTGCCCGACAGGATCACGCCGGACAGTCCCCGCTCATACACCAGGCAGTAGTTGCGCGCCACGAAGCTGCCCATGCTGTGCCCCAGCAGAAAAAACGGTACGCCGGGGTACGCCTTCTGCGTTTCCAGGCGCATCGCGTGGGCGTCGTCGACCAGCGCGTCAAACCCGCCCTTGCCGAAATGCCCAAGCTGCTCTGCGCCCTGGCCGTGCCCCAGATGGTTGTGTCCCACAACCAGAACACCCGCCTGGTTCAGGCGTTTGGCCGTCTCCGCGTAGCAGTCGATGTGCTCGGCCATGCCGTGGAGTATCTGCACAATGGCCCGAATCTCACCCTCAGGCTTCCAAACGCGCGTTTCCAGCATGGCCTCCGTGATGGAACGCAAGCTTCCTTCCAAAATAACATCTCCTTTTCCATTTATTCCATATTCAATTTCAAGCTGATGTCCAGCGGACGTACAAAGTTGGTCAGGTCGCCGACCGAAATACAATCAACCCCCGTGGCGGCTACCTCGCGCAGGTCACGCTGCCCCATATTGCCGGACGCTTCCACCACAGCCCTGTCGCCGATGAGCGCAACCGCTTCCCGCATCTGTTCGGTTGTCATATTATCCAGCATGATGATATCGGCCCCGGCATCCAGCGCCTCCTGCACCTGGGACAGGGTTTCAGTCTCCACCTCGATTTTCAGGGTGAACGGCGCGCGGCTTCGCGCCGCTTCGACCGCCTGCGTGATGCCCCCTGCCGCCCGGATGTGGTTATCCTTGATCAGAATCCCGTCCGCCAGCGAAAAGCGGTGATTCTGCCCGCCGCCGACACCAACCGCGTACTTTTCCAGAATGCGCAGGCCCGGCGTTGTTTTGCGGGTATCCAGAATGTGCACATCATATCCCGCCACCTGCGCAACGGTTTCCCTGGTGCGCGTGGCGATACCGGACATATGCTGCAAAAGGTTGAGCGCTGTGCGTTCGCCCGTCAGGATATGCGCGGCGTCGCCGCCGATCTCGGCAATCACGTCACCGTTACGCAGCAAATCTCCGTCGCGGAAATGAAAATCAACCGCGATGGCCGCATCCACATACGAAAACACGGCTTTAACCACGTCCGTGCCGCACAGCACGCCATCCGCCTTGGCGATGAACCGCCCTTTGATCTGTGTGCCGGGTTTTACGGTGCTGGCGGTTGTGATATCGCCTGTATTTACGTCCTCTTCCAGTGCGGTTTTAATGATCCGGTGCAGGTGCCCTGCGTCAATCATTGGCTTGTGCCTCCCCGTCCGTACGGTAGTGTGAGCCTACGGATATCCGGCGCTTGATCGCACTGCGCAGAATCTCCGCGGCAACCGTGACCATATTACAGAGCTCCATATCGCGTATCGTATTGAGCTTTGCCTTCTCAAGCATTTTGCCGATCTCGCCGACACGGCTGAGACCCGTTCGCAGTTGTTCGCCGCTGCGCACGATGCCGCAGTATTTGACCATGATCCCCTTGAGTTCAATAATCAGCGCCTCGGTATCAAACGCAATTGCCCTGTTTTCACCAGTTACCGGTTCCGCGCTGCATGCGGGCGATTCCATGGCGCTTCCGGCAATCGTCTGCGCGCAGCGCCGCCCAAACACCAGGCACTCCAGCGTGGAGTTGCTGGCTAAACGGTTGGCTCCGTGCACCCCCGTGCAGGCCGCCTCGCCACAGCAGTACAGACCCCTGATCTGCGTACTGCCCCACAAATCCGTCTGGACGCCGCCCATCATGTAGTGCTGCACCGGGCCGACCGGGATATCGTCGCGGGTGATATCAATGCCGTGCTCCAGACACTTGTGATAGATGGTCGGGAAACGCTTGATCAGGAAATCCGGATCGGCAGACGCGATGTTCAGCCGCACATACGGCAGCGTCTGGTTTTGAATCTGCGCATAGATCTCGCGGGATACGATATCCCTTGGCGCAAGCTCCGCCAGCGGGTGCGCCTTCTTCATAAAGCGCTGGCCCTTCTGGTTGCGCAAAATAGCGCCTTCGCCGCGCATCGCTTCGGAGATCAAAAAGCACTGCCGGTTCCGGTTCTCCGGCGTATACAGACCTGTGGGATGAAACTGGATAAACTCCATATCCTTGAGCTTCGCGCCCGCGCGGGCCGCCATGGCGATGCCGTCCGCCGTGGCAACGACAGGGTTGGTGGTATAGCGGTAAATCTGCCCGATGCCGCCCGAGGCGATGAGCAGATGGCCGGTGCGGTAAAGGTGCCACTCGTTGCGTTCAAATACCGTAACGCCGCATACGCGATCCCCGCAGGTCCAGACGTCCGCCGCGAACGCGTTCTCATGCAGGCGTACATTGGGCTTGCTCCCAACGGCTTTTTCCAGCGCGCGCACCATCTCCTGCCCGGTCGCGTCGCCGCCCGCGTGCAGGATGCGGTGCATGCCGTGCCCGCCCTCCCGCGTGGTCATCAGGCGGCCTTCGCCGTTCAAATCGAACCGGGTGCCGATCTTTTGCATCGTTTCGATCTCGCTGGGGCCTTCCCGCACAATCAGCCTGACGGCGTCCTCGTCGCAAAGCCCAGCGCCCGCGGTAATCGTATCCATGTAATGGTACAGGAACTGGTCATCCTTCTCGGTCACCGCTGCGATGCCGCCCTGTGCCAGCGAGGAGGAGCTGGTTTGCATTTTGCTCTTGGTGAACAGCGCGCATGAAAGCGCATCCGGCAAATGGTACGCGGCGTACAGGCCCGCGAGTCCGCTGCCGATGATGGCGACATCCACATCGTGGGTGATGTAGTCCTTCCCGGCGAGGTCCGTTATATGGCGGCGCAAGCGATCACCCTCACTTTGCCAGCTCAAGCATGCGGTCGAGGCTGTGGCGCGCTTTACGCATCACAGCGTCTTCCAGCATCACCGGATACTGCATATACAAGAGGGCATCGCGAACATCCCGCATCCGCGTCTTTTTCATGTTGACGCACGTCAGCTTGCTCGTCAGCAGGTGAAAGGCTTTGCCGGGGTTTTGCTTGTGCAGCTCGTGCAAAATGCCTTCTTCGGTGGCAATGATGAACTCGCTTTCATTCGACTGCGCCGCGTGCTGCAAAATCTGCGCGGTGCTGCCGATGAAATCCGCCCTCTCCAGCACCGCCTGGGTGCATTCTGGGTGGGCCAGCAAGGGCGCGCCGGGGTGCAGCCGTTTCGCCGCGTCGGCTTCCTGCGCCGTCAGCCTGTGGTGCACGGTGCAAAACCCGGGATGCAGGATGATCTCCTTTTCCGGCAGCTGCCCGGCCACATAGCGGCCAAGGTTTTGATCCGGCACAAAAATGACCCGCGTTTGCCTGAGCGCCCGCACAATGCCAACGGCGTTCGATGAGGTCACGCATACGTCGCTGACAGCCTTGACATCGCTGGATGAGTTCACATAGCAGGCGACAGCCGCATCCGGGTACCTGGCACGCAGCGCAAGCACATCCTCCGGGGTGACCATATCCGCCATCGGGCAGCCCGCATCGGGCGCGGGCAGCAACACGGTTTTTTGCGGCGAGAGAATTTTGGCCGTCTCGGCCATAAACGCGACGCCGCAAAACACGATCACATCCGCGTCCGTGTCTTTGGCAAGCTTGCTTAAGCCATAAGAGTCGCCCACATAGTCGGCAATGTCCTGAATGTCGCCGGTTTGGTAGTAATGCGCCAGGATAACCGCATTGCGTTCCTGCTTCAGCCGTTTGATGTCCGCAACCAGAAAGTTGTTATCGTGCATATCGAAGGTCCTTATCTAGCGTTTGCAAAGATCAGCGGGAACCCCGCCGATGGATGGAACAAAACAGCCGCCGGAAACCCAGCGGCTGTTTTCACATTGAAATTAGCGCGTGGAATCCACCACGATCAGTCCATTTTGAATTTCGCGCGAAAGCTCTTCCACAGCTGCCTTCACATCGTCGCCGACCTGCTGGGGCATTTCTTCCTCCATACCGTAGCCGATGGAAATGATCCCGGTAGACATATCCGCTTCCCAGATCGTGCCGCCGGCAAAAGTGCCGTCGGCAATGTACTGGCCGATCACCTGATAAATGCTTTCCCCGATGTTTTTGACCATCGAGCAGATGATGTGATCCGGGTCGATATATTTCTGATCTGAGTCCACGCCGATTGCATACTTATTCTGCTCCCTGGCGGCTTCAAACACGCCAAGGCCCGTTTTGCCCGCGACGGCGAACACCACATCCGCGTTTTTGGAGTACAGCGCGATGGCCAGCTCCTTGCCCTTGTCGGGAGACTCGTAATCCCCGGCGTAGACAGGCGCAAGCACCGTCCCTGTAGGATCGGCATGGAGCGCGCCCTGCTTGTAGCCAACAAAGAAGTTGTTGATGGTCTCGTAATCCTCGCCGCCCACAAACCCGACGGTTTTGGTGGCGGAGGTCATCATGGCGATGTAGCCCGCCAGGAACGAGCCTTCATTCTCGGCATAGGTAATGGACAGAAGGTTGTCGCCAACGCCGTCCAGACCGTTATCCACAAAGATGAATTTGGTATCGGGAAGCTGGGGCACCACCTCGGTGAGCGCGTCCCAGTACTGCCAGCCGACCGCGACCACGATATCGTTCTGCTCGGCGGCATCGACCAGCGAGGTCAGGTATTTTCCGGCGTCGGATTTGCACTCCACGTAGCTGCCCTGCACGCCATACGCGGCTTCCAGCTTTGCAAGCCCTTCATACGCACTGTCATTGAACCCCAGATCGCCCAGCGCTTCGGCAAAACAAACGGCAACTTTCAGGGGTTTTTCCTCCGCGGCGGCAAACGATGCGGCGGACAAAACCAAAACAAGACACAGAAAAACGGAAATAAGTTTTTTCACGGATATTTCATCCTTTCATACCATGCAAAATCAATCGTCAGGTCATAAAGAAACCGCCCTCATTATACATGACGGACGGGGGGAATGCAACGAAGCACCAGCGGGTTTTACGCCTTGACTTTCTGCCTTTCAAAGGCTATGATAAGCGTAGGGAAGCACATTCCCCTTTTCATTCTGCACCAGAAGGAGGAGCGCACGTGGACGCGGACCCATACAGTAGGCACTTTGGCAACCTCTACCGCATCAAATTGAATACGACGCTCCGAGAGGCTGTGCAGAGGGCTGCGGCACGGTAGACCGCCTGCGCTGATGATGTTCAGACCTGCTCGGAAACACCGCCGTCACCCCGGCGGCGTACGGAAAGGCAGGTTTTTATCATGAAAAGGGTATTTCTGTCGGTCGAGGATCATCTTTCCGAGATCACGACCTTTGAAAAGGGCTGCTGGATTCACCTCCAGTCGCCCACGAAAGAAGAAATTCAGGGTCTCAACGCACGCTTTGCGCTGGACCCCACGTATCTGCAGGCCGCGCTGGACGAAGAGGAGAGCGCGCGTATTGAGCGCGACGGCGACCAGACGCTTATCATCGTGGACGTTCCCTATGTGGAAACCGAGGAAAAGGGCTATAGCTACTCCACCATCCCCATGGGCATCATTATGGTGGACGATGTCATTATCACCGTTACCTCGCGGGAATCCACGATCATCAACGACTTTTCCGAGGAACGGGTCCGCGGGTTCTGGACCTACAAGCGCACCCGTTTCCTTCTGCAACTATTGAACCGCAACGCAAGCCGGTATCTGGCGTACCTGAAACAGATCGACAAGGCCTCCACCTTCGTGCAAAAGCGCCTGCAGGAAAGCCTCCGCAATCAGGAGCTTTTGCAGATGATGCAGCTGGAAAAATCGCTGGTTTACTTTTCCACCTCGCTCAAGGGCAATGAGATCGTTCTGGAAAAGATGATGCGCATGGATATGCTGCGCAAATACCCAGAGGACGCCGACCTGCTGGAAGACGTCATCATCGAAAACAAACAGGCCATTGAAATGTGTAACATCTACCGCGACATTATGTCCGGCACGATGGATGCCTACGCCTCGATTATCTCCAACAACCTCAACATCGTCATGAAGGTGCTCACCAGCCTGACGGTGATGCTGGCGATTCCAACGCTGTTTGCGTCGCTATGGGGTATGAACACAGGGGTGCCGTTTCAGGGCAATGTCCTGGGATTTTGGATTGTGACCGGCGTGAGCGCGCTGGTGACGGTCGTCGCGTTTTTCCTGCTCAGGTGGCGCAAGCTGTTCTGAGCCGGGTTATGCCTTATGCAGCGGGTCGTAGCCGCCCGGGTACTGCCTGGGATGGGCTTCTTCCCCGTCGCGGGGAGCGTGCATGGGCCGTGTGTGCGGCTGCGGGCCGTTTGTGCGGGTTGCCGCGCCCGCGCGCAGCAGGCGGTTGGTTTCCTTAATGCCGTCGAGCACCGAAAAGACGGCCATGATCAGCTCATAACCCACACGCACGGCGATGGGACCAAGGACGATCATCAGGATTCCAGCCACAATAGCGCCGGAAACCAGTGTAACGATGCCCGACAGCACGGCGTACAGCGCGCTGGCTACATAGGCGAACTTTAAAAGTTCCGGAAAGATCAGCCGCTCGAAGTTGACGTGTGCGTTGAGCTTCTGCATCAGCCCCGTATAACGCGTTTTGCTTGCAGGGTGAAGGAAATACACCCCCGCCGCGACCGCGCCCAGAAGCGCCAGGCCGCCGCTGATGAGGTACCACAGACTTAGTGAGCTATTGTAGTAAAAGGCGTTGAAGTCACCCATATCGTTACCTCCTCGTCCGTATTCGGTTGTTGTCGGGATGGTATGCGGTAGCAGTGTTTTCATTATAATAAGCGCCATTCTATCCGTCAAGACCACGCACACCAAAGGAAGGAATCCCCCATATGTCCGGCGATCTGGCCCATAAAATTGCGATGCTCCCCGACAGCCCCGGCTGCTATCTGATGAAGAGTCACGGGGAGATTTTGTATATCGGCAAAGCGAAAAACCTGAAAAACCGCGTGCGGCAGTACTTCCATTCCCCGGAGGGGCACACGGCGAAGGTGCGGGCGATGGTCGAGCGCATCGACGACTTCGATATCCTGCTTTGCCGTACTGATTTTGAAGCGTTGACGCTGGAAAGCAACCTGATCAAAAAGCACCGGCCGTTTTACAATATCCTCTTAAAGGACGACAAGCACTATCCTTACCTGTGCTACGACCCCGCCGAAATGTTTCCAAAGCTCACCGTTTCGCGCACATACGATCCCAAGGACGGAAAAAAGTACTTCGGCCCCTACATCGGGGCGACGGCCGTGCGCCAGGTGCTCGACGAGCTGGGGCGTTATTTCCCGCTGCGCCGGTGTACGCTGAAGTTCCCGCTCAAAAGCCCGCACCGCCCCTGCGTGTATTACGATACGGGCAAGTGCTACGCGCCTTGCGCGGGCTTCATCAACGAGGAAGCCTACGGCGAAATTTTGAAGCAGTCCGTCGCGTTTCTAAACGGCGATATCCAGCCCGTGCTCAAGGAGCTGCGCCGCAAGATGGACGAGGCCGCCGCCGCCATGCAGTACGAGCAGGCCGCCATATACCGCGATATGATCGCCGACGTGCAGGCAGTTTCGGCGCACCAGCTCGCCATCCAGACCCGCTCCGTCGAGCAGGACATTGTCGCCGTTGCCTCCGATGCCATCGACGCGGTGGTGCAGCTTGTGCACATCCATCAGGGGCGCATGGAGGACGGGCAGCATTATCTGCTGGAAAACCAGGGCGGCGATAGCCCGGCGGAGATCCTCTCCGCGTTCATCCCCCAGTATTACGGGGAGGAGCGCATGATTCCGCGCGAGGTGCTATTACAGGCCGAAATTGAAGATATGGGTGAAATGGAGCAGCTCCTGCGCGAGCGGCGCGGCGCGGCCGTCACCCTGCTCAGCCCGCAGCGCGGCGAGAAGCGCAGGCTGGTGGAAATTGCCGTGAAAAACGCCGAGGATGTGCTGCTCAAACATCAGCAGAGCAAGCAGATCAAGTTCCGGCGCACCACCATGGCCATGCAGGAGCTCAAGGACGCCCTGTCCCTGCCGATACTCCCCCGCCGCATCGAGGGCTACGATATTTCCAACACCCAGGGCAACCTCTCCGTCGGCTCCATGGTGGTGTTTGAGCAGGGTATGCCCAACAAAAAGCAATATCGCCATTTCCGCATCAAAACCGTAGAAGGCGCCAACGATTTCGCCTCTATGGAGGAGGTTCTGCGCCGCCGCTTCACCCACGGGCTGGAGGAGCGCAGGGAACGCGAGGAAAAGGGTCAGCCGGTCGATGAGGGCCGCTTCTCTCGCTTTCCCGATCTGATCATGATCGACGGCGGCCCCCAGCAGCTTTTGTTCGCCCGGCGCGCGATGCTGGACTGCGGCGTCAACCTGCCGATGGTCGGCCTGGCCAAGCGCAATGAGGAGCTGTACCTGCCCGACCGGGACAACCCGATTGTGCTGGACAAGCGCAGCCACGGCCTGCACCTGATGCAGCGCGTACGCGACGAGGCGCACCGCTTCGGCATTACGCATCACCGCGCGCTGCGCAGCAAAGCAGGGCTGCAAAGCGAGCTTACCTCCATCGCGGGCATCGGCGAAAAGCGCAAGGTCGCCCTGCTCCGGGCCTTGAAAAGCGTCTCGGCGATCTTTACAGCCGACAAGGAAACCTTGCTGGCCGTGGAGGGCATGACCGAAGCCGCCGCCCAGGCCATTGTGGACTACAGTCATAAAAGAAAAAAAGAAGGATAAGCGCTTTTTATCCAGTAAAACCATGGTATACTGATTTTGTATTGCATTGCGTATGCATAGCGCGTAAGCCGTGACCTTTTTCAGGGTGCGTCGAAGGGCGAAAGCCCTTCGCCTGCCAGCCCGATATCAGCGGCATGGGCGGTGGTTTCCAATCCTTGCATTACAAGGATGTATCACCCCGAAACGGACCGCGAAGAAAGCGAACAGGGTTACAAGGCAGGCTCGATCAAGCCAATGCTTTATCGACACGCGAAGTGTGCGGAAAGGAACGCCTTTTGCCAAAAGACAAGAGTATATTTGTTTGCGCCGCATGCGGGTATCAAGCGCCGCGCTGGCTTGGCCAATGCCCCGATTGCAGCGCCTGGAACACCTTTGAGGAACAGACCTCCGTGGTCTCCGCGCAGGCGACGGGCAAGGCTGCCGAAAAAGCGGCCCGTTACCGTATGCCGTCCTCAGACGCGGTGCTTTTGCATACCGTTGACGACGCCAAGGAAACCCGCGTTTTAACCGGCAACGAGGAGCTGGACCGGGTGCTGGGCGGCGGGCTGACCGAGGGCAGCGTCACGCTGCTTGGCGGCGATCCGGGGATCGGAAAATCCACCCTGTTATTGCAGGTCGCGGCGGAGCTCAGCCAGACCCGGCAGGTGCTCTATGTCAGCGGCGAGGAAAGCGTTCGCCAGATCAAGATGCGCGCTAGGCGCTTGCACGTCAAGCAGGATCAGCTTTTCGTACTGGCGGAAAACGGCGTGGAAAGCATCCTGGAGAAATGCGAAATGCTGGGCCCCGACGTGCTGGTGATTGACAGTATCCAAACGATGGTTTCCTCCGACAGCTCCTCGGCACCCGGCAGCGTATCGCAGGTGCGGCAGAGCGCCTCGGCCATCATACGTCACGCCAAAACCACCGGGCTATCGGTGTTTCTGGTCGGCCATGTCACCAAGGACGGCACCTTGGCTGGCCCCAGGGTACTGGAGCACATGGTGGATACGGTGCTTTCGTTTGAAGGCGACCGCCAGCACGAGTACAGGCTTCTGCGCGCGACCAAGAACCGGTTTGGCAGCGTAAACGAGCTAGGTGTTTTCGAAATGCGGCAAACGGGTATGTTCCCCGTAGCCAACCCCAGTGAAACGCTGCTTTCGCAGCGGGCGCGCGGCGCCAGCGGCAGCGTGGTGTTTTGCACCATGCGCGGCAGCCGCCCCATATTATGCGATTTGCAGGCGCTGGCGGCACGCAGCTTTTATCCCATGCCCAAGCGCACCGTCGGCGGCCTGGATTCCGGCCGCGTCGCGCTGCTTTTGGCCGTCATGGAAAAGCGGGCGGGCAAGAAGCTCTACGATCAGGACGTGTACGTCAGCGTTGCCGGAGGCCTGGAGCTGGACGACCCCGCCGCCGACCTGGCCGTATGCCTTGCGGTGGCATCGAGCCTGGAGAGCTTCTCGCTTTCGCAAAAGCTTTGCGTGATGGGCGAGGTCGGGCTCTGCGGCGAGGTGCGCCCGATTGCCAACGCCGAGCGCCGCGTGGCCGAGTGCATGCGGCTGGGCTTTACGGAAATCATCCTCCCTAAGCAGAACCTGAAGAACCTCCCGGCCGTCAAAAACGCAACCGTGACCGGCGTGGATACGCTGATGCAGGCGCTGGCGGTTGTACATTAAACTTTAAGGAAGGGAAGCGAATGAGAAGAAACAAATGGCTGGCCAGCTTGCTCCGGCTGTTAATCACGGCCGTCGGCGCGGGCCTGGGCGCGGCGGTCGCCACAGGTCTCAGGCCGTTCATGGAGCGGGCGTATCCGCACGTGTTTTCCGGGCAGGACAGCATCATCATGCTATACATCATCCTGTGCATTCTATTCGGACTTATCTTTTTCGCCTTTTCGCATAACTTCATGCTGCGGGTGATGCGGCTGTCGGGCATTATCGAGCGGAACTGGACCAGCATGCCCACGCGCCAGATTTTCCTGTCGGCCATGGGGCTGATCACGGGCCTGAGCATCGCGGCGCTGATCCATTTGCTGATTCAGTCCGCCGGTTCCAGCCTGCTGAGCATTTCCATTTCCGCGATTATCTACGTGGTGCTGGGCACCATGGGCATGCGCATCGGCTACCAGCGCTATACCGAGAAGCCCGCGCGCCGCAGCGCGCCGCACCTGGACGCCCTCAGCATCATACTGGACGATTCCGGGCCAGAGGAGGAAAGCAGCCAGATCTCCGGCATCCCCGCCAAGGTGCTGGATACCTCGGTGCTGATTGACGGGCGCATCCTGGATATCGCGGCCACCGGCTTTCTGGAAGGCGAGCTGGTGATTGCCGAGTTTGTTCTGGATGAATTGCGCCACATTGCCGACAGCGCCGATACCCTCAAGCGCACCCGCGGGCGCCGCGGGCTGGACATCGTCAAGCAGCTGCAGGCAAAGCTCGGCAGCCGCGTGGTGATCCATGAGCGCAGCGGCCGGGACCAAAGCGAAGTGGACGTACAGCTCCTAAAGCTCTGCCAGACCCTGGGCGGCGTGGTGGTGACCAATGACTATA
>ERZ795053.2890-NODE-2890-length-20187-cov-7.154580_pt1 | contig 20187 bp, 16 predicted proteins | sample MGYA00375137_ERZ795053 | MGnify/ENA primary metagenome ERZ795053 (study PRJEB30182, sample SAMN05720284) | activated sludge metagenome | isolation source: Anaerobic digester | place: Hong Kong | collected 2014-12-17 ...
AATTAAATCATCTGATGATTTAGAACAATTTAGAATTAAATTTCTTGGAACCAAAAATATTATAAAACCCCTTTTTGGGGCAATAAAGGACATTCCCAATGACCAAAAAAAGAACTATGGTCAAGAAGTCAATTCCCTTAAGTCTGCTGCAGAAATAAAATATGAAGAGATTAAGACTCATCTAGACGCCGCCCAAAAGTCGAAAGCTATTGCCGATTTGGATTTGACTCTACCTGGTGAACCACTCAACATGGGTTCGCAACATCCGGTGTCCATTATGATGAATAAAATCATTGATATTTTTGAGAAAATAGGTTTTGCGGTTGCAGAGGAAAGGGAAATAGAAGACGATTGGCATAATTTCTCAGCCATGAATACTCCCGAGGACCACCCTGCACGTGACATGCAAGATACTTTTTACTTGATGGATTCTACCAAGTATTTGCTAAGAACTCACACTTCATCTGTTCAAGCAAGAGTCATGACGACACAGAAACCCCCTATTCGGATTATCGCACCGGGTAGAGTCTATCGAAATGAGACGATTTCTGCAAGGTCACATTGCCAGTTTCATCAGGTAGAGGGTCTGTATATTGACGAGAAGGTTTCATTTGCGGACTTAAAACAGACCTTGCTTTACTTTGCTAAAGAAATGTACGGCGAAAATGCCAAAATAAGACTTCGTCCGAGTTATTTTCCGTTTACGGAGCCAAGTGCCGAAATGGACGTGTGGCTAGGTACGGAGACAGAAAAAACATACAGGCTGACCAAGGGGACAGGATGGCTCGAAATCATGGGATGCGGAATGGTAGATCCACAAGTATTGGTTAATTGCGGCATTGATCCCGAAAAATACAGCGGTTATGCCTTTGGGATGGGAGTCGAACGTCAGGCACTTACCAAGTTTGACATTGGAGATATCCGCCTATTGTTTGAAAATGATGTGAGATTTCTAAAGCAGTTTAGTACTGTTATTTAATATCAAAGAATGAAGTAGATGAAACCGGCTCTTCCAAAAGGAACTAGAGATTTTTTGCCATTACAGGTGGCAAGGAGAAAGTATATTTTTAATACGATTGAAAAGACCTTTGTAAAATATGGTTTTTTACCCATTGAAACGCCTGCGATGGAATCACTTTCTACCCTTACAGGAAAGTATGGAGAAGAGGGGGATCGCTTATTGTTCAAAATTTTGAATAATGGAGACTTTTTAGCAGGTGCAGATAGCGAGGCATTAGAAGCTCGAGATTCTCAAAAATTGATTCAATCTATATCTAAGCGTGGACTCAGATATGATCTCACGGTGCCATTTGCGAGGTTCGTCGTCATGAACCAAAACGAAATTCAATTTCCATTTAAAAGATATCAAATTCAGCCTGTATGGAGAGCAGATAGACCACAGAAAGGTCGCTATCAAGAATTTTATCAATGCGATGTCGATGTGATAGGCTCTGACAGCCTGATGTATGAAGCAGAGCTGGTGTCGATATATTCTGAAGTTTTTGCCTCATTAGGAATCGAGGTAGAAATTAAAATAAACAATAGAAAATTGTTGTTTGGAATTGCTGAGTGCCTTGGTATTGAAGATAAATTTGTTGATATGACAGTGGCTTTGGACAAGCTGGATAAGATCTCAGAAGCCCAAGTTGTCGAAGAATTAAAAGGAAGAGGCATAGAAGAATCCATCGCAATAGAATCCATCAGCCTAATAAAAAGCGATAATCTAAAGGATTTTACTGAAAAATTTGCCAATTCAGAAACGGGTGTTAAAGGGGTAGAGGAGTTGCTAAAAGTCATGGATTATTGTAAGCGAATTGGTATTAAAGATTTAATTTTCGATCCTTCACTCGCAAGAGGGCTGGGATATTATACGGGATGTATTTTTGAGGTTGTACTCAAAAAGGAAAAATATCATCACATTTCAATGGGCAGTTTAGGCGGCGGCGGTCGATATGATGATCTGACCGATATTTTTGGTTTGAACAATATGTCTGGAGTAGGGATATCTTTCGGTGCGGAGAGGATTTATGATGTATTGAGTGAGTTAGGATTATTTCCGCAGGATGTCGAAGAGATGCCCAGTGCTATATTTCTAGCCATGGATGACCAAAGCCACGAAATGGCATTCGACTGGACGATGAAGTTAAGAAAAATAGGCATTTCTATAGATATATATCCAGAACCAGCCAAGTTTAAAAAGCAAATGAAATATGCCAATGCCCGAAATTTTAAATTTGCTCTTATCGTAGGTGAGCAAGAACGAAACGAAGGAAAAGTGGCGTTAAAAGACTTAGATACTGGAAATCAGGAGCTAATGGACTTCGAAATGCTTAGAAGAAAACTACAAAAATAGAAACACTCCCATTTTAACATTTTTTTAATCTTGGCATAATTATTGTAAATCAATAACTTATATGTTAATTTAAAAAATAATATGATAATTAACATCTGTTAACAATTAAAGCCGTACCTTTGCACACCAATTTTCACACAATAGCAGTTTAATAAAACTGAAATTACACACCAAAAACTGATTTGTAAATTAAAAAAGTTCAACCCATGGACAAATTTTTAAATGCAACGAGATTGCTGTGTGCGGTTTTGTTTTTGACGTTGTCTGCCTTCAATAATGCGGCTTATGCTGGCAATATTGAGGAAGCTCAAATCATAGAACAAAGAGTGTACAACCTCAATACGGTTGTCAATCTTAAGTACACAAGCAAGGTCGCTGATAAAATAAATTTTTATATCAATGAACACCGGGCAATCAGTGAAGTATTGCTTGGAAGAGTGACTATATATTTTCCACTTTTTGAAAATGTTCTTAGGGAAAAAGGTATGCCCGAATCGCTAAAATACCTTCCTATTATCGAATCAGGATTAAGACCTGATATCACCTCCAAAGCGGGTGCAGCCGGACTTTGGCAATTTATGAAATCGACAGCCAAAATGTTCGATCTTAGCATCAACCGCACCATTGATGAGAGAAGAGATCCCTTGAAATCAACGTATGCAGCAGCTGATTATTTGCAACATTTGTTCGATATTTATCAGGATTGGACATTGGCAATTGCGGCTTATAATTGTGGTCCGGGAAAAGTAAATTATGCCATTAAAAAAAGTGGAAGCACTGATTATTGGGAACTTGAGAAGTATCTTCCTAAAGAAACTCGAAATTACATTCCCAAATTTATAGCGGCGACTTATCTTATGAATTATTATCATGAGCATGAGATTATTCCGCAAGAACCAAATGAGAATCTAAAAAATACAGCCACAGCTAAAGTATTTTCAAAAGTGAATTTTAATACACTTTCTGATAGTTTTGAGCTAGATATGAATGTCATTAAAATGTTGAATCCGGCATTTTTGAAAAATTATATTCCAGAGAGTGAAGATGGTAGATATACTTTGACATTGCCTCAGAATAAATTGTATGATTTTTTAGAGAGACACGGCTCTTTTGAAGATTTATTATATCTGTCTTACAGTGACAAACCTGATATGTCGGAGCAAAGATTGGTAGAATTAAATTCGATTCCGAGCCTTTTAGAGAATCAAAACACAGGCGGTAATCTGAATCTAGAGAGAAAACTAGATATTGGAAACATAACGCCACCTGTTAAGCGTACAAGACTAGGAAGAGGAGATACGTATCAATCTGTAGCTTACGAAAAAGGGTTGAATCTCAATCACATAATTGACCTAAATAAAAAATATAATAAAGACAAAACCTTAATTAGAATTAAGTAAATAGTTGAGAAATTTTTGTTTTGAAAATGATAAAGGGCTTATTGATGATTCAGCGAGCCCTTTGTCTTTGCGGTTCGATTTTCAAATAAATTTTTTCGTATCAGAAAATTTTAAAAATAAAACACATCCATAAATTCTTATTTCTTCCGATTAATCTACACAATTCCTTTTTTCAGGTATTAATTGGCTATTATTGTCTTTAATTTGTAATTGGATTAAATAGAATTTTATAAAATAATTCTTGATGAAAATAGCTTTGGCTCAATTGAATTACCACATTGGTAACTTCGAAGGTAATACTCAAAAAATAATCGAGGCAATCACTGAAGCGAAATCAAATGGTGCTGATATCATTTGTTTTGGCGAGTTGGCAACTACGGGATATCCACCTAGGGACTTTTTAGAATTTGATGACTTTATTCATCTGGCAGAAAAATCCATAGACAAGATAATGGATTATTCGCAAGACATTGCCATTGTTTTAGGGAGCCCTAGCCGAAATCCAATACTGGATGGCAAGGATTTATTCAATTCCGTGTATTTTCTTTATCAAGGTGAGGTCAAGTACATTCAGCATAAAACACTATTGCCTACCTACGATATTTTTGATGAGTACCGGTATTTTGAGCCGGCTTTTGAATGGTCAATCGTTGAATTCAAAGGTCAGAGAATTGCTCTCACAGTCTGCGAAGATATTTGGGATATAAGCGATGGAAATCCGCTTTATAAAACCGTCCCTTTAGATGAAATGCAGCCTCAAAAACCTGATTTTATCATTAATGTGTCCGCCTCCCCTTTCAGCTATGCACAAGCCAATAAACGGCTTAAGGTCGTCATGGATAACGTCAAAAGGTACGGGATCCCACTATTTTATGTCAACCATGTAGGGGCTCAGACAGAGATAATTTTTGATGGTGGGAGTATCGCCATGTCTCCGGATGGTTCTTTCATAGAAATGCCTTATTTCGAAGAAAAAATATCTTATTTTGATTTGGAGAAGGCGAAAAACAGCTTCACTACACAGGAGCAACCAAAAGAAAAAATTTCTCTGATACACGATGCCTTGGTGGAAGGTGTCAAGAATTATTTTAACAAACTTGGTTTTACCGATGCCATATTGGGTTTGTCGGGAGGGATTGATTCTGCCGTGACACTGGTATTGGCGGCAGAGGCATTAGGAGCTGGGCATGTGAGAGTATTGCTGATGCCATCTCAGTTTAGTAGTGATCACAGTATCAATGATGCGGTGTTGCTAGCTCAAAATCTAGGGGTAAAATATGATATTATCCCCATCCAATCCATTTATTCTCAATTTATGGATGAATTGAAACCACTTTTTGAAAACAAGCCATTTAATGTGACAGAGGAGAACATCCAAGCCCGAATTCGAGGGATTCTTAATATGGCAGTTTCTAATAAATTTGGAAATATCCTTCTCAATACCACCAATAAAAGTGAGATGGCAGTGGGCTATGGAACCCTGTATGGTGATCTTTGTGGCGGTTTGTCAGTGATTGGTGATGTGTACAAAACGGAAGTTTACGAATTGGCAAATTTCATCAATCGCAAGACGGAAATCATTCCTATTAATACCATTGTAAAGCCACCAAGTGCGGAACTGAGACCAAACCAAAAGGACAGCGATAGCCTACCAGATTACGACATTCTCGATAAAATATTATTTCACTATATCGAAGAATGCACGGATCCTCAAGACATCATTGATATGGGCTATGATGAAGCTCTAGTCAAGCGGATTCTCAGATTGGTCAATATCAACGAATTCAAGCGACATCAGACAGCTCCGGTTTTGCGGGTTTCCCCCAAAGCCTTCGGAATGGGTAGGAGAATGCCGATTGTCGCCAAATACCTGAGTTAAACCAAAGGAGTTTTAAAAAATCAGGTAAATGATTGACATTGAAATGCAGCTTTTCATGGCTATTCAGCTGCTAAAATAGTTTAATGTTCTATCTTTGTCAAAACTTAAATTTTCCTTTATGATGAGTAGAAAGTACTCTTTTTTTACGGTGGTTTTATTGGTTTATATATTAGTCAATATGAACTCTTGCGTACCTCCGAGTGAAAAGGTTATGACTACAGTTGATGTGAATATCGGAGACCCTGTGGTTAGGAAAATTTGGACCGCTCAGGATGAGGGAAAAATTGATAGTTTAAAGATTTATTTCAGCGATAAAAACCCGACCTACCGATATTTAGCTGCTTTAAGTTTGGCTTCTGTACAAAATCCCGATTTAGCAGACTCCTTAAAGGTACTATTGAATGATATAAATTATGATGTGAGATCTGCTGCGGCTTATTCTTTAGGGCAAATTGGTAATAGCAATGCGACCATTGATTTGATTTCCAGCTTCATCAGTAAAGATACTTTTGATGTGAATAACGTGGCGAATAGCCAGATACTTGAAGCCGTAGGCAAATTAGGCACTAAAGATGAGCTTTTAGCCATGGCCACTGTTAAAGCTTATCGCAATACGGATACATTGCTTCTACTCGGACAGACCCGTGGGATTTATCGATTTGCGATGAGAGGAATTATCGTTCCTGAAGGGACAGATTTGATGGTCAATTATGTGACCACACCAGAGCTTGATAGTGAGATCAGGTTATATGCAGCGAATTATTTGGCTCGAGCCAAAGACATTGATCTAAGTGGTTATAAGTTTAGATTGATAGAAATGCTAAATAAAGACAGCAATCCTGATATTAGAATGGCAGTGGCTACGGCATTAGGGAAAATACGTGACCCGGAGGTATTGTCATCCTTAATTAACAAACTGGAACAGGAGAAAGATTATCGAGTTCAATGTAATATTCTGCGATCATTGTCTAAGTTTGACTATCCATCAATTGAAGCGACTATTAAGCGAAAAATTGATGACGAAAATCTGCATGTGGCGGTCGTCGCCTCGGAAATACTTTTGAATTATGGTGACAAAAAAGATGCATTAACCTATCCTGAACTAATAAAGGAAAAGCAGCCGTGGCAGGTAAAAACATTGGTATATGCGGCTATTTTTAAGAATATTCCCTTTTATTATTCAAATACTAAAAAGAAGTATGTAGATGAAGTCAAAACCATCATCACCAATTCTTCAAACCGATATGAGATTGCCAGTTATGTCAAGGCCTTAGGGTATGATCCTCTCAATTTTGATTTAATACTTGATGATTATACAGGTACAAAAAGTGAAATTCAAAACACGGCATCAATAGAGGCCATACGCAGTAGCTTGACCAGTGAGAACTTCATCAACATCTACGGGTATGGTCACAGAAAGGCGAAAATGAAGGCCTTAGAGCTTTTTAAACAAAGATTAAGAATTGCTGACGTGGGGGAATGTGCAGAAATAGCGACGACATTGCAGATTCCAGAGCTCGAATTTAAAATGCTGATTGATAGCACTAATTTCATTGATTCTACACTCAGTAAACTTCGACTACCTAGAGATATAGAAGCTTATAATGCCTTAGAACAAGCGAAATCTTATCTTCTAGGCCGTGCTTTCGAACCAAAGAAAGTCGTATTTAATAATCCAATTGATTGGAATATATTCAATAATGTGTCGGATACAACCAAGGCAGTTATCAAAACCACAAAGGGAAATATCACTATTAAATTTTTCCCTCAAAATGCCCCGGGATCGGTTACCAATTTTATAAAACTTGTCAATCAGGAATTTTTTAATAAAAAGAATTTCCATCGGGTCGTACCTAATTTTGTCATCCAAGGAGGATGCCCAAGAGGAGATGGTTATGGCGCTTTGGACTACACGATACGATCTGAACTGGGTCTCAAGTACTATGATAGTGAGGGATATGTAGGAATGGCATCCGCTGGGAAAGATACCGAAGGCACACAGTTTTTCATAACGAACTCACCGGCACCACATCTGGATGGGAGGTATACCATATTTGCAAAAGTGGTAGAAGGAATGGATGTTGTTAATCAAATAGAAGTGGGTGATAAGATTGAGAATGTAATCATTATTTACAGATAAATATTTAAATAAAAAGCAAATAAGAATGATACAGACCATGTCTGGCATAATTTTAACACTTAGGTGGGATGATTAATCTGGAGGGTTGATTTTTTACAAACAAACAATATTAAACAAATGAAAAAAACACCGATTAGTGATATTCATGAGGCCTTAGGTGCCAAAATGGTTGATTTTGCAGGATATTACATGCCTCTCCAGTATGAGGGTATTCAGGAAGAACACGACAGCGTAAGGAAGAATGTGGGACTATTTGATGTGTCACACATGGGTGAGTTTGTTGTAAAAGGAAGGGAAGCAGAAAAATTGGTACAATCCATCAGCAGTAACGACGTCAAAGCCCTGGTTCCTGGTGAAGCACAGTATTCTTGTATGCCGAATGATGAAGGTGGAATTGTCGATGACATGCTGGTCTATCGGCTATTCGAAGATCAATGCAGTGAAGATGAAAAAGCTTTTTTGCTTGTAGTCAATGCCAGTAATATGCAAAAAGACTGGGACTGGATTACGTCTAAAAACGTATTCGATACCCGAATGATTAACATCAGTGAGGAGACCGGATTATTGGCATTGCAAGGACCTAAAGCGATACAAACATTACAGAAGTTAACCGACATAGATTTGTCTGAAATTAAATACTATACTTTCCGCAAAGGGACAGTTTCGGGAATTGAGAATTTGCTGATTTCTGCCACGGGTTATACGGGCAGCGGAGGATTTGAACTTTATGTTAGAAATGAGGATTTGGCGGCGTTGTGGAATGCTCTCATGCATGCCGGACAAGAATTTGATATCCAGCCCTGTGGGTTAGGAGCTAGAGACACCCTTAGGTTGGAAATGGGTTTTTGTCTATATGGTAATGACATTGACGACACGACCTCGCCTATAGAGGCCGGACTGGGCTGGATTACTAAATTTACCGAAGGTAATGATTTTCCATCCAGAGATATGTTTGAACAACAAAAACTAGAAGGTGTTAAGAAAAAACTCGTGGCATTCGAGACGGAAGAAAGGAGAGTTCCACGACATGGATATCTCGTTTTTGACCAAGATGAAAATGAAATAGGAGTCGTAACTTCCGGTACACAATCACCTTCATTGGATAAGCCGATTGGCCTAGCCTATGTCCGTAAAGAAAACTCAAAAATGGGTAATACCATCTACTTTCAAGCAGGGAAAAAACTGATTCCTGCGACGATTGTCAGATTGCCATTTTATAAAGTTTAATATTGGCCACCCAACGATAGCGAGTCTCTTAGCGTCTTAGTAGAAAAGCAATATTAACACCATGAAAAAATTTTTGATTTTACTTCTTGCTGCTGTTTTTGTCGTTTCGTCCTGTTCTAAAAAGGATGTAGATGATTTTGAATATGGTGAGAACATCACGATTAGAGTGGGAGATGTCGTAAGTTTTGAAGATGGCAATAATTTAAAATTGGTAAAAGCTGAAGACAACCGGTGTTGCTGCTTCTGTGATTGTTTCTGGCAAGGTTATATTGCCTTATATTTTGAAGCTAGGATAGACGAAAGTGATTATGAATTTGAATATGATTTGCATGAATCTTTCGAAAATCCACAACCGTTTGAAGTGTATAGATTAGAAGTTGTCGGTTCTGATCCTGACAGGGATGACGTTTGCAATACTATACCTGTCGAAGATTATAAATATACCATAGTATTTAACAGGCTATGAGTAGCAAACAAATCACTAAATTTGTGGTTTGATAATTATTAAATGCGAACAATGGATTCCAACACCAAACTTGAAATTCAACTGGACTCAGTAGAAGAGGCGATAGAGGACATTAAAAATGGAAAAGTCATCATCGTAGTGGATGACGAAGACCGTGAAAATGAAGGCGATTTCGTCTGCGCTGCCGAAAAGGTCACACCGGAGATCATCAACTTCATGTCAAAGTTTGGGAGAGGATTGATATGTACACCCATACAGTCTAAACGTGGGACGGAGTTAGGTCTTCAAATGATGGTCAATAAAAATACAGATTCTCTAGAGACCGCATTTACTGTTTCTATTGATTATCTCAAAAGTGGTTGTACGACAGGCATCTCAGCTTATGACAGAGCGACAGGAATCAAAGCTATGACACAGGCTGGTACTAAACCCGAGGACTTTTCGAGACCGGGACACATCTTTCCTTTAATTGCGAAGACGGGAGGAGTACTCAAACGAACCGGACATACAGAGGCCGCGGTTGATTTAGCAGAGCTAGCGGGTTTATTTCCAGCCGGAGTTTTGGTTGAAATACTCAATGAGGATGGTACCATGGCAAGATTGCCGCAACTCAAAGTCATTGCAGAACACTTCGACATGAAACTCATTTCTATCCAAGATTTGGTGGCATACCGCATGAAAAGTGAACGGTTGATTTTCAAAAAAACAGAGTTTGCTCTGCCCGGCCAGGAAGGATTTACTTTAGTGGCATTTGAAGAAAAAAACGAGGGGTTAATTCATATCGCTTTGAAATATGGTGAATGGTCTCAGGATGACCCTGTCCTCGTAAGAGTACATTCGTCTAGCAATGCATCAGATGTCTTGTACACGGTTTCAGGATCTACAAAATTTGATTTTAGAGAAATATTGAATCGAATCAGAAGGGAAGGAAAAGGAGTATTATTGCTCATGAGAAAATCTGACAGGGAGCAAAATATGCTTGAAGCAATCACGGATTTACAGTCAAAAATCCAAAACAAATACGTGCCGAAGGATCGAAAAAATATAGTAAATAATGCTCAGAAAGAGCTGGGTATAGGAGCACAGATATTGTATGATCTCGGAGTTAGGAAAATGAAATTATTGACTAGAAACCCATCCCGTAAAATCGGGGTACTAGGGTACGGATTAGAAATCGTAGAAAACGTGAAAGAATAGGCGAATTAGAACATTTTAGCCTTCTTCCGTTTTGTCATTTTTAAGTTGCCATCCTTGTCCGTAGCTGGAGCATATTTTTCTTCTAACCCACATCCTTCACCAGTTTTACATGAACTTATTGAGCTTGAGATGATGAATAAAAAAGCCATGCAAAATAGAAATATAACCAATTGCTTCATGAGTCGAATTTTTTTCAAAATTAAAGTAAAAATCTGAATTTTCAATTCTATATCGAGTTTTGAGGCTCTAATATTGTGGAAAACCCCTATTTTTGGGAGTTATAAGCGATATTTTTAATGTATAATGCTTGGAAATGTATAAACTAAACATATTTTTGCAGTGAATTAAATTCTTAGTTAATTAAACATTTTAAAATGAACAAAGGAGATCTTATCAATGCAGTAGCTGAGTCAGCTGGGATTACTAAAGCTCAAGCTGGAGACGCAGTAAGTGCAGTTTTCGATTCTATTGAAAAATCTTTGAAAAGTGGTGACAAAGCTGCTTTCGTTGGATTTGGAACTTTCTCTACGGTTAATAAACCAGCTAGAGAAGGTAGAAACCCTTCAACAGGAAAAACAATCAAAATTCCTGCAAAAACTTCTGTTAAGTTTAAAGCAGGAAAAGGACTTACTGATTCAGTAAATTAATAGTCACTTTTAATGATGAAGAAGGTGATTGGCTATGTAGTCAATCACCTTTTTTTATTTTGCCTCGTCAGGGCATTCCCATTGCCAATTTTTTATTTCTGAATGTATTCCTCGATACGAGTAATGCCACCACTCGGTTTTTATTCCCTTAAAGCCAAAAGTGTTCATAATCTGGGTTAATGCCATTCTATTTTTAAGAATTTGATAGTCTAAATTCTTAAAATCTATATGTGATTCTGCACCAAAGTAGTCAAATTCAGTACCCATATTCCATAATTTTCCTTGGCGATCCATTAAGCTGAGATCTACACCAAGGCCTCGATTGTGCATACTTCCTTTCTCGGGTGGCGTGACATAATTTATATTGGGGACTATATCCCAGAGCTTCTTCTGTGCCGATATTGGGCGATAGCAGTCATAGAGTACCAGTTTTAAACCATATTTCTGACCAATGTATCTTTGAGCCTCAATAAGCTGCTTGGCACATTCCTTCTTTAGAAAACACCTTCCACAAGGATATATTGGTTGGCTCGTAAAATTGTCAGTCGTCGCATATTTTAAATCTAAATAAAAACCGTCTTTTTCTGTAAGTTCTGTCCACTCAGTCGTGTCGTAATCAAAGAGTGGCTCAGGTTTTTTCTTGATAATGGTACTTGGTTTCTTAAGCTTTTGAGTAGTAGGGACATTATCAGATTTACAGCCAGTTGCCAAAATGATAAGCACCATGATGAGCAATACTTCTAGTATTTTAGGATAGTCTGTGCCTTTGTCGATTATGTACTTCAAAAATATTATTTACTTTTTGCCACTAATTTAGGATAAAACCAAATATTAAAGCAAATATTAAGATAGTTTTGACATTTTATATTACTAGACTATGACCGCTTATATGTAACTTTGCAGGATGAGAGATTTGTATATTTATAATAGCTTGACTCGGCAAAAAGAACTGTTTAAACCCATCAATGAGGGGTTTGTCGGCATGTATGTCTGTGGTCCGACGGTGTACAGTGATGTCCATTTGGGTAATGTTCTCACATTCACCAATTTTGACATCATTTATCGGTTTTTACTACATCTTGGTTATAAGGTAAGATATGTAAGAAATATAACTGATGTTGGACACCTTTTGGATGATGGTGAAGACAGAATGCTGCGAGGAGCTAAGGCTGACAATCTGGAACCCATGGAAGTCGCCCAGAAATATTCTAACGGATTTCACCACATGATGCGTGTGTTCAACAATCTGGAGCCAAGTATTGAACCGCGAGCGACAGGCCATATCCTTGAACAAATAGAAATGGTACAGGCAATCATGGACAATGGCTATGGTTACGTGGCCAATGGTTCGGTCTATTTCGACACTATAAAATTTGCCAAAGCGACCGGTGAGTACGGTAAATTATCGGGCAGAGTCATAGAGGAATTACTCGTAGAATCTCGCGATAATCTCAAGAACCAAGATGATAAAAGGCATCCTGCTGATTTTGCGATTTGGATGAAAGCATCTCCCGAGCACATCATGAAGTGGAATTCTCCATGGTCTGTGGGATTTCCGGGCTGGCATCTCGAATGTAGTGCTATGAGTACCAAATATCTTGGAAATCATTTTGACATACATGGGGGTGGCAATGATTTGAAATTTCCCCACCACGAAAATGAAATTGCCCAAAATCTCGGTGCATGCCGTTGTACTCCGGCCAATTATTGGCTACACACCAATATGCTTTTGCTCAATGGCAAAAAAATGTCAAAAAGTGATGGTAATAATGTATCTCCGGCAGAATTGTTTACAGGAGATAGCCCATTTTTGAGTAAGGGATATTCGGCTATGACCATGAGATTTTTTATTCTTCAATCCCATTACGGAAGCACTTTGGACTTGACTGACGAAGGACTACAAGCTGCTGAAAAAGGCTTAAAAAGACTTATGGAAGCAAATAAGGCCTTACAAAATTTAGAAACAAAACAACTGGATTCGGCTGAACTTGATGCGGAAATCAATGGTTTGTGTGAACAGATATATGTAGATATGTGTGATGATTTTAATAGTCCAAAAGCACTATCGCGATTATTTGAACTCGTACCCAAAATCAACAGCCTATCGAATGGTGTTATTCCCATGAATCAAATTTCATCTGCGAGTCTTGAAAAATTAAAAAAGGTCTTTAGGCAATTTATTTTTGACGTTTTTGGTTTATTGGATGATGAAAATTCTAACACAAGTGGGCCGCTAGATGGATTGATGGAATTGATTTTAGACCTTAGACAACAAGCTAGAACTAATAAAGACTGGCCTACAGCAGATAAAATTAGAGACAAATTGGTCGAAAGCCATATTGTAGTGAAAGATGGAAAAGACGGTACGAGTTGGAGTATCGGTTAAGTAAGATTTTTAATTTTAAAAAATTTAATGTGAGAATAATACTATTTATACTGGCATTTTCAGCGTTTGGACTTGCCTGTAAGCATGACAATAATAAATCTGATACTACCCAACCGAAGAAAAAGGATTTATTTATTCCTGATTTTAATCAAGATTCAGCTTATGTCTATATAGAACAGCAACTTGCCTTCGGGCCTCGTGTGCCGGGAACAAAAGCACATCTTGAGTGTCGAGATTATTTAGTAAATAAGTTGGAATCATTTGGTGTTAAAACACAGCTACAGGAATTTAAAGCTAATTTTCTAGACCAAAACAATGTCAATTCATACAATATCATAGGCACTATTAACCCTAATGCTACGAAGCGAATATTGCTCTCGGCACATTGGGATTCACGGATGATTGCGGATAAAGATGACAATGCCGATATGAAAAATAAACCTATTCTTGGGGCAGACGATGGGGCAAGCGGTGTGGCGGTTATTCTCGAATTAGCCAGTGTATTTCATAAATACCCATTAGAAAATTTGGGGATTGACATCGTTTTATTTGATGCCGAAGACCAAGGAAAAGATAATGAAAACTGGTGCTTAGGGGCAAAATATTGGACAACGCATCCTCATAGGCCGGGATATTCTGCCAAGTATGGTATTCTACTCGATATGGTCGGTGCCAAAGGAGCAACTTTTAGATATGAGGCCAATGCATATCAATTTGATCAAGAGTTACATGAGGCAATCTGGACGTTAGCAGGGGACTTGGGTTATGGTAATTTCTTTATACCTCAAATGTCGGGAACAATTGAAGATGACCACTATTATATCATGAAAAACATGGGTATTCCGATGGTGGACATTATCAACACGAAAATGGGAAATCAAGGTGGATTCGGCGATTACCACCACACCCATGAGGACAATCTAGACATCATCAATAAGCGGACATTGCAAGTAGTGGGCAAGTTGATGTGTAATGTGATATACCGCGAAAATGCCTAATGCGAAAGATGACTATCCAACCTGTTTCGATAAGAATACGTCTTGTTATTAAAAACGTAGTAATTATGAAGAGTTTATTTTGGATGTCCATGCTCGCTTTTTTAATATTTTCATGTACGTCGAAAGACTGTTGTGTAGAGTTGACTTGTGAATATAATATCATCACAGATGGTATAGTATATGACAATGGCATCGTAGATTCTGGTACGAAAATCAAGAACGTAGGACTAAATGGCAACTGCCTAGAAGTCGAATTTCAATATGGTGGTGGTTGTGCTGAGCATGAAATCCAACTAGTATGGAACGGAGCTTTGGCGGAGTCATTTCCACCGCAAGCTTGGCTAAAAGTCATTCATGATAATCAAGATCCATGTGATGCCCTTCTCACAAAGACTTACAGTTATGATCTATCAGAAGCATTCACTAAGCCAGTCATATTGCACCTTGATGGATGGGAAGAGGATGTGAGATACGAGTAGGAGTGAGTTGAAAGTTAAATTATTGTAGTAAATTCTTGTTGTGATTATTATTTTTTCGTTCTATCTTGTTTGTATGAATATCGTATTCATAGTGCATAATATTTTCATGTAGAATTAATTGTATGGCCTCCTCGATGACTTCAAACGGAACAACAAACCATTCTCTCGGATTAAGTCTTTGTCCTTGTTCACTGAATAAGTCAATGTCCAAACAAGCTTTAGCGAAAAATCTATGCAAAAGATTTTCAAGTTTGTCCGCATTCCGATTGTAAACCTTGTAAGTCACTATTTTCTTGACGTCTGCAAACAAATAAGTCGCTTCGTTTTTTGAATTCTTGATTCTGTCGTCAACTGAACCTCTTGCAAAGCCGATTTTGTATAAGTCTTTAATTCCTGCGAGTTCTTTTTTTGTTGACTTGGTTTTCAATACATAAATCCAACCAGACTGAACATCTTCGTCTTCTACATGTCTAAAATTTACAAATAGATCCTGTTCGATTTTGTCATAAGTATTAGTAATCAATTTACCGTCTTTTTGGATTTGCTTACCGAGAGAGCGATAAAGCATGTTGCTGAAGGTACCATTTTCAAAGACTGTTCTAGTTCGACCTTCAATTCTAACTCTATTTCCTGATTTTTGAACCCATTCTTCTTTTTTCAAGTTTGCTGATTCTAAGTAGAGCATAATGCCATTCATTAGGTAGAAATCTCCAACGTGAAGATTTTTTTCAATGTTTGTAAACGGCCGAATCTTTCGTTTTCCTTCTTTAATTTCCTTGTGAACCTGTAAGAACATTTTCTCATACTGGGCAAAGTCCTTTTCCTTCATTGGTTTTCTTTGGGCTACAAAATCGGCTTCTGCTCGGTCTTCTTGTCTTGGCGTATGTTTGAATTTGAAAATGTCTAAATCATTATCCGGTTCTAACAAGCCCAAATCATCATCATTTAGGATATCGTCAATAGATTGCTTTCCCATTTCTACGTGACCTAATAAATTATGCCTGTCAAAAGGTTTGAGGATTTTTTTCTGGCCCTCATTATCCCGGAAATTTTTGAGTTTGGCCATTAGTCCATATTCAGACATACTTGATTTGTTGGGTTCTCTATCGTTTTTGTCAATAAAAACATTGATTTCTTCAAAAGAATCAATCAGCCTTTCTTCATCTGTTTTCACAATTGAAGTTTTGACTTTAGAATCTAACAATCCAAAATCATCATCATTGAAAATGTCGTCTATTGTTAGTTTCTTCTTAGCCATTTTCTAGTGCTTTTTTACGTTTCAACTCTCTCAAAAACACTAGTGCCTCTGCCATTCTTTTTTCCTTGTGGTCAAAAGCCTGAATGCTCGGTTGCTCTCCTTTGTTGTTTTTTACCCATTCTTTGATTTTTGGCCAAAGCAAAATCGCCTCTTCTTCAGTCATATCAATTTTGGTAGATTGAATATGCTCGTCAATTAATTTCAAAACTTGAGTTGTAACCGATTTTGATAAGATTTCAAAAGCTTTCTGGAACGGATTAACCTGGTCTATCAAGTCAATGTGTATATCATCAATGTTCACGAAGCTTCCTGCCATTCGGATAAATTTCTTGTCGCCTTGTTCCTCAATTGTACTGTTCTTGATTACAGAATCCACACCAACGTGTTGTCTTACGGCTTCCACATCTTCTTCGTCCAAATCAGGATAAACTTCACGAATGATTTTAGGAATTAAAACGGTATTGATAACCTCTGGCTCAATATTGCCCGGCATCGCTTTGAGAATTTGAGGGTCTTGTAGAATTTTAGCTTTCAAGTCATTCAAGTCAGTTTCAATAATATCTTTAGCCCTTTGCGAAGTAGGCAATTTGAAACCTCTTATTTTTATTGTTTTATCGTCATCATCTTCGTCCTCATCATCTTCGTCTTTTTTGATTTTAAATTTAAAATTCGGGGCCAACACTTGTTCCATCAAAAGAGAAGCGGTAATCGCCTTTAGCATATTGTTGACAGACAATTTCACTTCCTCATCCTCTGCATCTGGTTGAGCAATGAGGTTTGTAAATTGAGCGTGTGTTTTGTTGTTACTGTCTCTTGTTGCTCTTCCAATGATTTGAATAATTTCGGTTAATGAACCTCTATATCCAATTGTTAAGGCGTGTTGACAATAAGGCCAATCAAAACCTTCTTTTGCCATTCCTAGAGCTATAATGATGTCTACATCATCTGCTGATTTTACAGTACGTAAATAAGCACTTATTTTATCTCTTGACTTTGGATTGTCGTTTACTAAATCAGCAACTTTTAATAACCTACCTGTTTTGTGGCTTTTGATGTGTAGAACGCCTGTGGTTTCATCTTGGTACTCCAACTCGCCCAAAACGTCAATGATGTGATTGACCTCTTCGTATTTCTCTTTCGATGATTCGGCTGAATTAACACTTGGAATATGTATGATGGTTTTTTGATTTTCATCTAAAATCTCTGCCAATGCTGACATTTCTTTTTCGGGATGCTTCTTGAAGTATTTACCTGTGTAAAAGTGGTAGCCGATACCCAACGATTTTAAATACTCATACCCATTTAACTGTTGGTAATAGGTGTATGTTACTTTAACAAACTCTTTTTCATCTTCGGGCATTAATACCGGAATGCTATCACCTCTAAAATACGAACCCGTCATTGCGACAATATGAGCGGTAGAATTGTGCATAATGCTTTTCAAAACCTGACCCAAAATATTATCGCCTTCCGCTGAAACGTGGTGAAATTCATCTATTGCTACCAAAGTATTGTCTAGCTTTTTGGGGTCTAAACCATCAAATGCAAAACGCAAAGTGGCGTGGGTACAAACCAAAATTTGCTAATCAGAATCTAAAAAGTTTAAGAAAGCCCTTACTTTACTTTTTTCTTCGCCTGGCGTACATAGATTGTATCTTGGATTGGGTTTCCAATCGGCAAAAAAGCCATACTCTTTCAATTCTGTTGAACCGAAAGATGCACCAATAGACTTTTCAGGAACGGCAACAATTACCTTTTTGATGCCTTGATGTTGAAGTTTATCTAAGGCGATAAACATTAAGGCTCTCGATTTACCTGATGCTGGCGGTGCTTTCAACAATAAATATTGAGCGGTTCTTCCCTCATAAGCTTTTTCCTGCATTTCCCGCATTCCAACAGCATTGGTACTTTTGCTTTTTCCTGTTTGTCCGTATGTTACTTCTACTAAGTTTGGCATGTTTTTTAGTTTAAATGTCTAACTAAAGTCTAACTAAAGTCTAACTAAAAATATTTGTTTTTATCTAATTAGATAGACTTTTAATCCATTTTGGATATCGTATAGTTCCTTCGTTTTCAATGGTTTTGTCTTTTCTTGACATGGCATATACTATATTGCGTACTTTATTAGCTTTTTGTTTTTCATCTAAAATTTTAGGTAAAATATCTAACAGTAATTTATCTATATCATTTTTAGAAGCAGATCCATATTCAGTTATAAAGTCTAAAATCATTTGTTTGTAGTGTGTGTCTTTAAATCCTCTTTGTTTTATGTAATCGGCCTTTTGTCCAGTTGCAGTGGCTACAGAAGAAGAAATGTGAAAATTTGGTTTTCTACCTTCAATTAGTTTTTTTGACTTTAACGAAGAAATCTCAGAATCAGTCAATACTTTTTGTTTAGCAAGTTTGTCAAGCAACATAATTTCCTCTAAAGATAAGTCAGGCATTTGAGCGATTTTTCTAGCGTAATTTATGTCTAATACTTTGCCAATTATATTTACTTGAACTTTATGATTACTGGTGTCATAATCGGGTAAAGGGAAGTACTTGTTTTTCTGGATAACAAACATTTTTTTAATACCACTTCCAATGGTATCAATCATGTTAAGGTTAACCATAGCATTAGCCAAAAAAGGATTGCGGTAATTGGTTTCAGGAGCATCAGTTTCAATTACCTTTTCAATGCTCTCGGGTATAAAAGTGCCAGAATTGGCAAAGGTTAATCTTCCGTCTTCATGTTCCACCACATTTATTTTCCCACCCAAGGTGTAATCTTGATGAGCAATACAATTATTTAACGCCTCTCGTACAATGTAAGGGTCATATTGATCCACTTCATCAGGAAACAACGTGCCGTCTTTTATGTATCTGTATTTCAGGTTTCTAATTTTTGCTTTTACATTCTCTACTTCCAGCAGTAAAGGGCAAGTAAAATGCTCGTAATCTTTTTCAATATTATCCCGATCTTTTAAAATCCACGAAATTTTTGCTGTTGCTGGCGAAATAAAGTGTTCAGATTCAGGCTTTCCCAATAGGAGTATGGCTGTATTTGTGATTTTCCCATTGATGCAAACCTTCGCCTTGTTCAAAAAGGTAGCATTATCCCACGTATGTATTTCCTCTTTTAGTTTTGGGTTTTTCTCGGTAAACTGTTTGCGTGCCATAGTTATGGCTTCAGTTGACAAATCATCCAAAGTGGCATGTTCAATTATTTGTACCGACCAATCTGCTTTTTCTATTTGCGATTGAATTTGCTTCAGTTCATAGTCGTTCAGTCCACCCAAACTCTCACCATCCCTTCCATATCTGTGACCCTTCCACGACACTGCTGTACCCTGTGGTGCGGCCGGAATTTCGAATAGTAATACATCTAAGCCTTTATATTTCACGCTATGTACATCAATAAACGACAGCTTGGGACTGGTATGGTTAGCCATTTCTGCCTTGTACTCGTTAATTTGATGGTCATTGATGGAAGTGCCTACAACGCTTTTATCATTCCTAACCCCAAGTACCATCCAAGCATTTGGTTTCCCTTTTAGGTTAGCCTCGTTGCTCAATGCAGAGAAATACTGACCCAATTTATTTTTGTCAAACTGGTTCTTGGCTTCCTTAAATTCTACCACTTCATTTTCGGTAGTTAGCGACAATAAATTATTTAATACTTCTATCATTTCTTCTTCGCTTTTTTAACTTTCGCAAAAAGTGTATCCTTCTGCAACATCTCCTCATACATCTTAAACAAATACTCCAAACGTTC
>ERZ795053.2891-NODE-2891-length-20180-cov-9.945839_pt1 | contig 20180 bp, 20 predicted proteins | sample MGYA00375137_ERZ795053 | MGnify/ENA primary metagenome ERZ795053 (study PRJEB30182, sample SAMN05720284) | activated sludge metagenome | isolation source: Anaerobic digester | place: Hong Kong | collected 2014-12-17 ...
CTGTCCTCTCCAGAAATGGGTGATTGTGAAATCTGTCCCATTTATAACACATGCATAGAACATGGGCAAAAGGATATTACACTTTGGCAGATTTTTGCGCCAGTAGTAAGTTCCTTTAATTTATGGTGAGATTTAGGTATACTTGGCACGAAATACTACCATTTTAAGAGGCCACGATGCTTGACAGCGATATTGAAACCCAGCGGATTTTGGCGGTAGATGATAATTCTTTTACTCTACGCATTGTCCAACATACATTGGAGCAGGCGGGATTTCAGGTAACTACGGCCGTCTCCGGCAAAGATGCTCTCAAATATATTAACCGGCATGGCATTCCCCACCTGGCCATCGTCGACCTGCATATGCCGGTCATGAGTGGCTTTGAATTTTGCCATGCGGTGCGCGAATTCAGCGATATGCCGATTATCATGCTGACGGCCGTCAACAGCGAAGACACCATTATCCAGAGCATCGAACAATACGCCGAAGATTACATCATCAAGCCCTTTAACCCCAACGAGCTTGTGGCCCGTGTCAAACGCGTCTTGCGCCGCATGGGCGACTACACCTATACCCTCGACTCCACCACCCGCATCGACGACCGGCTGATGGTCAACTTCCCCAACCGCGAAGCCCTGGTCGAAGGCGAATCCGTTTCCCTGACGCCCACCGAAACCAAGCTGCTCTATATCCTCGTGCGCAACGCCGGCCGCATTGTCACCACCGAATTCTTGCTCAATCGCATCTGGCCGCTGCAAGACGCCCAGGAAGATCGCCTTCACGTGCATGTGCACCGCCTGCGCCGCAAAATCGAAGTGGAACCCAACGAACCTGGCTATATTATTGCCGAACGGGGTATTGGTTATCGCTTTAGCGCTACCCCTGAGTAAATCAACTCGCCAGCAAATCCATAAAAAAAGCCGCGTTTTCTCGGAGAAAACGCGGCTTTGTGCATGTTATCGGGACATTCCCTCAGTACGCAAGGTCAAGGTCTAGTCCTAACTTGGCCGCCACCGCCGAATCCGGCGGTTCGACGTAAATTGTGCCATCCGGAAAGACGACCGTGGGAACAATTCGATGCCCATGGTTTACCCGGCGCACAAAAGCTAATCCTTCAGGATCACGATCCACGTCAATTTCCACATAGTCAATACCAAATTCATCCAGGAGAAACTTTGTACGGTGACAATCCGGGCACCATTTTGTGCCAAATAACAGAATTTCACCACGACGGCCGTTGAAGAAGTTCATTACGTTTCTCTCCGTTGTCAGCCCCGAGACTCGGTCGCTTTGTGAAAGATCCTGAATGCCTGTCTCATCTACAAGATCATCGCCGTGGATTCCCGCGGGCTGCCTACCAAACCATTCGACAGGATAAAACTGAACTAACGATAGACCACATATTAACCTATTGGCTGGATGTTACAATGCAAATTAACAAACGTTTAGCCAACGTTTTCTTTTGCCGACTGGCTGAATTGCGGATACAAATAAGCGCGGCAATTTTAACGACCGGGAACCACAGCCCTCCAATTCAATTCAAAGGGATGCGTGTGTCTAAACGAACAAACGAGCAATGGCTCCACGACTTGAAGGCGGTTGGCCCTGTTTATGAAACGGCCGTCTCCGACCTCCAACAAACTCTACTTTCTGGCTTACAGCATGGGCTGCTTAACCAGGTCAGCACCTCAGCCCCCGAATTCAGCACTCAGGCAGAAGATTTTGTCCAGGAAGCCATCCTAAAAATCCTGGATAACCTGGACAGTTTCGCCGGGCGCAGCCAGTTCACCACCTGGGCGCACAAAATCGCCGTCTCCGTCGCCCTGACCGAACTGCGCCGCAAACGCTGGCAAGACCGTTCCCTGGATGGCCTGATGGAAACCGACAGCGGCGTCTACACCCCCAAATTCATCGCCGATCCGGCCCCGCTGCCGGAAAACGTCGCCGCCAGAGCAGAAATGCTGGCCCACGTCAATCGTCTGATCACCGAAGAGCTGACCGAAAAACAGCAAGCGGTCATGGAAAAAGCAGTTCTCCAAGACCTCCCCACGGCCGAAGTCGCCCGCCAGATGAACATGAAGCCCAACGCCGTTTATAAAATGCTCCACGACGCCCGTGTCCGCCTGAAACAACGCCTGGCCGAGGATGGGTTGACCCCCGAAGAAGTCCTGGAACTCTTTGAATGATCCCGGAACAGGTAACCGCTAGCACACGTAAGAACTTCTTACTTCGTTTCGTCAAACTCATACATGACAAACATAATTTCAAAGCTCATAAATTTAATTAAGCAGCGCAATCAGCCAATGGATGAGAGCCCCATGGTCCAACACCCCAGCCGGTCGCACCCCGCCGCGCCGGCGGCAACAACACCCTCAGAATTGAGCGAAGAAAAACTCCGGCAGCTGCTGCACCAGATGGAACACACCCACGAAGGGATGTATTCCTGCGCCGAAACGTTCGATTTGCTCGACGAATACGTGGACCTGGTCGCCAATAAAGAAGAAGCTGCCTTGTTAATGCCCTACGTGCGGCGTCACCTGGATTTATGTCCTGATTGTCGGGAAGAATACGAGATCCTATTACGCATTCTGCAAACCGATTATCCGACAGCCGCCTGATTAGTTTATTTCCCCAAATTAGCTAAGGAGTCAGCCCCGTGGTAAAAGCTATCTGGAATGGCGCCATTATCGCCGAAAGCCAGCAAACCGAAATCGTTGAAGGCAATCATTATTTCCCCCCCAACAGCCTGAAACCAGAATTTTTTCAACCCAGCGCCCACACGACCGTATGCTCCTGGAAAGGCACTGCCAACTATTACGACATCGTGGTGAATGGGCAGAAAAATCCGGGAGCCGCCTGGTATTACGCCGATCCCAAGCCGGCCGCCCAAAACATTAAAGGCTATGTTGCCTTCTGGCGTGGTGTTAAAGTAGAATCTTGATGAATTTGCCATGCCAACAAAGGATACGCCATGCTATTAGCCGGTGACATCGGTGGTACAAAAACAGTCCTGGCTTTGTTTGCCCCAGAGTCAGACGCTCTAGAAGTCAGGTATGAATTAACTTTTTGGAATCGGGATTTTGACTCGCTGGAAGCGGTCATTTTGGCGTTTCTGAAGGAGACAACGGAGCCGATTACCAGCGCCTGCTTTGGCGTGGCCGGGCCGGTTGTCCAGGGCCAGGCGCAAATTACCAACCTGCCCTGGGTGATCGACGCCAGCGCGATTCAGGCGGCGTTTGGTTTTCCCCAGGTTTTTTTGCTCAACGACCTGGAAGCCATCGCCAATGCCATTCCTTATTTAACGGCCGTTGACCTGGTCACACTCAACGAAGGCATCCCCGAACCACAGGGAGCGCTGGCGGTCATTGCGCCGGGAACCGGCCTGGGAGAAGCGTTTTTGGTGTGGAACGGCCGTAACTACCAGGCCCATCCCTCCGAAGGCGGCCACGTCTCGTTCGGTCCGACCAACGTCGAGCAAGTCGAGCTGCTCACCTACATGCTGTCCCGATTCAACCACGTCAGCGTGGAGCGGGTTTGTTCCGGCAGCGGCATCCCCAACCTCTATGGCAGTCTGCGTCAATCGGGCCGTTACGAAGAGCCGGATTGGCTGCGCCAGGCGCTCGTCGAGGCCGTCGACCCCACGCCGGTCATCTCTGCGGCGGCCATCGAGCGCGATGAACCGATTTGCGTCGCCACCCTCAACCTCTTTCTGGACATCCTGGCCGACGAAGCCAGCAACCTGGCGCTCAAAGTGCTGTCCACCGGCGGCGTCTACCTGGGCGGCGGCATTCCACCTCGCATTTTGCCCCAATTACAGCAGCCCCGCTTCATAGAAGTGTTTAGCAACAAGGGTCGCTTCTCCGGTCTGATGCGCAAAATGCCGGTCCACGTTATTCGCAATCCTAAATCTGCCCTCTATGGCGCTGCCTACTACGGCCTTAACCACCCTTTGCGCAAGAAGAAGAAAGACAGTGTGTCGTAAAAACGCTGCGCCACAATCGGCCGTAGGATGCCGCTAGACATGGCCCCTACTGTTGAAATTTTTCCCAACGCCGCCGAGATGACCCAGGCGGCTGCCCGTTTGTTTGTGCGGGTGGCGCAAACGGCCGTTTCCCAACACGGCCGTTTCCTCGTGGCGCTTTCCGGCGGCGGCACCCCTCAGGCCCTCTTCCGCCGTCTCAGCCAGGCGGACTATGCGCAGGAAGCGTTCTGGCGCAGCACCCACGTCCTGTGGGGCGACGAGCGTTTGGTCCCGCCCGACGATGATGGCAGCAATTTCAAGCTGGCCGCCAGCCTGCTGCTCGATCACGTGCCCATTCCGGCCGCCAACATCCATCGCGCCAAAGGAGAACTCGCCCCGGACGCGGCCGTCGCCGATTACACCGGCCAGCTCCTGGCGCTGGCTCCGCCTGACCGCGCCTGGCCACGGCTGGACCTGGCGCTGATGGGCCTGGGCAGCGATGGGCACACGGCCTCGCTGTTCCCCGGCCCTCTGCCCGAGACGGCCTCGACCCAACCGGTGATCGCCGTCACTGCCGACTACGACGGCCGTCCCGCGCACCGCCTCAGCCTCACGCCGCCCGTCTTCAACGACGCCGGCCACGTTTTATTCCTGGTCACCGGGGAAAAGAAAGCACAGGCGGTAACGGCCGTGCTGAACGGCTCCTTCGCCCCCCATCAATGGCCCGCCCAACGCATCCGACCGGCTAACGGCCAGATGACCTGGCTGCTGGACCAGCCGGCGGCCAGCCAACTTCCCTCAATCTAAACCCTCTTCAGCCAGCGAGCCCAACACTTCCGCTGCCAGCGCGGCCATCACCTCAACTTCCGCCTCGTCCAGGCCGCTGGTGCGCCAATAGGTCTTCAGCAAATCGGACGGCGTCAATGTTTCCACTGCGGCCGTATCACCCAGGCGCGCCCGCTTTTCCAGGTGGCGGTGCTTTTGGATTTGCACGCTCAGGGCGTCGGCAAAATAATCATTGAGGACGTTTTCGTCCAGCAGCGGCTCCCAATCTCGCGGATAACTCAACTGCACCCGGCAAATCGCCCCCGCCACCGCTTCCCGGCTCGGCAGTTGGCTCATCACGTCAGCCATAAAGGTTTCGGCGCTGGCTGTGTCGATTTTTATGTCAACAAATCGACGCGTCTGCAATTTTTGGAAGGCCCAATCGGTGTGGCCCCGGCTGACCGTGGCCAGGACAAATCCTTTTTGCTCGTGGGCTTCGCCAAAATCAATGCGCTCGATGGAACCCGGATACACAATCGGCGGATGGCTGCCTTTGGCGGACAGCACCTGGTGCTTATGGATGTGGCCCAGGGCGACGTAATCCAGGCGCTTGTCGTTGACCAGACGGCCGCTGAGCACCAGCTCGTGGCCCAACATTACAGCACGTTCGCTGCCGTAGACGGCCCCCTGCACGCTGGCATGGGCCGTCAGAATGAGGGGCAGGTCGGGGTTGGCGGCGGCAATCAACCCGGTCACCCGGTCGGTCACCACATCTTCAGCCGCTGTGAGGATCTCTTCACGGCCTTTATCGGCCATCTCATCGTAGGCCATAAAGCGGCTGGCCGACACCCAGGGCACAGCGATGACCTGCACCGGCAGGCCTAATTCATCGGGGCCAAACAGGCGAATAGTGTCGGCGACGTGAATGTGGGGCACGTCGAGAGTAGCAAATTCATGCAGGGTGTGGGCGCGGCCCACGGCCGGTGAGACATCGTGGTTGCCCACCAGCAGCAGGGTGGGAATGCCGGCCTGCGACAGGCGCATCATGCGTTTGCCCCATTCGCGCTGGAAGGTTGGCTGCGGATTGCGATCTTTGTACGCATCGCCGGCAAAGATAACCAGGTCGACGGATTCGGACACGGCCGTTTCGACAATCTGGTCCAGCGCCGCCAAAAAGTCCATCACCCGGATGGGCAGGGCGGTCTGGGGATCGTGACGGCCGTAGTTGGCAATGTCGATGTGGGCATCGGCAAAATGCAAAACACGCAATGATTTTTGAGACATAAGCCGCTTCCTCGTTGCCAGGTCTGGCCTTATGGGCAGTTAGCCACCGTCATAGCCGACGTGATAAAAAATTTACTGCTGTCCGGCACGTTAGGAAATACGTGCCTCACCATGATGTAATAATTGCCCGCCTGCAAATTTGCCAGGCAAATCTGCTCGCCTACGCCCTGAAATGGGCTGGTACTCTCGCCCCATTTAAATTTATTATCGTTGTAGACGTACAAATCCAGGTTTTCGCCAGACGGCACCGCCAGGTTCACCTCTAGCGATAGGCTGCGAGGCACAATCACCCGATAAAAGCGATACCGGTCGGTTGCGGAGGCAATATTCTGGGCGTAGGCCTGGTTCAGAGGTAAAAACCGCGCCGTGGCAAAGGCAAAATTATTCAAGCCGCCGCTGCGGAAAAACGGCAAATAAATGCTGCCCGCCGGCAGGGGTGTCATCTTTTTGATGATGGGGTACGGACTGTTGCCCGACAGATCGATGCTGCCGCCTATCGTCCACAGTGTTTTGCCGACAAAACCGCCCCGCGGCCAGGTGAGAGCCGGGTCGCCTGGCTGGCGGTTGTTCAAATCGTACTGGTAATTCAGCAAGGTCCAGGCGTTGGTGGCCGGGTCGTAATATTCCACTTCCGGCACAGCTTCGCCGTTTTGGGCAATGCCGCCGTAGACATACCAACGGCCGTCTGGCCCTACCGCGCTGTGGGCAAAATAACGCGGCACATTCATGATGCCAGTCGCCGCCCAACTGGTGGGCGAGGACAGGTTGGCGCACTCGCCAGTGGTCACCAGGGCCACCGGGGGATTGGTGCCCGCGTTGTAGCGCAGGCCGCCGGCCACGCACAACTTATTGCCCACCACGGCAGCGGTATGGCCGTAACGCGGCTCGGTCATGGCGCCGGGGGTTGTCCAGGTATTGGTGACCGGATCGTAGACCAGCACGTCGTCGCGCACCGTGTCGGTATCGGAGACGACCAGATTCAACGGCCAACCCGGCCCCTCGATACCGCCGGTCAGATACATCTTACCCGAAGGCGCGCCGGCGGCGGCGGCATAAGCGAATGGAATACCGTTGCTCAGGGGCACAGCTGCCGCCTGCTGCCAGCCGCCATTGACCAGATCATAAAACCAATGCTCATTGGAATAGGCGTCGACCGAATCCACCGCGCCGGTGCTGCCCCCAGGCACGTGGATTTCCTGATGAGCGACGCCGCCGGAGGTGTAGCCGAGGTAAGCGGCCGTGGTATTGACAAATCCAGGGCCGGGAATATTGGCCAAGGCCGTCCAATTGTTGGTGGTGGTCCGGTAGCGCAAAAAGGCGCTGGTCAGAACCAGATTCGTCTGAAAACCACCCACGACGTAAATGTCCGGGCCGACGACGGCCGTCGCGTGGCGGCTCACCGGCGCGGCAGGCGTATTCATAAAGCCCGCGCTGCTCCACTGGGACACGAGCGGCGTCTGATACGCCGCCTGCAAGTTCAACGTCAACGGATTGCTGACCGCGCCCGGCAGCCAATCGGCCACCTCCACGTAGTAGGTGACGTCGCGCTTGACGGCAAAGGTCACCTCCGAACTCAGGCCGCTGGTGTCGTCATTGCAGGCAACCGGCTGCAGCGACGCCGCGCCGCAGGCGCCGTCGAACACACCCAGGATGGTATCGTAGGCTGAGGTGCGGGTGTTGATGGTAACCAGGCCGTTGTAATCGGTCTTAAACTGGTACCAGGCAGTGCGAAAACCGGTCTGGCTGGGCGGATTGCTGCCCCAAATGCAGTTCAGCGCCGGGTCGTCGCCGGCCGAGGTGAAGCTGGCGACGTTGGTCTGGCTGGCCGATGGCACGGTGAGGGGAATCAGGCTTAAGGTTCGGGCGGTGCTACATTCGTTGCTGGCTGGCAGCACATCGACGTCGGGCGAGACGGGCATTAGGGCAAGGACCATGCCTGTTTGCGGGTTAAGGGCCGTTGGGCTGCCTACGGTGAATTCCGGCGTTTCCGACTCATCGGGCACAACGGGCACCCAATCGTTTTCCGGCTGCGGCTCAGCGTCGCTGCCGTCCTGCGCGCCAACCAGGGAAGTGGCCACCAACAAAGCCACGAATAATACCGTCAGAAAAACCAGAAAGGTACGCATAGAAAACTCCTGTGGAAAGATTAGCGCAGAGGCACAGTGGCGCGGAGATAAGGTCGACGGAATAGGTACAGGAGTTTTAACCATGGGAGTCTGCTGCGGAAGCTGCTGTTCATGATATCTCCTATCGGGCCGGGGTGATGTATTTCGCGATGCCTGTCGCTCATCCTGAGATTGTACAGAGAGTCGGGACAGGCGCAAAAAGAACACGGATCGGGGGCGATCCGTGTTCTTTGTGCTTGAGGGAAGCTGAAGGAATTAGACGGCCGTTTTGCGCAGCGTCAGATCCACGTCCTGGCCGCCCACGTTGACAGTTTGCTGGAAATCGGCGGGGGAGAGGGGAACGGCCGTTAAGGCCACCGCCAAAGTCTCCTGCTGCACATAAGCAGCAAAATTCACCAGCGCCTCGGCTACCTCGCCGTTTGCCGCATAACCCAGCTCTATTCGGTCCGAAATTTCCAGTCCGGCATCCTTACGCATATTGTTGACCGCACGCACGATGTCGCGCGCGTACCCTTCCTGCACCAGCGCCGCCGTCAGATGGGTGTCTACGGCTACCGTCACACCTTTGTCGCTGGCAACGGCCAGACCGCCGCGCGCTTCTGTCTGCACCAGCACATCCTCGGCCGTCAGCGCCACCGTCTTATCGCCTAAATCCACCATCAGGCTCTGGCCGGATTGCAGCTGCCGTGCCGCCTGCGCCGGGTCTAGCGCCGCCAGGACCTGGCGGATCCGCGGAAACTCCTTGCCAAATTTCGGCCCCAGCACCCGGCTGTTGGGCAGCAGCTTATAATCCACCAGTTCGCCCACTTCGGAGACGATCTCGATTTCCTTGACGTTGATCTCTTCTTTCAACACGTCGGCCAATTCCGCCAGGTCGGCTTGCTCTTGCTGGCTGCCCACGTTGACCCGTGCCTTGGCCAGTGGCTGGCGCAGCTTGACATCGGCCGCGCCGCGCGCCGCCCGGCCCAGACCAGCCGTGACAATCGCCAGGCGCATCTTATCCAGCAAGGGGCGGTCCAGCGCCGCCCCGTCTGCCTGCGGGTAAAAGCAGTGGTGGACGCTGGCCGGGGCGTTCTCATCGACGCTGCGCACCAGATTCTGGTACATCACCTCTGTCACGAAGGGGACAAAGGGGGCCAGCAGCTTGACGTATTCCACCAGGACATGGTACAGCGTGGCGTAGGCGGATGCTTTGTCGGCATCGGCTTCGCTTTTCCAGAAGCGGCGGCGCGAACGGCGCACGTACCAGTTCGATAAATCATCGAGGAAGGCTTCCAAGACCTGGGTTGCCTTTTCCGCGTCATAAACGTCCAGGGTGGTCCGTGTCGCCAACGTGGTTTCGGCCAACCTCTCGACAATCCATTGATCCATCTGCGCGTGGGCCGGATTGGGTGACTGTTCCGTCTGCCCGGCTTGCGGCTGCCAGTTGTCCAATTGGGCATAGCTGACAAAGAAGGAATAGACGTTCCACAGCGGGATGAGGAAACGGCGGCGGGTTTCGTCGCCGACGTGGTAGCCGAAGCGCAGGTTTTGCTCTGGCTTGCAACTGGCATAGAGCCAGCGCATGGTGTCGGCGCCCATTTTGTCGGCCGCTTCGTTGAATTCGATCATGTTGCCCCAGGATTTGTGCATATCACGGCCGTCTTCCGCCTGCAGCGTCGCATATCCAAACAGGTTCTTAAACGGCCCGACCCCATCGGCCATGAGGGTGCTTTGGGCCAGCAGGCTGTAGAACCAGTTGCGGAACTGGCCGGGGAAACTCTCGCTAATCCAGTCGGCGGGATACCATTTATTCCAATAGTCCCGGTCTTCGCTGTAGTGCAGCGTGCTGATGCCCACGATGCCCGCGTCGAGCCAGGGATTACCCACGTCCTGAATGCGGCTGACAGGGCTGCCGCAGTTGGGGCAGGCGATTTTGACGGCGTCGATGTACGGGCGGTGCGGCGTATGGCCGTCAAATTCTGCCCAGCCTTCGACGGCGCGTTCGCGCAATTCTTCGCGGCTGCCGACGACGTGGAAATGGCCGCATTCTTCGCATTCGTAGATGGGCAGAGCCAGGCCGTAATAACGCTTTTTGCTGATCATCCAGTCGTGCATGTTGCGTAACCAGTCCATTTCACGGTCGTAGCCGAAGCTGGGGTACCAGTTGGCCTGATTGACGGAATCCATGATCTGGTAACGGAAGCTGGCGGCTTTTTCGGCAGGCGTCACTTCGGCGTAAGGCTTGTCGTAGAGGTCGCCCATGTTGATGAACCATTCGTCCACCAGCCGGTAGACCAGTTCGCTGCCACAGCGCCAGCAGTGGGGGTAACGGTGGGCGTAGCGCTGTTTGCGGTAGTACAAACCTTTTTCTTGCAAGTTCTCGAAGATTGCCGGGGCCACGTCGTGGGCCGATTGGCCGGTCAACCAATCAAACCCGGCCTTGTAAATGCCGTTTTCGTCCAACGGGGCAATCACCGGCAGGTTGAATTCCTTGCCCAGCTCAAAGTCCTCCGCGCCGCAGCCGGGCGCGATGTGGACAATGCCCGTGCCTTCATCCGCGCCGACCTCTTTCCAGGGGATGACGCGGTGGGTGTAGTTGCTCTCGGCGAAGGCGGCCTGGGCGGCGGGCAGGTCATCAAACGGACCACGGTATTCCCAACCCAGCATGTCTTCGCCCTTCAGCCGATCCACCACCTCGACCGGGCCGACGAGCGTTTGTTTCATGGCTTCTTCGGCCAGATAGTAGGTCCAGCCGTCGTCGGCCAGCACTTTGACGTAGGTGAGTTCCGGGCCAACGGCCGCGGCGACGTTGCTGGAGAGCGTCCAGGGGGTCGTCGTCCAGACCAGCAGGGCTTCCTTGTCGGAAACCCCAAGGGTCGCTGAAGACCCTTGGGGTTTAGCCGGGATGGGAAAACGCACAAAGACGGAATCGTGGGTGACTTCCTGGTAGCCTTCGGTGACGATTTCGTGCTGGCTGATGCCGGTGCCGCAGCGGGCGCACCAGGGCATCACGTCGCGCCCTTTGTAGACCCAACCGCGATCAAAGCATTTGCGCAGGAAAGCCCAGATCTGGTAGTTATTTTCGTCGCTGAAGGTAAAGTAGGAGCCGCCCATCTGGGGCATGCCCAACTGGCCGACAACCTGCTCCACGGTGCCGGTGACCGGCCCTTTTGGTCCCTGGACGGTCACCTGCTGGTAGGGGTCTTCGGTGAGCATGTCGCGCAGTTGGCGGAGAACGGCCGTATCGTTCCAGTCCATCCAATACCCCAGGCGCTGCGACTGCTCGGTTTGCACGGCGGCGTAATTGAGCACCTGATGCTTGCACTCGTTGGTGAAGCGGGCCAGGCCAAATGTTTCGATCTCGCGCTTGCTGTTAAAGCCGAGCCGCTTTTCGACGTTCACTTCCACCCACAGGCCCTGGCAGTCGAAGCCGTTTTGCCAGCGCTGATTTTTGCCTTGCATGGCGTGGTAACGCTGGTAGAGGTCTTTGTAGGTGCGGCCCCAGGCGTGGTGGACACCCATGGGGTTATTGGCGGTGATGGGGCCGTCGATAAAGCTGAAGATGCCGTGCTCTTTTTCGGTGGCGGCGCGCAGACGGCGCAGCTCGTTGAAGGCGTCGGTGTCGCGCCAAAATTTCAGGATCTCTTGTTCGAGTTCTATGAAGTCTACTTTGTTGGATACATCTTTAAAGCCCATAATTTTTCTCCATTTCGGATGTTTGATTTCGGAATTCACCTGTTTTGATACCAGATTTCTCGGGTGGCCACGGCCGTTAACAATTCCTCATACGCCGCCCCGACCTTCACCATGCCCAGCGGCCAGCCGGAGACGTCATAGCTGCGCCAGATGATGCGTATCTGGTCGTTCCAGGCCAGCTTGTGCGGGACATATTGGCGCAGTTGGCCGGCGATTTCCATTTCCAGGTAGTCGGTGATGAGCATGTGATAGTCGAATGATACCAACTGCACCGCCAGCGTGTCCGGCCCGCCAATCTGGCCGTTGAGGGTAACGGCCGTCTTCGGTTCGTTCCCGCGCCAACCCACAAAATGCAGCCCGGCCACCGACGGAAACCAGAAGCGGTAACCTTTGGGCAGGTCTAAGACCTGCTCAGAATCTTCGCCGTTGAGGGTGCGGGTGGCGGTAACGGCCGTATCCGCCAGCACCACATCGCCCACAATATTCAACCCGCCGCCCCAAAAACGGTACTTCAACCGCTCCACGGCGCCATCGGGATTGACGACGGCATGGTAAAGGTAGGTGTGGCCCGATGGCGCCGCGCGCGCGTCCAGGTCGACGCGCAAAAACTGGTAGCCATCGGTAACGGCCGTGCGCCGCCAATGCTCCACCGCGCCGGTAGGACGGCCGTCGCGCTCATACCGGTATTGCCCGGCGGCGATCACCTGCTCATAGGGCTGTTCTTTAATAATGAATCTCATAGCTAGAGCGAGAGCTAGAGCTAGAGCGAGAGCTAGAGTGAGCAAGAGTACTCTCGCTCTTGCTCAAGCCTCTAGCTCCACGTAAATGCGCTTGTTGATTTTGCCTTTGCTCTTGTAATCCACAATCTTCATCGCACCTACTTCGCGGGTGTTGGCGACGTGCGTGCCACCATCAGCCTGCAAATCCAGACCCACCAGTTCCACCGTGCGCACTTCGCGGATGCCTTCCGGCAGCAGGTTGATCTTCGTGCGGATCAGGTCGGGTATCTGAAAGGCTTCCTCGCGGGGCAGGATTTGCACACGCACGTCGCGGGCGGCGGCGACTTCGCGATTCACGGCCGTTTCAATCTCCGCCACCAACTCCTGCCGCATCGTCTCGAATTCAAAATCCATCCGTCCTTGCAGTGGGTCCATGTTGCCGCCCGTCACTTGCGCGCCATAATCGCGCCAGACCACGCCACATAAAATGTGCATGGCGGTGTGGGTGCGCATGAGCTGATAGCGTCGTGTCCAATCGAGATGGCCGGTAACGGCCGTGCCCACCGGCGGCAGGTCGCCGGCCACAAAATGCACCACCTCCCCGCCCACCTTGCCTACTTTGGTTACGGAATAGGTCCGCGAAGCTGTCGTCAGCGTGCCTACGTCATTCGGCTGCCCGCCGCCGCCCGGATAAAACGCCGTGCGATCCAAGATCACGCCGCCTGCCTCATGCGCCACCACCTGCGCCGCAAACTCCTGCAAATAAGCGTCTGTCTGATAGAGTAAATCGGTCATTATGGTAGTCCTGTAGTCGTATAGTCGTGTAGTCGTATAGTCTGTTAGTCCCGACTCATTGACGGCTAGACTATCTGACTACCAGACCAAACAAAAAACGCCTTCATCCCCAATGGGACGAAGGCGCATAGTCTCCGCGGTACCACCCAAATTCCTGATCGAAATCAGGCTCTCGGTCAACAACGACGGCCGTTAGCCGTTTATTGCTGCGGCCCCGGTAACGTGGGGCGAATCCGGCTGAGCTTACTCGGAAAACTGCGGGAACAGCAGCCTTTCAGTCAGCGGCTCCGGAGGGATTTTCGCCTGTCTGTTTGTGCCTGTCTTCCACCCACACAGGCTCGCTTGCCAAACCAGATACGAGCTACTCGTCTCCATCAAAGCTGTTTGTTATCGAACTGGGGAGCATTATGCCAAAACGGCCGTCGAAAGTCAAACGGCATTCCTATGAGGTCGCCTATTTTAGACCCAGAGTCAGGCGGCCAAGTCAAGGCATCCCGTTCGTCTCGTCTGGCTTCCACACAACTTTTAATCCCACCCCATTACTTTAGTATAATAGTATAGACAACCCTATTTGCTTGTGATAACCTTTAAGGGCATAAAGCCAATTACGTGCAATTAGGGTTCAGAATCAAGACACCGTTCCTGCACACGTTGAGGATTTGTCATGGCCGAAGACCTGAAAAAAGTAGTCTGCATCGAAGACGAGCTAGAAATGATCGAACTGGTAAAGCTCATTCTGGGTCGCAACAAGTTCGATGTCACTGGCGCTGTTGGCGGACAAGAAGGATTACAAAAAATCTCCGAAATTAAGCCCGACCTGGTGCTGTTAGATTTGATGATGCCGGAAATGGACGGTTGGGAGGTCTATCAAAAAATGAAGGCCTCCGAAGAGATGCGCGATATCCCCGTGATCGTCGTCACAGCTAAAGCACAAAGCATCGATCGTGTGCTAGGTTTGCATATCGCTCGCGTTGACGATTACATTACCAAACCCTTTGGCCCGCAAGAGCTAATAGACAGCGTAGAACGAATCATCCGCAATTACTCCAAGGAACGCGCTCGCTAAACCACTGCACTGCCAGACAAAAAGTAAACCCAGCCGGTGATGCTGGGTTTTTTGTTATAGGAGCCGCGCACTTGAAGGACTGCGTCCGGTGTCATTACTGGCTTGGTTAGAAGAACACCCCTGCGGACTGAGTGATCAGTAGAAAGTTTTCAGAAGACCCGAAGGGTTTGAAACCTAGGTACTCGACTAAATTGATGCAAAACCCTTCGGGTCTAATTCCCAAAACCTATTGCGGTTTACTTGAGAAGCGGCCAGAACAAATCGTGAGTCCTTATTCTTGCCTTTTCCATCCCGGTACAAAACACCGCCTCTTTGGTTGCTTCCACTCATTTCAATCTGTTATACTGAACCTGTTCAGAAAGTAGAACATCCAGCAATTGAGCCGATAAAATCGGACTAAAACATACCTAAACCATCAGCGAGGCAAATTTGTACATACGATTTTGGGGCGTTCGGGGCACGATTCCAACTCCAGGCCCCGACACAATTCGTGTCGGCGGTAACACCTCATGTATCGAAGTTAGAACCTCCGATGACCAGTTGATTATTCTTGATGCTGGCTCGGGTATCCTTTCGCTGGGTAAACACCTTCTCAAAAACAATCCGGGGCGAATTATCGGCAGTATTTTGATCAGCCATACCCACTGGGACCATATCCAGGGATTCCCCTTTTTTGCTCCGGTCTGGGGGCGCAGCAATCGTTTTGTCCTGGTCGGGCGGAAACGCGTGGGGCAGCGCCTGGAAGAAATCGTAGCCGGGCAGTTTTTGGAGCCTTATTTGCCCTTTGCCTATAAATCCTTGCCAGCCGATCTGCTAGTCAAAGAAGTGTCCGATGGTGAAAGTATTATCATTGGCGAAAATACGCGGGTTGAAGTAGCGTTAATGAATCATCCGGGCGGCTGCCTGGGCTTTCGCATTGAAGACGCAGGGGTAACTCTGGCCTATTGCAGCGACGTTGGCCATGACAACGATCAATTCGATCCCGCAGTGCTTAAATTAGCCCATAACGCCGATCTGCTCATTCACGATTCTCATTTTGGCACCATGGAAGAAAGAAATTTGCGTTCTGACTGGGGTCACAGCACCTGGATGGAGGCTGCGCAAGTAGCCATTGAAGCGGGTGTTAAGAACCTGGGCCTTTTTCATTATTCACCCGATTTAAGTGATGATGCCGTTGATCAAATTGTGACTAAAACACGGCAAATCTTCCCCAACACTTTTTTAACCCGTGAAGGGCTAGAGATCGATCTCCCCCTGGCTAAATTACCTGCGTGAGATGATTCTGGCTACTTTAAGACGAATTGCAGCAAAACCAGATTTGATTAAAATTAGGTATAGAGTACTATTCGGATACTATGCGCAGATGTGCGTCTGATCATGAACCATTTTCCTGCTCAACATTCTTTGATTGCCCGGCATTCTTTGTTTAGTGCAAGTTTGTCACGGGAGTGGCAAAGCTCTATTGATGCCGTAATTTGTGGGGAATGGTAAATTTACTGTGTCTCATGTTTTTTCGAGTATCCTGGGAGATATTTTGACTCAATCGGTTTTGATCGTCGACGATGAGCCTATGGCGCGAACCTTACTTCGACTGATGCTGGTGCGCGCTGGCTTCAATGTCGCCGAAGCAGAGGACGGCTACGACGCCCTGAATAAAGTAAAACAAAATCACCCGGATATTATTTTGCTGGATGTGATGATGCCGGGCATGGACGGCTTTACGGTGTGCGAAAAGCTGCGTCTTGAGGAGGACACGTCCGATCTCCCGGTCATTATGCTGAGTGCAAAAACAGATCTGGACAGCATCAATAAAGGCTTACGGGTTGGGGCAACCAAGTATCTCACCAAGCCAATCTCGCCGGAAGACCTGACACGCCATGTGCGTGAAGTGCTTGACGCGAAACCTATTGGCTGAAAACGGCCGTTTTCCCTTCTGACAAGTCTTTCAGGCAAATTGGTTGCCTTCTGGAATTATTGTGATAAAAAACACAAAGGATTTGATCTAAAATTTTTGGAGGTTCATAGTTATGCTGATCAAGCGACTGATTTTGGCAGTGATTTCTTTAATTTTTGGTGTAGCCGCTACATTTCTCATTCTCTTATTGATTGGCACCAACTACGAAACCTATGGGTTCGGTTATTTCTTCTTTACCTCCCTGGCCCTCGCCTGTTTTCTGGCTATCTGGCTGGATAAGTTCATGGATACGAAGATTTTACCGAAATAACCCGCGTTATGTTGACTATGTGGTTCACCAAGTGATCAATTAGAGACCTCCGCCATGTCTTTCGGAGGTCTTTTGTTTTCTACTGGCAGCTTGTTACTCAAATCGTGGTCTGGGAGATAGGGGAGCTTTAGGGAAACGGCCGTTTCCCCCTCCGCCACCCCGCCCATGGCCGCCAACCCACACAAAAGGAACCGTACACAATGACCGCACAACTCATTGATGGCACCGCCATCGCCAACCAGATAAAAGAAGAAGTCAAAGAAGCCGTCGCCCGGATGCAGGCTAAGCACGGCTACACCCCCGGCCTGGCCACCGTCCTGGTGGGCGAAGACCCCGCCTCCGCCACCTACGTGCGCATGAAACAACGCACTTGTGAAAAGCTGGGCATCCGCTCCATTGGCCACGTACTGTCGGCCGGCGCTTTCCAGGAAGAAGTGATCAAGCTGGTCGCCGCGCTCAACGCCGATCCGGAGGTAAACGGCATTTTGGTGCAGCTCCCCCTGCCCAAACACATCGACGAAGAGGCCGTGCTCAACACCATCGACCTGGAAAAAGACGTCGACGGCTTCCACCCGGTCAACATCGGCCGGCTGGCGATGAAAGGGCGCGACCCATTGTTTATCCCCTGCACGCCATACGGCTGCATGGTGCTGCTGGAGCGCTCCGGCATTCAAACCAGCGGCGCAGAGGCCGTCATCGTCGGGCGGTCGAATATCGTCGGCCTGCCGATGGCCATGCTGCTGCAAAAAGCCAACGCTACAGTGACCATCTGCCACAGCCGCACCAAAGACCTGGCCGAGCACGTCCGCCGCGCCGACATCGTGGTGGCGGCCATAGGCTGGGCCAATATGATCACCGGCGACATGATCAAGCCCGGCGCGGCGATCATCGACGTGGGCATCAACCGGGTCGATGATCCCACCGACAAACGGGGCTACAAGCTGGTCGGTGACGTCGATTTTGACTCAGCCAAAGAGGTAGCTGGGGCGATTACGCCGGTTCCCGGCGGCGTCGGCCCGATGACAATTGCCATGCTGATGAAAAACACGCTGCATGCGGCAGAGATTTACCTGGCAAAACGATGAATGATGAACGGGGAATGATGAATGAACTGCTTATCGTTCATCGTTCATCGTTCCCCGTTCCAAATCCTCCGGAGTGTTGAGGTTGGCAAAGGAACGGCCGTCTTCATCCACCGCCTCTATCTCCTTCCTGCCCACAAACCGCACCGTCACCCGGCCGTAAAAGCTGGTAATTTTGAGCATCTGCGCCTGCAAACTGGCTTCGATGGCCGGTAAGCAGGCTTTGCTGTATACGGCGTGCAGCGGCTCAGGGTATTTGTCCCAGCGCGGCACGACAATGTCGGCGGCGTGGCGCAGATCGAGCTGATAGGTCAACAGTTTTGGGTTTAGCCAGGGCATGTCGCAAGCCACCACCAGGACATACGGATTTTGGGCGCGGAGAACGGCCGTATAAATCCCCCCCAACGGCCCATTGTCTGGCAGCACGTCGCTAAACATCGGCAGGCCCAGGTGGGCATACGCCGGCGGATTGTTGGTGACCAGCAGGGTCTCCGCACCCAAACCGGCCACGCGCTCCAGCACCACCTCGATCAACGGCCGTCCCTGAAACAGCACAAACGACTTGTCCGTCCCCATGCGGCTGCTCTTCCCCCCGGCCATAATCGCTACAGTCACATCCTTCATAACCCAATCCTCATCACCCCACTTCACGAATCACGCATCACGCCTCACGACCCGCAATCCAATTTTTTTACATAAACCGGTAAAATACTTGGTTGCTCAAAAAATAAGCCTTGGGCGTTAGGTACAAACGGCCGTCGCGCACCGCCACCAGGCCCCAATCCGCCAACTGGTCGACCGTGCCATCATAAGCCTCGTTCAACGAGCGGCCAAAGCGGGCGGCAAACGCCGCCAGGTCCAGCCCTTCCTGCAGCAGGCGCAGTTGGGTGATCACCGCGTCAGACATGGCTTCATCCTGGCTGATGGCATGATGGTCGGCGACGGCCGTTGACAGTGGATACCCCGGCTGCCCGCCGCTCGCCACTCGCTTCAAATAAACCCGTGGCTGCTTCACCACCTGATAGCGCACCCCGCCGGCATGGCCGTGCGCCCCCGCGCCCAGCCCCAGATACTCGCCATCGCGCCAATAGGTCAGGTTATGGGCGCATTCGTAGCCCGGTTTCGCCCAGTTGGAAATCTCGTAATGGACGTAGCCATGCTGCCCCAGCAGGTCACAGGCCAGGTCGTATTGGTCGGCGGCCAGGTCGGGGTCCGGGGGCTGGATACGGCCGTTCATCAGCCAGCGCTGCATCGGCGTGCCCGGCTCAATCGTCAGGCAGTAGAGGCTGAGGTGCGGCGGTTGCAAGGCCAGCACCGCCTCCAGGCTTTCACGCCAGGAAGCCAGCGTTTGTCCCGGCACGCCATAGATCAAATCCAGGTTGAAATTACTCAATCCGGCAGCGCGCGCCAGTTCAACGGCCTGCACGGCCGTGGCAAAATCATGCGTTCGCTCCAGCAGCGCCAGCTCGCTGGCCACGGCGCTCTGCACGCCAAAACTCAGCCGGTTCACCCCGGCCGCAGCCACCGCCGCCAGATACGCCCCATCCACCGTGCCCGGATTGGCCTCCATGGTGATTTCCGGCGCGCCAACCGGCGTAAAGTGCCTGCCCACGGCTTGCAAGATCTGGCGAATGGTTTCCGGCGGCATGAGGGAGGGTGTGCCGCCGCCAAAAAAGAGGGTGTGATACGGCCGTTGCTCTGCCCCGGCCACCTGCGCTAATTCCGCGCACACTGCAGCGGCATAATCCGCCTTCAAATCACCCAGGCTGGTGTACGTATTAAAATCGCAATAGGCGCACCGGTGGCTGCAAAACGGAATATGAATATAAAGACTCAGCGCCATACCATTCCCAACCAACAATTCACCATTCACCCATTCAACAATTATTAACCCGCTTGTCTGTGCTGCCAGCATACTTTATCATATTCAATAGTCAATGCTTACTCACGGTCGATTCAGGTCAGGCGCGCGCTTTGCCTGGCCAGGAGACAAAAACATGCCCACCCAACCGCTGACGCCGCCCGCCCCCACCATCGACGCCCCGCGTCTGGCTCGCCTGGTGGAAATCAGCCGGGTGCTTAATTCCGCCAGCAACGTCGATGAACTGCTGCACTACATTATCAAACAGGCCGCTGCTCTGACAGATTCGGAAGCGGCGTCGATTTTGCTGTTGGACCCACAGACGCGCCAGCTTTACTTCAAAGCCGCCTCCAATTCGCCCGATAACAGCCTGACCCACATCCCCATCCCGCTGGACAACAGCATCGCCGGCTCGATTTTGCAGGAAAACCGACCCATGCTCATCGCCGACGTCACCCGCGACCCGCGCTGGAATCCCGGTGTGTCTCAGGCGATCAACTTTCAGACGAAGTGCATCCTGGGTGTGCCTATGCACGACGCCGACAGGCAGGCCATGGGGGTTCTGGAGGCGCTGAACAAGCAGCACGGCCGTTTCACCCGCCAGGACGCCGAAACCCT
>ERZ795053.2895-NODE-2895-length-20174-cov-11.069934_pt1 | contig 20174 bp, 16 predicted proteins | sample MGYA00375137_ERZ795053 | MGnify/ENA primary metagenome ERZ795053 (study PRJEB30182, sample SAMN05720284) | activated sludge metagenome | isolation source: Anaerobic digester | place: Hong Kong | collected 2014-12-17 ...
AAAAGATGGGAATTTGGGGCAGGAGGTTGGCAGGGATTTAACAGATAAATCATTTAAAACGGATGGGGGTATATGTGACATGATTTATTCTTCCTTTTCTGGATATCAGAAACCAACTGTCAGTCCTGATGTACTTTCTGCATTCTGATGGCTGCCCTGGAATTCAGTTATCTTGTTAAATAAAGGGAACCTGTTGTTTGGTTAAACGGAGTGTATATTTCTATCTGATATATTCCGGTTGGTAGTGGATTATCAGTTTTAAACGCCGCGTATCCAAAGCGTAAATACATTGTTTCTGTATAAACAACCTTGCCTGACAAATCATAAAAGATGATCCTTGCCGGCAGGCTTTCCATATTTGTTTTGATTTGGATGGCAAAATGTCCGTCGGACGGATTTGGATATATCGTCAATTGGGTATGAGAAATCAACGGTTCAGTTTGACGAAGGGGAATAGTAAAATAAGCCAACACAGATTCTGCATAACTATCTTCTGTGAAAGGACAAACAGAGCGTACTTTCCATTCATAACTGGCGCCGGAAGTAAGGTCGTTCAGCATGATCATTTTATCTGAGCTGGTTTCTATTGTCCATAGCGGCGATCCCGTTATTCTGTAATAGATTTCATACCCTGAAAGAGGGTCCCCATAGTTAGATCTCCAACTCAATTGTGCAGTAGCATCAGGCTTTGGAGTTGAATACAAATGATGGGGTTTATAACTCCTGCAATCATTTTGGCCAGCTTTCACCAGCCAGAAGTCATAGCCTCCCCATCCGGATTCAGTTTTATCACCGGAAGCCGGAGACACTGAATAGCCTCCAATTATTATTTCTCCATATCTGTTTCGGCAGATTGATTCTGTATTGTCAGCACCGGATCCACCGATATCCATTTGCCAGGAAATGTTGCCGTATTCATCCATACCAACCAGCCAGTAGTCGAAGTCTCCCTGATTGAGAGTTGACTTATTGCCACTTATTCCTGAACGGGAATGACCGCTGAATACATAAGAGCTGTCACGCAACTGAGCGATGTCATAAAGCATATCAAGGCCATCACCGCCGATCGTTTTTTCCCAGATAAGATTTCCTGTTGAATCAAGCATGACCGGCCAGTAGTCAAAATCGCCAAAGCTATCTTCCGACTTGTCAAATGAAGCATTGGAGTATGACCGGCCGGCTACAAGAATTCGCCCGTTATGATCCTGGTAGATACTCTCCAGCAGATCAGCCCCACTACCTCCTGCTACTGACTCCCAAAGAACGTCACCTGCTTCATTGAGTTCCAGGATCCAATAGTCCTCATCGCCTTTGTTTGCTTCGCTTTTGTAAGGGCCAGCCGGAGATGCAGAGTATCCTGCAATCAGGGAATGTCCATTTTCTTTAACAATGATATCACGCAGATAATCATAGCTGCTGCCTCCAAGTGTCTTCTGCCATTCAATGTTTCCAACGCTGTCTGTTTTAACCACCCAAAAGTCACAGAAGCCCAGTGTTGCGTCTGTTTTCAGTCCTCCGATACCAGAAAATGACCAGCCACCCAACAAGCAGCCACCGTCTGGGGTGGGTACGGCTATATGGAGCCAGTCATCTTGAGTGCTTCCAATGGTAACATCCCATAATACATTTCCACCAGCGTCCAGTTTAACCAGCCAGTAATCCATGTCGCCGAAAGATGGTTGGCTTTTATCACCACTAACTCCTGAACCGGAGATGATGGCTGCTATATATCCGCCGTCCTGTGTTTGCCGAACGTTTTGCAGGTGATCATAACCACTGCCACCAATGGTATTTTCCCATTGTATCTCGCCCCGGCCATTCATTTTGACGATCCAGGCGTCCCTGCTGCCAATGGCGTCTTCTGATTTATTGCCTCCGGCATTGGAAACAGTATTTCCTGCCAGAATGAATCCCTCATCTTTCGTTGGTATGATACAGTGCAGCCAATCATTATCTGTACTACCGAGGTTTTTTTGAAATAATATATCCGGACTTTGCGATTTGGCAGGAATTGCCAATATGCAGGCAAATACAAGTTTTAATGTCAACGTCTTATTAATGCTTATACGAGGACTGCCCCGTACAAGTTAAACATTGAAGTATGAACTGCGAAAGGTAGCCATCATGAGATACAGGTCAGATGGCCCGGGGTCCCTGACTGCGTCACGCAGGCAGGGAACCGCCGACACATGGATTTTCAGTCCATTGCTCTACCAACTGAGCTACCGCACCATAATTTCAAATACCAATCCCGAATCGTTCCTCTCGGGATCTTGTTTTTCTATGGTTCGTTCCCTCACCTTGAAAAGCCAAGACTAAGCTACCAAAACATTTTTTCGTCAGATTGCAGGGTATATTAAACCCCTTCGGCAGTAAATATTATAAAAAGGTCATATTTGGATGGCCAATAAACCTTGCATGCAGTATTTCTCCCTGAATTCAAGAAATACATTGATGTTGTTGTACAGCCTGCTACTGGCGGTCCACATCTTTTTCTATCCTAAATGGAGGGAAACAGGTACAGAAACCACCATCTCCTGGGATGTATCGGGCTACTATATGTACCTGCCGGCAATTTTTATCTACCATGATCTGGAACAGGTAGCCTTTCTGGATTCGATATCGAAAACCTATCAGCCCGCAGGTGATGATTATCAGGCATTCCAAATCGGGAACGGCAACCGGGTTATGAAATATACGATGGGGCAAGCTATCATGTACAGCCCTTTTTTCTTTCTGGGACATGCCTGGGCTCTGGCAGACAACAGGTTTCCGGCTGATGGCTTTTCTAAGCCCTATCAGGTGGCCATCTCATTGAGTAGTCTGGTATTTGCTCTGATCGGCCTCTGGTATCTGCGAAAACTCCTCCTGCTTTTTTTTGCTGATAAAGCTGTTGCCTGGTCGCTGCTTGTTATAGTGACGGGATCTAATTACCTGAACTATTCAGCCATTGATGGCGCCCTGACCCATAACTACCTGTTCACCCTTTATGTGGCGGTTCTGTGGACCACCCATCAGTTCTGGCGATCACCAAACATGCACTCTGCCATGCTGATAGGTTTTTGGTGCGGATTGGCGGCCCTGACCAGACCCACTGAATTGATACTGATCTTCTGGCCGGTTTTTTGGGGATTGTCTGCCTGGGATAGATCGGGAATCCGTCAGCGTTTCCGCGAGATCATCCGTCAAAAAAAATATTGGTCAGGTATGGTGCTCACCGCACTTGTCATTGGATCAATGCAATTGATCTATTGGCGTTCGGTTACGGGTCAATGGCTGTTCTATTCTTATGAGGATCAGGGTTTCAGCTGGCTTGAGCCGCATATCATCAAAGGGTTGTTCAGCTACAGAAGCGGTTGGCTGGTCTATTCACCGGCAATGTTGCTGTGCCTGATCGGATTCTTATTCCTCTTGAAGAAAAACAGATCCTTTGGTATCTCTGCCGTGATCTATACTGTGTTGTTTGTTTACATTGCTTTTTCCTGGGATATCTGGTGGTATGGTAATTCACTTGGGCAGCGGGCCATGATTCAGTTGTATCCGGTACTGGCGTTTCCGCTGGCCGCATTTTTTGAAAGTTGTGTCTGGCATCGAACGTGGTCAGCTGTGTTGCTTTCGTTATTTCTGTTCATTACTGTTTATCTCAATGGCTGGTTCACCTATCAGGCGCATAAGGGAGGTCTTCTGCCAACTGGCATCAATAACAGGCAGTATTTTTGGCGTACTGTGGGAAGATTTCATCAGGATCCGGACGATATTAAACTTCTGGATTACTCAGAAGTTTACAGAGGCTCCATGGAGCAGGCAGATCTTATACTGGATACAAGTGAAACGAGTCAATGGAATTCCGGCCCAATTGTTCTATTGCAGGATGACACGGTGACCAATGAATGGATGCTGCCAGTACCGGCAGATAAGCCGGATTGGATGCGCATTTACTTTCGGGCCACTGTACCCTACCTGGAGCCTGACATTTGGAAGCAGGACCAATTAGTTATAAGATATCATGTTCAAGGTAGAATGGATCACCAGGAATCCATCCGTATCCAGCGACTGATGCAGGAAAATACCTGGCCGCTGTACATGGATGTGCAGTTCAACAGGTATCAGGCCGATTCTATCGGTGTTATGTTTAAGCATAATTTGTCTGTATATCCACTCACCATCGATTCCATCCTGATATATTCCATTCATGAATGAGCGTTTATACAAATGGATCTATGTGTTGATGGCAACAGCCATTTTTGTTCTGATCCTGATCAAGGTCTTTCAGGTTCCCATTACGCACGATGAAACAGCAACCACTGTTCACTACGTGCATTACAATGCGTGGGAGATCATGATGTTTCCCGACAACTGGCCTAATAACCATATCCTCAATACACTTCTCGTCAAGTACAGCATTGCATTGTTCGGAGCGCATTCGTGGTCGGTCAGATTACCCAATCTACTTTCCTTTCTGTTGTTTGCCTGGGCTGTTTACAGAATAGCATGTCTGTTAAACCCCAGATCTTTCTGGCTTCCTGTCACTGCTGTATTGTTCTTTGCCAATCCATATCTGCTGGATTTTTTCGGATTGTCCAGAGGCTATGGCTTGTCAGTAGCTCTGGAAATGACAGCGATCAGTTTTCTGTTGTCTGGAATTTGTCATCAAAAGATCCTTCACCTGTTTCTGGCTGCAGTGATCTCCTGTTTTTCTGCATATGCAAGTTTTACTTTGCTCCCCTGGTGGGCTTCTATGTTCCTGTTGTTGCTTCTAGCTATCTGGAAATTGGATACAAAGAGGAAATGGCAGAATAGTTTGTGGTTGGCTGCTTTGGGTCTGGGATTTCTCGCACTGATAGCTACGCCATTGTATAAGATGCAATCAACTGATCAATATGTGTACTGGACATCAAACGGTTTCTTTTCTGATACCTTGATGTCTTTGGTCATCAACTGGAGATACAGCGCTGTGTTGTTCGTTAATCCCAACAATAACTTAATAACTATAATCTGGCTGATCGTTTTGAGTGCTGCATCTGTTTTGCTGATCATCAGGCAACGGAGATCTACCGGAACAACAGACACACTTTATGGATGGATAATGGCGGTAGTCTGGCTTCCGGTGCTCATCAATCTGATCCAGATGATGTTGCTCCATACTCCGAACCTGAATGGCAGAACGGCTCTGTTCCTGTATCCGCTGGCATCACTGCTGCTGGCTACTGCACTTCCATTGATATGGCGAGCAAAGCAGGTACAGTTGCAGTATGTTACAGCAGGAATGGTTGTTTTGTTGGGAATATTTCACTTGTCTGATACCATGAAGCTGAATCAGGTTCGAGAATGGTGGTACGATGCAGATAATCTGAAGGTATTAAACTTGATCAACCCGGAAAACAATCTGAAAGAGCAGGTCAGTCTGAAGACCAACTGGCTTTTTCATCCATCCATAGACTTTTATGTAAAGACCAGTTATGCTGATTGGCTGATTCTTTATCCCTATACAAAGGAGACGGACACAGCCTGTACAGCCAGCTATTACTATGCCTTGGAATCAGAGTATCCGAACCTGCAGGATAATTATGAAGTCGTTCAGAAAATGTCTTGGGATCGGTGGCTGCTGAAACACCGCTAGGTCACATGCTGCCAACACTGTCTTCCGACACATACAACCGGAAGTCCTCCCCTTTTTTCACCATAGGTTTTCTGTCACGCAGGCAGGGAACCGCCGGTCGGCTTATTAGTTCTAAAAACAAAAATCCCGGCTAAAAGTAACCGGGATCTTGTTGTGGTGTGGGGCGCACTACTAAAGCCTTTATTTTGCTTCCTTGACATTTTTTCTATTTCCTTCGGAAAGCCAGTTATTGCTGCATTTATAGGCAAGATTGAGAAATTCCGGAAAAGTGTGATAAAAAAATAGTGTCCCCCTGAGTGTCCCCCTGAGTGCTTTTTCTTACATTTGAATAAAATCGATCAACCATGGAAGTGAACTTCTATTTGAAGCGTCCGGGAGAAGCGGAGACTGCCATATATGCCAGCGTTTACTGGGACAGAAAGCGTATCAAGTACTACTTTTCAGAGAGCATACAACCGAAATACTGGAACTCTGCTACCAAGCGTGTGCGGGAGACCGCAAGGTTCCCTGAATACCCGGAGTTCAATGCCCGGCTGGACAATATTGAGGCGGGAATAAAGACCGTGTACAGGCGCTTTTTGAATGATCATAACCGCCAGCCCGACAGGAAGCAATTGAAAGAAGCCCTGGATGTCCACTTCAACCGGGGGGCATCAAAAGAACGGCTAGACTTCTTTGGATTTTTTGAAGACCTTATAGAAAAGTCTAAAGGCTCTGTGAGGTTGAACCACAAAACTGGCAAGCCGTTGTCGGTCAACACCATCAAAACCTATGTCACCTGCATGAACCACCTGCAGGACTTCCGGAGCGCAAGCAACAGAAACATAGATTTTGACGCCATAGACCTGGATTTCTACCAGGATTTTGTTGAATTCATGACAAAAGACAGGAATCTGTCAACCAATGCAATTGGAAAGAATATTCAAGTTCTTAAGCTGGTACTTACAGAAGCTACGGAGCTGGGGCTGAACCAAAATCATTCTTTTAAGGGAAAGCGGTTTAAAACGGTCAGAGAGAACAGCGACAGCATTTACCTGACCGAAGAAGAGCTGCAGGCAATAGAGGCCCTGAATCTTGCTCAAAAACCAAAATTAGAGAGGGTTAGAGACCTGTTCCTGGTTGGCTGCTATACCGGCCTCAGATTTTCAGACTTTTCCAACCTGAGGGCTGAGAACATCAAAAATGGGTTCATTGAGATCACCCAGATAAAAACCGGAGATCCGGTTGCGGTACCTGTACACCCGGTGGTCCAGCGGATACTGAAGAAATATGACAACGAACTCCCCAAGGCCATCAGTAACCAGAAAATGAATGACTACCTGAAAGAGATCGGCAGAATGGTGCCCGATCTCCACGAACGGACTTCCAAATCAATTACGAAAGGTGGGCTGAAGGTCAGTTTGAATTCTCCGAAATGGAAGATGATCACTTCGCATACTGCCCGCCGCTCATTTGCTACCAATGAGTACCTGGCCGGCACACCAACTATTACGATCATGGCTATTACGGGACATCGGACTGAAAAGGCGTTTATGAAGTATATCAAAATAACGCCACGGGAACATGCAAAGTTGCTAGGTCAACAATGGAGCAATCGTCAATCTTTAAAAGCTGTATGATGGATCCACAAAAGAAAGAACTGCAACAAGCCTATCAGGAGCTGCCAATCAATAAAGATGCTAGAGCAGCATTCAATCAATTTTGGAACACCATCCCAATTGATCTGGAAATTCAGGGTGTAAATGTGGCTAAAGAAATTACCCCAAGTACTGATTTAATTCGACTAAAAGAGCTCTTTGGTTGCTATGATATATTGTTAAAAGATTACAAAGATAGATTTGATGTGGCCTTTGATAAAGCTGAATTTATATGGAATCTACTGTTAGAAATCAGGAACATTGGAGTTATTACACCAAAGAATCAAATGAATATTGTCTTAAGAAATGATGAAGCTGTTTCAAAAAGTCATTCTTCTGAGCTTAAAGAGAAATGGCTGTTTATCATGGTTATGAATGATATCAGAGAGGGATATAATAAGAAAGTTGAGGATTACGCTCTGCTAATGATGAAACCTAAAAAGGGCAATGGGGAATATGATTTTGATTTATCGCTTCTGTATGTATTAGGACAAGGAGTTGCTTATGTAGAAATAGAGAAATTGCTAGTACAAGAGCTAGAAAGGTTAGAAAGAATTGAACAGGAAGAGATTGAAGATAGTAAGGCAATAAGAAAAGTTACACCTGAAGAGATATCAAATACCAGTAAACTCATTGTTGTATTAGACGCCATAGGAATTATTGATTTTCTTAAAAATCTTACCAATAAGGACTTTCAAACAGATTATGACTACACTGCGATAGCTAGAATGATATCGAAGTTTACTCAAAAAAATGAAGATACTATCAGACTTACACTTAGACATGTTAGGACCAAGAAGAAAAATGATCCTTATAATTCTATAAAGAATATTGAACTGTTTGAGAATTTGAGACGTGAATTTGAACTTGAGGGTAACAAGTAAATCAGTTCTGGTAAAGTTTATAAAAGAGCTGATAATATATTCCTAGATATAAGTTATTGATTTTCTTTCTTTTACCTCTAGCTAATCATTTCGAGGATTTTTTTCCTTTTTCCTCACCTAGATCACCTTCAACTTTGGCACTATCAAATGTCAAAGTATGGAAGGCTTGATCATTACATCAATAACTGCTGATAATCTTAAGGAGGTCATTGCGGCTGCAGTAGAAGATTGCGTTACGAAGGCTCTCTCTGAAAGTAGGGGTGCAGCTATTCAGTCAGATCTAATTACACGGCGGGAGGCTGCTGAACTTCTGGGTATTTCGCTCCCAACCTTAGGGAAATGGACCAAAGAAGGACTTGTTCCTGCTCATAGGATATCTTCCAGGGTGAGATACAAGCGTTCTGAGGTCATAAAGTCACTTCATGCAATAAATTCAGTGAAATGAAAAGTTCAATATTCAACTCAGACCAAATTATTATACAGGAGCTCAAAATCCTTAGAAGTCAGCTTACAAGAATTGAAGCTGGTGTACAAATGATACTCCTGAATGGTGAAGACCGGATTATAAGTAATTCTGGATTGAGGAGCTACCTGAAGGTAAGCAAGAATCAGCTGTATAAATGGAGGGAAAGTGGAGAGTTACGGTATTACAGAAAAGGCAGGATGATCTTTTATTCTATGAGCGATGTAGTAAGTTTTATTAAGTCTAGTGGGTATGAAACAATTTATCAGTGAGAATAGAACAATGTGGTTGCCGGTTGAGCTGATCCAAATTGTTATCAGTCGACGATTGCTCAAGCCATTCCATCTTTATCTGTTTCTGAAACATCACAGTGACGGTATAATAAGAACAGATGCAGGTTTTATTGCCGCCGTAGCTAATCACTATAGAGCTAACCCGACTACACTGAGATCATGGTTTACAAAATTACTTGAACTTGATTGGGTGGGTTACGATAAAATAACCCGCATTTTTTATGTGAGAAGTTATAACACAGTGTGTCAAATAGAAGGAGTATCGTCCAGATATAATGTTGCATGGACCTTTAACTCGCTGTCGGACTTAGAGGCATTACTGGGTGCGACAATATTTGCCAGGGCATTAAGAGTAAATAGTGGGAGGTATTGGAATCAGGCTGTGCCAACAGATGGACGCACGTTTCAACCTGATCCGGCCTCCCTTATTTTATTCAGGAATACTGCAGCAATTGCAGCTGTAGCCAGTTATTATGGCATATCCAAAAGCAGGTGTGAAAGACTAAGAACTAAGGCTATACAAGCTAATTATCTTAAGGCAAAGCCACAGACCATGGCGAGCGATATGAATCCCTATGTTGTCAAGACAAATGGAAGCTCACTGCTAGGATGTTTTTTTGAAGTAAAGGGCAAGGCATTCAGACGTCTACCGGATAAACTGAGTTCTTTGGTAGTAATTAGACGAGCGGTCTTCAACAGGAAGTAGATTTGGCTTGCCCCAACATTGATAGGGTCTATTTGCATATCCAAAGCACTCCAAATGATAAAAATAGCCGGTTTTTTTATTTTAGGTCAAAATTTAACTTATGAAAGCATTATTCATTTGTCTTTTCATCCTAGCTGCCTTTTCTGGATATTCACAGACATCAACGGAGTATTTTGAGACCAAATTGGGTGCAAAGATTTTCTGTCAGTTAAAGTATAGCTGTGGTGATACGCTGTACTTTGAGCTCGAGGAGCTGCTATACAAAATCCCAATGGCTCAAGTGAAATCCATGATGGGCGAACCATCTTCTGTGGAAAATTGCGGTTCGGAGAATGCGATGCTTGCCAATCACATGATATATGGAAAGAAGGCTACCGGCTTATATATTGGCGCTATCATTTTAGGTGTGGCTTCAATTCCAATGACCTTTGCTATTCTCCCGGTGGGTATTGCCTTAGGTGTTGGGTCAGGTATTTTGTCCCTATCTGGCATTGGTATGATGAACAAGGCGTTCAAGATCGGTAAGCAATATTACCTTATGCAGAATGCACCTGCTTATGGGCAATAGAATTGCAGCGATGAGCAATATTGATAAATGGTTTTGTAGAACAAATTGATGTGGTAAGGTTGGAAATGATCAGACTTTGATTTAGTTACCGCAATATTCTTTAATTGTTGCATAAAGATTTACAAATCCAAGATCGGCAGCTCTTCGGTAATCATTACAGGCTTTCTCTTTTAATCCTTTTTCTTTATAGCAATCTGCACGGTTATAAAGAGCATATTCATCCTTAGGGTTATAGTGTAATGCATTAGTTAAATCTAAAATTGCCGAATCTAAGTCATTGTTTTTCTGGTGTAGAAGTCCACGAAATCTATAGGCGGTTGCCTGATTGATTGAATCTAAGCTATTACTTTGAATTGAACCGTTTAAGTCGATCATTGCTCCTGCTAAATCTCCAATATATATTTTCTCTACACCTCTATTGTAAAGAAGTGAGATACTATCAGGAAAGAGATTGATTGCAGTATTTAAAACGACTAACGCCTCGTCACTTTTGGATTGATTATGGAAGGCTCTTGACTTAGCAACATATGCTTCAAAGTATTGCGCATTATTGTTGATTGCTTCGTTGTAATAGTAAACAGCTTTTTCGAATGACCCTGTTGCGCTTTCTTTAACTTTCTGTTTCTTTGAGAAGTAACTGCCATAGCCGAAATAACTATCACCTAAGTAGTAGTTTACTGTATCAACTTTAAAATTTTGGTTTAGAACTTCCTGCAGTATGCTAATGGCAAGTTCGTAATTATCTGTTTTTGCGATTATTTTTGCTTTCGTTATCTGGAAATCAAGATTAGATTTATCAAGATTAATTGCAGAGTCTATTTCAATGGAGGCATCCTTAATTTTATCTTCTTTATAAAGCTTCTGAGCTCTCTCAAAATGTTCTATAGCTTTATTTTGGTTTGAAGCACAGGCAGAAAATATTATTGTGATAATTGCAATTGTAGAGTATCTTTTCATGGGTTGTATTTTAATTTATTTACAATGTTAATTGCATAATTCTTTTATAGAGTCATAGGCAATAAAATAGCCAAGCTCGCCGGCAATACTTAAATTCATGCAACCTAAGTCTTTCTTTCCAGTTTCAATGTATGTAAGTCCAAGATAGTAGTAGGCGATCATAAATTCGTCGTCTAATTGTATGGCTTTTTCAAGGTCAATTATGGCTTTGGAAAATTCTTTTTTTTCATAATATAGTCTTCCACGATTTGCAAGTGGATATACATCCTGGCCGTTTTTTTCGATTGCTGAATTATAATCTTTTAGAGCACCATATTCATCGCCTAATGTCCTTTTTAGTTCAGCACGACTGTTATAATAGTTGCTGTTGTCGGGATTCATTTCAATTGCTTTGTTAAAATACTTTAAGGCTTGAGGGTATAAATCATTTTTAAGATAGATATTTCCGGCTAATAAGTAGTCGTAAGAAGGTATGTATTTCAGGCTGTCCATATATAGTTGAATATCAGATAGCGCTTTTTTGAAATAGTCAGATGCCAAATAGTATGAGTTGGCATTTTCATATTGGATTCCTAGATTGATGTAGGTACGTGCCCTAAGCCTACTTATTTCTGGATTAGTGCTTTTCGATTTTGCTATGTTCAGCAGCTTGATAGCTTCTTTTAAATCTATCTCTTCATTTTTTTTTACAGTCCAATATTCAGTTGGAAGTGCGTCACTTTGGCCAAAAGAATGGAATACTGCATGGAAATTAATGATCAAGAATAGTAAAAGTCTAGAGGGAATGACAGAATAGTTTACTGCGCCAAATGATGTTTGAAGATTTTGTTGAACTTTCATAAAAAGGGATAGAAAGTAATTTGGATTAAATGTACCGACAAAAGGGTAAATATTTAGTTTGTAATACTTCCATAATCATGGAACAGAGGTATATTTAAAATTTGACACTAAATATACTAAACCGCGATCAGTAAATACAAGAGGCAAAATTGTCTGATGGCTACTCGGCAGGTTCAGTGCAAGTTTCAAGGCCAAGGTGGGTAAGAATGCGATCATTAACTTGAAGGAAAATCGATGGTTAAAACTTTTTATAGTAGTTATTGATGTTACAATTGCAATCTCTTATTATTACTAATTAATTTAAATTGTACCACTAATTTTAAATTATGTATTGCGGAAAATGCGGAACTAATCATCCAGATAACTATTCTTACTGTTCGCATTGCGGTTTCAAAATGCAATCGTGGTCGGAATTCCACAGTGAAAGTATATTGAAGGTAGACAATGAACGCACCACTCTTATAGATAGTGAACCTGTTGACACTTCAGAAATCAAGGATACCCTACTACTCTTGATTGATCATTATGGGATTATTACCATAGCCATAGGCGAATATTATACCCAGATTTATACTATTGAGGATACTACTGTAACATTTATGGAGGCAGTTTCTCATTACAACCTTCCTGGTCTTCCCGATTTGCAAGATAAGTTCAACCTAATAGGCTTTGGCATTGCAGAGGGTGAAAACTATTCTAAAGAAATTGAACTAAACAATTCAACAATAGACCAAATTATTTCGGAACTCAAAGAGATATTTGAAAAAATGTATGGCGTTCAATTCTATAATTTTGAGATTAGTAAGGAGGTGAGCCATGAAAAGGCTTCCGCAAAGAAAAACCATAGACTACTTCTGATATTAATAGGCTTGGCCCTGGTTTTAGTGTTCCCCGGTATGTGTAATAATGATGGTGGATACTCAACAAGTTCTACTCCTGTCGTGCACAATTCAGCGATGACATCAAAGGTGACTCAAGTGGTTAATTACCTTAAACAACATCTTAGAGATCCTGAAAGCTATGATCCTATCGAGTGAAGTGCTGTCCAAGAGGTAAGTAATGGTAGTAATTACCAATATTATGTTAGACATAAATACCGGGCAAAAAATGGATTTGGAGGTTATGAGGTCCGCAATCAGATATTTTATCTTGATTATTCTGGCAATGTCGTAAATGTCAAGGATTACATTGAATAGCTAATTGTTGTGTGACTTATTTTAACTTGCATTCAACTATGCCTCAATACAAAATGAAGTAAGAAAGTATTTGTCATTTAGAGATCAATAAAAATAGTAAGTTGGGATAATATCATTATGATTCCATGTGAGGTGCAAGATGCTTTAACATCCCTTTTTATAGTAGCATACCACGAGAAGAATTCTAAAGGCCTGCATATGTTAACAGTAGGAACAGGTTGTAAATCCACATGTACCGGGACTACGACATCCAGGCGCCAGCTTAAAGGATCGGTATTGAAACTTAGGTCATATGTCTCCTGTCGCTTAATTAGAATTGGTCCTTCTTTATGGATTATTTATCAACAAGATTCACTAAAAAATTAAGTTGAAGAGAAGTATTATCAGTTAAATTATTCTACAATCATTTATTCTTTGACAGTTCTTTATAAGTCATCAGCTCCCAAACGGCAATAGTTGAGTAATCGCTTGTTTTCATCACATCTTTACATGCTGTGAGTGCAGACTTATAGTCTCTGATATCGAATGCTGTCCAACTGTCTCCATCAAAGCCAATATGCTTTAGAATGATACCATCGATAGGACAGATATTAGGCTCTTCCGTATTACCAGTTAGCCACATACTTTTTATGTATACACTAACTATTTTTTGACTTGTCCCGACTGTAAATTTTTCATCCTTCAAGGCACTTTTATAATTTCTTGAAAGAAGATTCGAAAGGCGCTCTATTAGCTTTATTGTTTCTATCTCGGAAACGCTATTATTTTTGAATATTGGTAATACACTCTGTAATAGAAATTTGCTTATTTCATTCTTCAGTCCCATCCGTTCTTTCTGCGGTACATATTTATGTGCATAAATATTATTTCTTTGAAATGCGGGATACTTTGCTGTTGTCCAAAGAATTTGATTAAGTTGTTCATCCATAATTTTAATTATTGAGTCATTCTCCGCTGATCATGGTCCAGAGGTTGGGTTAGTAATTGGACTAAATATACATTACCAATGAAAAAACGAACAGAGACTCTGCCATGCTGACGGCATGCGGGTTTAGGGAAGATTTCGAGACTATGGTGGTCTTGGAAGCCTTAAAGTACCTGAGGACGATCGCACGGCTTGTCCGACTATATACTAACAATGGGATCACCATATCGAAGTAGAAGGCTCGAGTGGGAATAGTATTTAAGGATCTAGATTGTTATAGTTGGGGAGTACCTAACTAGAAGTCGTACGCAACACTGTTTAGGTTGATTTGGACTGGCTATTTGTAACAAAATTGGCCTTGCCTATTAATTAAGAGTCAAATATTGACCATTTGACTAACTAGTTAGTCTTTTAGAGCCTTTTACAGCGTGATCTTCTTTTAAGCTCATTTGCTGGAAATGATTCTACTTATGGTGGATCTTTATCTGTCCGTTTGATTTTCATTGCTTATAGAGGCTAAAATGCCCCTTTTAGGACAATTCTGGCAAGTAGGTGTCCCCAGGCTTTATAGTTTCTATCAATGTTTCATTTTAAGACGAGCAGTTTATTAAGACCTAGCTTGGGAATTGGGAGTGGGGAGGTAAGACAAGCTGTTGTAGCTGGTTGTGATGAAATTGCCCCATAATATTGAATTCTGATGTTCACTAGTATGGAAAAACCATGTTTTATTATCCTAATATTATAAAGCCATTCAACCAATTTGCATGATATCACGATTCTTATTGCTAATCTCTATAACATTATTGTGCTCGTTCTCTAAATTAAATGTTGTTCTGGCACAAAATGTAGATGTTTTAATCCAAAATTATCAAGAACAGAAAGAAGCGGGTAATATTGATAGTGCGGTTTACTACCTACTCGAAATAAGAAACGAACTAGAGAATGAAGGTAGAGCTAATACAAATGATTATGCTATGGTATTAAGCAACCTTGGATTTTGGGAGCAATTTTTAGGTGACTATAACTCGGCACTAGCTTTTTACTTGGAGTCAATGGAAATTAGAAAGAATGTCCTCGGTGAGCAACATTCTGATTACGCGCTGATTCTAAATAACCTTGGTAACCTGTATCACGAAATGGGAGACTACGCCTCGGCACTACCACTCTACAAGCAGGCGTTAGAAATTAGAGGGAAAGTTTTGGGGGAACTACATCCTGATTATGCTGTAAGTCTTAGTAACCTTGGTAACCTGTATCATGATATGGGAGACTATTCTTTGGCATTACCACTTTACCAGCAGGCGTTGGAAATTAGAGGAAGAGTTTTAGGGGAACTACATCCTGATTATGCTGTTAGTCTTAATTGCCTTGCTAGTTTATTTCGAGATTTGGGAGATTATTCCTCAGCGTTACCCCTTTATCAAAAATCAATGGAGATTAGGAGGAATGTGCTCGGTAATCATCACCCTGATTTTGCTATAAGTCTTAATAACCTAGCTTTTATTTATAAGTGTATTGGAGAATATGATACAGCATTGCCTTTATACCAAGAATCGCTCAAGATAAACTACCAAACTTATGGTGAACACCACCAGGAATATGCCATAAGTCTTGATAACCTTGCCGGTTTGTATCAAGCCTTGGGTGAATATGACTCGGCATTGCCACTCTACCAGCAGGCACTTGAAATTAGAGGAAATGTCCTCGGTGAGCAACATCCTGATTATGCTACAAGCCTAAATAATCTTGCAAGTTTTTTTCGACTTTTAAATAACTTTGATTTGGCATTGCCACTCTACCAGCAGGCACTTGAAATTAGAGGAAACGTGTTGGGGGATAGCCATCCTCAGTATGTTATGAGTCTTAGTAACCTAGCTAGTTTGTATCAAGATTTAGCAGATTATTCCTCAGCGTTACCTCTTTATCAAAAATCAATGGAGATTGGGAAGAATGCACTCGGCGAAAAACATCCTGATTATGCACTGATTCTAAATAACCTTGGTAACCTGTATCACGAAATGGGAGACTACGCCTCGGCATTACCACTCTACCAGCAGGCGTTAGAAATTAGAGGAAAAGTTTTGGGGGAACTACATCCTGATTATGCTACAAGCCTTGGCAATCTTGCTGGCTTATATCAAGATTTAGGAGATTATTCCTCAGCGCTACCCCTTTACCAAAAATCAATGGAAATTTGTAAAAGGACGTATGGGAATCAGCACCCAGCATATGCGTTAAGTTTGAATAACCTTGCGGTCTTATATCAATTGATAGGGGACTATACATTGGCACTACCGCTTTACCAAGAATCGCATAGTATATATAAAAAGATATTTGGGACACAAAATCTTGATTATGCGATGAGTCTTAATAATCTTTCAGTCCTATATCAATATGTTGGGGATTATTCCTCGGCATTACCACTCATTCAAGAAAGTATAGAAATTAGGAGACAAATACTTGGGGACATGCATCCTGATTATGGTATGAGTCTTAATAACCTTGCGGTCTTATATGAATCTACGGAAGACTATTCCTCGGCTATTCCTCCATACCTAGAATCGCTAGAGGTAATTAAGAAAACGTATGGAGATCGACATCCAAAATCAGCATTAATTCTGACCAATTTAGGTTTATGTTATTATAATTTGGGAGAAATTAATTTAGCAGACTCATTTTTATTATGTGCAATTGACATTTATTTGGATCGTGCAAAAATGAGCTCACGATTTTTAGGAGAACAGCAACAAAAAAAATATTGGAATAAGTACAGTGAACTTCTGCAACTTATTCAAAGCTTTTGCGTGGATGGAAGTAGTCTAACTGCACAACGGCCACTTATTCTTAATATGTTATTGGAAAGTCAGAGCTACATTTTGAAAGAGAAAACGAGATTAAACTTAGAGGTATCAAGTTCAAGTGATAGTGCGGTTATTAAATTGTATAATGAGTATTTGCTGAAAGGGCAAACCCTATTTGCAATTGAAAGTCTGCCTTTTGCTGATAGAAAAATTGATAGTGACTCATTGCGAAAAATAGTTATGCAACTAGAAGAACAGTTAACGCTTGTAGGATCTGAAAAATTGAATATTCAACATTTAAAACCTCCAACTTGGGAAGAGATATCAACGAACCTTAATCCTGATGAGGTAGCAATTGTTTACAGCCATTTTAACTACTATACCCTTAACGATTGGACAGATATGCAAGTATATGTTGCTTATGTCATTACTCCTGGATGTTTAGCACCGAGCTTAGTTCCATTATTTGAAGAGAAATGGCTTACGACTTTATTGGATTCTGCTAGGGGTGACCTTAATGCTTTATACAGCTATGATAGAGTCGATTCATATGGTGATGATCTTTGGAGGCTTATTTGGAAGCCCCTTGATTCCTTTTTGCTAGGTGCAAAGCATGTATATTTCAGTGCAACTGGATTATTGAATGGAATTAACTTAACGGCTATACCAAATGGAATTGACGAGAAAAATTTACCAATGTTGGTAAATTATGATATGTATCAATTTATTAATATAGGATCAGTCTTAGATAGTATATTAATTCGAAAGGAATATTTGAATGGGCCTATTACTGCTTTCGGGGGTCTTAATTATGATATTAGCGATAAGGAGTGGTTGCATAGTATCACGGATAGAAGTATAGTATCAAGAGGTTCAGATTTTTATTCATCAGATTCGAATCGTTCTGGCTATAAGTTCCTTCCATATGCGTTTAAAGAAGTTGAGGCCATTGCGAATATTGCTAGGGAGCATAATACCAGGGTACAGTTATTTACTGGTAACGATGGATTGGAAGAGCAATATAGGCAGCTGGCCGGGGAATCGTCCCCCGTGGTTCTCCATCTGGCAACTCATGCTGTCTTTCTCGAAGATGTTCATGATGAGATAGTGCTTTCTGGATTCGATAGGTACCAATACAGTGCTGAAAAGGACCCGATGTATCGCTCCCGCCTGATGCTGAGTGGAGCCAATAGAATTTTAAAAGGAGGCAAGCTTCCTGAAGGGGTTCTAGATGGGATTTTGACTGCAAATGACGTATCGACAATTACCCTGCCTAATACTGAGCTTGTTGTTCTTAGTGCGTGCCAGACAGGTGTAGGTGATTATGATGCGAGCGAGGGCGTATATGGACTACAGAGGGCTTTTAAAATGGTAGGTGTGGATAATATCATAATGACGCTAAATGAAGTGAATGATGCTTCAACATCAGCTTTTATGATAACATATTATGAGAAGCTTATTAATGGTATATCATATCACGATGCGTTTAGAGAGACCCAGATAGATATGATAAATAGTCAATATAGATTGCCAACATATTGGGCGGGAATTGTCTTGGTTCAGTAGTTTATTGCGGGAGCATATATTAATAATAAGTTTCCGTCAATGTTTCAATAAACAATATCTATTCCACCATACAATACTGTCAATATGATCATCTCTTAAATATTCAATATGTTTAGTATGGGTTCTATGTTCTTAAAGTAAATAATGTCGTTTTTTTCATTGCACTTATCCCAATCTTTATAGTTTACGAATGGATCATATACTGCAAGTAATTATCTCACAGGGGTTATTCTCGGCAATAACTATTTGTCTTCTTATATTAATTTGGAATGGGCACATAAGATATGGATGGCACTCTAAATTTTATGGTGCAACATATGGTGCCATTGCTTTAATTGTGGGTGTGAATTTAGAAAGAGGGTCAACAATAAATTTTGGTAGCTCATATTGGTGGCGAATATGTTTTTCATATTTATTCTGGCTGTATTTCTAAACACTGTCAGAATGGATTGGGAGAAGAGAGATTCTGGTGAGGAATCAAAGAAGTGGCATGATTTTAATGATAGGGGACTTGGCTTTTTGCACTTCTTTGGTGGATTTATGATCGGATATATTCTCATGGTTCCTATTACGGCAATATTTTAATAATTGATCTATTATTAGCACATTAGCTTTATTAGGTCGAATTCTATACAATTGTCATACTCCCCTAATCCTGTACCAGAGATTTAGTTAATAATTGAAACTAATTTTACTAAATCGATGACAAACAAACAAGAGGCAAATTCAGCGAAGGTTTTAGGGCCAAGGCTGCCCAGGAAGCTTTCATGAGCCAGAAGTAGATCGCATCGCTCATCAAGCTGAACGATAAAAATCCTATCACTACAGCCAAGTGGAAAATGCGATAAAGGGGGGGGGGGCCGGAACTTGCTTTCAATGTCTTGAGGTCAACCGCCTAACGATTAATTGATTCGTGGTGCCCCAACCTAAAAGAATCTTGTTATACGTTCCACTAGGGAGTTGTGGCCGACACATCATTGCCAGAAGGGGTTATCTATTCTATCTTACGTTGAATAGAATAATATACATCTTATAATAGACCCAAAAATTAGGTTCAGCAATTGACCATTTAGATACATTAAAACGTATTCTGGTTTTAAGAGCTTCTAAGAAGTTGTGGTGTTAGGCCTGGCTTGCTATTAAGGGGGGGGGGTGTTTTTTTGATCTGGCGGCACCTGATGCTTGTTAGAGCCTCAAATTGGACCTGATGAGTGTGTCATGTTAATAGATCCAATCTTGCAGGTGACTGAAACATTTCACGATTCTACACATCGACTTATTATAGGCACTGGATGATCACAGAATCAAAAAGAAACCAATCCTTTAAAGGGGGGTGGGTTGGAATGATCTTGCCATTATTTTGCATCTCAGTGTATTCTGACCTTTTGTTTGAAAATATATACTGCATTCTCGGAACCGATAGTCTTTTGAAAGAATGAATAGAACATCGATTTACTAGCATTTTGAATTGGCGCACCCTGGTGACTATAGATCAAGGGATATATTGGTTTTGCAAAATTCTAATGCAGGCGTTAATTGGACATATGCTGTCTGCGTAATTGATCAGGTTTCAGGTTTTTGCCGAAAATCTGCCCCCCTGACTGTCCCCCTAAAAAAGTCAGCCCTCATAAGTCATTGACTTACAAGGGCTGACTTCTGTTTGCTGTGGTGTGGGGCGGGGTCGAACCGCCGACACATGGATTTTCAGTCCATTGCTC
>ERZ795053.2896-NODE-2896-length-20174-cov-8.476366_pt1 | contig 20174 bp, 16 predicted proteins | sample MGYA00375137_ERZ795053 | MGnify/ENA primary metagenome ERZ795053 (study PRJEB30182, sample SAMN05720284) | activated sludge metagenome | isolation source: Anaerobic digester | place: Hong Kong | collected 2014-12-17 ...
CGCGCAGGATGCCGGCCTTCTGCCAGGGCAGCTCCTCGTACATGTCGAACACGTGGTCCGAGATGAGGATGGCGTTCTGCCAGATCTTGAGCTTCTTGAAGTTCTTCATGGTCTTCGGCTGTGCATGTTCACCAAAGTAGGCTGACGCTGCCGGAAGGCTTGCGGCATTGGTCCGGCTCGTGGCCTCCTTGCTCAAGGCTCGTGGCTTCCCTGACTAGCTTCGCGTTCCCATGATCGTCCACCGCCACACCCTGATCAGCGAGGACCTCTTCGCCAAGCGCTTCGTGTGCGACCTGGACGCCTGCAAGGGTGCGTGCTGCGAGGTGGGCGATAGTGGTGCCCCACTGGAGCCGGAGGAGGCGCGGCAGATCAGGAAGCACATCGATGCGATCCGGCCCTACATGACCGAGCGCGGGGTGCGGGCCATGGCGGAGCAGGGCACCAGCGTGGTGGACCTGGACGGCGAGCTGGTGACCCCGTTGGTGCAGGAGTATGCCGAATGTGTGTACGCGAAGAAGGACGCCCGGGGCATCTGGAAGTGCGGCATCGAGCAGGCGCATCGTGATGGGAAGATCCCGTTCCACAAGCCGATCAGCTGCCACCTCTATCCCATCCGCCTGGCGCAGGTGGGGGAATACGAGGCGCTGAACTACCACGAGTGGCCCATCTGTGCCCCGGCCTGCAGGTGCGGGGCGAAACTGGACGTGCCCGTTTTCCGTTTCCTGAAGGATGCCCTGGTGCGACGCTACGGGGAGGACTGGTACCGTGAGCTCGAGACCATCTACACGGAGTGGGATCGGCAACGCGGCGGAAGCTCCGACGACGTGCGGGCTGCGCGTTAAGCGAACGTCAGGAAGCTCCTGATCACGGGCCTTGCGGGGCGTTGCGTTCCCCCGTTCGCCCTACGGCCGCAAGGTTCGGAGGATGTTGAACGATCGTTAACACTTCGGTCTTGCGATTGTCCCGGATGGATCATTCCCAGCAACGACGGCACGAACGCGAGCCTGTTAAAAACTTCGGGATCTTGGTGGGCCTTCGGGCTTGATGCGCGGTCTATCTGACACCACCTTTGTAAGCCCAAGGTCGTCGTCCGATCGGCCGCGGGAACCAAGGACAAGTCGGGTAAGTCGAAAAACGGAGGGGAGACCCTCCTGGGGATGCCTTGTCCCTGAACGGAACAGGAACGAAGACACGCAAAGCAGCGCACGATGAGCAGCACCAAGACCGAGAAGCAGATGAGTTTGGAGGATGTCCTGCCGGCCGACGCCACCGCGGCACAGGAACCTCTGTTGATGGAGAACAAGGACCGCTTCGTCCTCTTCCCGATCCAACACGACGACATCTGGCAGTTCTACAAGAAGCACGAGGCGAGCTTCTGGACCGCCGAGGAGATCGACCTGCATGCGGACCTGGTGGACTGGAACGACAAGCTGAACGACGACGAGCGTTACTTCATCAAGCACGTGCTCGCCTTCTTCGCCGCCAGCGACGGCATCGTGAACGAGAACCTGGCCGAGAACTTCCTGCACGAGGTGCAGTACACCGAGGCGCGCTTCTTCTACGGGTTCCAGATCGCCATCGAGAACATCCACTCGGAGACCTACAGCCTGCTGATCGACACCTATATCAAGGATGCGGTGGAGAAGGAGCGTCTGCTGCACGCGATCGACACCGTGGACTGCGTGAAGAAGAAGGCGGAGTGGGCCTTGCGCTGGATCGAGAAGGGCAGCTTCGCCGAACGCCTGGTGGCCTTCGCGGCGGTGGAGGGCATCTTCTTCAGCGGCAGCTTCTGCAGCATCTTCTGGCTGAAGAAGCGCGGCCTGATGCCGGGCCTGAGCTTCAGCAACGAACTGATCAGCCGTGACGAGGGCCTGCACTGCGACTTCGCCTGCCTGCTCTACACCAAGCACCTGATCAACAAGCTGTCCAAGAAGACGGTCGAGAAGATCATCCTGGACGCGGTGGCCATCGAGAAGGAGTTCGTGACCGACGCGCTGCCGGTGAACCTGATCGGGATGAACGCCAAGCTGATGCAGCAGTACATCGAGTTCGTGGCCGACCGCCTGCTGGTGGAACTGGGCAACGAGAAGGTGTTCAACGCCGCCAACCCGTTCGACTTCATGGAGATGATCAGCCTGCAGGGCAAGACCAACTTCTTCGAGAAGCGCGTGGGTGATTACCAGAAGGCGGGGGTGATGACCCAGAACAAGGACGACAACAAATTCACGCTGGACGCCGATTTCTGAGGCGGTCCGGGTCCGTTCACGATCCCCGGTCAACAAGTCGGAGGCACGCCACCGACGAAAGCGGGGAAGCAGGACGGATCTTGGGAAGCCCGGAGCGGGGACCTCGACGAACGCAACGGAACGGCCGCCAGGCGGGAGCCCAGGGCCGATGAGATCACGGAAGGAACGAACCTGAACACGAAGAGAACACGATGTACGTCATCAAGCGAGACGGCCGCCGGGAGGCGGTGAAGTTCGACAAGATCACCGCCCGGGTGAAGAAGCTGTGCTACGGGCTGGATCCCATGGTGGATGCCACCGCAGTGACCCTCAAGGTCATCGATGGCATCTATGACGGGGTCACCACCACCGAGCTGGACAACCTTGCCGCCGAGGTGGCCGCCACCATGACGGTGCGCCACCCCGACTACGCGCAGCTGGCCTCCCGCATCGCGGTGAGCAACCTGCACAAGGGCACCGAGAAGTCCTTCAGCGAGACCATGAAGGCCCTCCACGAGTACGTGGACCCGAAGACCGGCGCACCGGCCTCGCTGATCGCCGAGGACGTGCACGAGATCATCCAGAAGAACGCGGAGCTGCTGGACAGCACGATCATCTACGATCGCGACTTCACCTACGACTACTTCGGCTTCAAGACCCTGGAGCGGAGCTACCTGCTGCGCATCGACGGTCAGGTGGCCGAACGCCCGCAGCACATGCTGATGCGCGTGGCCGTGGGCATCCACAAGGACGACCTCGAGGGCGCGATCCGCACCTACAACGACCTGAGCCAGGGCTGGTACACCCACGCCACGCCCACGCTCTTCAACGCCGGCACCCCGAAGCCGCAGATGAGCAGCTGCTTCCTGCTGCAACTGAAGGAGGACAGCATCAGCGGCATCTACGACACGGTGAAACAGTGCGCCCAGATCAGCCAGAGCGCGGGCGGCATCGGCCTGAGCGTGCACAACCTGCGCGCCAAGGGCAGCTACATCAAGGGCACCAACGGCACCAGCAACGGCATCGTGCCCATGCTGCGCGTGTTCAACGACACCGCACGCTACGTGGACCAGGGTGGCGGCAAGCGCAAGGGCAGCTTCGCCATCTACCTGGAGCCCTGGCACGCCGACGTGGAGGATTTCCTGGAGCTGAAGAAGAACCACGGGAAGGAGGAGATGCGCGCCCGCGACCTCTTCTACGCCATGTGGATCCCCGACCTCTTCATGAAGCGGGTGGAGCAGAACGCGGACTGGACCCTGATGTGCCCCAACGAGTGCCCGGGCCTGCCCGACACCTGGGGCGAGGAGTTCGAGAAGCTCTATGAGAAGTACGAGTCCGAGGGCAAGGGCCGCAAGACCATGAAGGCCCAGGACCTCTGGTTCCACATCCTGGAGAGCCAGATCGAGACCGGCACGCCCTACATCCTGTTCAAGGACGCCGCCAACCGCAAGAGCAACCAGCAGAACCTGGGCACCATCAAGAGCTCCAACCTCTGCACGGAGATCATGGAGTACACCAGCCCCGACGAGGTGGCCGTGTGCAACCTGGGCTCCATCGCCCTGCCCAAGTTCGTGAGCAAGGGCAAGTTCGATCACGACAAGCTCTTCGAGGTCACCTACCAGCTCACGCGGAACCTCAACAAGGTCATCGACCAGAACTACTACCCGATCCCCGAGGCGCGGCGCAGCAACATGCGGCACCGTCCCATCGGCATCGGCGTGCAGGGCCTGGCGGACGCCTTCATCCTCATGCGCTATCCCTTCGACAGCGTGGAGGCCAAGGTGCTGAACCGGGAGGTCTTCGAGACCATCTACTACGCCTCCATGTCGGCCAGCAAGGACCTGGCCAAGGAGGAGGGACCGTACGAGACCTTCGCCGGTTCGCCCATCAGCAAGGGACAGTTCCAGTTCGACCTGTGGGGCGTGAAGCCCAGCGACCGTTGGGAGTGGGACGTGCTGCGCGAGGAGGTGATGGAGCATGGCGTGCGCAACAGCCTGCTGCTGGCGCCCATGCCCACGGCCAGCACCGCCCAGATCCTGGGCAACAACGAGTGCTTCGAGCCCTACACCAGCAACATCTACACCCGGCGCGTGCTCAGCGGTGAGTTCGTGGTGGTGAACAAGCACCTGCTGCGCGACCTCGTGAAGCTGGGCATGTGGAACGAGGACCTGAAGAACAAGATCATCGCCGCCAACGGCTCGGTGCAGAACATCCCCGAGGTGCCGCAGAACCTGAAGGACCTCTACAAGACCGCCTACGAGATCAGCCAGAAGGCCATCATCGACATGGCGGCCGACCGCGGGGCCTTCATCTGCCAGAGCCAGAGCCTGAACCTCTTCCTGGAGAACCCCAACTTCGCCAAGATGACCAGCATGCACTTCTACAGCTGGAAGGCGGGGTTGAAGACCGGCATGTACTACCTGCGCAGCAAGGCCGCCACGGACGCCATCAAGTTCACCGTGGACAAGAGCAAGCTGGAGCAGCCCGCCGGGGCCAAGGTGGCCGAGCCCGCCATGGCCGTCGCCAACGGAAGCACCATGAGCGCCGATGCCGCCGCCCAGATCGCCTGTTCACTGGACGATCCGGACAGCTGCGAGATGTGCAGCGGATAGCACGCGGGAACACTGTGGAGTGGAAGGGGCGGCCGTTGGGGGCCGCCCTTTTCGTTCAGGGTCACCGGTCCGATGCCTGCCGCAGCAGGTAGCGGCTCACTTGCAGCGCCCCGGGCTTGTTCAGGTGGCCGGCGTCCGCGAAGAGGGAGTCGGGCCACCTGCGGTCGGTGGCGTCCAGCACCCGGTGCCCATACGGCCCCACCACCTCGCGCATCCGTTCCACGTGTGCCTGCATGGTGCGTTCAGCCCCGTCATCCATCACCCCCTCCCGGTAGGGAAGGGCCAGCACGAAAAGGTCCGTTCCCTGGCCACGCAGCATGCGCGCGAGTTCCCGGAGCGAGCCGTAGCTGGCCGTGTCCAGTTCGGCCTGTCGCGGGGGGCGTTGTGCGTTCCGCAAGGGATCGATGCGGTCGGGGGGCACTTCCAGTGGAGCCGCACCGTGCGCATCGAAGCCGAGGTACTCATAGTTGCCGGGATCCCGAAGCCGGATCCGTTGCAGGCGGACCTGCCGGAGGTACCACGGTGCGTTCCAATGGGTGAGGTAGTTCACCCAGCCATGTTCCTGGTCCAGTGCGCGCGCCACCTCGGCACTGTCCATGTCCAGCACGTGTGCGGATCCATCGAGGTCCATCAGGTTGCACGGCAGCAACACCACCTTCGGTCGGGACCGGTCCACCAGGACGGGCGCCAGATCGGCCAGCCGGTGCAGATCAAGCCCCCAGGCGCCGGTGTTGCGGTAGGTCACGGGGCCGAAGTGCTCCAGGACCGCTTCGCTGGAGAGGTTGTTCAATGCGTTGGAGGAACCGATCGCCAGCACGTCCACCTGCTCGTCGGCACGTGTCCTGAAGGCCTCCAGCTGGGCGTTGAGGGCGATGTTGTTGGTGACCATCGGCGCCGGAATGAAGGCCCGTTGGAACCACAGCCAGATGGAGAGCACGACCACGATGGGAAGGGCCAGGAGCGCACATTCGACCACGAACCGCCGCACCATCAGAACTGGAAGTAGATGAACTGCCCACTGTCCATGGGGGCGAAGGCGAACAGCATGAACACCGTGGCGTAGTAGCAGAGCAGCCGCACCGGACGGGCGGTCACCGCATCCAGTTGAAGGCCGTACTGGCGCTCCCTGTTCCACCACTCGAGCAGGAGCATGAAGGCGATGCAGGACCCTGCGATGGCCATGCCCCGTGGATCGCGTACCAGCGGGAACTCGAAGAGGGAGCTCGAGGCCATGGTCCCGTAAATGGTGAGCGCATCACCCAGGCTGTCCGCACGAAAGGCCACCCAGGCCAGCACGGTGAGCAGGAACGTTGTGGCCATGCCGCGCAGTTCGGTCCCGGAAGGGAACGGACGGCCCTGGGCCACGATGGCGGAACCCGTTCCGCGCCCCCTGGCAAGAACGAGCGGCACGAAGTACAGGCCGTTCAACAGCCCCCACGCCAGGAACGTCCAGTTCGCACCATGCCAGAACCCGCTGACCGTGAACACGAGAAGCGCGTTGCGCACCTGCATGGCCCGGCTTCCGCGGCTTCCGCCCAGGGGGATGTACAGGTAATCCCTGAACCAGGTGCTCAGGCTGATGTGCCAGCGCCGCCAGAACTCCCCGATATCGCGGGAGAAGTAGGGGTAGGCGAAGTTGCGCATGAGGTCGAAGCCCAGGAGCCGGGCCGTACCGATGGCGATGTCCGAATACCCCGAGAAGTCGCCGTAGATCTGGAAGGCGAACAGCACGGTGGCAAGGAGCAGCGTGCTTCCTGCGTGGGCCTCCGGGTCGGCGTAGACCAGGTTCACGTACTGGGCGCAGGTGTCCGCGATCACCACCTTCTTGAACAGGCCCCACAGCACCTGGCGCAACCCATCGCGCGCCTTGCCGATGGCGAAGGTCCGTGGACCCATGAACTGGGGCAACAGGTTCGCCGCCCGTTCAATGGGGCCGGCCACCAGCTGGGGGAAGAACAGGATGAACGCGCCGAAGGCCACGGGGTCACGGACCGGTTCCAGTTGCCTGCGGTAGATGTCGATGGTGTAGCTGAGCGTCTGGAAGGTGTAGAAGCTGATCCCCACCGGCAGCACGATGCCCAGGGTGCCGAAGTCCAGCGGCCTGCCCAGCAGGGTGAAGGCCTCGTTGAAGCTGGCGAGGAAGAAGTCGAAGTACTTGAAGAAGCCCAGCAGCCCCAGGTTGCTGGTCAGGCTCAGCGCGAGCCACAGCTTTCTGCGTCCACTGCCTGCCGTGCGGAACAGCCGCAGGCCTACCACGTAGTCCACCAGGGCGCTGAAGCCGACGAGCCCCAGGTAGCGCCAGTCCCACCAGCCGTAGAACACCATGCTGGCCAGGAGCAGGAACGCGTTCTGTGCCTTGAACGACCGACCCAGCCCCCAATGGATCAGGAACACCAGCGGCAGGAACACCGCGAAGTCGATCGAGTTGAAGAGCATGCTTACCGTTCCTACGCAAGGGAACAGTCGGCAGTTCCGCCATCCCGCCGACTGGTCAACGGAACAAAAGTAGACCCGCGGTCACCCGGGTCATCAAGGACTCCTGACGGTCGTTCGTCTACTTGAACGCCGGGATCCCCGTCACCTCCGCGCCCGTGATCAGCAGGTGGATGTCGTGGGTGCCCTCATAGGTGACCACGCTCTCCAGGTTCATCATGTGGCGCATGATGGGATACTCGTTGGTGATGCCCATGCCGCCCAGGATCTGCCGGGCCTCGCGGGCCACGTCCAGCGCCAGGGCCACGTTGTTGCGCTTGGCCATGCTGATCTGCGCCGTGGTGGCACGACCCTCGTTGCGCAGCACGCCCAGGCGCCAGGTGAGCAGCTGGGCCTTGGTGATCTCGGTGATCATCTCGGCCAGCTTCTTCTGCACCAGCTGGAAGCCGCCGATGGGCTTGCCGAACTGCACACGCTGTTTGCTGTAGCGCAGGGCGGTATCGTAGCACTCCATGGCCACGCCCAGGGTGCCCCAGGCAATGCCGTAGCGGGCGCTGTCCAGGCAGCCGAGTGGGGCGCCCAGGCCGCTCTTGTTGGGCAGCAGGTTCTCCTTGGGCACCTTCACGTTGTCGAACACCAGCTCGCCGGTGGGGCTGGCGCGCAGGCTCAGCTTGCCGTGGGTGGTGGGCGTGGTGAAGCCCTCCATGCCACGCTCCACGAGGAGGCCGTGGATGCGGCCTTCAGTGTTCTCGGCCTTGGCCCACACCACGGCCACATCGGCCAGCGGGCTGTTGCTGATCCACATCTTGGCCCCGTTCAGCAGGTAGTGGTCGCCCTTGTCCTGGAACACGGTGACCATGCCTCCGGGGTTGCTGCCGTGGTCGGGTTCGGTGAGGCCGAAGCAGCCGATCTTCCTCCCCTGGGCCATGTCGGGCAGCCACTTCTTCTTCTGCTCCTCGCTGCCGTACTTCCAGATCGGGTACATCACCAGGCTGCCCTGCACGCTGCACAGGCTGCGAAGCCCGCTGTCGCAGCGCTCGATCTCCTGCATGATGAGGCCGTAGCTGATCTGGTCCAGCCCCATGCCGCCGTATTCCTGCGGAATGATGGGTCCGAAGGCGCCGATCTCCGCCAGCCCGGGGATGATCTCCGGATGGAACTCGGCCTTTTCGAAGGCGTCCTCGATGATCGGCTTCAGGTGGGTGCTGACGTGCTTGCGGGCGGTGTCGCGGATCAGCTTGTGCTCGTCGGTCAGCAGCTCGTCCACCAGGTAGTGGTCGTGGCCCTGGAACAGGTCGGTACCGGCTTTCTTCACCGGCTTGGAGGAAGTGGTGGTGCTCATGGCGGCGCGAAATTAGGAAAGGCAGCAGGGGGAAATGACGGCGCTACCTTCGCCGCATGGAGGGCACCCCGTTGGTGGGCGATGCGTTGGGGTCCGAATGGACCACGGTGCTGCTGCTGGGGGTGCTGGCCGTGCTGGCCTGGACCAACCGCACGGCGGCCCGCAAGTGGCGGGTGCTGGCGCGGGGCCTGTTCCGCATGCGGCTGGGCCGCCAGCTGATGCGTGAGGAGATCGACCTGCAGGACCGGAGCCTGCTGGTGCTACTGGGGGTCTCGGTGCTGGTCCTGGGCCTCTTCGGCTGGCAGGCCGGGGTGGTGTTCGCGGGCTGGAAGGCCGGTTTCGGGCGTTACCTGGCCGTGGCCGGCATGGTGGCCCTGGCCGTGGCCGTCCGCTTCCTGGTGCTGCGGCTGTGCGGCTTCCTGTTCCAGGCCGATGGTGGCATCGGCGAGTACCTGTACACCATCGTGCTGCTGCTCGTGGCCACGGCCCTGGCCGTGCTGCCGGTGGTGGTGGTGGCGGCCTACCGGCCCGAGGCCCGGGCGTGGGTGCTGCCCCTTGGCGGTGCGCTGGCGGGGGCCTTTCTGCTGTTCCGATGGACCCGCGCCCTGTGGATCGGGGTGGGGGAGTCGGTGCCCCTCCGCTACGTTCTTTTGTACCTTTGCGCCGCGGAAGTCATGCCTGCCCTGCTCGTCATGCGCACGCTCTGACAGCGTTCCCCCCACCAACCTAGGAAGCCCCGTGGCCTTGAAGAAGATCAAGAGCATCCTTGTATCGCAGCCCGCTCCGGCCGACGAGAAGTCGCCCTACCACGACCTGGCCGAGAAGCACAAGCTCAAGATCGATTTCCGCCCCTTCATCAAGGTGGAGGCGGTGAGCGGACAGGAGTTCCGCCAGGAGCGCATCAACATCCTGGACCACAGCGCGGTGATCCTGACCAGCCGCAACGCGGTGGACCACTTCTTCCGCATGTGCAAGGAGATGCGCATCACCGTTCCCGAGGACCTGAAGTACTTCTGCGTCTCCGAGTCGGTGGCCTACTACGTGCAGAAGTACATCGTGTACCGCAAGCGGAAGGTCTTCATCGGCAAGCACACCTTCGCCGACCTGATGGACGTGATCAAGAAGCACAAGAGCGAGACCTTCCTCGTGCCGTGCTCGGACATCCAGAAGCCGGAGATCCCGGCCATGCTGGACAAGGCCAACATCAAGTACACCAACGCCGTGTTCTACCGCACGGTGGCCTGCGACCTGCAGGACCTCAAGGACCTGAAGTACGACCTGCTGGCCTTCTTCAGCCCCGGTGGCATCGAGAGCCTGCAGAAGAACTTCCCGGACTTCGACCAGAACGGCACGCTGATCGCCGCCTTCGGGCCCACCACCTGCAAGGCGGTGGAGGACGCCGGACTGCGCCTGGACATCGCCGCCCCCGCCCCGGGAGCGCCCTCGATGACCATGGCCATCGAGCAGTACATCAAGCAGGCCGCGAAGGGCAAGTGACCGCGCCGTCCGCCCCGCGGCCCACCGCCGGTCACGCCCCGGCTACCTTAGCGCCGGTGGAGCGGCGTACCTTCCCGAAGAACGAGCGCCTGTGTGGCCGCGAACGGGTCTCCGCCGTGGCCACCAAGGGCCGTTCGGTGCACATGGCCCCCTTCCGCCTCATCGGTCTGCCCATGGAACTGGACTCCCCCCATCCGGTGCAGGTGGCCTTCGCCGTGCCGCGCCGCAACCTGAAGCGGGCGGTGGACCGCAACCGCACCAAGCGGCTGATGCGTGAGGCCTACCGCCTGCAGCGTGCGCCCTATCTGGAGCGCCTTGCCCCGGGGGAACAGGCCGGCTGGCTGTTCGTGTTCCAGGGCAGGAGCGTGCCCAGCTGGAACGAGGTGAGGGAGAAAATACGGGGCTGCATGGACCGTTGGACCTCTGAGGATGCTGCGTGAACTGCCCCGCAACGTGTTGATCGGTCTGGTGCGCCTGTACCAGTACACGATCTCGCCCCTGCTGCCCGGCGGCTGCCGCTACACCCCCACCTGCAGCCAGTACGGTGTGGACGCCCTGCGCAGGCATGGCGCCCTGCGCGGCGGCTGGCTCACCCTGAAGCGCTTCCTATCTTGCCATCCCTGGGGCGGGCACGGCTACGACCCCGTCCCCTGAACCTTCCCGAGACCATGAGCATCCGCAACATGCCCCGTTGGAGGACCCTGCTGATCGGCGGGGCCCTGGCCGGTGCCGGCGCCCTCTCCATCGGCGCGGCCGACAACTACTTCGAGATCTCCAAGAACCTCGAGATCTTCAACGAGCTGTACAAGGAGCTGAACATCTACTACGTGGATGACACCAGCCCCGGCAAGCTGATGAAGACCGGGATCGACGCCATGCTCGGCTCCCTGGACCCGTACACGAACTTCATTCCCGAGAGCGACATCGAGGACTATCGCTTCATGACCACCGGCCAGTACGGTGGCATCGGAGCGTTGATCCGGCGCAAGGACGACAAGGTCTACATCAGCGAGCCCTACGAGGGTTTCCCCAGCGCCAAGGCGGGCATTTGGGCGGGCGATGAGATCTACAAGGTGGACGGCCGCGAGGTGCGGGGCATGGACACCGATGAAGTGAGCAAACTGCTGAAGGGCCAGGCCGGCACGACGGTGGAAGTGACCATGCTCCGCGGGGATGCGGCGCCCATGGAGTATTCCCTGACCCGCGAGGAGATCAAGATCCCGGACGTGCCCTACAAGGGGTTCCTGGACGCGGACAGCACCGTGGGCTACATCAAGCTGAACAGCTTCACCCAGACCGCCAGCCACGAGGTGCGCACCGCCTTCAAGGAGTTGAAGGACCACGGCATGCAACGGTTGGTGTTCGACCTGCGCGGGAACGGCGGTGGCCTGCTGCGCGAAGCGGTGAACATCGTGAACCTGTTCGTGCCCAAGGGTGAACTGGTGGTGGAGACCAAGGGACGGATCGCCGAATGGGACAAGACCTACCGCACCCTGAGCGAGCCACTGGACACCGAGATGCCGATGGTGGTGCTCGTGGACGGCGGCTCGGCCAGCGCCAGCGAGATCGTGAGCGGTGCGCTGCAGGACCTCGACCGCGCGGTGATCCTCGGCGAACGCACCTTCGGCAAGGGCCTCGTACAGCAGACGCGCGACCTCTTCTACAACAGCAAGCTGAAGGTGACGGTGGCCAAGTACTACATCCCCAGCGGCCGCTGCATCCAGAAGCTCGACTACGCCCACCGTGATTCCTCCGGCAAGGCCACCTCCATGGCCGATTCCCTGCTCACCGAGTTCAGCACCCGCAACGGGCGTCCCGTGTTCGATGGCCGGGGCATCCTGCCCGACGTGCTGGTGGAGGAGCACGAACTGCCCAAGGTGGTGGGTGGCCTGCTGCGCGAGGACCTCTTCTTCGACTATGCCACGCGCTATCGCCGCACGCACGAGACCGCTCCCCCGGCCCGCGACTTCCTGATCACCGACCCCGAGTACCAGGCCTTCCTGGACTACCTCTCCGACAAGGAGTTCGACTACGAGACCGAGAGCATGGCCCAGCTGGAGGAACTGGTGGAGACCGCCAAACGCGAGCGCTACCTGGAGCATGTGAAGCCCGAACTGGACCAGCTGCGCGAGGAGCTACGGCCCAAACGCGACGAGGAACTGGTCATGTTCCGCGATGACATCGCCGAGATCCTGCGCAACGAACTGGTGGCCCGCTACCACTTCCAGACCGGACGCGCCATCGCCGCGCTGGATACCGATCCCTACGTGAGGGAGGCGCTGGACGTGCTTGGGAACGGTACGTACGGGGAGGTCCTGGCGGGTACCGGCAACACCGGCAACTAACCGCGGGATACCGTGCCGGGCGGACGCTCGCTGTTCCGGTGGCTGTACCTGATCGGTCTCGGCATCATCGCCGTGTCCCTGCCCACCAGCTACTTCGGCATGAGCCTGGGGCAGTTCTGGGTGCTGGGCGCCTGGCTCTTGGAGGGCCTCCAGCGCCGTGATCTCGGGCACCGCTTCAGCATGGGCTTCACCACGCCGGCGGTGCTCGCCTTCCTGGGGTACCTGATCCTGCACGCGATCGGCCTATTGTGGACGGAGAACATGGGCTGGGGCCTGGACCTCTGCCGCATCCTGCTGCCCATCCTGCTGCTCGGGATCGTGCTTTCCACCAGCGATCCGCTCAGCCCGAAGGAGTTGCGTACGATCCTCCTGCTGTTCGCCTGGTCGGCCGTCGTGGGTTCGCTCATCGGCTTCCTGATCACCTCGGATGCGGTGGCACCCGGGGCCTACCGGGACCGCTCTCCCTTCATCAGTCACATCCGGCTGGGGCTCATGCTCGTGCTGGCGGTGGTCGTGTTGCTCCATCACTGGCCGCGTCCCTGGTGGAAACGGGCCGGTCACCTGCTGGGTGTGGGGGTGTGCCTCTTCCTGCTCCGGGAGCTGGGGAGCCTGCAGGGTGCCCTGCTGCTGTTCCTGCTCGCCTGGGCCGCGGTGTGGAGAACGACCCGTCGAGCCGTAGGCTGGTCGCGCTGGGGGGTACGCCTCCTGCTGGTGATGCCGGTCGCGGTCGTCCTGCTCCAGGTACGCACGGCCATCATCGACCAACGCTATCCGCAGGACTTCGTGCCTGGCCAGATGAGCGCCGGTGGTGAATTGTACTGGAACGACGAGGATGCCTGGCAGGTGGAGAACGGACACCCCGTCTGGATGGAAGTGGCGCCTGTGGAACTGGCAAGGGCCTGGAGGGCCCGGACCGGGCAGCCACTGAACGGTCGCGACGCACGTGGGGAACCGCTTTATGGGACGTTGGTGCGATACATGGCCTCCAAGCACCTGACCAAGGATTCCGTGGGCATGCTGTCCATGTCCGATGTGGACCTGCAGCATGTACAGCAAGGCTTCGTGAACGTGGACCAGGACCGCCGCGGCCCCTTGCGCCGCCGGATCGATGAGGTGGTGTACGAACTGGACCGCTTCCACCACACCGGTGATGTAACCAGCAGCAGCCTGGCCATGCGGCTGGAGTTCTGGCGCACGGGGCTGTATCTCGCGCAGCGCCATTGGGTCATCGGCGTGGGCACCGGCGATACCCAGCTGGCGTTCGACCGGGCCTACGAGGAACTGGGTAGCTCGGTGGTCACCGAGTGGGGCTACCGGGGCCACCAGCAGTACCTCACCCTCTGGATCTCGTTCGGGGTGTTCGGGTTCCTGCTCGCGATGGTGTCCTGGGTGGCACCGGCAGTGATCGTTGGTGGCTGGCGGCATCCGGTGTACCTGGCCTTCGCTTTCATTTTCCTCGTGTCCTGCTTCACGGACGATACCCTGGAGACCCAGCCGGGTGCCACGTTCTACGCCTTCTTCCAGGCGCTCTTCCTGTTCGCGGTCCGGAGGAAGGCCGACTAGCCCAACAAGGTGGCCACCTGCTCGGGACCGATCCGCGTGATGCAGTCGCAGGGCCTGCCTGACGCACAGGTCGGACAATCCGGGTCGTGGACCAGGGCATGGGCATCGGGGCCCAGCGGCGCCCAGCGCCCGGGGTGGATCGGGCGGCGTGGAGCGAACAGTCCGATGGCCCGCTTTCCACTTGCCGCTGCGATGTGCAAGGGACCGGTGCTCGCGGCGACCAGGGCATCCGAAGCCCCGATCAGGGCGATCAATTGGTCCAGGTCCAACCGGCCTCCCGCGTCCTGCACATGCGGCAGGTCCAATGGCAGGTGCGGGGCGTAGTCCGACCGTTCCTGTGCCGTGCCCGTGACCACGACCTGAAAGCGTTCCGGATCCAACAGCTGGATCAGCCTGGCGAAGTTGGGCAGGCCCCATTCCACGGCACTGCCACGGGATCCCGGGTGCAGGAGCACGGCACGCCGACCTTCCCGCAGGAACGAGCGCACTGTTTCATCGGGAGCGCCGGGGGTGAAGCCATAGTTCCGTCCCAGCTCCTCCGTGGAAGGCATGCGGCCAAAGCCAAGGGGGTCCAGCAGCCGGAAGTTCAGTTGTGCCTCGTGCAGGGCGCTCTTTCTCCGGCTGAAGAACACGCGCTTGTTGCAGGTGGTCCAATGCCACCATCGGTGCCCGGTGCCGATGCGAACGGGGATCTCGGCGGTCTTCGCCCAGCGCGCCACGGCCCGGTGCGGGAATACATGCACCAGCGTATCCGCCTGGAGGCCCTTCAGGATGGCCACGGCATCGCCAGCCTGCAGGTCCTCGAGCGTGAGGACCTCGTCCACATGCGCGCAATGACGCAGCACCGGGGCCGTGTAGCCGCGGCCGATGAAGGTGATGCGCAGGCCCGGGAACCGCTGCTTCAGCAGGCCGGCCATGGGCAGGGTCAACATCACGTCGCCGATGCTGTCCGGGCGGCTCAGGACCAGGTGTTCAGGTGCTTTCACCGCGATCCAGGCGTTGCAGTTTCAGGTACTTCAACCGAACGGCCCTCGCCGACATCCGGGCGATCGTGCAGCCGGCCTTCCCGTCCAGGAAACCGCCCTGCAGCAGGTAGCCCTGAACGAATTTGAAGGTGGGCGACAGGTTCCGCTTCACCCAGCCGGCGTGCTTTCCCCGTGCATGCAGCGCCTGCGCATGCAGGGTGCTGTAGCGCTCGATCCGCTCGGCGTGGTCCTGCACGCTGTGGTAGGAATAGTGCAGCAGGTCGTGCTCCAGCTCCGTGATCGAGGTGCCCGGCGGCAGGGCCAGCGTCTCGTGCACATGTTCACCCTCCCAGCGCGTGCCTTCCCGGGGGAACAAGCGAACCTTGGCATCCGGGTACCAGCCGCCATGCCGCACCCAGCTTCCGCAGTAGTTGGTGAGCCGCTTCATCCGGTAGGCCCCGTGGAGCCCTGCGGCCTTGTGTTGCAACAGTTCCGCCTTCAGCCCGTCGGACACCACCTCATCGGCGTCCAGCGAAAGGATGTAGGGATGCGAGGCCAGGTCGTTGGCGAAGTTCTTCTGGTCGCTGTAGTTGGTCCAGGGCCGGACCTCCACGCGGGCGCCATGCGAAGCGGCGATGTCCCGGGTCTGGTCGGTGCTCTCGGCGTCCACCACGATCACCTCGTCGGCCAGCCCGGAAAGGGGCTCCAGGCAGCGCCCGATGTTGCGCTCCTCGTTACGGGTGATGATCACCGCAGAGATGCCGTTCATGCGGGGTAAAGATATCGGGGTGGGCCTCCCTGTCCTGGTGGGCTCGTCGATCCAGGACCACGTCGGAATAACATGCAACACATGGGGTCCGCCTGGGAGCTCAGGGTGACCGAAAAGGAAAAGGGGGCCGCAGAGCCCCCTCTCCCTCGTCAGAAGAAAGCCGTTCAGAGGTGGCTCACCACGAAGCGGCCACTGGTGATCGGCTGGCCATTGCTGGTGAGCAGGTAACTGTACAGGCCGTCGGCGAGCCAGGCGGTGGTCACCGTCGCCCGGCCGTTCAGCATGGGCTTCGTGGCCATGGCGCGGCCGCTGGCGTCGAAAATGGTCACCTGCACCTGACCAATCCCGGTGTATCCGGAAAGGTCGAAGAAGACATCGCGGTCGGCCGGGTCGGGGAACACGTTCACCGAAGGTCCGGCGTGCTCCTCGAGGCCGGTGGGCATGCTTACCGTCACCTGAACACGGTCGCTCTCACAGCCCACACCGAAGGCCTCCACCTCCCAGTCGTAGAAGAAGTAGTAGTACGCGGTGCTGTTGGCGCCGGTCACCGTGGTGCCGGTGATGGTCCCGAAGGTGCCGATCGGGAAGGGATAGCCCGGGTTGCTGCCGAGGCCATCACGCCAGAGCTGCGGGTTGCCACTGGTGATGCGCAGGCCGTAGTTCCCCGGCCCGGGCACCTCGAAGTCCAGCTGCACGCGGCTCTCACCATCGGGCAGGTTGAAGGTGCCGGCCGCCACGTTCAGGCTGTTGTCCATGTCGATCAGGCTGATCGGCCGGTTGCCGGCACCGCTCGCGTACACCTTCACCGAACGGATGGTGAAGGCCTCCGTGGCGGTGAAGAGGATCCAGTTGTTGCCGTTCCCATGGTACTGGCCCTGCGTGCTATTGTCCGGTTCGCCCGCGTAGCTCACCGCTCCGCCGAACACTTCGGTGTTGGTGCACCAGAAGTCGGTGGTGGTGCTAAGGAAGGGCGTATCCCAGCTCGTGCCTGAGCCCACCGGGCTGCCGCCCAGCTGCACGTCGTACCAGAGGATGCTATCACCGGTGGCCGTCAGTGTGGCGGTGCCCGGACCGGGCAGGTTCACGTCGTTGGCGGTGGGCAGCACGAAGTCCAGCACGAGGATGTCCACGGCCGCACTACTGGCCGTGTCACAAACCCCCAGACCATCCACGGTGTAGGTGCCTGTCTGGTCCACCACGATGCTCGCGGTCGTCTCACCCGTGCTCCACAGGTTGGTGGCGGCGCTGGAGGTCAGCGTCACCTGATCGCCTTCGCAGAACACCTCCTCATTGTCCAACGTGATGGTCGGCACCGGTTCCACGGGCGGTTCCAGCAGCACGGATGGGCCGAAGCCGCTCGTGATGGTGTCGCACAGGGCCTCCACCTGGAATTCGTAGGCCGTGCAAGGCATCAGGCCGTTCACCTGAACGCCCATGTTGATCACGTTGGGGAAGCTCTCCCAGGTGCTGGTGCCGACCGGGCGGTACTGCACGTTGTACGGGCCCGTCCCCGTGCTGTTCCAGGAGAACATCGCCGCGTCCGCGCCCATCGCCTCCACGGTGGCGCCGTAGGGGGTTGGACAGCTGCCACAGTCGTTCATGATCAGCTGCAGGCTGTTGTTCACGTTGATCCGCCCGCCGGTGACCAGGTCGCCGGGCAGGTTGCCCACCTGTTCCACCCCGTCGAACAGGGCCTGGCGCACGTAGAGCGCGGCACCGGAAGGGTCTGCGAACACCTGGTCCATCAGGCTGGTGCAGGGTGCGCTGTACAGCAGACCGATCACACCTGCGGTGAAGGGACTCGCGAAGCTGGTGCCGCTGGTGCTCCCGTAGCCACCGCCCAGGCTGGTGGTGTACACGTTGTCACCGGGGGCACCCACGTCGATGGTGGTGGCTCCCCAGGCGCTGAAGGTCCGGTTGTCGGCCGAGTTGGTAGCGGTCACGCTCACCATGAAGTCGCTCGGGCAGGCCGTGGGCAGGTCGCCCACTTGGTCCACATCGTAGCTCTGGTTGGCCGTGGCGCCACAGTTCAGGATCCCCTCGGTACCCAGGCTGTCGTAGATCGCGCACCAGAGCGGTGCGTTGGCGGGCTGCCCGCCATCGATGCCCCAGCTGGCATTGGTGCTCACCACGAAGGCGCCCTTGCTGCCGTTGGTCTCGCGCCACAACTTGCGCATGGCCCAGGGGTAGGTGTAGGCGGCCACCACCTGGGCCTCCTGCACGCCGCCGAACTCCACCACCATGATCTTCACGTTCCAGTTGGCCCCGGCCACGCCTTGGCCGTTGTTGCCCCGTGCCCCGATCATCCCGCACACTTGCGTGCCGTGGCTGCCTCCGTACACGTTGTCGTTCAGCGCCTGCGTGTTCCAGCCCTCGTAGTCGTCCACATAGCCGTTGGCATCGTCATCGATCCCGTTGTTCGGCACCTCCAAGTGGTTGAACCACGCGTTGTCGATCAGGTCGGGGTGGGGCAGGTCGCTGTTCTCCAGCACGCAGACCACGATGGTGTCGCCCGTGGCGGTGAGGCCTCCGGTGGTGATGTCCCACGCGAGCTCGCTGTCGATGTTCTGGTGCTGCCACTGCTGCCCGTACTGCGTGTCGTTGGGCACGGCCCGGTACTGCACGATGTGGTTGTACTGCGCCAACTGCACCTGGGGGTGCTGGCGGAAGGCGCGCAGCATGAGCCCTTCATTACCCTGAGCAGGGTCGAAATGGAAAAGCCATGCCCGCATGGGGTCGCTGATCAACTGAGCCACATGCAGGTCGGTGCCCTGCCCGAAGGCATCGGCCAGCTCGGCGGCGACCGCCTCAGGCTGAGCCCCGGGTGCCAGCATCGCCAGGATGTCGCCCGGCACATGATCATGGTCGGTGCCTTGCGCGGCAAGGCTTCCCGACAGCCCAAGGGCCATCAGGGAGATGGTAAGGAGTCGTTCCATAGCGCTACGTCTGCAGGTTGGAACAAAGGTAGCGGGCACAGGGTTCCCCGGGGCGTGATACGCCTCACCTTCAGGGGGAAATGTGGGGGTGGGGTTGGAGGGCTACTGCCCTACCCCCACACATACACCCGCTTCACCCGCTGCGAAATGCTCGTGAGCGCCTCGTACGGGATCGTCCCCAGGTCCTTGGCGAACTGCTGCACCGGGTGTGCGGCATCGAAGACCACCGCGTCGTCGCCGGGTTCGCAGGGGATGCCGGTCACGTCCACCATGCACATGTCCATGCAGATGCTTCCGACGAAGGGGGCGGGCCGGCCGTGCACGTACACCCGGCCATGGCCGTTGCCCAGGCGGCGGGGCAGGCCGTCCGCGTAGCCGATGGGCAGGGTGCCGATGCGCAGGGGCGCGGTGGCTCGGTAGCTGCGACCGTAGCCGATGGAGTCCTCGGCGGGCACGTCCTTCAGCTGGGCGATCGGGGTGCTCAGGCGGTGGGCGGGCAGCAGCTGCGCGGTCTGGGCGGCGTCCACCCCGATGCCGTGCATGCCCACGCCCAGCCGCACCATGTCGAAGTGCGCCTCCGGGAAGCGCGTGATGCCCGGCGAGTTGGCGATGTGCCGCAGGGGCCGGTAGCCCAGCACCTCGGAGATCCGGTCCGCGGCGGCGGAAAAGTCGGCGATCTGCTGGCGGGTGAAGCCGTCGTGGGCGGGGTCGTCCGCTGCGGCCAGGTGACTGAAGATGCTGGCCACGCGGAGCTGGGGGGCGTGCTGCAGCTGCTCACAGAGCCAGGGAAGCTCGTCCACCGTGAAGCCCAGCCGGTGCATGCCGGTGTCGATCTTCAGGTGTACGGGCGGTGCATCACTGACCTGCGCATGGTAGTGGATGGCCTCCTCCAGCGTGCGCCGGTCGTAGATCTCCGCCTCCAGGCGGAAGCGGTGCAGCAGTTCCAGCGGAACGGGCTCGGGGTTCATGACCAGGACCGGCGTCCGGATCCCGTTCTGCCGCAGCTCGATGCCCTCGTCGGCATAGGCCACGCCCAGGTAGTCCACCCGCTCGTGGGCGAAGAGCCGGGCCAGTTCCAGCGCGCCGCTGCCGTAGCCGAAGGCCTTCACCATGGCCATCAGGCGGGTGCCGGGCTTCAGGCGGGCGCGGTAGTGGTTCAGGTTGTGCCGCACGGCGCCCAGGTCCACCTCCAGCACGGTGCCGTGCGCCTGCCGCTCCCAGCGCTTCACCAGGCGTTCCAGGGCGAAGCTGCGGGCACCCTTTACCAGCACCACGGCCTCGTCCGGTGGGGTGGTGCCGTCGTGCAGCAGGGCGTCCGCATCGGGCACGAAGCGGCTGTGCTCCGGAAAGTGACGGGCATGGTCCGTGATCGCGGGACCCACGCCGATGAAGTGCTCCACCTGCGCACGCTTCAGCAGGGAACCGACGCGTTCGTAGAGCCGGGCCGGTGCCTCGGCGCTCTCGGCCACGTCGCTCAGCACCACCAT
>ERZ795053.2897-NODE-2897-length-20169-cov-8.469921_pt1 | contig 20169 bp, 15 predicted proteins | sample MGYA00375137_ERZ795053 | MGnify/ENA primary metagenome ERZ795053 (study PRJEB30182, sample SAMN05720284) | activated sludge metagenome | isolation source: Anaerobic digester | place: Hong Kong | collected 2014-12-17 ...
GGCCTTGGCGGTGTTGAAGCCGAACTCCTCGGTGGTGTCCACCTGCTGCCAGGTGGTGCCGTCGTATACTGCCCAGTTGCTGATGGGTTGGCCGTCAACGGTATTGAACGCGCCGTGTAGATGGAGTTGACCATCATCCACTGAGCTGCCCCAGAAGTTGCCGAGGGTCGTATCCGAAGCCATGGCGACCCATTGGTCGTTTTCCCACTTGGCGAAACCTCTGGTATGTGGCACTCCCGACATGCTCCAAAAATCGCCCACTACCACAAAGCCGCTGTCGTAGGGAATGATGTCCTTGGCTGGAGGTCTTAGGCCTGTTGGGAACCCGTTCGGGTGATCGGCTCCCCCACCCATGGGGTACCATTGGCCATTGTACCAATAGGCCGTGTTGTGGATCAAGACGTTGCCAGGCATCGCCCACTGGGAAGCCCCCACCACGTATAGTCGGCCGCTCAGCGAGTCGTAGTGCAGGTCGCGGACCAACCCGCCCCAGCCTTCCCCGACCGTTTCCCATTGGGCACAAAGCCCAGGCGAACTGAAGCCCAGGACCAAGAGGAAGTACGCGCGACAGCCCATGCCACCAACTAAGATACCGGATCACGCCACCATCAGGTTACACCCCCTCAGGTCGCTGTGGTCGAAGCGGCCCAGCACCTCGAACCGGCCATCGGTAAGCGACCGGCCCAGGTCCTGGGTGCTGATGAAGGGGCAGCTGGCCGCGTTGCACAGGTCGATGATGTCGATGCCACCGGTGCGGCCGGGGCCAAGCCGGGCCAAGGGGTCGTTCGGCTCGCGCAGCAGCACGCGCATCCAAGGGGGACATTGAAAAACACCGGCGCCGGTGCTCCAGGCCTGGGACAGCAGCTCGGTCATGCCGTACTCGGAATGCACGGCGTCCACCTGGAAGGCCTCCTTCAGCAGGGTGTGCACTTCCGCGCGCACCATCTCCGGCCGCCGCCCCTTCATGCCGCCGGTCTCCATCACCAGGGTGTCGCGCAGGGGCCTCGGATGGCGTTCGGCCAGGTCCAGCAGGGCGAAGGTGACGCCGAGCAGCAGGGTGCGCCGTCCACCGGACGCGGGGCGTTGCAGCAATTCCGCCAGCCCGTCCAGGTCGTGCAGCCAGGTGCCGCTCTCCGGATCGCCGCTGGCCTGGATCAGCCGTTCGGCCATGTACACCAGCGAGCTGTCCGGCCGCTCCAGGTAGGCAGGGAGCAGCGCCAGCACCCGGTAGCCTTCCACCGGCCCGTACACGGCCTCGAAGGAGGTGCGGAACGAGCGTTCGTACACCTCCGGGAAGGGCACATGGTGGGTGCTGGTCACCGTTCCCGTGGTGCCGCTGCTGGCGAAGCGCAGCTGGGCCTCCAGCCCTTCCAGCAGCACCCGGTGCGTGCGGAACAGGCCGATGGGCAGGAAGGGGATGTCCTCGACCGTCCTGATCGCCGCCGGATCGCGGCGCAGGGCCTGCAGGTAGGCGTGGTAGACCGGGTTCCTTTCCGCGTGCAGATGAAATAGGTCCATCGCCAGCGCGTTGAAGTCCTGGTCGCCCCGCACCGCGAAGGGCCGTTCCAGGAAGGAGGCTGGCAGGGTGGAAGGACGGGTCATGCGCGGCGCGGTGGCGTACCTTTGAAGGGTGATGGAACGCAGGAAACTCCCGTGGGCCAAGTTAACGGCGGCGCTGCTGGCGCTGGCCGTGGTGTTCCCCGCGTGCCTCAAGACGGACGAGTTCCCGGTGGAGCCCAACATCACCTTCAAGAGCCTGGAGGTGTTCGGCGATTCGGCCTCGCTCACGGTCTCCTTCACCGACGGCGACGGGGACATCGGCCTGGCCCCGGGCGACACCTTCCCACCCTACGACACGCTGCCCTACTCCTTCAACCTGTTCGTGGAGTACGAGGAGCTGCAGAACGGCGTCTGGACCCAGGTGGACCTGCTGCTGCCTTTGTACTACCGCATCCCGGTGATCACGCCCACGGGGCAGAACAAGACGCTGGAGGGCGACCTGTCGGTGGCATTGAAGCCCTTCCCGACGGTGATCGGCGGCGCCTACGATACGGTCCGCTACAACGTGAAGATGGTCGATCGCGCGTTGCACGAGAGCAACGTGGTGGTGTCCAACGCCATCGTGGTCGACTGACCTAGATCTCGCCGGCGAGCGCTTCGGACACGTTGATCAGGTGGTCGCCCACCTTCTCGCAGCTGGAGAAGAGGTCGCTGTAGATCAGTCCGCTCTTCACGTTGTAGCTGCCGGTCTCCACGCTCTTAAGGTGGGCGCGCCGGAGCTTGTCGCGCCGGCGGTTGATGCGTTGTTCCACCTCCACGGCAGCGTCCAGCGAGAGCTTCTCCGCGTCGCCGTCCAGGTTCCGCAGCATCACGGCGAAGGCCTCGTCCAGCAGGTCCATCATGCCCAGCAGGTTCTCGCGCTGTTCGGGGCTGAACCAGAGCCGGTCGGCCATCTTGCGTTCCAGCTGCTTGCTCATCTGGAAGAAGATGTCACCCACGCGCTCCAGGTCGCCGATGATGGCCAGCAGCCCGCGGATGCGCGCGCTCACCTCCTCGTTCCTCGCCTCGGTGGCCGTCTTGGTCAGGTAGGCGCCCACCTCCACCTCGATGCGGTCGGTGATCTCCTCGTACTTCTTCAGCTTGTCCAGCAGCATGTTGCGCTGACCGGCATCGGTCTGCACCAGCAGGTTGCGCAGGTAGCCGAGCATCTTGTGGGTGATGCGGCCGAACTTGGCGATCTCCTTGCGGGCCTCGAGCAGCGAGACCTCCGGACTGAGCGGGATGTCGGTGTCGATGTATTCCAGTCGGAACTCCTCGTCGGCCTTCTCGCGGCTGGGCACCATCCAGGTGACCACCTTCACCAGGAAGGGGATGAAGCCGATGAAGAGCAGGGTGTTCGCCAGGTTGAAGCCGATGTGCAGGTAGGTGAGCGCCCACTTCACGGCGGCGGGATCATCGTACGGGGAAGCACCGGTGGTGCGGGTCACGATGCCGTCCAGCAGGCCCAGCACCGGGTGGAAGAGCAGCAGCATCCACGCCACGCCGAAGACGTTGAAGACCAGGTGCGAGCGGGCCGCCCGCTTGGCCCAGACGTTGCCCACCAGCGAGGCGATGTTGGCGGTGATGGTGGTGCCGATGTTCTCGCCCAGCACGATGGCCGCGGCCATGTCGTAGCCGATGGTGCCCTTTTCGCACAGCACCAGGGTGAGCGCCATGGCCGCGCTGGAGCTCTGCACCACCACGGTGAGGAAGATGCCGATGATGACGAACAGGACCACCGACAGCAGGCCCATGTCGCCCATGCCGCCCAGGAACGCCAGCGCTTCGGGCGAGGGCGGGGGTACCGCGAACTTCAGGTAGTCGAGTCCCAGGAACAGCAGTCCGAAGCCGATGAGGAACTCCGAGAAGGCCTTGGCGCGCGCGTTGCGCATGAACAGCAGGGGGAAGGCCAGGCCGATGATGGGCACCGAGAGGTCGGCGATGCGGAACTCGGCCGCCACCGAGGCGCTGATCAGTACCATCTTCACCGTGGTGCCGATGTTGGCGCCCATGATGGTGCTGATGGCCTGGCGCAGGTTCAGCAGGCCGGCGTTCACGAAGCTCACCACCATCACCGTGGTGGCCGAGGAGCTCTGCACGATGGCCGTGGCGCTGAAGCCGGTGAACACGCCCAGGAAGCGGTTGCGCGTCATGGCCTTCAGCGCATCCTGCATGCGTCCGCCGGCCACCTTCTGGAGGCCCTCGCTCATGACCTTCATCCCGTAGATGAAGAGCCCGAGCGAGCCCACGAGCATCAGGAATTCGACGATACCGAATCGCATGGCAGCGGAACGACCGGCAAAGGTCCGTGAAAAGCGGCCACCGGCCAAGTGCCGCCCTCGTTGTTAACCCCGCGTTAATTCAGCGTTCCATCCGGACCGGCGCACCAGGCCCGGCTATCTTTGGCCGGATGGCCAGCCCGGTGAAGAGCCCGCGTGGGATCGCCCTGCTGGTGTCCGGGGTGCTTGCCGTGGTGGTGGGCGTGTTGGGCGCCCTCCTCGGCCTGCCCAGCGGCCTGCCGGTCTGGGTGCCCTTGGTGCTCTCGGCCGCCGCGTTCGCCGCCAGCTATTTCGTGGTGAACTATGCCATCGAACGGTTCATCCACGACCGCATCCGGTTGATCTATCGCACGGTGCATGACCTGAAAACGGGCAAGAGCACCGCCCCGGAGCTGGACATGGGCACCGATGTGCTGGGCCAGGTGAACACCGATGTGCTGGACTGGGCCACCGCCCGCCGCAGCGAGATCCGTGAGCTGCGCGAGCGGGAGAAGTTCCGCCGCGAGTTCATCGGCAACGTGGCCCATGAGCTGAAGACGCCCATCTTCAACATCCAGGGCTATATCCTCACCCTGCTCGAGGGTGGCCTGGAGGACGACAAGGTGAACCTGGACTTCCTGGAACGGGCCTCCCGCGGGGTGGACCGGCTGACCAAGATCGTGGAGGACCTGGACATGATCTCCAAGCTGGAGAGCGGGGTCATGGAGATGAGCATCGACCGGATGGACCTGACCGAATTGGTGCACGAGGTGTTCCAGGGCATGGAGATGCGGGCCCGGGAACGTGGTGTGACCCTGCGTACGCCCCTGAAGGACCCCGTGTGGGTGATGGCCGACCACGACCGTCTGAGCCAGGTGCTGTACAACCTGCTGGCCAACGCCTGCAACTACGGGCGGGAAGGCGGTTTCACCGAGGTGCGCACCTTCGACATGGACGACCAGGTGCTGGTGGAGGTGGTGGACGATGGGATCGGCATCAGCCGGGAGCACCTGCCCCGGTTGTTCGAGCGCTTCTACCGCGTGGGCAAGAGCCGTTCCCGGCACGAGGGGGGCTCCGGACTCGGTCTGGCGATCGTGAAGCACATCATCGATGCGCACGGCCAGTCCATCACGGTGAAGAGCAGCGAGGGCGAGGGCACCACCTTCGCCTTCACCTTGCAGAAAGCCCGCTGATCGGGCGTGGTGCCCGGAACACCTGCAACGGACCGCTGTTGTTCGCCACCACCAGCCAGGTGCCACCCGCATCGGAAAGCCTGACCAGGTCCCTGACGTTCCCATTGGCGAAGAAGCCCGAGCGGTCCACGGGCATGGCGGAGAAGGCGCCGCGACCGTCACCCAGCAGGACCAGTCCCGTGCCGGCGTCGTAGCGGACGGTCTCCACTTCCGCCCCCCAGTTGTTCCCGGCCACGATCAGGTCCACCTTCCCGTCACCGTTCACGTCAGCCGGTACGATGGCATTGATCGGAGCCGCTTGGGCGAGGTTGGGCAGGTCAACGGCCCGGAAACCTTCGGCCCCCTCGTTCAGGAACACGCTGCTGCGCATGTGCCTTGCCGTCAGGTGGAGCGCCTTGTCAAGGTCCTCCCGGGTGTAGATGGCCGGCAGGTCGGCATGGGCGAACTCCTTGTAGGTGGGGAAACGGTCCAGGATCATCGGGCACTGTTGCGAGGAACACTCCCGGCCGCGGACAGGCAACACCGTTCCATCCTTCTCCTTGGCCAGGACGATGTCCGACCGGCCGTTGTCATCGAAATCCGCCCAGTACACATGGAGTGGATGCTCCTGGTCCGCGTGGAACTTGCTGTTCCACCCGAGGTTCCCGGCGATCAGGTCCTGGTCGCCGTCGCCGTCCAGGTCCTCGATCTCCAGGGCCGACCACCATCCCGTGTACCGATCGAGCCCCAGCGCTGCCGATCGATCGGTGAAGCGGCCACCTTCGTTCATGAACACGGTGGGATGCATCCATTCGCCCACGAGCACCAGGTCCGGGTCTCCATCCTGGTCCAGGTCCGCGAAGCGTACCGAGGTCACCATACCCGGGCCGAGGGCCTCGGGTGCGAGTTCCTGGGTGGCATCGGTGAAGTGGCCCGAACCGTCGTTCACCAGCAGGTAGCTGCGCGGTGCGAAGGGGTAGTGTGCAGGGGTCTGTCTCCCACCGATGTAGAGGTCCAGGTCGCCATCACCATCGATGTCCGCCGCATCGGCGCGCATGGCGCTGGTGATCAGCTTGGGAAGGGCGTCCGGGCGTTCGGAGAACCCTCCGCGGCCATCGTTCACATAGATCCGCTGTTCGAAACGCGGATCGCGGATGTCATGCTCGTTCGACCCGGCGAGCAGGAGCAGGTCCGGGTCCCCGTCCTGGTCGGCGTCGAAGAAGAGCGCACCGACATGTTCCTGGTCCGCATGCGCCTGCCAGGGCTGGGAGGTGGCGGCCCGGAACCGGCCATCCGCCTGCCCGATCCACAGCCTGCAGGACGAGCCGTGCGAGGCGGTGACGAACAGGTCCGCCCTTCCGTCGCCGTTCACATCGGAGGTGGCCAGCTGGGGGGCGAGCTCGCTCATCTTGTGGGGAAGCAGCACCTCCAACCGGAAATCGTCATAGGGATCTTCCTCGTGCACATGGTGCAGGCCGATCGTTGCCGGGTCCGTATCGCGGAACAGGGGCGGGGGCGGGGGAGGTGGAGCGGTGTAGGGCACGGCGCTACGCTGGTCCACCACGAGCGTGGTGTCCACCGTCGGGGAGGTGAGGCGCGTGGTGCCCAGGGCCCCGCGGCCGGGCCAGTCCACGATCACTTCCTCCACGCGGTCGTCGGAACCCAACCCGAAATGGAGCACGGGTTCCACACAGCCCTGGTATCCGCGTACCGGGCTCAACTCCTGGTACTGCTCACCGCTCTTCGTCCTGACCGTGACCTGCGCGCCCCAGGCGGTCCGTCCGTCCACGGGTCGCAGCCGTACACGCAGGTGGTGGTTGCCCAGGCGGTCCGCATGGTTCTCATGGATGCCGGCAGGCTCGTCCAGGTTGTTCACCACCAGGTCCAGGTCGCCATCGCCGTCCAGATCGGCATAAGCGGCTCCGTTGCTGTTCACCGGTGAGCCGAGCCCCCAGTCCTGTGACGCATCGGTGAAGGTGAGGTCTCCCCGGTTCCGGAAGGCACGATTGCCGATGCGTGTGCTGGGTACCAGATCGAGGCTCCTGTAGAAGGCCTGCCCGGAACGCAGACTGTCGTACACCTCGCGCTGGTAGTCGTTGTCGCGGATGTCGTGCTTGAAACCGTTGGTGACGAAGAGGTCCTTGTGGCCATCATTGTCCAAGTCGGCGAACAGGGGTGCCCAGCTCCAGTCCGTGCGCGCCACACCGGCAAGCTGCGCGATCTCGCTGAAGGTGCCGTTCCCGTTGTTGCGCTGCAGGGTGTTCACCATGTACTGGAAGAAATAGCCGCCGCGGACCAGCGACCAGAACTTGTCGGGAGCCATCCCGCTCATGTTCATCTTGCTGCGCACGTGGTCGTCCGCCGTCATGTCCAGCACCATGATGTCCGGAAGGCCGTCATTGTCCTGGTCGGCCACATCACAGCCCATGCTGAAGTTGCTGACATGGCGGGTCCTGCGCTGCAGTTCCTCGCTGAAGGTGCCGTCACCACGGGCCATGTACATCAGGTCGGGCACGTCGAAGTCGTTGGCCACGTAGATGTCCTGTCTTCCGTCCCGGTCCAGGTCGGCCGCGCAGACACCCAGCCCGAAGGCATAGTTCTGTACGCCGGCCTCGTAGGTGATGTCCGTGAAGTGCCCGCCATCATTGCGGTACAGGCGGTCCGTCGGGGCTTCGCGCCGCATCACGGCGTCCAGCACACTGAAGTTGCTTTCACCACGGATCCGGTCCGCCGGATGCACGAGCAGGTACATGTCCAGGTCCCCATCGTCGTCCACGTCCAGGAAGGTGGCCTGGGTGGCATGGCTGGTGTCGGCCAGCCCGAGCTCCTCCGCCGCCTCGCGGAATTGCCAATCGCCCTGGTTCAGGTAGAGCAGGTCGCGTGTTCTCCGCGGGTCCTTGGTCGGACCGCCCCGGCACACATGGATGTCGAGCAGGCCGTCGCCGTTCACGTCGGCCATGGCCACGCCGGTGGACCAGCCTGGTGGGGATGTGTCCAGCGCGGTTCCGGTCACATCCTCGAACCGCATGCCGCCCAGGTTCCGGTACAGCCGGTCCGGCACTTGATTGCCGCTCAGGTAGATGTCGGGGAGCCCGTCACCGTCCAGGTCGCCGAGTGCCACACCACCGCCGTTGTAGGCATAGATGTAGGTGAAGTAGTTCACTTCCGGGCTCTCCGTGATGGTGTTCGCGAAGTCGACGCCGGAATGGGCTGCGGGCACCTGCGTGAATAGGGGAGCCTGGGAGGGAAGTGCCGTCCGATCGACGGACCCGCCCGGGTCGCCGGCACAGGAGGCGATCAGCAGGGGCAGGCCGAAGGCCCACCTGCCGGATGGATCGGGAGCCATGCCACGAAATTACTCCGCGATCAACGGGCGCTCAGCAGGGAACGCACCTCCTCCGGGCGGAACACCTGGAGCGGGGCGTTGTTGTTGGCGACCACCACAGCAGGCGTTCCTGCCGTGCCCAGGGGCAGCAGGAGAACATCCTTCGCGTTGTTCCAGGCGAAGATCCCACTGTTCCGGGTGGCGACCGGCTTGAAACCGCCCTGGCCATCTCCGAGCAGCAGCATGCCCACGCCGCCATCGTAACGGATCGTCTCCACTTCAGCACCCCAATGGTTGCCGGCGATGACGAGGTCCGGATGACCGTCGCCGTTCCAATCCGCCACGGCAGTGCCCATGATGGGTGACCGCTGGGCCTCCATGGGCAGTTCCCTGGCCCGCCAGCGCCCAGTCCCCTCGTTGATGAGCACACAGCTCGTCATGTGCCGGGCCTGCAGGTGCAGGGCTTCCCCGAGCTTCTCCTGGCCATAGATGGAACCGAGATCGGCGTTCGCGAACGCATCATAGGTCGCGAACCGGTCCAGGATCATGGGACATTGCTGCGAGGAGCATTCGCGGCCCCGAACGGGCACCAGCTCTCCCTTGTGGTCCTTGGCCAGCACGATGTCCCCTCTGCCATTGCCATCGAAGTCGTTCCAGAACAAATGGACCGGGTGGTCCGGGGTGCCATGGAACTTGGAGTTCCAGCCGATGTTGCCACAGACCAGGTCCAGGTCTCCATCGCTGTCCAGATCGGCAGGCTCCAGGGAGAACCACCAACCTTCGGTATCGGAGAGGCCCATGGTGCCTGTTCCGTTCGTGAAGCGCCCGCCTTCGTTCACGAAGCATGTCAGGGGCATCCATTCACCGACCAGGAACAGGTCCGGGTCGCCATCCGAGTCGTGGTCCAGGAACGCGAGATCGGTCACCATGCCGGGGCTCGCCAGGTCGGGTGCGAGTTCATCGGTGGCATCCGCGAACCTGCCGCTGCCATCGTTCAGCAGCAGGTAACTGCGCGGGGCACGCGGGTACTGTCCGGGCACGACGCGCCCGCCCACGAACAGGTCCAGGTCGCCGTCACCGTCCACGTCCGCCGCCGCAGCGCGCATCGCGCTGGTCTGGAGCATGGGCAGGGCCTCGTCGCTGTGCCGGTACCGGCCCCCTCCCTGGTTCATGTACAGGCGGCTCTTGTACTGGTCAGGGGTCAGGTCCACTTCATTGCTTCCACTGGCCACGAACAGATCGGGGTCCCCATCTCCGTCGGCATCGAAGAACAAGGCACCCAGGTCCTCCCGGTCGGCATGCGAGCTCCACGGTTGCGAAGAAGCCTTGCGGAAGGTCCCGTTCGGGAGTTGGGTGAAGAGCGTACCGGCCTGGCCGCGGGCCCCGCCGACGAACAGGTCCGCGAGCCCGTCCCCGTTCACGTCCGCCGTAGCCATCAGGGGGCCGTTCTCGGACTGTTTGTGCGGCAGCAGCACCTCGTGGGCGAAATCATTGTAGGTGTTCTCCACATGCCGGTGGCCAAGGCCCACCTGATCGGCCACGGAGGCGAAGAGTTCCGGCGCCTTCGGGGTAGGACCGGGGCGGCGTGCCGTCGAGCGGTCCACTTGAACGGTTCCTGAAGAAACACCGGATAGCTCCGACACCATCCCATCAGGCCATTCCACGCGAAGGTCCGCACCGGCCTGTTCTCCGACCCCGAAGTGCAGGACGGGCTCCACGCTGCTCTGGTACCCGCGCGTGGGCATCAGTTCCTGATACTGTGTGTTCCCGTCGGGCGTGGTAAGATGTACCCGGGCGCCATACGCGAGCGCTCCTTCTCGTCCTTCCAACAGGACCCGGATGGACCGGCCCAGGCCACGATCCGATGCCTGGTTCTCATACACCTCGGCGGTCACGTCCATGTTGTTGATCACCAGGTCCAGGTCCCCGTCGCCATCCAGGTCGCCGTAGGCGGCTCCATTGCTGTTCACCGAGTTCTTGAACCCCCAGTCCACCGATACGTTCTCGAAGCGCAGGTCCCCTTTGTTGCGGTACAGGTAATTGCGGACGCGATTCGCCGGAACGAGGGAAAAGACCCGCTCGAACGTCATGTTGGTCGGGTCCTGCGCCAGTTCCTTGGTGGCCCGCATGAAGTCGTTGTCGCGCATGTCGCGCTTGTAGCCGTTGGTCACGAGCAGGTCCTTCCAGCCGTCGTTGTCCAGGTCGGCCAGCAGGGGCGACCAGCTCCAATCCGTCTTGCTCATGCCTGCGAGCTGGCCCACATCGCTGAACGTGCCGTTGCCATTGTTCAGCTGCAGGGTGTTGAACATGTACTGGAGATGATACCCGGCCTGTACGACCTTCCAGAACCGGTCGGTGCTCATCCCGCTCATGTTCTTCTTGGAGCGCACATGGTCCTCGCTCACCATGTCCACCACCACGATGTCGGGTAGGGCATCGTTGTTGTAATCGGCCACATCGCAGCCCATGCCGAAGTTGGAGATGTGCCGTGTACGCTCCAGGATCTCGTCACGGAACGTGCCGTCGCCCTGGTTCAGGTACATGAAGTCCCGCTCGATGTAGTCATTGCTCACATAGATGTCGGGCCATCCATTGCCGTCCAGGTCGCTGATCGCCACGCCCAGGCCGTAGCCCATGTTCCAGATGCCCGCCTCGGCGGTGATGTCGGTGAACCGGTCTCCGTCATTCCGATAGAGCCTGTCGGAAGGAGAAACACGCTTCTCCACCATCTGCTGGATCTCGATGTTGCTGTACTGCCGTTTCTTCTGCAGCGGGGTATTGATCACGAACAGGTCCAGGTCCCCGTCCTTGTCCATGTCGAAGAACGCGGCCTGCGTGCTCCGCGTCGTGTCCGCCACGCCCCATGCCTGGGCCACCTCCTTGAACGTAAGGTCACCGTTGTTCAAGTAGAGCAGGTTGGTGCGTTGTTCCGGCTCGTCGTACCAACCGGCACGACACACGTAGATATCCAGCAGACCATCGTTGTTCACATCGGCCATGGTCACCCCCGAATGCCAACCATCCTGCCCTCCAGGAATGGCGGTCTCCGTGATATCCTCGAACTGCATGTCCCCTTTGTTCAGGTACAGGCGGTCGGGTACGAGATTGCCGGTGAAGTAGATGTCCGGGAGGCCGTCTCCGTTGATATCCCCTACGGCGACGCCACCGCCGTTGTACATGTACTCGTACACGTAATAGTTCTGTTGCTGATTCTCATTGATCGCGTTCTTGAACGTGATGCCACTGCTGGCCGGGTCCAATGAGACGAACAGCGGTTCCGGGTCGTCAGGGGCCGACCTATTCGCGGCAACATCGGGTTCCTGACCTGCCCCGGAGCAGGCCTGTAGAAGGAGCAGCGTGAAGGAGGGAGCCACCATGACGGGGCGCAACGTGGGGACCATAATGGGAGGTTTCAGCGGTCATGAGCCGAAAAAGAAGATAGGTTCCTTCCTTGGGTTCCCACCAAGATAGAGCGTGGTGACTGCTCCGACCAAATCGGGGTCAGTGCTCCACCTCCTCCCAGAGCATGATCTCGCTCTCGTTGTTCACGCTGATCCTGGGGATCCCGTCATAGACGGTGATCTTCCCGGTCACGCACACCTTTCGGTCCTGCAGGTAGGTCTCGGGGTCGTAACTGAAGTTGGGCCCGTTATGGTCCCACACGGTCACGTAGAAGTCCTGGTGCGGGTGCATGCGGTCCATGTTCAGGTACAGGGCATTGGCCTTGGCGGTACGCCGTGTGCTCACCACCGTGCCGCAGATGGTGGCCACGTTGCCGATGTGGTGCTTCGCCTGCACGGTGTTGAACATGCCACGTGGCAGGGGCGGGGGGATCGGCTCCATTTCCCCGAAGAAGGGGTCGCCCTCGTGGTACCAGACCTTCGGGTCGCGCTGGGCCTCGATCCGGTCCTCCACGGCATCATCCACGGCGGCGAAGAAGTCGATGCCGGTGAGCCGTTCCACGCTGTCGATCGGTACCGCGTAGCTGATCACGGGGTGGTCGTTGAGCCCGTTCTCCATCAGGAAGGCGATGCCCTTGGGTTCGGGACCGTCCAGGTCGGCCAGTACCTTGAAGAAGCGCGTGGGGATCCTGACCTGGTGGGTGGCCTTCGGGGTCTCCAGCACGGGAAGCCCGTCCTCCAGTACGGGGCCGGTGACGATGTAGACCCGCCCACCGCCATACCGCACGGTCCGCCGCACCCAGTCCTCCAGTTCGGCCCAGGCACCCCGGTTCAATTCGGGCTTCTGCGGGCTGATGTTCGAATAGTAGTAGGTGGCGGTCATCGCGCTCCGGCTCCAACGCAGGTCCGCGCTCGGCACCAGGTGCCCGCGATCATATCCGCTGAACCAGTAGTCATCGAAGTAGTTGCCGTTGGCAGCGACCAGGGGGTCGTTCAGGAAGGTGTCCACGCGGGCCAGGTTGCCGGTCACCACATCGGGGGTCACCAGATGCGCGGTCCACTTGGGCTGGCGGTGCTCCGGGCTATATACCAGCACGTGTCCGGGATGCTCGGTGACGGTCTCTCCGGCTTCCAACGCAGGCAGTCCGTTCTCCTTCAGGTCCTTCCGGATGATCGCGAGCTTGGCCGCTTCGATGGGGGCCAGCAGCGCCTCGCGTTCAGCGTCGAGTTCCTTCAGCTGCTGCTCCAGTTCCAGGAGTTGCTGTTCAGGTCCCTGGGAAAGGGCCGACAGGGACAGCGAGAGGAGGATCCAAAGGACGAAGGGGCGCATGCTCCAAAAGTAGACCGGAGGCCTCATTGGCCGAGCAGCTCCTCCAGGTCGTCGAGCGCTTCCTCCAACATGGGGTGTCCATCGGCCTTGGCTTCCCCCGAAGCTTGATCGCGAAGTCGTTCCCAGGCGTCCATGACATCCAGTTCGTGCTGGTCCTGCACCAGGAAGCGTCCGGTACCGCGATGCAGGTGGCCGAGGTATTCCTGCTCCGCCTGGCCGGGTGTGGGGACCAGCAGCGCTGTACGGCCGATCGTCGCCAGGTCCATGAGCGTGGTATATCCGGTGCGCGACACGATCATGCGGGCGCTCCTCATGGCCGTCTCCAATTCCCTGGCAGGCAGGTGCGGAACGCGCTGCACGCCGCCGCGATCTCCGGCCCTCGCAGTTCCAGGTCTTCCGCGAACGAGCAGGTGCCTGCCCGGGATGGCGGCCAACTGCTGTTCCAGGGCATCCTCGAACAGGCTGCGCTGCGGTTCGGGCCCGCTGACCACGGCCACGATGTCCCATTGCCGTTCAGGCGGAGGACCCGTGCTGGAGAACCGGCTCACCGTGCCGATGAAGCGCGCGTTCGCCGGCAGTTCGTCGTGATGCGCGAGTTCGCCCGAAAGTCCAGGCGCCATGGGTTCGTCCATCACCCAGCAGCGGTGGAAACGCGCGATGTGGCGCAGGTTCAGCTTCCGCAGTGCAGGCTGCGCGATGGGAGTGAAGGGAAAGACCTGATGGGTGATCAGCACGCTGGGCAGGTCCGGTGAACGCACTCCGAAACGCTGGTCGCTCACGACGCCGTCGAGCTTCAGTTCACCCCTCAGCCGGTCGAACAGCGCCTGCTCGGCCTGCACCGATCGCAGCATGGCCGGGAACTGCCGCAGCATGCTCCACAGCTGCGACCGGGATCGGGAGTATCGGATGTGCGCGCCGGGAATGCGAACGTGTTCCAGGTCGGGGAATTCGCCCCGCAGCAGTTCCAACGGGCCGCCATCCGCTCCGAGCACGACGTGTGCTCCCCGGGCCTGCAAGGCCTGAACGATGGGCACACAACGAGTGGCGTGGCCCAGGCCCCAGTCCAACGGGGCCACCAGGATGCGCTTGCCGTTCAGCATCGGATACCGGGCGGTGAAGGTGCCGCCACCCGCGTGAAGCCAATGTTACGTCCATGCAAGTTCATGTGCCGTTGTCCACGATCGCCTGCCCCTATTTTCGCGGACCCTTCCACCGGCATGGGCAAGAACAAACAGTTCCGCTTCGCGGAGAACCGCACGTTCCAACACGTGGTGCAGCCCACGTTCGCGGAGCTGATGGAGGGCCGCTTCCCGCTGCGTGGCCGGTGGAACAGCGACTTCTTCCAGCGGGATGCTCCCCTGGTGCTGGAGCTGGGTTGTGGCAAGGGCGAGTACACCATCGGGCTCTCGCGCCTGGAGCCGCAGCACAATCACCTGGGGGTCGACATCAAGGGCGCACGCATCTGGCGGGGTGCCCGTACGGTGAAGGAGGAGGGGCTTGCCCATACCGGCTTCCTGCGCACGCACGTGGACCACCTGACCAAGGCCTTCGCGCCGGGCGAGGTGGATGCCATCTGGCTCACCTTCAGCGATCCGCAGCTGGGCAAACCGCGCAAGCGCCTCACCAGTCCGCTGTTCCTGGACCGCTACCGCGAGGTGTTGAAGCCCGGAGGCCTGGTGCACCTGAAGACGGACAGTCCGGTGCTGTACGAATACACCTTGGAACAGATCGCCGAGCAGGGCCTGCCTCTCTTGGAGCACAGTGACAACGTGTACGCCGACCTCGTGCATCGCGTGGGTCCCGGGGAGCAGGCCATCCTGGACATCCGCACCTTCTATGAGCGCATGTGGCTGCTTGAGGGCAGGATCATCCACTACGTGCGTTTCGCGATCTCCTGAACCATGGCCAAGCAGGTGATCGCTGGGGCGGTGCAGGAGCGCGACTTCTTTGCCGATGTGATGGACGTGGTGCGCCGCATCCCACGGGGCCGCGTGACCAGCTATGGCGCGATCGCCCGCTGCCTGGGCGCGGCGCGCAGCAGCCGCATCGTGGGTTACTGCATGAACAACAGCCACACGGTGGATCCACCCGTTCCCGCTCATCGTGTGGTTAACCGTAATGGTGTGCTCACCGGGAAGCACCACTTTGCCACGCCCGATCGCATGCAGGAATTGCTCCAGGCCGAAGGCATCACCGTGCAGGATGACCGGGTGGTGGAGTTCACAGAGCGCTTCTGGGACCCGGCCGTGGAGCTCGGCCTGTGAACGATCATTGACCGCGGCGGTCATCGGGGGTACCTTCGGACCATGGACGCGATCAGGCAGGACACCATCATCATCCGCGATGATGCCGATGCCTTGGTGCTGGTGGACCCCCGCAGTGGCAGGCTTACGCTTCGTTGGCGGTGGGCCGTACCGGGCGAGACCTACCGAAGCGTGTTGCTCGAGGTCGCCGAGGCCATCTCGAAGCACGAACTCGTCTCCTGGATGAGCGATTCCCGGCAGATGGGCGCCATCCTGCATGCGGACACCGAGTGGACGATGGACGAGCTGACCCCGCGGTTGAAGGGCACATCGCTGAAACGAGTGGCGGTGCTGAACAGCTCGGACTTCATCCATCAGATGGCCGCCGGACGCATGGCGGCCGAGGCGGACCCCTCCGTGCCCTACGATGTGCTCTTCTTCGATGCCGCCGATGAGGCCGAACGCTGGCTGAAGGAGGTGGAGCGCTCGTGAACGTCCCGCCCTGGTGGGACGTTAGCTTTGCAGCACGCCATGGCCATCACGCACGACGCCGTACGCGAGGTGCTCTCCCGCATCCTCGAACCCGACCTCAAGAAGGACATCATCACCCTCGACCTGGTCCGGACGATCAAGGTCGAAGGCAACACGATCAGTGTGGAGGTGGAGGTGAGCAACCCCGCCATGCACAGCCGCAAGCGCATGGAGGAGGCCGTCACCTTCCAGCTGCGGCAGGCCTTCGGGAAGGAGGTCGGGGTGTTCGTGAACGTGTCGGCCCTTAGCGGCGATCGCGGCAACCTGCGGAAGGTGCTGCCCGGGGTGAAGCACATCGTGGCCGTGGCCAGTGGCAAGGGCGGTGTGGGCAAGAGCACCGTCACCGCCAACCTGGCCGCCGGCCTGGCGCGGGAAGGCCTGCGGGTCGGTCTGGTCGATGCCGACATCCACGGGCCCAGCATGCCCATGATGTTCGATGTGCTGCAGGAAAAGCCGCGCACCCTGGAGAAGGACGGCAAACACTGGATCGTGCCAGTGGAAAGCCATGGTGTGAAGCTGCTCAGCATCGGATTCTTCGCGGCGCCCGATCAGGCCGTCGCCTGGCGTGGGCCCATGGCCAGCAAGGCGTTGGAGCAGCTCTTCAAGGATGCCGACTGGGGTGAATTGGACGTACTACTCGTGGACCTGCCGCCAGGTACCGGCGACATCCACCTCTCCCTGGTGCAGGCCGTGCCGCTCACCGGCGCCATCATCGTGAGCACACCGCAGCCCGTGGCCCTGGCCGATGCCCGCAAGGGCGTGGGCCTCTTCCGCCTGCCCAGCGTGAACGTGCCCGTGCTCGGCATCGTGGAGAACATGGCCTGGTTCACCCCGGAGGAACTGCCGGAGAACCGCTACTACATCTTCGGGCATGGCGGTGCCCGGGCCCTGGCGGACGAGTTGAAGGTGCCCTTCCTCGCCGAGGTGCCCCTGGTGCAGAGCATCCGGGAGGCCGGGGACGCGGGCCGCCCCGCCGTGCTGCAGGGCGATACCCACGCGGGCCGCGCGTTCGCCGACCTTTGCCGGGCGGTGGCCGAACGCCTGGAGCAACCCGTCACCGCCTGAGCCATGCTGAACGCACGCGACATCCGTACAGCTGGCGAGCGCATCGAGCAGGCGCTCACCGAACTGCGTCCCTTCCTGGAAGCCGATGGTGGCGACATCACCCTGGAGGAGGTGACCCCTGAAGGTGTGGCCCGCGTGCGCCTGCATGGGGCCTGCCGCACCTGCACCATGAGCGCCATGACCCTGAAGGCCGGGGTGGAAGATGCCATTCGCCGCGTGGCGCCCGCCGTGCAGCGTGTGGAGGCCATCGCCCCGAAGGAGCCCGCCTGAGCATCCCCGACGAACCTTGTCCTCCGCCGGATGTTCCTTCGGGAACACCTGACGCCCGTCAGACCCCGGACTCCTGCCGCCGTACCTTTGCAGGGCTTTTCCATGGACACCCCCACCCGGACCCGCACCATCGAGCAACGGAAGAACGTCGTGATCCTCTTCGCCGGTGATTCCGGTGATGGGATCCAGCTCACCGGCAGCCAGTTCACCGACACGAACGCGCTGTTCGGCAACGACGTCAGCACCTTCCCCAATTTTCCCGCCGAGATCCGCGCACCCCAGGGCACCCTGGCCGGCGTGAGCGGCTACCAGCTGCACTTCGGCAGTGTGGAGGTGTTCACCCCGGGCGATCAGTGCGACACGCTGGTGGTGATGAACGCCGCGGCGCTCAAGGCCAACCTGTCCAAGCTGAAGAAGGGCGGCATCATCATCGCCAACCGCGATGGATTCGATGCGAAGAACCTCCGGCTGGCCGGCTATCCCGACGACGCCCGGCCGTTGGAGGACGGTTCCCTGGCCAACTACACCGTGCACGCCATCGACGTCACCAAGATGACGCGGGCATCGCTGGAGGGCACCACGCTCGGCACCAAGGAGAAGGACCGGTGCAAGAACATGTTCGTGCTGGGCTTCATCAACTGGATGTACGACCGGGGGCTCGAGCCCACCGAGCGCTTCCTGGAGCAGAAGTTCGGCCGCAAGCCGGAGATCCTCGAGGCCAACCGCCTGGCGTTGAAGGCGGGCTTCGACTTCGGCGACACCAGCGAGACCTTCACCACGCGCTTCGAAGTGAAGCCCGCCCCGCTGCCCAAGGGCACGTACCGCGCCATCAACGGCAACCAGGGCATCGCGCTGGGCCTGGTCGCGGCCGCGCAGCAGGCTGGGCTCGACCTCTTCTACGGCAGCTACCCGATCACCCCGGCCAGCGACATCCTGCACGAGCTGGCCAAGCACAAGCGGTTCGGGGTGAAGACCTTCCAGGCGGAGGACGAGATCGCCGCCATCTGCTCCGCCATCGGGGCCAGCTACGGCGGTGCCTTGGGCGTCACCGCGAGCTCCGGTCCGGGCATCGCGCTCAAGACCGAGGCCCTCGGCCTGGCCATGATGCTGGAACTTCCACTGGTGGTGGTGAACGTGCAGCGTGGCGGGCCCAGCACCGGCCTGCCCACCAAGACCGAGCAGGCCGATCTCTGGCAGGCCATCCACGGCCGCAATGGCGAGGCGCCGATCCCGGTGATCGCCGCCAGCACGCCGGTGGATTGTTTCGAGATGGCCTTCGAGGCCGCCAAGCTGGCGATCGAGCACATGACGCCGGTGATGTTGCTCAGCGATGGCTTCATCGCCAACGGCTCGGAACCCTGGCGTTTTCCGCAGGCCAAGGACCTGGCACCGATCGTACCGCCCTTCGCCAAGCCGGTGGGAGAGGATGGTGTGGCGGCGGAGCAGTTCCTGCCCTATGTGCGCGACGAGCGCGGCGTGCGCCCCTGGGCCGTGCCGGGCATGCAAGGGCTGCAGCACCGCATCGGCGGGCTGGAGAAGGAGGACCGCACAGGCAACGTGAGCTACGACCCGGTGAACCACGAGAAGATGGTGCGGCTGCGTGCCGACAAGGTGGCCCGGATCGCCGATACTTTCCGCCCCATCCGACTGGACAGCGGTCCCGATGAAGGCGACCTGCTGATCGTGGGCTGGGGTTCCACCTACGGGGCGCTGCGGACCGCATCCCTCGCCCTGCAGGAGGAAGGCCACCTGGTGGCTCACGTGCACCTGCGGCACATGTTCCCCTTCAATCCGGGTCTCGGAGCGCTGATGCAGCGCTACCGCAAGGTGCTCGTGCCGGAGATGAACAGCGGTCAGCTGCGCCAGCTCATCCGCTCGGAGTTCCTGATCGATGCGCGCGGCTTCAACAAGGTGCAGGGCCTGCCCTTCATGGCCGAGGAGGTCCGGGCGGCCGCGCTCCAATTCCTGAACGAATGAGCACCACCAACGGTACCGCACCCGCCGCACGGATCGACTACGCCAGCGACCAGGAGGTGCGCTGGTGCCCCGGCTGCGGCGACTATTCCATCCTGAAGCAGGTCGAGACCATCCTCAAGGAGCAGGGCCGGCCCAAGGAGGAGCTCGTCTTCATCAGCGGCATCGGCTGCAGCTCGCGCTTCCCGTACTACCTGGACACCTACGGCATGCACGGGATCCATGGCCGTGCACCCGCCATCGTGAGCGGCCTGCGCAGCGTGCGACCCGAGCTGAGCGTATGGATGATCACCGGCGACGGCGACTCGCTGAGCATCGGCGGCAACCACCTGATCCACCTGCTGCGGCGCAACGTGGACGTGAACATCCTGCTCTTCAACAACGAGATCTACGGCCTCACCAAGGGCCAGTACTCGCCCACCAGTCCCGAGGGGGCGGTCACGCGCAGCACGCCCATGGGCAGCACCGACCATCCCTTCAACCCGATGGCCCTGTGCAAGGGCGCCGATGGCACGTTCCTGGCACGCGCCATGGACCGCGACCCCAAGCAGCTGCGCGAGGTGCTCACCCGCGCCGATGCCCACCGAGGCGCCAGCCTGGTGGAGGTCTACCAGAACTGCAACGTGTTCAATGACGGGGCCTTCGAAGTCTTCACCGACAAGGCCTCCAAGCCCTTCCACACCATCTTCGTGGAGCACGGGAAGCCGCTCGTCTTCGCCAACGGCACCAAGGGCATCCGGCTGGACTGCATGCGTCCCATGGTGGTGGACCTGGAGGGTGGTGAATGGAGCGCGGACGACTGTTGGGTGCACGACGAGCGCGACCCCTACAAGGCCTCCATCCTCGTGCGCCTGTTCGAGGACCCGACCGAGGAGGGCGCCATGCCGCGGCCCTTCGGCGTGTTCTATCAAGCGGATCGCCCCACCCACGAGGAGAAGCTGAACGCCCAAGTGCAGCGCGCCCGCGAAAAGCAGGGCGCCGGCGACCTCGACGAGCTGCTGCGCGGCCAGCACGTGTGGACGATCGGGTGATACTGGGCCACCGGCTTCAAGCCGGTGGTA
>ERZ795053.2898-NODE-2898-length-20161-cov-6.791953_pt1 | contig 20161 bp, 18 predicted proteins | sample MGYA00375137_ERZ795053 | MGnify/ENA primary metagenome ERZ795053 (study PRJEB30182, sample SAMN05720284) | activated sludge metagenome | isolation source: Anaerobic digester | place: Hong Kong | collected 2014-12-17 ...
CTCGACTGGATCTGCGTCAGTCCGAAGGCGGGCGCCGAGCTTGCCCAGCGGTCGGGCGATGAGCTGAAGCTCGTCTACCCGCAGGAGGCCGCGCTGCCGGAGGCCTTTGAAAGCCTCGATTTCCAGCGCTTTTACCTTCAGCCTATGGACGGGCCGGAGGTTTCGCGCCATACAGCCGCCGCCATCGACTATTGCAAGGCCCATCCGCGCTGGCGTCTGAGTTTACAGACCCACAAGCTTATCGGCATACCCTAGAAAGCCCGCCGATCCGGGCCTGAAGGACGTTTTTTTCATGCGTATCGTGAAAACGATCACATTCGACGCCGCGCACTATCTGCATGTCGACACCGACAAGCGGCCTTACGCGCGCCTGCACGGTCACTCGTTCATGCTGGAAATCGCCATTGAAGGCGAACCCGATCCGGAAACGGGCTGGGTTGAAGATTTCGCTGACGTGACCGCGAGCCTCGAAGAAATCCGCTCCGTTCTCGATCATCGTCTGCTGAATGAAATCGAAGGCCTCGAAAAACCGACGCTTGAAAATATCTGCCGCTTTGTCGCGGACCGGCTGAAAACGAAGTTTTCAGGACTGAGGCAGGTGAAGGTCTCCCGCCCGTCGATCGGCGAGGCCTGCATCTACGACGTCGCGTGACGCAGGCCTCAATTAACGCTTAGTGATCGCCGACAAACTCTACGAGATTGCGCGACCATTGATTGAAGGCGCGATCGGCGTCCGACCAGATCCAGGCGCGTGCGCGGCCATCGTTCAAAGTGCTTGTGAAACTATCGTTCACTTCCGCAAGCACGACGCCGTTCTCGCTCAGCACAGCTTTCATCGCACCGCCGCCGGCGTAAACCGAGCTCGCCGAAAGGCCTGACTGGCGCTTGTAATCGGCGAGCGTCGGGCGGCTCGACGCAAGATCCGTAAGCGTCGCTTCAACGGTCAACACGCCGTCGCCCGGCGCGCTTGCGATCGCATATGATTTGCTGAATGCTTTCTCGAGCGCGGCGTGGAAATCGCTCGCGCGCTCCTCGACATCGGACTTGTCGACCGGGCGATCGCCCGTTCCGCGTGGATCGTATGCGATGACATCGAGATTGAGATCGGCCTGAACGGGCGCGATGTAGACGCTCTCAAAGCTCGACAAGGAACGGTCTGTCGTTACTTTTTCGGTGTCGAACGATCCGGCGAAAGCAGCGCCGGCCGTCAACGCCATGGCGGCGAGCGCGCCGCCGGCTAACCCAAAACGAAGAACTGACATCGGCATCTCCCTGATGGAATCACGCCTCCAGCGTGACCCATATAGGAGAAGAGCCAATTGGGGCGAAATCACGACATCGCGACTCGCCGCTTCAGGATCGGACGGTTCAAGACCGTACGGTTCAGGCCGCGCTGTCTTTTGCGAGGCGCGCGATCAGGAACTGGGCGTCGCGGCAATAGCCCGCGGCCGCGCGGTCGGCCTTGTTGAGTGCAGAATCGAGTTCGCCGAGCACGGCGGTGATTTCATCGAAGGTCGCAAAGGCGTCGCGAGGCGGTTCAAGGTTGAGACCGCGCGAGGAGAGGTCCATCCGCGTCGGCGAGATCGAATATTGGGCCTTGCCGCCGAGCTTCACTTCGAGATTGTGCTGGTTCTTGCCGAGGAGCGAAGCCGCGCGCTCGTCAAGCTCGTCAATGATCTTGGTGATCTGCTGGCGAAGCTCGTCATAGCTCTCGGCGAGAAGCGCGCGCCCGCCAGCGTCTTCGACGTTCTGCGCAGACAGGACGACCTCATAGGCTTGATCGATGACCTCGCGCACGGAGTCGATCGCATAAAGCGCGGACTCGATCGAGGCGAGCGCTTCCCGGATCGGATCGGCGTAGGACGACAAGCTCTCTGCGCTCGGCGACGCCATGCGCAGCACGCGATTGAGACCGGCGGCCGTATCGACTTCCTGCGTCGGTTCGCTTTCGTTCGATTGCTTACGCCCAAGCCAGCCCGCGAGCGAATTGCGGCGCGGCTGCTTCTCATTCGATTGATTGTTGTCGTTGCCCGACCGGATTAACGCAAACACCACGGAAGGCGCTCCTATTACTCATACACGCCTCGACCATAGGAGCCGGGGTTTGAAGCGCCGTTAAATGGTTCCTTAAATTTTACGCCTTGCCGGCGCCATTTGGTTTTGATGCCCGGCGGCGTCTGCCTTCGATCCACCACGCGCCGATTATGCCGATCGCGAGGATGGCGAGCCAGAGGGCGGGCGGAGCGAGAGGGGAATCGTTAACCGAATCTGTACGGCTCGCGCCGCGCGCGACGAGGCCCGCCCAGCCGGAGCCTGCATAGGCGCCCTTGTCAGCGGGCACTTTCCGGATGGCGGGGAGGGCGACGCTATCGCCGCGGCGGATGGGGAAGGCGCCGCCGCGCGTGCGCTCGCCGAGCGCGGCGAGCTTGGTCGCGTCGGAGACGACATCTTCGAACTCAGGCGCGGCGGCGAGCCCGACCGCTCCGATGGCGAAGAGCTCTCCGTCGCGCGCGCGATAGAGGCCCCGCGCCGCATTCTCGATGGTCGCCTTGAAGAGGCCCGGCCCATCCGGCGAGAGCGTGACAAGCGAGAGCTGCCCATTCGGGTCCGTCAGTTCGATCTCGTTCGGCTTGTCGCTCATGGTGCGGCGGGAGATGACGAGGTCGGGGCCGACGCCGCGCAGCGACAACTGCTCCTCTTCGAGCTCAGGTTCTTTCATCAGCCAGTGCGAGATGCGCCGCAGAAGCTCCGCATGCGGACCGCCGCCGTCAAAGCCGCGCGCCCACAGCCAGACATGATCGGATAGAAGAAGACCGACGCGCCCCTGGCCGACATGGTCGAGAATGAGGAGCGGGGCGCCGCCCGGCCCTTCCATCAGCGCGCGGCCCGATCGCATCGCGACGGGGATGATGCGCAGCCAGCGCCCCCAGAAGGAGGCTTCGGGAAGATCCGCCGTGACCGGGTGGCGCTTTCCTTCTTCGGTGAGCTTCGGCCGATAGGGCCCCTCGCGCGCATCGCCGCTTGGGAGCGCAGGGAGAATGAAAGAGAGATTGCGCCGCGCGGCGAGGCTGAGGACGCCGGTATATTCCGGGCCCGCCGCAATCAGAACGGCGCCGCCATTTTCGACATAACGCGCAATGTTGTCGAAGTGATAGGCGTTGAGGACGCCGCGATAGGTGTAGCGGTCGAAGATGAGGAGATCGAACTCGGAAAGCTTGTCGATGAAGAGTTCGTCCTGCGGGAAAGGAATGAGCGCTAGCTCGCTCGTCAGCTCGTTCGGGCTTCCTTTCTCGATTGGCCGGAGAATGGTGAAGTGAACGAGGTCGACGGCGGGGTCGGACTTCAAGAGGTTGCGCCAGACGCGCTCGCCGGAATGCGGCTCGCCGGAAATCAGAAGCACGCGCAGGCGGTCCCTGATCGCCGTGATCGGCAAGACGGCGATGTTATTCCGCGTCGTCAGCTCGCCGGGCCGCTCTTCGACCTCGAGTTCGACGATGAGCCCGCCGGGCCGGTCGAGCGGCGCTTCGAAGGAGACTTCCGAGCCGACCGGCACGGCGTCGCGCAGGATCTCGTGTCCGTCGATGCGCAGGGCGACGACTGCGTTGCCGCTATTGGGAAGCGGTTTTTCATCCGGGCCGAGATCGTCGACGCGGAATGTGAACTTCACGGATTCGCGCACGATGCCATAGCGCGGCGCGTTGATCATCGTGATCTTGCGGTCGACCTCGCCGGATCGTCCCGTGGTCAGAACGTGCACAGGCGCGTCGAGCGAGAAGTCTGCGGCGCGCGCCGCGTCGCTCGCCTGTCCGTCCGTGATGACGAAGACGCCGCCAAGCCGGCCGCGCGGCGTTTCGGAAACCGAACTGCGCAGCGCTTCGACGAGGCGCGTTTCCTGATCGCCGGAGACGCTTGAGCGGACGACTTCGACATCGCCGAGATTTTTGAGACGCGCTTCCAGTTCATCCGCCGCCTCGCTTGTGATGCGGTCGCGCCCGTCGAGCGTCTGGCTCGCGCTTTCATCGGTGAGAATGATCGCAATGTCGTCGAGCGCCGTTCGTTCCGTGACGCGGATCTGCGGATTGGCGAGGAGAGCGATGAGCGCTGCGAGCGCAAGAATGCGGAACGGCGCGCCGCGCGGTTGGCGAATGGCGCCGAGCACTGCAATGCTCGCCGCGACAATCGATATGAGAACGATCGCCCAGAGCGGCCAATCCGGTTCGAAAACAAGCGCGCCCATCAGTGGCCGAGCCTTTCAAGCAGGATCGGCGTATGGACCTGATCGGATTTGTAATTGCCGGTATAGGCGACCATGACGATGTTGATGCCGGCGCGATAGGCGAGTTCGCGCTCGCGTTCTCCGCCGCGCGACATCGGCCGCATCGGCCTTCCATAGTCATCCGCCGCCCATGCGCCCGCCCAGTCGCGCCCGCCAATGATAAGCGGCGTCACGCCGTCATTCGCGCCGCCCGCCGCCTGAACCCAGACGGGGTTGTTGCGCATCCGACCAGGCAGGTCTTCGAGCAGATAGAAAGAACGCGTCAGCACGTGGTCTTTCGGCAAAGTCGCGAGCGGCGGAATGTCCACCTGGCTGAGGATTTCCCTCAGCGCCGCGCGCTCTGGCGTTTCGAGACCGGCGACCGCGCGTTCATCGTCGCGCGTATCGAAAACGATGAGACCGCCAAAGCGCATGAAGTTTTCGATATTGGCGAGCGCCGCTTCGCCGGGCGCGCTCGCGCCAGCGACGATTGGCCAATAGAGGAGCGAATAGACCGAAAGATCGTCCGTCTCGGGATCAATTCCGGCTGGGGCCGCGGGCTCAATCGCCGTGCGGCGGATGAGTTCGCGGCTCAAAGCGTAGAGACCGCGTTCGGAGAGCCGGTCGACTTCCGGATCGCCGGTGATGACATAAGCAAGGCGCGTGTGGAGCGCTGCTTCCTCTGCTTTCGCATCGATCGGCGCATCGAGGGGCTGCGCGTGGGACGGATCAATCGGCGAGAAGAGCGCCAGAGCGAGAAGCGCCGCGCCTGCAAAGCGAAGCCTTCCGGCGAGGAACAGCGTCAGCAGCGCGTCCGCCAAGAGAAGCAGAAGCGCGATTGCAAAGAGCGGCGGCGCAAGGCGCTTCGGGGGCTCTGCGACATAAGGCGTTGTCGGAACGCCTGTAATCGAAAGCGGCGCGAAGGCGTCCGCCGGGCCGACCGCGTTCACGGCGAGCGGGGCTTCCGGCGCGCCATAGAGACCGGGCGGGCGTCCGGGCGCAGCGCCTTTTTGCGCTTCGGCGGCGGTGATGCTTTGAAGGTCGGGCGCAGGTTTTTCGAGCCGTCCGAAACCGTCGAGCACGCGGATGGGCGCAAGGCGCGCGCTTGCTTCACCTTCGGCGCGGTCAGGCCCGAGCACGGAGAGGAAAGTCAGCTTCCGGAGCATGTCGACAAAGATCGCGGAAATCGGCAGGTCCGACCAGCCGGGCGTCGCCGGCACATGGAAGAGCGCGACGGCGCCGGCGCCGATATTCACGCCCGTGACGAGCGGCGTGCCGTCGGCGAGACTCGCCCAGGTGCGCTCGCTTGTCTCTCCACCGGGGCGTGCGAGCACTTGTTGGCGAACGAAGACATCAGTCGGGGGCGCAAGATCTGCGAACGGTCCGTCGGGAGAGAAGGGGCCGAGCAGCTGCGGCGTCTCCCAGGTGAGCGCGCCGCCAAAGGCTCTTCCGCCGCCGCGGAGGCTGACCGGCAGCAATGGCGGATCTCCATCCTGCGCAGCATCGGCGAGATTGGGGCCTGCAAAGCGGATGATGACGCCGCCCTTTTCGACCCATGCCTGCAGGCCCGCGACATCGTTTGCGCGCAAGCGGCCTACATCGTCGAGCACGATGACGGAGACATCTGAGCGGAGGAGATTTTCAAGCGTATCGGATTCGAAAGCAGCGTAAGGTTCGAGCGCCTTCTTCACATAATAGCCGCCGGTGAGAAGCGCCTCGGCTTCGTCGTCGGAACCGGCGATGAGGCCGATTGCAGCGCGGCGATCGCGCGCATCGGCCAGTTGAACGGCGCCGGCGGAGGAGTATCCCTCAATTGCGACGGACGCGATGTCGTTGCGCAAGGCGAGCGGCAAATCGATCGCAACATCGATGCTCTTCTCGCCGCGTTTCATCTCTGCATTCGTTGTTGCGAGAATGCGTCCGTCGCGTGCCGTCGCGATCAGCTGACCGGTCCAGTCCGTGTCGTCTGCAAGGCGTTCGACGCGATAGACGCGGCCGTCCGCGGTCGGCGCGAGTGCGCGCAGGATCATCTGTTGCGTGCGCGTATCTGCAAAAACGGTGAGCGCGCCGCGCTCGCCGAGCGCCGCAGCGAACGCAGCATCGCCGTTCTCCGCGACGCCGTCAGTGAGCCAGCGAATTTCAGGTTGTCCACCGGTCTTGCCGAGCGCCGCATCAAGCGCGGCGAGACTTGCGAGCGATGCTTGCCTGTCTGCACGGAAAGGCGACGGTTTGATCGCATCGGAAACGCCGAGCGCTTCTTCGCCGGTGAGCGGCGTCGCGGCGCTCGCCGCGTCAGGTTCCGAAGTCTTGAGAATGAAGACGGAGCGACCTGCTTGCGCGGCTTCTTCAGCGCCCGCCTTGAGTGCGTTCTGGCGAATGCGCCAGCCGGGCGCCGCCGCCCAGCTATCGTCGACGACAAACACCAGCGGGCCTGTCGCGCCAGAGAGTTTCGGCGCATTGAGGATCGGTCCGGCGAGCGCAAGGATGACGATCGCTGCGAGGAGCAGGCGCAGAAGCAAAACCCACCACGGCGTCTTGTCCGGCGTTTCTTCCGTGCCCGCGAGATCGCGCAGGATGATGAATGCGGGAAACTTCACGCGCTGCGGCGCGGGCGGCGTTGCGCGCAGCAGAAGCCAGATCGCCGGCAGCGCCAGAAGCGACATCAGGATCAAAGGCTCGGCGAAAGAAAGCGCGCCCAGTGTTAGCATGGTCGCAGCGTCATCCTTTCAGCATTCGAAGATCGCTCAGCGCGGCGTAAAGCGCGAGCAGAGCGCCTTGCGCGGGCCGGTCCGTGCGGTGGGCGATGAAGGTCCACCGATAAGCGCTCGCCGCATCTTCGAGCGCGCGGCGATGCGCCATGAATTTTTCGCGATAGGATGCGCCGAGCGCGCCGGCGTCGCCGAAGAGTAGCCGATCGCGGCTTTCCGCATCCTGAAATTCGGTTCGTCCCGTGAACGGAAACTCTTCTTCGGCCGGATCGACGATCTGTACGAGCGCGCCCAAGGCGCCGGCGCTTGCGCATCGTCTGATTGCAGCGGCGATCTCGTCGGGCGAAGTAAAGAAGTCGCTCAGGAAAACGACGCGCGCGCCGGGCGTAAGCTGGACTGGCGTCGGCGCCGAGGCGCCGGCGTCATCCGTTAGCAGCGCTTCGAGAATGCGCGTCGGTGCGCCGCGACCGTGGAACGGTCTTTGCGAAAGTCCCATCAGCCCGACACGCTCGCCGGCTTGCGAGAGCAGAATGGAAAGCGCTGTCGCGAGAACATCCGCGCGCCGCCGCTTCATTGGCGTCGCCGTGGATGACGAATAAACGAGCGAAGCGGAAGCGTCCCGCCAGATCCACACCGCGGCCGCCGCTTCCCATTCATTCTGGCGAACATAAAGCCGGTCGGCCGCGCGCGCAGACTGGCGCCAATCGATCGCGCTCACCGGATCGCCGAAACCATAAGCGCGGTGCTGCCAGAAAGTCTCGCCGGGTCCTGCGCGCCGGCGACCGTGAAGGCCGGCCGCGACGGTATGTGCGACCCTGTCCGCCTCAACCATCAGCGCCGGAAAAAGCGCGGCGGCTTCTTCGGCTTCATGGCGCGTTTGAAGCGCGCCGGCAGGGAGGTGGGCGGATGGGCTCATGAAACGGGCGCGATGTCCTTACGCTGTCGAACGAACGCCTAGAAAGACTTCGCCATCAATTCGCCGATGAAATCGTCCGTCGTCAGCCCTTCGGAACGGGCTGCGAAATTGAGCGCCATGCGATGACGCAGAATTGGTTTTGCGAGACGGCGCACATCGTCAAGCGAAGGCGCGTAACGGCCTTCGATCAATGCGAGGGCGCGCACGCCAAGCGAAAGCGCCTGACTTGCACGTGGGCCCGGCCCCCATGCGACCATCGATTTGACGCGCTCCTCCGCATCGGCGACAGGGCGCGCGCTGCGCACAAGGGCGAGAATCGCGTCGACGATCTGCACGCCGATGGGCATTTCGCGCACAAGCGCCTGCGCGCGAATGAGATCATCCGCTGACATGGCAGCTTCGACTTTCTTCGTGCTCGCGCCGGTCGTCGCGGCGAGCATGCGCCGCTCTGCATCTTCTTCCGGATAGTCGACATTGATCTGCAGGAGGAAACGGTCGAGCTGCGCTTCAGGGAGCGGATAGGTGCCTTCCTGTTCGATCGGGTTCTGCGTCGCGAGCACATGGAACGGCGCCGGCAGATCATGGCGCGCGCCTGCGACGGTCACATGCAGCTCCTGCATCGCCTGCAGGAGCGCCGATTGCGTGCGCGGGCTCGCCCGGTTGATTTCGTCGGCCATCAGAAGCTGACAGAAGATCGGGCCGGGGATGAAACGGAATTCGCGCGCGCCCGAAGCACTCTCTTCGAGCACTTCCGAGCCGAGCACGTCGCCGGGCATCAGGTCCGGCGTGAACTGGACCCGCTTGGCCGAGAGCCCCATCAGGTCCGCGACCGAAGTGACGAGAAGGGTCTTTGCGAGGCCCGGCGCGCCGACGAGGAGGGCGTGACCGCCCGCGGCCAGCGTTGCGAGCGTCAGCTCGATCACCTCTTCCTGGCCGAAGATGACTTGCCCCAACCCTTCCCGGGCGGCGGCGAACTTTGCCGAAATCTCGTCGAACTCGCGGACGAGGTCTTTCTCTGTCATGGGCTTCCCTTGGGCTTCCTTGCAGTGGCGGTGGTCTTGGCGCGGGGCCTGAAACAGTCCTAAGCGCTTCTTATTCCGGCGATTCTCCGGATCGATCGGGGCGAAATTGAGATACCACAAGCAGGCCGGCATTTCCCATCCGCCTGCCAAACATTCGGCTCGTATTGTCGCAAAACTCTTGCCTCTTGCCGCACCGGACCCATTGTTCCTACGATACCCCGGCCCGCGAGCGTCTTCGGACTGAGTTATCGCGGTGTTAATGAGGGGGCCGTAACCATTAGCGCTTGGCTCCGGCCGGCGATCACGCGGCGGGCTTTTCGTGGGAAAGCGCGCCTATTCAAGGGGTGTTAGGTGTCTGGCGAAGATCACAATTTCACGGTCTGGGGTTTCATCAAAGGTTTCGGCAAGCTGCTGATCGGGCTTCTCCTGATTATTCAGGGGATTATCGGGCTTGCGGTCCTGCTGCTCTTCGTCGGCGTGATGATCAGCGTTTCGGATGGGCTCGCCGGGGGCAAATCCGGCGGCGCGTCAGTGCCGGACGACTCGGCGCTCCTCATGAATCCGTCAGGCGTCCTTGTTGAGCAAGGCGAGCCGACAGACGCCTTCGAGCGCGCCCTTCAGGACGCCTATGGCATAGACGAGCCACCGCAGGTCGAAGTCGGTCAGATCGTCCACGCGATTCGCGAAGCGAAAGATGACCAGCGCATCAAGGCGATGGTCCTCGACTTCTCCGGGCTTTCCGTTCCGTCTTCGAGCGCATCGAAGCTTTACGAGATCGCTGACGAGATCGACGCTTTCCGCGCCTCGGGCAAAGAAGTCATCGCCGTCGGCGACAGCTACGGGCAGGAGCAGTTTCTCCTCGCGGCGCATGCCGACAAAGTCTTCATGCACGACTTCGGCAATGTGTTCCTTTACGGCTACGGCTCTTACGGAACCTATGTGAAGTCGCTCCTCGAAAAGCTGAAAATCACGAGCCACGTCTTCCGCGTCGGCACGTTCAAGTCAGCGGTCGAGCCCTATATCCGCGATGACATGTCGCCTGAGGCGAAAGAAGCGAACATCGCGTTCCTCACCGTGCTGTGGGATGAATATGCGCGCTCCGTCGAGAAGGCGCGCAAGCTGCCTGACGGCGCGATCAAGCAATACACCAATCAGCTTGGCGATCTTCTGAAGCAGGCCGGCGGCGACTTCTCGAAAGTCGCGCTCGATTACGGCCTTGTCGACGGCCTCAAATCGCGTCCGGAGCAGATGGCCTATCTGATGGACGAGTTCGGCAAGAGCAAGGACGGCAAGTCGTTCAAGAACGTCAACTTCCGTCATTACCTCGCCGCCATCGGCGAAGAGGAAGACGGCGATGCGCCGAACGTCGCGATCGTGACGGCGGCGGGCGTCATCGTCGACGGCGAGGCCCCTGTCGGTCAGGCGGCTGGCGGCGATACGGTCGCAGGCTTCCTCAAGCAGGCGCTTGAAGATGAAGACGTGAAGGCGGTTGTCCTGCGCGTCGACAGCCCGGGCGGATCGGCCTTCGCTTCCGAAGTCATTCGCGACGGCGTTCTGGCGCTGAAAGCGGCCGGCAAACCTGTCGTTGTTTCGATGGGCTCGCTCGCAGCTTCCGGCGGTTACTGGATCTCCTCGGCCGCTGACGAAATCTGGGCGTCGCCGACGACGATCACCGGTTCGATCGGCATCTTCGGTTTCTTCACGACGTTCGAGAACACGGCGTCTGAAATCGGCGTCTATGTGGATGGCGTCGGCACGACGCCGCTTTCCCCGATCATGGCGACGGGCGTCGGCCCGCTGCCGCCTGAAGCCGCCGACATCATCCAGCAGTCGGTGGAAGAGGGCTATGAGCGCTTCCTCACCGTGGTCGGCGAAGGCCGCCACCTTGAGCCTTCCTATGTGGACTCGGTCGGTCAGGGCCGCGTCTGGATCGGCAAGACGGCGCTTGATCTGAAGCTCGTCGATCAACTCGGCGGCATCGATGAAGCTGTCGCGGCCGCCGCCAAGCGCGCTGGCCTTGAGGAATATGACGTCGTGCGCGTGCTCGACCGTCAGACCCCGTTCGAGAAACTCTTCGGCTCGTTCTCGGCGAAAGTCGTGGCGGCGGCGGGGCTCGACAAGGGCAAAGTCCGCTCTGAGCAGAACGCCGTGCGCAAGCTCGTCCGTGAAGCGGAAGAGAACGTTTCCTTCCTCGACGGGTTCAATGACCCGAACGGGCTTTATGCACGCTGCGTTGCGTGCGACATGAAATAGGAACGCGAGCAAACTCGACCTGAAAGGCCGGCGCCGCGTCGAAACCCGATGCGGCGCCGATTTCGTTTATGACCGATCTCATGCGCTACGCTGCTGCGCTCGCCGATGCGGAGAAGGGCAAGGGCCTGCCGCCCGTCGAGCGCTGGAACCCTGACTATTGCGGTGAGATCGACCTTGTCATCCGCCGCGACGGGACCTGGGTGCATGAGGGAACGCCGATCGGGCGTGCGCGCCTCGTCCGCCTGTTCTCGACGGTGCTGAAGGTCGAGAACGGCCGGCATTTTCTCGTCACTCCCGTCGAAAAGCTGGGGATCGAGGTCGAGGATGCGCCCTTCGTCGCCGTGCTGATGCGCGCTGAAGGCGAGGGGGCGGCCCGGCGTCTCATTTTCACGACTAATGTCGGGGACGAAGTAACCGCAGATGCGGATCACGAAATCGTTTTTCGCAAGAGTCCGGCGAGCGGGGCCAAGGCCCCCTATATACGGGTCCGGGCGGATCTCTGGGCGCTCGTCGCCCGTTCCGTTTTTTATGACCTTGTGGCGCTCGGCGAAACGCGCAAGGTCGATGGCGAGGAAATGTTCGGCGTTGAATCGAGCGGTCGGTTTTTCCCGCTCGGCCGGGCTTCCGAGGTTTTTGACGCAGACTGAACAATGGACGGCAAGGATAACGATCCGCGAACGGTCGCGCTTTCAGGCGATCACTGGCGCGAGACGATCGCGCGCAATCTTCAGCGCGCGTCCGCGCAGCGCGTTCGCGCGCTCTTCGCCGAGATGAATCCGCATCTTGTCGGCGACAAGCTGTTTGAAGATCGCTGGAGCGATATTCGACGGGATGCGGCGGTGCTGGTGCCCATCCTGCCGCGCCTTGGCGGGCCGACAGTTCTGATGACGGTGCGTTCCGCCGACATGCCCTCGCATGCAGGCCAGATCAGCTTTCCGGGCGGGAAGGCGCATCCGGAAGACAACGGCCCCGTCGCGACGGCGCTGCGCGAGTCGTTTGAAGAAGTGAACATCGCGCCGGAGAAAGTCGACGTCATCGGCGCGCTTGGCGTTCATCAGGGCGGGCTCGGCTTTTCGGTGACGCCGATCGTCGGCGTCATCGATCCGTCCGTGGAAATTCGGCCTTGTCCGCGAGAGGTCGCCGAAATCTTTGAGGTGCCGCTCTCCTTCATCGCTGATCTTGCGAACCACACGACCGAAGCGCGTTCCCACAAAGGTGTTTCCTACAACATGTTCGCAGCGCCCTATGGGCGCTATCACATCTGGGGCCTGACCGCCGGCATTCTGCGCACGCTCGCGGAGACGTTGCAGGAGCATCCGACGATTTCCGTCGATGCGGCGGCGGAATGACAAACGCTGAATCAACTTTGACGCCTCTGGCGGAATGCGACGCGCTCCAATTCGATTGGACGCGCAACGCGCCAGTCGTGAAAATCGTCGCGGCGCTCGAAGCGGCGCGGCCGGGCTCCGTGCGCTTCGTCGGCGGCTGTGTGCGCGACAGCCTGATCGGCGTCACGCCGAAGGATATCGACATTGCGACAACGTTGACGCCGCAGGCGGTCATCGACGCGCTTCATGCGGCCTCGCTCAAGGCCGCGCCGACCGGCGTCGATCATGGAACGATAACAGGCGTCGCTGACCATGTCGGCGTTGAAATCACGACGCTGCGCGCGGATGTCTCGACGGATGGAAGGCGCGCGACAGTCGCTTTCACGGAGGACTGGGCGACCGATGCGCGGCGGCGCGATTTTCGCCTGAACGCGATTTATCTGACGACGGATGGAAAGCTCTTCGATCCGGTTGGCGGCGTCGCCGATGCGAAGGCGCGGCGCGTGCGCTTCATTGGCGCGCCCGAAGATCGCATCCGCGAAGACTATCTTCGCATCCTGCGTTTCTTTCGTTTCTCGGCGCGCTTCGCCGGCGGATTCGATGCGGAAGGTTTGAGCGCCTGCGCGCAATTGCGTGAGGGGATGTCGCGCCTCTCCGCCGAGCGGGTTGGCGACGAATTCACCCGAATTCTGGCGCTGCCCCGCGCTGCGCTCGCCGTCGATGCGATGGCCGCGTGCGGCGTGCTCGCGGAAGTGTGGCCGGCGCCGGCGTCGCGGAATGTCTTGCGCCGACTGAAGGAACTCGAGCCGGAAGCGGCCTCGCCTGTGGGGCTCGCCGCGCTTTGGGGCGAAGGCGGCGAAGGGATCGATGCGGCGTTGCGCCTGCCCAATGCCGAGGCGGCGCGCCGCAAGCGCGCGCTCGCCGTTTCGAATTCGCTTTCCCCTTTGCTGTCCGAGCGCGAGGCGCGCGCCATTCTCTATCGCGTCGGCGTCGATGCGTGGAATGACGGCGTGCTGCTTGCGATGGCGCGCAGCGGTGACAGCGTCGACTGGTCCGCCATCGCAGGGCTCGCCGAGCGCTGGCAGGCGCCTGTTTTCGCCTATACGGGCAAGGACATTATCGCGGCGGGCATAGAGCGCGGACCTGAAGTCGCAAAACGCCTGCGTGAAGTCGAAGAGGCCTGGATCGCGGAGGACTTTCCGCCTGCGGAGCGTCTCCTCGAAATTCTCAAAGAGAAAACATCGCGCTGATTATTGAGGCTCGCTGGCGCCGCGCTGGACATTCGGCAGCGCGCCAGTCTCGCCCAGCGATTTATAAAGCGGCGCCATCAGCTTCGCTGTCACGGCGTCGCCTTGCGTCGCGATTGAGGCGGCATGGTCGCGCGCATCGCGGTCGCAATAAGGGTATTGCTTCTCCGCGCCGTAAAATCCGCTGTTGAAGGCGCTGACCATCCGGTCGCGAAGCGCCGGCTGCGGGTCTTCAAGCTCGATGAGCTTGCGCATCCGCTCGCGCCAGATTTCACCTTCCGAGCGCGGTTCGCACATTCTGCGGATGTGGTGAAGCTCGCCGAAAATTCCCGCGAGCGTTTCAAGGTCGCGCGCCCGTTCCGCATAGTCGATCGTCTGCGCGGCGAGCGGGCTCGCGGCGCTGAGGGCGATGGCGGCGATGACGAGGCGCAACTTCATGGATAAACCCCTTCGCCGGGCATTATAGCGATTTTGCGGCGGAACGGCGAATTTCGAGGGCGCGCGTCAGCGCCAGCCGCGTCTTGTCCCAGGAGAGCCGCGCCATCGCCTCGTCGATCGACATGAATTCCGCCGCCGCCGCGTCGTCGCCCGCGACAGGCTCGCCGCCCGCCCATTCCGCCAGATAGTCGATCAGCACCATGTGGGCTGCGCCGCCGACTTCCTCCGGCAGGGCCTCGAAAACGCCAAGAAACTCGACCTGCTTCAATTCAAGGCCCGTTTCTTCGCGCACTTCCCGGCGCACGGCGGCTTCAAGGGATTCGCCGAAATGAAGACGCCCGCCTGGGATCGACCACAAGCCGAGGAACGGCTCCTTGCCGCGCCTGATGAGCAGCACGTCGTCGCCCCGAAAGATGACGGCGCCGACGCCGACCGTGGGCCGTGCATGATTTTCTTCAGCAGTCATAAACCCGCATCCGGCTCGGCGCGTTCGTCGCGTAAGGCTTACGCCGCCGCTTTCTTTTTGGCGCGCGCAGGCTGTTTCAGGGGCGGCTGTGGACGGACGAAAAGAAGGCTCGCGCCATCCTTGCTCGTTTCCGCCAGACGATAGCCCTCGACGTTGAACTTCTTGAGGTCGCGCGCATTGTCGATGCGATTGTCGATCATCCAGCGCGCCATCAGGCCGCGCGCGCGCTTTGCAAAGAACTGCAATTGGCGAAGCTGCCCGTCTTTTTCTTCCTTGAAGGTTGGCGTGACGAGCGGCCCCTTCAACACGGAAAGATCGACCGCGGAGAAATATTCATTCGACGCGAGATTGACGATCGTCGGGTCCTTTTGGTCCTTCGCCGCCTTGTTGATTTCCTGCGCGATGCGATCGCCCCAAAACTCATAAAGATTGGCGCCGCGCGGATTTTTGAGCTTCGATCCCATTTCGAGCCGATAGGGCTCGATTGCATCGAGCGGGCGCAAGAGGCCGTAAAGGCCGGAGAGAATGCGCAAGTGATCCTGAGCGAAGGCGAAATCGTCCTTGCTCATCGTTTTCGCGTCTAGGCCGAGATAGACATCGCCATTGAACGCGAGCGCGGCCTGCTTGGCGCCGTTTGACTTTCCATCGGCGCGCAGCGCCTGAAAGCGCTCGTGATTGAGTTCGGCGAGTTTGTCCGAGATCGACATCAATCGCTTGATTTGCGCTTTGGAGAGCTTCTTTGCGACAGCGGCGAGTTCGCTCGCATCTTTCAGCAAAGCCGGCTTCGTCGGCGCGGGCGCGCCGGGCGCAGGGTCGAAATTGAGGTTCTTGGCGGGCGAAAGCAGAATCAGCATGCTTCCGAGATAGCTCTTCGGGCGAAAAGTTCAATTGATTCGGGTCAGCTTCTCCGCGCCGGCGCGGCTCATTCCCAAGTTGTAAGGCCGGAGCCGCCGCTTTCCTTGTCGCCGCGCGCGCCGTCCAGCAGGGGTTGCGAGGTCAGAACGCCGAAATGCTCGAACTGGAAGAGCACTTGCTGATCCGGCAGTTTCTCGCCGGCGGCGCGGCCTTCGCGTACCGCGCGGATCGCGTCCTTCATTTCGCCAAGCCGCGCCGGATCGGCGGAAATCGTGTTGTGCGCGGGCAAAAGCTGCTTCAGCGCGGGGAGCGCCGCAAGCCGTGCAATCGTCCGCTCATAGGCGTCGAGGTCGGTCTCGGGCACGTAAAGCCACACGGTGGAATCGTAATAGGTGTCGCCAGTCCAAAGAAGGCCGCGCGCCGGCTCGTAAAGCGCGAGCGCGTCAGGCGTGTGGCCGGGGGCTTCCAGCACTTCGATCACGCGCCCGCCAAGGTCGATTTTGTCGCCATCTTTGACGACGCCGGTTGGCGCCCAGACGGGCGTATGGAAGCGGGCGCGTTCGGCTTCACCCGGCACGGGATCGCAGAAGCTTTCGGGCGCCGCCTCTCCCGCGAGGTCTTTATGCGAGAGACCGTTTTCATTGGCGTGCGTATAGGGCGTGTCGCGCGCGAGAATTCTGTCGAACTCCGCATTGCCGCCGATGTGGTCGAAATGCGTGTGCGAATTGATGACCGTCACCGGCAGCGAGGTGAGTTGCTCGACGACAGGCCGGATCGGCGCAAAACCTAGCCCGGTGTCGAACAACAGCGCTTCATTCTCTCCGATGATGAGATAGGAAATGACTTCCTGAAACTGTCTCGCTTCGACGAGCGCATAAGTGTCGTCTGCGACCCGATAGACATCGAACCAGTCGCTTTCGACATCGGCGCGTGGAAAGGCCTCATTCTCCGGGCGGGGAATATCGTCGCACCAGCGCGCCTCCGCTTTCGGCGCTTCCTGCGTGTTTTCCACCGGCGGCGAGCAGGCGCCGGCCGCAACAAGTAGTGAAGCCGCGAGTAGTGCTCCAGATAACCGCATTGAATTCCTCATCGGCGGAGAAGCGAATTTCGCCGGGTTTGCGCCTAAGCCTTGGCGGCCTCCGGCCAGAGCATTTTGCCCGGGTTCATGATGCCTTGCGGATCGAGCGCTTTCTTCACCGCACGCATCATGGCGATTTCCGCTGGCTGTTTGCGGCGCGCAATATCATCGCGGCGCGCGCGCCCGACGCCATGCTCTGCGGAGATCGATCCTTCATAGCGGTCGATCATATCGTAGACGGCATGCTCAAGCGCTTCCTGACCTTCGAGGAAGCGTTCCTTGGTCATTTCCTTCGGCTGGAGGAGGTCATAGTGGATGTTGCCATCGCCCATATGGCCGAAGGCGACGATGCGCACGCCCGGACAGATCTTGCTCACCGCATCATTGGCGTCGGTCAGGAAAGCCGGCACGGAAGCGACCGGCACTGAAACGTCGAACTTGCCTTGCCCGCCTTCCGGAAGCATCGCCGCCGCCATGTTGTGGCGCAGTCGCCAGAACGCGTGCGCCTGCGCTTCGCTCTCGGCGATGACGGCGTCGTCAAGTTCGCCTTGCTCCATCGCTTCACCGAGCAGCGCTTCAACCATATCGCGAAGCTCGCCTTCGCGGCCTGCTGAAAATTCGATCAGCGCATACCAGGGATGAACCGAGGAGAGCGGATCGCGCGAGTCCGGAATGTTCTTGAACACAAGCGAAAGGATTTCACGCGACATGAGCTCAAAGCTCGTCACATTGCCGCCGCTGTCGGCCTGCGCGCGTGACAGGAGGGCGACGGCGGCGTCCGGCGATTTGAGACCGACGAAAACCGTCGTCTTTTCGCGCGGCAGCGGGAAGAGCTTCAGAGCTGCACCGGTGACAATGCCGAGCGTTCCTTCGCCGCCAATGAAGAGCTGCTTCAGATCGTAGCCCGTATTGTCCTTGCGCAGACGTTTGAGGCCGTTCCAGATTTCGCCATTAGGCAGAACGGCTTCTATGCCAAGCACGAGGTCGCGCATGTTGCCGTAACGGAGGACATTGACGCCCCCGGCGTTCGTCGAGATCACGCCGCCGATCTGGCATGTGCCTTCCGATCCGATCGACAATGGGAACAGCCTGCCGACGCCATGCGCGGCTTCTTGCGCTGCAGCGAGCGTGACGCCAGCGTCGACCGTCATCGTATTGTCGAGCGGCGTGACGCTTCTGATCTTGTTCAGCCGCTTCAGCGTCAGGAGTATTTCCGCTCCGAAAGGCGTTTGCCCGCCGACGAGGCCGGTGTTGCCTCCTTGCGGCGTAATCGCGACATTGTGATCCGCGCAGATCGAGACGACTTTAGCGACTTCTTCGACTGTCGCCGGCGCTGCGACGAGGGGCGTCGCGCCCGGCCAGCGGCCGCGCCACTCGAAGAGAAACGGATCGCGATCCGCGCCTTCTATAACGCCTTTTGGCCCGAGAACGTTTCGGATGGCGTCGAGCGCGGCGGCGGAAGGCGGGGCGAAGGGAAGTATGTTTTTCATGATGTGCCGCATCATTACGACCGGCCATTCGCCGTCAAGGAAATTCCGGCGCAACATCCCCCTTCTGTACAAAACAGGATATAGAGGCGCGCCGATGACGGACGGGGACAAAGCCAAAGGCCTGGAGAGGAAATATGCGACAATTGTCGAAACTGAGAGCGTTCGCGCTTGTGGGCGCGGCTGCGCTCGCCATCGCGGCTTGCGCGCAAAAGTCGGAAACAGAGGCGGAAGAAGCTGCGCCGGCGCAAACTGAGACGGCGGCGGACGAAGCATCGCCTTTGCCGGACTACGCCGCTGTCGCCGCGGCGGCCGTGGGCGATCCGCGCCGGCCGGAAGACGATCGCGCGGATGATGCGCGCCGCAAGCCTGAGCTCGCCCTTGAGTTCTTTCAGGTCGCGCCCGGCATGACAGTCTTCGAAATCGAAGCGGGCGGCGGATGGTATACGGAGCTTCTGTCTCACGCCGTCGGGCCGACGGGCGCGGTCATCATGCAGAATCCGGAAGGTTTCCGTGATTTTGTCGGCGACAAGATCGATGCGCGTCTTGCGAGCGATCGCCTCGGTAATGTCCGCGAGTCTTATTCGAATTTCGATTTCCTCGATGCGGAAGATGCGAGCGTCGATCTCGTCACCTGGGTGCAGGGGCCGCACGAACTCTACTTCACGCCCGATAGCGGTTCGCTGGGTGATCCTGAGAAATCCTATTCGGAGATCTATCGTATTCTGAAACCCGGCGGCGCCTTTGTGGTGGTTGACCATTCCGCGGTCGACGGCGCGCCGGAGACGACGGGCAACGACCTTCACCGGGTGGACAAGGCGATCGTCGAGAAGATGGCGGAAGATGCAGGCTTCACGCTTGAAGCGACGAGCGATTTCCTCGCCAATCCGGAAGACGACCGCACGCTCGGCGTCTTCGATCCGACCATTCGGGGCTATACGGATCAATTCGCGTTGCGTTTCCGCAAGCCGGAATAGGCGCAGAGAAAATAAACTCGATAAGGCGGGCCCCGAAAAGGGCCCGCCTTTTTGTTATTTCTGGCGCGGCGCAGCGGCTCGCCGTAGCCGGTCATTGATGGCCTCGCCGAGGCCTTCATCCGGAATCGGCGCGACAGCGATTGCGTTCAGTTTTTCCTCAGCGCAAAGCGCGTCGAGCGCGCGCAAATGCGCGAAAAGATTGGCGGCGGCTTCCCGCAGGTCGCCGGATTCGCTGAGATTGAGCGTGTGCGGATGGTTTGCGGGCGCCGCGCCGAAAGCGAGAAACGCTTCGCGCGGCCCCGGCGACGTTGCTTCCAGCCGAATGGCGGCGTTTGGCGCGTAATGGCTCGCCAGCATTCCGGGCGCTTCGATCGCGGCGGTCTGGTCTGCGCGTTCGACAGGCCGACCGATGACGCGCTCGATCTCCTCGGCGGTGATCCCGCCGGGACGCAGCAGGATCGCTTTCTCGCCGTCGAGTTTCAGAATTGTCGACTCGACGCCGACGGGGCAAGGGCCGCCGTCCAGAACCATGTCCACGGCCTCGCCGAGCGACTCGCGCACATGCTCGGCGCGGGTGGGGCTGACGGCGCCTGAGCGGTTGGCGCTCGGCGCGGCGAGCGGGCGATCGATCGCTCCCAGCAGCGCCTGCGCGAGCGGGTGGGCCGGCGCACGAACGCCGAGCGTCTCAAGGCCAGCGCTAGCGAGCAGGGAAATCGGGCAGTCGGGCCGTCGCTTCAGCACCAGCGTGAGCGGGCCCGGCCAGAACTCGTCGGCGAGCGCGCGCGCGCGCGGCGTCATTTCCACGAAACGGTTCGCCATCTCGGCGCCAGTCACATGGACGATCAGGGGATTGAAGCGCGGGCGGCCCTTCGCTTCATAAATGCTGGCGATCGCGCGGTCGTTGGTTGCGTCCGCAGCGAGCCCGTAGACTGTCTCTGTCGGGATCGCGACGAGCCCGCCGGCGCGAATGATCGCGGCCGCTTCCTGCACGTCTTTCCAGTCGATTGTCGTCATGGGACGCATATAGCAGGAAATCCGCTTGCGTCTCGCCTCTCATCGATGGACCCGCGAGCCTAGCCTATGCGGCGAGAGAAGGCCGCCCGCCCTCTTCCTGCGCGTAGAGATTTTCCA
>ERZ795053.2900-NODE-2900-length-20154-cov-18.431365_pt1 | contig 20154 bp, 17 predicted proteins | sample MGYA00375137_ERZ795053 | MGnify/ENA primary metagenome ERZ795053 (study PRJEB30182, sample SAMN05720284) | activated sludge metagenome | isolation source: Anaerobic digester | place: Hong Kong | collected 2014-12-17 ...
TAACTCAACGCACCAGTTGATTGAGATCGAAAATCGGTAGCAGAATCGCCAGCACGATCACCAACACCACCCCGCCCATTACAAGGATTAGCACCGGTTCGAAAACCCCCAGCAACGCAGCAATCAAGGTCTCAGTTTCGCGCTCCTGCTGCACTGCCGCCCGCTCCAGCATATTCTCCAACCGGCCACTGGCTTCGCCGCTAGCAATCAATTGAATAGTCATCGGTGGAAAGTAGCCACTGTTGCTGATAGCTTTTTGCAAGCTGGCACCTTCCTTGACCCGAAGTGCCGCCTGTTCGACCGCTTCGCGCATCGGCAGATTGCTCAGTACTTGAGCCGAAATGCGCATTGCTTCCAGCACCGGCACCCCGCTGGCCATCAGGATGCTGAAGGTACGGGCGAAGCGGGCGGTGTTGGCTCCCCGTGTCAACCGGCCCGCCAATGGTAGCTTGAGCAAGGATTGATGCACCCATCGCTTGAAGCTGATCCAGCGCAGGGCATAGACCCAACTTGCCGCACTGGCGGCCAAAGCGCCTAACACCAGCCAACCGTATTCGCGCAGAAAACCGCTGAGCGCAATCAACCCTCGGGTGAGGGCCGGTAATTGCTGATTAAGACTACTGAACACTTGCACCACCTGCGGAACCACGTAGGTCAACAAACCGGCCACGACCAGGATAGCAACCCCTGTCAGCATCAGAGGATAGAACAGCGCCAAGCCCACTTTCTGCCGCATTTGCTGGCGGGCTTCGGTGTAATCCGCCAGCCGCTCGAACACCACGTCCAGATGGCTGGATTGCTCACCAGCAGCGACGGTCGCCCGGTACAGTTCTGGGAACACTTGGGGAAAATCGCCCAGGGCGGTCGCCAGAGTATGCCCTTCCAGCACCCGGGCGCGCACCGCCAATAACAAGCCACTCAACCGTCCCCGGTCGGCTTGCCGCGCCACCGCACCTAATGCTTCCTCCAAAGGCAGGCCGGAACCGGCCAATGTAGCCAATTGCCGGGTGATCAGTGCTAGATCGGCCGGACTGATACGTGGTTGAAACAACCGGTGGCCATGACTGCGCTCCCGGCTGGCGACTTCCTCAACACCGAGGGGATTCAAGCCACGCTCGCGCAATAATTGGCGCGCCATGCGTGGCGTATCAGCCTCGATCAAACCTTTGCGCTGCTGGCCCCGCTCATCAAGCGCAGCATATTGGAAAGCGGGCATTAATCCTCCCGCGTCACTCGCACCAATTCCGCTAGTGCAGTATCGCCAGCTAGCACCCGGCGTCTTCCATCATCGCGGATGCCACGGCTGAACAACCGGGCATGACGCTCCATTTCCTGTTCGCCTTTGCCTTCATGAATCAAGCTTTGCATCGCATCATCCACCGTCACCAACTCAAAAATACCCGTGCGGCCCCGGTAGCCGGATTGATTGCAACGTTCGCAGCCCGCCGGTGTGTACAGCGTTGGCGGTGCGGCGGCTGGATTAATGCCCAGCGTCTCCAGGTCGGTTGCCGTGGCAGAATGCGGCTGCTTGCAATGCGGGCAGAGTTTCCGTACCAGCCGCTGCGCCAGCACTCCAATCAGCGAAGAAGACAAGAGGAACGGCTCTACACCCATATCCCGCAGCCGCGTAATGGCACCGGCCGCGCTGTTGGTATGCAGTGTCGACAACACCAGATGACCGGTCAGCGATGCTTGCACGGCAATCTCGGCGGTCTCCAAATCGCGGATTTCACCAACCATCACCACGTCCGGGTCCTGGCGCAGAATAGCGCGCAGCCCTCGGGCAAAGGTCATCTCCACCTTGGTGTTGACCTGAGTCTGACTGATCCCATCGAGATAATATTCAATCGGGTCTTCCACCGTCATGATGTTGCGCTTGCGGTCATTCAGTTGAATCAGTCCTGCATACAGCGTGGTGGTCTTGCCGGAACCGGTGGGACCCGTGACCAGCAGGATGCCATGCGGGCGATGAATCAGCCGCAAGAGCCGTGCCTCGTCCCCCGGCTCCATGCCAAGATGTTGTAAATCGAGCCGTCCTTCGCGCTTGTCCAGCAAGCGCAGCACCACGCGCTCGCCGTGACCGGCTGGCAGAGTCGAGACGCGGACGTCCACCGGCCGGCCGGCCACCTTAAGCGAAATACGCCCGTCCTGTGGCAGGCGTTTTTCGGCGATATCCAGATGGGCCATCACCTTGACCCGGGACACCAGCAGCGGACCCAAGGCACGCGGCGGTTGCAGGGCTTCGCGCAGCACGCCGTCCACCCGGAACCGCACCAGCAAGCGATTCTCGAACGACTCGATATGAATGTCCGAGGCATTTTCCTTGATCGCTTCGGTCAACAGGGCGTTGATCAGGCGGATAATCGGCGCGTCATCGGCACTTTCCAGCAGATCTTCAGGCTCCGGCAAACTCAGCGCCACCTGATTGAGATCAATGTCTTCACCAAAATCCTCCATCATCCGCGCCGCGCCGTTGCTGTCACCCTCATAAGTGTCTTGCAGCAGACGCTCGAACTGCTCCGCCGGAACTAAAACTGGACGCAATGGCGCGTTCAGATGGCGCCGCAATTCGGCCAAGCTGCGGACACTAACACCTGGACGATAGGCAATCTCTACTCCGCCCTCACGCGTATCCAGCACCAGCACTCCATGCCGTTTGGCAAACGCATAGGGCAGGCGCTGTACTGGCGCGCTGGATGATTCGCTACTTGGAGCAACCGGTACGGATTCAACACTCATTTGTTACCGAATCCAAATTCCGTGGGTTGGGCAACGGGAGACGCTGGAACCAAGGCCGGAGACTTGGCTTCCAATAATGCTGTGTCAGGGGGTGCCATATTGAGAACGGTCCCCTGTTCCTTAACCGCTTCCTGAGGTTTCAGAAGCGGCGGCTGCACATCGGGTAATAGATAATCGGCTTTCTCCCGGGCAGCCAGTTGCTGTTGGCGGATATAATTGTATTTGTCGTTGGTATACAACGTGCCTTGCGCAGGATCCCGCAAAATGACTGGATGCAGAAACACCATCAGATTGCGCTTGAGCTTGCTCGTATTGCGGTAGCGAAACAAATTGCCCAGCAAGGGCATGTCACCCAACAAAGGTACTTTTTGCGCGCTTTCGGTTAGCTGATCGTCGATGAGTCCACCCAATACCAGGATTTGCTCATCTTCCACCATCACGATAGTTTTGATAGAGCGCTTATTGGTGGTCGGACCCTGTGTCGCTGCATTAGCCGAAGGCACGACGCTGGAGACTTCCTGTTCGATTTCCAATTTGACTGCATTGCCTTCATTGATCTGCGGTTTCACCTTAAGCTTGATGCCCACGTCATCGCGCTGGATGGTCTGAAAAGGATTGCCGACCTGCGTATTATCGCCACTGCCGGAAGAGGTCGCTGTCGTATAGCTGCCGGTCACGAACGGCACATTCTGACCGACAATGATCTCCGCCTCCTCATTGTCCATCGTCACCACAGTGGGGGTGGACAGCACATTGGTATCAGCATCCTTGGCCAAGGCGCTAATCAAGGCGCCAAAGCGATTCTTTCCGGTAAAATCGCCGGCTCCCAGCTGGATACCCTGTGGAACGCGCGATGCTGAAAGCGCGGTCAGGTCGCCACTGTCCGCTTGGGCGGCTAGGCCGATAATGTTGGCCAGGCTGGAAGTACCGGCATCGAAGTTGGTAAAACCCACCAATCCATTCTGGCTGGCATCCACCGCCCATTGCACTCCCAGTTCAGCCGTTTTTTCGGCAGAAATCTCAGCAATAACCGCTTCGACCAGCACCTGCGCCCGGCGAATATCCAATTGGGCAATCACAGAGCGCAGCGAACGAATGATATCGGGTGGCGCCGTGACCACCAGCGCGTTAGTCGTTTCATCCGCTTGGATATCAACCAGACTGCTTCCGCCATTGCTGCTTACACCACCGCCTGGAGGTGCGCCCGGTTGTCCAGGAATTGGGGCGTTGCGGACGGCTTCATTGCTGAGGTTTTTGCTGACTCCTTGCAGCACGGTGACCAAATCCTTGGCCTTGGCATAGCGCAGATAAATCACCTGGGTGTTGCCACCGCTATCCACTGGGGTATCCAGATGGGTAATCACGGTCCGTAACCGCACCCGCGAGGTCTGATCGCCACTCAACAAAATACTGTTGGTGCGCTCATCGGCCACCATCCTCGTTGGAGCGCCCACTCCGGCTGCCGGGTCTGTCCGGGCCTTGCCCTGTTCCAGCGCGGTCAGCACCCGTACGACTTCGGTCGCCGAAGCATGGCGCAACGCGACAATCTCGACTTCCTCGTTGCTAGCCAGATCGATACGGCTAATGATGCTAGCGATGCGCTCAACATTCGCTGCATTGTCGGAAATAATCAGCACATTGGTCGGCGTATAAGCCGCCAGATGGCCTTGAGGGGGGATCAGGGGACGCAGAATCGGCACGATCTGCGCTGCCGATACGTTCTGTACCTGAATCACCCGGGTCACAATTTGATCCGGCTCAATCCCGCGTGACCGGTCCACGGTGGGTACGCTCTCCTGCTTGGCGCCCGCTGCCGGGACAATTTTAATAACCTTGCCACTAGGCACTGCCGCGAAACCATGAACGCCGAGCACGGCCAGGAACACCTCATAGAGTTCTTTCTCGTCCATCGGCTTGGAAGAGATGATCGTCACCCGGCCCTTGACGCGGGGATCGACGATGAAATTCTTGCCGGTGAGCACCGACATGCTTTCAACCAGCGCATTGATATCGGCATCTTTGAGATTCAGGGTGACTGGCGCGGCCAGGACTGGCAAGGCCAGAAACCCGCCTAGCAGTATCGCCAAGGCTTGGCGGCGAAAAGCATGTCGTTGAAAAGTCAGCCGTTTGTTCAGCCAGTGAGTCATAATCATCTTCAGCAGTCTGTAAGCACGGTGGCCAGGGCGACAGCTCGCTAGCAGCGAATTGCTTGTTACGAACCATCCAGGATAAAGGTCAGAGGAATCTCGGCGCCATTGCGCTGTATGCGCACATTGATTTGGCGGGCGCTCATGAGTTCCTGCAAGAGGGCCAATCCTTGGGCCGGACTGCTCAGGCGCGTCCCATTAATTTCAGTCAGGATATCGCCACTGCTCAAGCCGAGTTGCTGGAAAATCTGCCGGTCACGTCCTGGCCGCAGCCGGAAACCAGCAAACGAGCCATTTTGCATATAAGGATTGGCAAAGGCGATATCTTCCAGCGCCTGTGGCTGGCTCAATACTTCGCCGCGCAATCGCTCAGCAATGGCGCTGGCATCAATCACCTGAGGCCCACTAAATGCCACCGGACCGGGCTCTTCAGCAGGAACAAGCAATGCAGGCGGTGATTCCGGCGCAAGCACAAGCAATGGGCGGCCGGGATCATCCAGCTTCGGCAGCTTGATGAGTTCTTCCCGGCCATTGCGGGATACGATCACCTGCTCGCGTTCAATTCGTTCCAGCCGGGCGCCGCCGGGCAATAGATCACCAATTCGATAGCCGCGTTCCAGATTGTTGCCATCAGCGATTAGCGCCAGACCATCGCTGTGTTCAGCGAAAAAGATACCTGCCAGGCGCAGATTGAGTGGTGTCACTGGTACAGCGACTGGTGATGCCGCTACTGGGCGATCCACTTCGGCCTTACCGAAGAGATGCCACGCACCGATAGCGCTGACATCTGCCGATTGTGAGGCAGAAACGCCATCAGTCGCAGCTCCCGTTACCGGTTGCGTTTTCATGTAAGTCAGCGATGCCGGTTCACCGGTCAGTATCGCCAGAGTCAATTTAGCTAACGTGTGCGCCAAAGCGATCACCAGTAACATATTGACGGCGATTACGGCCATCCGCGGCCAGGCTTCAGAGCGGGGCAGCGCTGGAAGCAGAGATTGTCTTATCGTCCACAAGGCACGCTGTATAAGATTCACCAGATAAAATTTCAGACCGGGAGCATCACTGCATTATGTTTGAGCATAACAAAAAATCGTCGCAGCTGGCCCCGGATATCTATGATCAAACCCTCAACGTTGACCTCGGGACAACACCAGCGAAGGTGTGATCTTTGCGATCCCAGCGACTGCTGGCTTAGCGCGCACCCCGATCACCCGTCCTGATTGCGGAGGCCGTGGTAATTGAATGTGCTGGGTCATGATGGCGCCTAACTGATCCAGAACGGATAAGGGCATTGATATGCTATGCCGCTCGGTCAGATCCACATGGATCGCTATCAACTCTGTCGTCGCCGATAGAAATCCGCGCTTGGCATGGTACAAGCGGTGGAAATAGTGGATGCGCTTGCTGTCAAAGCCGAGCAATTGTGTGGTGATACGCATTGGATCACCCGCCATGAGTTCGCGTTGATAGTTGACATGGCTCTCCACCACGAAAGCCGAGCATTGCTGGCTTTCACGGTAATCCTGACCCATGCCCAGACAATCCATAAAGGCATCAGTCGCATGGTCAAAAGCCAGAACGTAATACGCCACATTCATATGGCCATTAAAATCGATCCATTCGGGAGGTACGGTTCCGGTATATAGGCTCAGAGGGGATTCGATCCGCATGTTTATAGTCGTCGTATTCCATGAAAGCGCGGTACGCTACCCGCTTTTGCCACATTACGCAATGGCTTGGATCGTTGTTTTCGCTAACTCAGCTACCACTGATGCTGTTGATCCTCCGCACTGGGAAACAGACCCTCTGCCCGTCAGCATATTGCAATTCATGCCTCCGCCAAAGACCCGCGCTAGAGGGATGGATCAAGCCGTGACGCGGCTTCGGCGGCCGTTGCGTAAAGATCTGGTGTGAGATTGTGCTGGCGGAGGGCATCGCCGAGCTGGGCGCGAAGGAAAGTATTGGTGGTGTACCGGGTTACGCCGAGATAGTAGCGCTGTACGACAGTGCTTACCATATTCATGTATTCCTGCATCAATTCTGGGGTGATCGAGAAATTATCGTAGTTGACAATAGCAAATACCCGCTTGCCCAGAGGCTCCAGCCGGTCGCGGATTATGGCCTGAATTTTTTCGATATCAGCGTGGCTGCGGATCGCCAAACCTTCGAAATTCACGAAGAATTGATTCTTGACCGGATCATATGACAGGCGTTGATCCAGCGGCCGCACGACCAGCAATTCACGCAAGCCCATTGGCCCATCGTTGAAGATGCAGGCATTCATCATCTTAAGTTGCGGACTGATAGCGGGCCGGAACGCCATCTTGGCTAGCACATCCCGCTCTAAATCAATGCCTGGAGCGATCTCGATCAGCTCGGGCCCTTCCGCGGTCAGATGGAACACCGCCCGCTCGGTCACATACAACACCGGCTGGTTACTCCGGCTAGCAAGCGGACCGCTAAAGGTGCGTTGTTCAACCGCCTCAACAAACTTAACAGTTTCTCCTTCCTTGCAGATGCACAGTTGACCCTCCTCCACAGCAATCGTGAGATTGCCAGCGGTAAACGTCCCAGCAAACACCACTTTCCGGGCATTCTGGCTGATATTGATGAAGCCGCCAGCACCAGCGATCCGAGGGCCGAACTTCGAGACATTCAGATTGCCCTGCCGGTCGACCTGGGCCAAACCGAGTACAGCAACATCCAAGCCACCGCCATCGTAGAAATCAAACTGGTTGGGTTGATCGATGATCGCTTGGACGTTGGTCGCGGCACCGAAATCCAGCCCGCCTGCGGGAATACCGCCGACCACCCCCGGCTCAGCCGTCAGGGTCAACAAATCGATGATCTTTTCTTCAGCGGCGACACTGGCCACCCCTTCCGGCATACCGATGCCGAGATTAACGACAGCATTCATTGTAAGTTCCAGAGCCGAGCGGCGAGCGATAATCTTGCGTTCACTCATAGGCATCGGCGGAATCGAGGCCAGCGGGACTTTGATTTCTCCTGAGAAAGCTGGATTGTATGAGGTAGCAAAGGTCTGCCAATGATGTTCGAGCGGCGAAACGACAATGCAATCCACCAAAATACCCGGCACCCGCACATCCTTGGGCCGCAAAAAGCCACGCTCGGCAACCCGCTCCACTTGAGCGATGACGATACCGCCGGAATTGTGCGCCGCCGTGGCAATTGCCAGCGATTCTAAAGTCAGTGCCTCCTTTTCCATGGTCAAATTGCCATCGGTGTCGGCCGTGGTAGCGCGGATGATGCCGACGTTGACCGGAAACGCCTTGTAGAGCAGGTACTCCTCACCGTCAATCACCATGAGTCTGACCAGATCGTCTTGCGTGCAGGTATTGAGCTTGCCGCCACCCAGGCGCGGATCAACGAAAGTGCCCAATCCAACACGGGTCAAGGTACCCGGCTTACCGGCAGCGATGTCGCGATATAGATGCGTGATCACACCCTGCGGCAGATTCCAGGCCTCGATTTTATTCGCGACCGCGAGCGCTTGCAGCTTCGGCACGAGACCCCAGTGCCCACCGATGATGCGTTTAACCAGCCCTTCGTGACCGAAGTGGTTAAGTCCCCGGCTTTTTCCATCACCCTGGCCAGCGGCATAAACCAGGGTCAGATCACGAAGTTTGTCCAGCGCTGGCACATCGGCGGCGGCATCCTGCGCCAGAAACAGTTCCTCAATAGCACAGGCAATATCCTCAGCGAAACCCGTACCGACAAAGCCGCTGGTGGCCAGGGTATCGCCAGGGCGGATCAGACTCACGGCCTCGCGGGCGCTGACCACCTTGCCACGTCTGGAAATATGCAGTGAGGCAAGCAGAGGATGCTGCATGACAATGTCCCTCGTTATTGATTGAAAACTGAATCGTTTATGATAAGCCTGCTGCTTCCATCAATTCAGGTAAAATCACTTACCTTTCCAACCTCGATCTCTATCCGATTCTGTTAATCATGATCAATCTGCTTCACGAACTGCAACGGCGACGCACCTTCGCTATTATTTCCCATCCTGACGCCGGCAAGACGACTTTGACCGAGAAGTTGCTGCTCTTTGGCGGCGCCATCCAGCTAGCCGGAACGGTTAAGGGCCGCAAGGCAGCGCGTCACGCGACGAGCGATTGGATGGAATTAGAGCAGCAACGCGGTATCTCGGTCACCTCATCCGTGATGCAGTTCCCTTACCGGGACCGCATCATCAACCTGCTCGATACCCCTGGCCACGAAGATTTCTCCGAAGACACCTATCGCACTCTGACCGCCGTCGACTCGGCATTAATGGTGATTGACTGCGCCCGGGGCGTTGAGGAACGCACCATCAAATTGATGGAGGTCTGCCGGTTGCGCGATACGCCGATTTTTACCTTCATCAACAAACTCGACCGGAATGGCCGTGAGCCCATTGAGTTATTGGACGAAGTCGAGGAGATTTTGAAAATCCGCTGTGCTCCAATCACTTGGCCGATTGGCATGGGCCGGGAATTGAAAGGTGTTTATCACCTTGAACAGGATTTCATCCATCTCTATGACCCTTCACGTGATGGACGGATCAATACAGGCCGCACCCTCCAAGGTTTACACAGCCCCGAAGTCGATCAGGCGTTGGGCGCTGAACGCGCCCAGGCGTTACGCGAAGAGGTCGAGCTGGTATGCGGCGCCAGTCATGCCTTTGATTTTGCTGAATACCGTGCTGGACGGCTCACCCCTGTATTCTTTGGCTCAGCGCTGACCAATTTTGGGGTGCAGGAAATGCTGGATGGGTTCATCGAACACGCCCCACCGCCGCGCTCGTGTACCGCCGCTAGCCGCGAAGTTGAACCTGGAGAAAAGGAATTCACCGGGTTTGTGTTTAAAATTCAGGCAAATATGGACCCCCAACATCGTGACCGGATTGCCTTCCTCCGCATCTGCTCCGGCGCTTATCAGCCTGCAATGAAAGTTCGCCATGTCCGCCTCGGCCGTGAAGTGAAAATCGCCGATGCGCTCACATTCATGGCGGCCGAGCGCGAACATGCTGAAGGCGCTTTCCCTGGCGACATCATCGGCCTGCACAACCACGGCACCATCCGCATCGGCGATACGTTTACTCAGGGCGAGGACTTGCAGTTTACCGGCATCCCCGACTTTGCTCCGGAACTGTTCCGCCGTGCCCGGCTGCGCGATCCGCTGAAAATGAAGGCGCTGCAAAAAGGTCTGGCACAACTCTGTGAAGAGGGGGCCACCCAATTGTTTCGCCCGCTCAATAGCAATGATCTCATTCTAGGCGCAGTAGGCGTGCTGCAATTTGATGTTGCTACTTTCCGGTTACGCAGCGAGTACGGCGTCGAATGTGGCTTCGAAAATATCAATGTTGCTACCGCCCGTTGGGTGAGCTGTCCCGATGCCAAACGTTTCGAGGATTTTCAGAAGAAACTGCGTGATAACCTAGCACTCGACCACCACGGCGAACTGGTGTACATCGCTTCCAGCCGAGTCAACCTGCAACTCACCCAGGAACGCTGGCCAGAGGTGCAGTTCGCTGCTACCCGCGAACATGGATTGCGCTGAATTTGACGTGACCGGTTCATAACAAGGTAAAAATTTGCTGCATTTTGCCCTCCAGAAAGTAGCGTTCAGTTCAAGAGGCTTTCAGTTCAAGAGATATATAATATTTGTCTAATTTATGGGCGAAAATTGAATAATTAGCGGGATTTTGCACACTAATTGTACAATTTCCGCTCTGTGCCTAGACTGAACTCCGGCTATTTGAGAGGCCTATCCCCTAATGAGTGTCAATGCCAGCTATCACAGGCTGCCCAATCAAGGGCTGGTTCCCATCCGTACAGTTTCCAGCCTGACAGGGGTGAATTCAGTCACCTTGCGTGCCTGGGAACGTCGCTACGACCTCATCAAACCGGTGCGAACGCCTAAAGGCCATCGTCTTTACACCATGGCTGACGTAGAGACGATTCATCAAGTGGTTTCACTGCTGAATAACGGTATGTCTATCGGGCAGGTACGGCACGTACTGGATAGCAGTAAAACTTGCCTCGATTCGAGCCCTGCGATTCAGGAGAAGGAAAATTTAGATTTCTGGCAAAGCCATCGCCATCGCTTGCTGCAAGCGGTCGTGGCCTTCGATGACAAAGTCTTAAACGACATCTACAGTGAAATGCTATCTCTGTATCCTGTTGATATCGTTACTCACCGATTGATCGTACCGCTGTTGCAGGAGCTGGGTGAACGCTGGGCGCAGGAACTTGGCAGCGTCATTGAGGAGCATTTTTTCAGCATGTTCCTGCGCAACAAACTGGGTGCTCGTTTTCATCACCTCAGCTACAACCATCATCAAGGCCCGAAGCTGCTAACGGCCTGTCTACCGGGCGAGCAACATGAAATCGGCTTGCTCCTCTTCGCCCTGGCAGCCATGGACCGGAATTACTCTCTGGTCATGTTAGGACCGAACACACCCCTGATAGAGTTGCCGCCTATCATCGAACGCACTGCCATCCAAGCCATTGTTCTATCAGGATCAGCGGAAACAATTCCGGCCATCCTAGAGGAAGAACTCTCCAATCTTTGCCAGACTGTCAAAATCCCCGTGTTCCTTGGCGGGCAGGTTACCAGCCGCCACTCTGTGATGATCAATGCTAACGGTGCAATTCCCCTGGATGCAGATTTCGGTCTTGCGCTGCGCCGGATTGACGCGACACTGATGAGCTGCCGCTGATACTGGTCCGCCACTGATCCTGAGGCTCCAGAATGGTATCCTCTTCAGTACCGCCCTGAAACACATCGTTCCAGGCTACATACAGAAGAACACCCAGATAAACCGGCAGTGGCAGTGCTAGCACTTGGGCAGGGATAGCAAACAAATCGAAAAAGGGCAGCATTACCAACGCAAGGCCGCTCAAACCCAATGCGGGAAACAGCCAGGGATTAAGCTGCATGGCCAGGATACTGCGCCGCCAGCACACTGAGAGCGGCAGTTCGCGGAACAGTTGCAGAGGAATAACAAAACCAGCCAGCAACACCTGCAAAACCAGCAGCACACTCCCTAAGACACTGAGCTGTGTCCCTAACAAGGTGCTAGCGACCCCGAAGGTTACCGTAAGCGGAACAGACGCCGGATCACCAGCGGCAGCTAGATCAACAGGCAAGAGTTGATCCTGCGCCCAATAGACCACCAGATAGCCTTGCAATAACAACATAAACAAGAACAGACTGGTTCGGGTCAACGCTTTGAAGGCTGTCCAGTTGAATAGTTGTTTTGGCGCTGGCATCTGCTTGCGGTTAGCCGCACGGGCGATGCCACAAGCCAGCGTCACCGTCAGACTAAGCGGCAAACCATAGCAAAACAAAGTAGCGATTAATGTGACCCAACCACCTAGCGGTGGTAACCACCATTCCCAAACCGGCAGTGCTAGCAACAACGCACTGCCTGACGGGGCGAGCAGTGCAATGGCGACAAACAACCCCGGTCGCCGCCACATCAATTGCAAGGCTTGGATCAACCAATCCCGGCCATCGCCTGGGACCAGCGCCCGAGGCCCAAAACCATGCATAGATCCCCCGTCCTATTGGCAAATCGGCGGCTGATTTTAAAAATCATATAGCGCATATACATCTGGTCAGCAATTATAAAATCTTCAGTAAATTAACCTAAGAGGTTTCTACTTGTTATATTTTCCATTACTTATATTTTCTACACTCAAAACAATTCTACGTCTCCCTCATCCATAGATTGCTGCAAAACTGGTTTGTTTTTCTGGAAAACGGCAGATTGCCGGATCTTATATAGATGGTCATTAAGCTTGAGCAGTGCTGCCCGGCTATCGCCACCGCTTTGCATGACTTTGGTAAAATTTTCCAGATGATTGCGCAAGTCCACCAGCATGTTATCTTGTTCGCTTAGCTCACGTTCGGCGTGAGTCAACAATTGGCCCACGATATCCTCGAATTGCAAAGATTGCACCGCCAGCCCCACGCTGTGATCAATACTCTGGGTAATCTCGGAAACCTGGCTAAGATTATTAGAGATATGCTCATTCATGACCGCTAGTTTGGCAAATAGCATGTCAGAGTCGTCCTGAGCTTCTTTGAGTGAATTCATATCCCGCATTGCCATTTCATTGACAACTTCGCGGGTCTCATGGACGATTTTCTTGGATTTTTCTACTTGAACACGTATTTGTTCATTCAATTTCGCCGAACTTTGCGACAGATTACGCATCTCGGTAGCGACTACCTGAAAACCTCGGCCTGCCTCGCCGGAGCGGGCCGCTTCAATAAAAGCGTTAAGAGATAGTAAATTGGTTTGCTTCGTGATCATTTCGACGTTGCTCAGCAACGAAAACGTCTGATTCACTACATCAGTCATCGCCTCCATTTTGGTGATTACCCCATTACTCTGGGCGCTCACCTGAGCAAGCATGTCCATAAAACCTTGCAGAATAGCTGACATGCTATCTGCAATCTCCCGAACGCTGGCCCGGTCATCATGAGACCCCGCTCCATCAGAGGACACTTCCTGGATCAGCGAAGCGACAACTTTTTGCTGGGCATGGGTTTGCGTATTCAGACTATTAAAACTATTACCCAGTTTAACGACAGCATCGCTAATAAGGGTCTTACCTCGATGAATATCATCATGTACCTTCTCATCTTTCAGCCCCAGGATTTCCTGAAGAGATAGCAGGATATCGGTCACTACCTGAAGCAAGGACTCATCTGTGGTTACAGGCATTCCATTCACCGGATATTTTCCTTCATCAATCGCATCATCTGATTGCACTATTCACTGTCCCTATTTGCTAGGCATGTTCCTCCACCAATCGCATAATCTGAGCAGGGATCGCTTCCAGAGGCAGGATCTTGTCAACCCCACCCAATTTCACAGCCTGGCCAGGCATTCCCCAGACCACGCTGGTTTGCTCGTCCTGTGCGATGGTGGGGGCTCCTGCTTCACGCATTTCCTTCAACCCCTGCGCTCCATCATCTCCCATGCCAGTCAAGATCACTCCCACCGCATTCAGACCAGCATGGGCGGCGACTGACCGGAACAATACATCTACGCTCGGCCGGTGGCGGTTAACAGGCGGGCCATCGTTCAAGCGGCAGACATAACGGGCACCGTCGCGGACGAGCATCAGGTGCTGATCACCAGGAGCGATATAAGCGTGTCCCGGCACGACCTGCTGGCCATCCCGCGCCTCACAAACCGACAACGGGGAAACGGAGTCCATGCGCCGGGCAAACGGCCCGCTGAAGGCTTCTGGAATATGTTGGGTAATCACAACACCCGGACATTGCTGAGGCAAACGAATCAGTACTTCTTTGATCGCCTCGGTGCCCCCAGTAGACGCGCCAATCGCGATAATACTATCGGTCGTTTTGAAAGGCCGCCGCCGGCCTTCTCTTTGCAAAATCACATCAGCGGAGTATTTTTCAGGTGCCGCTGTTGCCTGCTGAGCCGGCATGGCTGGCGTTGGCGGCGCTGCGCGCCGTTCCTGCACCTTAGCCCTTGCTGCCATTCGCACTTTCTCACGAATCTCCAATGCATAGTCATCCAGCGCATGGGCGACATCCACCTTAGGTTTTGTGACGAAATCAACCGCACCCAATTCCAACGCTTGCAGAGTGATTGATGCGCCTTTCTCAGTCAATGATGACACCATGACCACCGGCATGGGCCTCAGCCGCATCAAATTACTCAGAAATGTCAAGCCGTCCATGCGCGGCATTTCCACGTCCAGGGTCAGCACATCCGGATTCAATTTCTTGATCTTCTCGCGAGCTGCATAGGGATCAGCGGCTGAACCCACCACATGAATGCCAGGATCGCGGCTGAGAATTTCCGTGAGGATCTGGCGCACCAGCGCCGAATCATCAATGATTAAAACCTTAATCTTATCGCCCAGCATGATTTCAATCTCCGAACAGTTCGACCTCACCGCCCTGGGTCGCTTCCCGGCGCAGATTGGTGAGATAAGCGCTTTCCTGCTGAACAATGGTTTCGTTACGGACGTTACGCAGTTTTTTAAGCAGTACCTTGCCGGTCGCCGGGAAATAGGCCATGCGCCGTGGAAAATCGCCGCCTACATCCTCAGCAACAACCTTCAGCCCCTCCGTACGCAAGTAGGTGCGGATAAAGTTGATGTTTCCAAAGCCAATATCGGCTATACCTCCTATGATCCGCCCACCACCGAAGATCTTGACCTCTAACCTTTCACGCCGGCCGCCATATTTAAGAATACTATTAATCAAGAGCTCCATGGCATAGCCACCATAAGCCGCATCCGCACTCAGACCATGCACTGCACCGTTGCCGTTTCTCTCGGCTTTTCCAGCAGGTAGCATAAAGTGGTTCATGCCGCCAATCCCGGTTACCGTGTCACGGATGCAAGCAGATACGCAGGAACCAAGAACCGTGGTTATCATTTCATGACAATGTGTGACGTAACACTCGCCGGCCAGAATCCGAATAACATCGACGTTTTCAATAGGGTCCCAGTAACTCTTCATATGCTGGAACTCCGGCAAGCGCAGATGTTTCATTGGACGGGAAGAATTCTTCAAAACCGCGGCCATGTTTTCTGATCTCTTACGCTTATAAGCAGCGTTGGTAAATGGTTTTGCCTAAAGGTGCGAAACGCTCGGTAACCTTGAATAGCGACTCGGAATGACCAACAAATAGATGACCACGTTCAGCCAGAATATCGGCATAGCGTTCGAAAAGAATCTGCTGAGTCGGTTTATCGAAATATATCACTACGTTACGGCAGAAAATCAGATCGAAAGGACCGCGCATTGGCCAGTCATCCATCAGATTCAACTGCCGGAAGGTAATCAGATCGCGCAACGCAGGTGCTACCCGTACCCAGCCAGCCTGGGCATTTCGCCCTTTCTGAAACCAGCGCCGCAAACGCGGCTCACTTAGGTCCTTAACACGGTTCCATTCATAAACACCACGTTCGGCGGTCGCCAGCACATTGGAATCGAGGTCAGTCGCCAAAATCTTCACATCCCAACCCGTGGCAGGCAGCACCTCCCGCAGCACGATAGCAATGGAATAGGGTTCTTCTCCGGTCGAACAACCGGCGGACCAGATGCGAATGCGCCGATTGTTTAAACCACGCGATCGAATCAACCCCGGTAACAGTTCTTTAGCAAGAAATTCGAAATGATGTGACTCTCGGAAAAACGAGGTCAAATTCGTGGTCAGGGCGTTGACGAATTCACTCAACTCCGTTTCATCGCCACTGGTTTCTAAAAAATCGCAATAGTCTTCAAAGCGCCGGAAACCCCGCTGACGTAACCGCCGCGACAACCGGCTGTACACCAGCTCGCGCTTGCCATCTGCTAGCGAGATACCTGCAACCTGGTTAATGATTCGCCGAACGCGCTGAAAGTCCTGGTCAGAAAACTCAAATTCAGCGCCTGCCATGATAGCTTACCTGCAGCCTGGCCGATGATTAGGATGCATGAGCAATCGCCCGGGCATTACTGTTCCGGATCGTTTCCAGAGAGAACATTTCCTCAACGCTTAATAGCCGGTCGACATCCAGCAGCATAACCATGCCAGAATCCAGCGCCACCAATCCATTGATGAATTCGGTGCTGACACTAGAGCCAAAATTAGGCGCTTCCTTGATATCAGAAGCATTATTGATGTTTAACACATCTGAGACCCCATCCACCACCATACCGATAACCCGGTCACCCTGATCAGCATGCACGGTCACTACAATGACTACCGTTGTCTTGGTGTACTCGACTGACTCCAAGCCAAACCGCAGACGTAGATCAACCACCGGGACAATGGCTCCGCGCAGATTCATCACCCCACGGATGAAGACCGGCGCATTGGGCACCTTGGTAACTGGCATCCAGCCGCGAATTTCTTGGACCTTTAAAATATCCACGCCATAGGATTCGCCCGCCAGATTGAAAGTTAAATATTGCAAGTTCTCCGCAACGGCTTCGCGTTGGGGGCTGCGCTTCCCCACAGGGGCTAAATCGGTCGTTCTCGTTTCCATGATTCGCCTCATCACATTGCAGGGTTGATCCGGATCAAGCCGGAAATATCAAGAATCAATCCCACCCGGCCATCCCCCAAGATCGTTGCGCCTGCGATACCAGGCACCCGGCGGAAGTTCTTCTCCAGAGATTTAATCGAGACCTGCTGTTGACCCAGCAAATCGTCTACAAACAACCCGACTTGCCGGCCATCTGCTTCGACTACCACCAGCAAGCCCTTCTCCAGATCGGTGACGGCACCTTGCGCGCCAAACAGTTCATACAAGCGCACGACTGGCAAGTGTTCACCGCGAAACCGGAATAACTCGTTCTTGCCAGCGACTCGATTGATCATTTCGTTACGGGCTTGTACAGACTCGATAATTGATAACAGAGGAATAATGTAACAATCCTGACCGACCGTAACCAACTGGCCATCCAATATCGCCAATGTCAATGGTAAACAGATGGTGATCTTGGTGCCATGTCCCCGCTCACTGGCAATCTGGATATTACCACCGACATCTTGGATGTTACGGCGCACGACATCCATACCAACCCCACGTCCGGACACATCACTGATTTGCTTAGCTGTGGATAGCCCCGGATGAAAGATCAGTTCATAAATTTGCTCGTCGCTATAATCCTCGCCGGGTTTAAGCAGACCGTTTTCCAATCCCTTACGCAGAAGCGCCTCCCGATCCAGCCCTCGACCATCGTCGCCTACTTCAATAAAAATGCTGCCACTTTTATGATAGGCATCGAGCATAATCTTTCCAGTTTCCGGCTTATCTTGCCGGAGCCGTTCTTCGGGCGGCTCAAGACCATGATCCAGGCTATTGCGAACGAGATGAACCAGCGGATCACCGATTTTTTCGATGACTGTTTTGTCAATCTCAGTCTGCTCACCGTTGATAATTAATTCCACCTGCTTACCCAACTTGCCACTCACATCATGCACGATACGGGAAAAGCGGCTAAACACGGAACTCACCGGCAACATGCGAATCCGCATCACATGTTCCTGCAGATCCCGCGTATTGCGATCCAGTTGATCGAGAGCCTCGTGTAGCTTGTCCAGCCGGCTCATTTCGAAATCAGCGCCTAGGGCGCCAAGCATGGATTGGGTCGTCACCAGCTCGCCAACTAAGTTGATGACTGAATCCACTTTATCAATGCTTACACGAATGGAACCGCTGTCCGCGGCTGCAGCGCTGGCCCGCCGTTCATTTTGGCGTCTATCGCCGATCTTGCGCCGTTCCAACACCAATTCACCCTGGCGGGTTTCATCAGTGGATGCCGTGGGAGCTTCAGGCTTATCAGCCGAAGCAGCGGCTTCCTGGGCCTTAGGCGGAGTAGCTGGCATAGGAGCGGCGAGTGGCTCGATATGCAGCTCACATTCGTCCTCAACCCAGGCAAAGACTTCGGCTACCGCTTCATGCGAAGCATCGCTATGCAACTCAAGTTGCCAGGACAGATAGCAGTCTTCCGGATTCATCTCCGCTAAGCGCGGCAGGCAACTGCAATCCGCTTGAGCAGTCAGCTCGCCTAAAGTGGATAGCTCACGGAAGATCCGTACCGGATCGTTGCCGCTGTGCATTAACTGTGGATGAGGAAGAAACTCGATGCGCCAGCCAATTATTTCAGCGGCTGGCGACGTGAGTGAGGGCGCCGCCGATTCTTCCTTTGCTGCACCGGTCGCTGTTTCCTTTTGTTCCAGCAGGCTCAACAGGCGAATTCGCAGGTTCTCTGCTTGAGCGTCGTCGATGTCCGCCTTCTCTCGCAGCGACACCAGCATTTCCCGCAGGCAGTCCACCGATTCGAGAAGAGTATTGACTGTTTCAGCAGTCACTACTAAGGAACCCTCACGCATCTTGTCAAGCAGCGTTTCCATAGCATGGGTGAAGCCGGTCACTTCACTGAAGCCGAAGGTGCCGCTTCCTCCCTTGATGGAATGGGCAGCCCGGAAGATCGTGTTGATCTGTTCAAGGTCCGCTGCGCCGGGCGACAGCGCTAACAGGCCTGCCTCCATCACATCCAGCCCTTCAAGACTCTCATCAAAGAAGGTTTGAACGAATTGCCCGATATCAATGGCCATGGGTAGTTATCCCAGTACTTTGTTAACAGTCGCCAGCAATTTTTCAGGATTGAACGGCTTGACGATCCAGCCAGTGGCGCCGGCGCCTTTGCCTTCCATTTTTTTCTCGGTAGTGGACTCAGTGGTCAGAGTCAAGATAGGGGTGAATTTGTACGCAGGGAGCGCCCGCAATTCCTTGATCAAGGTAATGCCATCCATATTAGGCATATTCACATCGGTGATCACAAGGTCGGCTGACGCACCCTGAGCAATGTTCAGCGCTACCTGACCGTCTTCCGCCACTATCACTTGGTGGCCAGCTTCCTTGAGGGTAAATTCCACCATCTGTCGCATAGACGCAGAATCGTCTACCACCAATATTGTCGCCATTAGCAAAATCTCCATCGACTCAAGTGCGTCATGTCACTATTCCCCTCGCTCGCCGTGGAGAGGGGAATTACGAAGTAAAGGTTGCCGCTCAGTTACTGCCTGCCTCGCTCAACCCCAGTTGGTCAACCAGTCCCAACAGTTGCGCGCTTTCTACCAGGGCTGATGAAGGGTTATGCCAGCGCACCGGCAATCCCAGCGACCGGGCTTCATTCATCAAGCCCAAGAATAACTGTAGCACTGCAGCGTGAATCCTGCGTACTGCTTGACCCTCAATTTCCAGCGGTTCTCCGGTCTGCAATGCGCTCAATAGCTGTTGATGCAGGGTACTGGCAGCGGCGATGTCCAACTCAGCCTGACATTGAATAGTTGCCATGATTCAGTTCCTAATCCCTCTCTAGATAAATAGGGAAGGTTGAAGTGGTTATATCTAAACTTATGCTCTTTAAAACTCTTCCCACTCCTCGGAAGCCGTATGAGCGGCTACCGGTTTCTTTCCGGCAGGCGCAAGTTTAGTGGCTGGTTTAGTCGCTAGTTTAGCCGCCGTCACTGGTTTAGCTACTTTAGCTGCAGGTTTGGTTGTGACCGGACGCGCCTTGCCTGCTGCTGGCTGGAACGATCCTGCTGCTGGCTGGGACGATCCTGCTGCAGTAGATATTGGCTTTTCGCTCAAGATTTGCCCGTCTAGCTTAAAGAAGGCCATGAGATTGCGCAATTCACGAGCCTGTTCACCCATGGATTGACTAGCGGCCGCGGTTTCTTCCACCAGGGCTGCATTCTGCTGGGTGACCT
>ERZ795053.2901-NODE-2901-length-20153-cov-23.821326_pt1 | contig 20153 bp, 15 predicted proteins | sample MGYA00375137_ERZ795053 | MGnify/ENA primary metagenome ERZ795053 (study PRJEB30182, sample SAMN05720284) | activated sludge metagenome | isolation source: Anaerobic digester | place: Hong Kong | collected 2014-12-17 ...
GGTGATCCTGGGGCTGGTGATCCTGGGGCTGGTGATCCTGGGGCTCGGGGTCCTGGCGCTCGTGATCCTGGGGCTCGGGGTCGCGCGGCCCATGGTGATGGGTCTCGGGCATCAGTGGCCCTCGAAGTGGGGGGCGCGGCGTTCGGTGAAGGCAGTTCGGCCTTCGCGCAGGTCATCGCTCGCCCAGGCGGTGGCGAACGCGGCCTCGTAGCGGGAGAGCTGGAGCGGGTCGGTGATGCCGAAGCCGGACTTGGTGCCGGACTGGGTGAGCGGCGCCAGGGTCGCGGCGGCGGCCGCGAGCGACTGCGCGGCCGCCAGGTCGCCTCGGACCTGCGCGAATCCCAGCCGCCACGCGTCCTCCGCCGTGAGTACCGCCGCCGTGAGCGTCATCTGGCGCGCGGCGCCTTCGCCCCAGAAACGGGTGAGGCGGTCGAGGGTCCAGTGGTCGACCATGAGACCGAGCTTGGCGATCGGCACCGCGAACTTCGCATCGTCGGTGACCACGCGCACATCGCAGGCGAGGGCGAGCTGCATACCCAGTCCCATGCACGATCCGGCGATCGCCGCCACCGACACGATCGGCACCTCGGCGAGCCGCTTGAGCACGGCGCCGAGGTGGCGGGTGAAGGCGACGTCTTCGAGTTCGGTCAGGTCGGCTCCGGCGCAGAAGTGCCCGCCCGCGCCGGTGAGCACGAGCGCCCGGGCGCCCCCGGTCACCGCCGCGGCCACCGCCGCATCCAGTTCGTCCAGCGCGTCGTGGTTGAGCGCGTTGCGCCGCTCCTGGCGGTCGATCGTGAGGGTCGCGACGGACTCGGACGTGGTCGTGGTGATCGGCACCCTGCGAGCCTAACGCCGCACGTAGGTGACGATTTCGTATGCCGGGTGCGTCTCCCGGTCGCTCTCGGCCCAGTCGACGGCGTCGAACTCGGGGAAGAAGGCGTCGCCGTCGGGGGAGAGGGGGATCTCGGTGAGGATCATCCGCTGGGCGAACGGCAGGGCGAGGGCATAGATCTGGGCGCCGCCGGCGACGAAGACCTCATCTGCCGGGCCCGCGAGGGCCAGGGCGGCCTCGAGACTGGTGGCCGTCTCGACGCCGGGGTGGTGCCAGTGCGGGTTGCGGGAGATGACGATGGTGCGCCGCCCGGGCAACGGCCGCCCGATGGAGTCGAAGGTGGCGCGGCCCATGATCAGGGTGTGGCCCATCGTCGTGGCCTTGAAGCGCGCTTGCTCGCCGGGCAGCGCCCAGGGGATGTCGGGCCCGTTGCCGATGACGCGGTTGTCGGCGACGGCGGCGATGAGGGTGATCGACGTCATCGGGTTGCGGGCGTCATACGGCGATCGGCGCCTTGATCGACGGGTGGGCCTGGTAGCCGACCAGCTCGATGTCCTCCAACTCGTAGGCGTCGATGGACTCCCGCGGCGTCAATCGCAGGGTCGGCAGCGGGAAGGGCTCGCGGGCCAGCTGCTCGCGGGCCTGATCGAGGTGGTTGAGATAGAGGTGGGCATCGCCGAGGGTGTGCACGAAGTCGCCGACCTCAAGCCCGGTCTGCTGGGCGACGAGGTGGGTGAGCAGGGCATACGAGGCGATATTGAACGGGACACCGAGGAAGATGTCGGCGCTGCGCTGATAGAGCTGGCACGACAGTCGGCCCTGCGCGACGTGGAACTGGAACATCGTGTGGCACGGCGGCAAGGCCATCTTGTCGACATCGGCGACATTCCACGCCGAGACGATGTGCCGCCGGCTGCTGGGGTTGGTGCGGATCGACTCGATCACGGCAGCGATCTGGTCGACGCTGCGCCCGTCCGGGGTCGGCCAGCTGCGCCACTGATGGCCATAGACCGGGCCGAGATCTCCGTTCTCGTCCGCCCACTCGTCCCAGATCGTGATGCCCCGCTCTTGCAGCCAGCGCACATTGGTATCGCCGCGCAGGAACCACAACAGCTCCCCGAAGATCGAGCGCAGGTGCAGCTTCTTGGTGGTCACGACGGGGAACCCGTCGGCGAGGTCGAAGCGCATCTGGTGGCCGAAGACCCCGAGCGTGCCCGTGCCGGTGCGGTCCGGGCGCTCCACACCCTCGTCGAGGACTCGTTGCATCAGGTCGAGGTAGGGGCGCATGGCGGCAGCCTAGATTCCGGGTCCGACAACGCGCGAGATCTCCCGCCCACTGTCGGGGCCAGCGCATACCCTTGAGCGCATGAACCTGCCCTTCGGACGCGTCCTGACCGCGATGGTGACCCCGATGACCCCCGATGGGGAGCTCGACGCCACCGGAGCCAAGGCGGTCGTGAAGCACCTGCTCGACACCGGTCACGACGGCATCGTCGTCAACGGCACGACGGGTGAATCGGCCACCCTCACCTCGGCCGAGTCGATCGAGATGGTCGAGTGGGCGGGAGAGGCCGCCGGAGAGGCGGCCAAGATCGTCGCCGGGGTGGGCAGCAATGACACCCGGCATGCGGTGGAGATGGCCAAGCTCGCCGCCAACGCCGGCGCCGATGCGCTGTTGCTCGTCTCGCCCTACTACAACAAGCCCACCCAAGCCGGCCTCCTTGCCCACTGCCGCGCCGTCGCCGACGCCACCGACCTGCCGGTCCTCCTCTATGACATCCCCGGCCGCACGGGCATACCGTTCGCCGTCGACACCCTGATCGCGCTCGCGGAGCACCCCAACATCCAGGGCGTCAAGGACGCCAAGGGCGACTTCTGGGCCGCGTCCCAGGTGATGGCGGCGACGGCCCTGCAATGGTTCTCCGGCGCCGACGAGGTCAACCTCGTCCACCTCGCGCAGGGGGCGACGGGTGTGGTTAGCGTCGTCGGGCATGTCGCCGGCAAGCGGTATGCCGAGATGGTTGCCGCCGTCGAGGCCGGTGACCTCGCGACGGCGCGGCGGATCCACCTGGCCCTCATCCCGCTCGTCGAGGCGATCATGAACACCAGCCAGGGCGCGATCATGGCCAAGGCGGCGCTGAAGGAGTTGGGTGTCATCGAGCACGCCAGCGTTCGACTGCCGTACGTCGAGGGCCCGCCCGAACACCTCGAGAAGCTGCGCGCCGCTCTCGCGTCGACCGACCTGTCGTGATCCACCCGCACCCCGAACTCGGTCTGCCCGGGCCGCTCGCCGACGGCGCCGTGCGCGTCCTGCCTCTCGGTGGGCTCGGCGAGATCGGCCGCAATATGACGGTCATCGAGCACGACGGCCAGCTGCTGATCATCGACTGCGGTGTGCTCTTCCCCGACGAGCACCACCCGGGCATCGACCTGATCCTGCCCGACTTCGGGCCGATCGAGGACCGCCTCGACGACGTCCAGGCGGTCGTGTTGACGCACGGGCACGAGGACCACATCGGCGGCGTGCCCTTCCTGCTGCGGCTCAAGCCCGACATACCGCTGCTCGGGTCCCAGCTGACGCTGGCGCTGGTCGAGGCCAAGCTCAGGGAACACCGCATCCAGCCCTACACGCTGGCGGTGACCGAGGGGCAGCGGGAGCGGCTCGGCGTCTTCGACTGCGAGTTCGTCGCCGTCAACCACTCCATCCCCGACGCGCTCGCCGTGGCGGTGCGCACCCCGGGCGGGACCCTGCTGCATACCGGCGATTTCAAGATGGACCAGCTGCCGCTCGACGGGCGGCTGACCGACCTGCGGGCGTTCGCGCGGCTGGGAGAGGAAGGCATCGACCTGGTGCTGACCGACTCGACCAACGCCGAGGTGCCGGGGTTCGTCACGCCCGAGCGGGAGATCTCACCGGCGATCGACAAGGTCTTCCGGCACGCCGAGCGACGGATCATCGTCGCGTGCTTCGCCTCGCACGTCCACCGGGTCCAGCAGGTGCTCGACGCGGCCGAGAAGGCCGGGCGCAAGGTGGCGATGGTGGGCCGGTCGATGGTGCGAAACATGGGGATCGCCGCCGACCTGGGCTATCTGCACGTGCCCGACGGGATCCTGGTCGACTTCAAGAAGCTCGGCGATCTGCCGGACAACCAGGTGGTGCTCATCTGTACCGGCAGCCAGGGTGAGCCGATGGCGGCGCTGTCGCGGATGGCCAACCGGGAGCACCCGATCGATGTCGGGCCTGGCGACACCGTGTTGCTCGCCTCCTCCCTCATCCCCGGCAACGAGAACGCCGTCTATCGGGTCATCAACGGCCTGATGCGCCTCGGCGCCCATGTCGTGCACAAGGGCAACGCCCGAGTCCACGTCTCCGGGCACGCGGCCGCCGGGGAATTGCTCTACGTCTACAACATCCTCTCGCCGAGCAATGTCATGCCGGTGCACGGGGAGTGGCGCCACCTGGTCGCCAACGGCGAGCTGGCCATTGCCACCGGCGTGGCCCGAGACCGGGTCGCCGTCGTCGAGGACGGCGTAGCCGTCGACCTGGTCGACGGGCGGGTACGGGTGGCGGGCGCATTCGACTGCGGCTACGTCTACGTCGACGGCGCCTCGGTCGGCGCGGCCGACGAGGCGCTGCTGAAGGACCGGCGCATCCTGCGCGACGAGGGTTTCATCTCCATCGTCGTGGTCGTCGACTCCGTCAGCGGCAAAGTCGTCGCCGGGCCCGATATCTCCGCGCGCGGGTTCGTCGAGGATGCTGTGGTCTTCGACGACATCCGCCCGGCGCTGGGGGCCGCCCTCGACGATGCCACCGGCAACGGGGTGCGCGACACCTACGAGCTGCAGCAGATCATCCGCCGCCAGGTCGGCAGCTGGGTCGGCCGCAAGATCCGTCGCCGCCCGATGATCATCCCCATCGTCATCGAGGCCTGATCGACGTCCCCTCAGGACGCGAGGGGTGGACGCGAGCACGGGGAGGGTCCCGCCGATCCAGTCGAGTGGGGATTCGCGGCACGCTTTGTCGTCGAAAGCGTACCGACGTTCCCCTCTCGACCGGTCGACCCAACCTGGGAGCGCTCCGCGTGTGACGGGTGGGAATCCTGAGGCGATCGCGTACCTTTAGGACCATGGCGACCCGTCCGACCTCACCGCCGCAGCGTGCTGCGCGCCCGGCCGCGACCCGCGCCGGCGCGACCCCCGCCAAGCGGCAGCCTCCCAAGAGCCGCCCGCCGGCTCGCAAGCCCGCCGGCCGCGCGAGCGGGCCGTCACTCGCCGGCCGCGCCGCCCGCGGCACCGGCAAGGTGCTCGGTGGGGGCGCGCGCCTGGTCGGGATGGGGGTCCGCAAGGTCAGCGGGGTCGACCTGGAGCCGGAGCACCGCCGCGACGGCATCGGGCTGCTGCTCATCGCCCTCGCGATCATCGTCGCGGCCCGCGAATGGTGGGGTATGCCGGGTGTCTTCGGCGACGCCGTGCACGCCGTGGTCGCCGGCACCGTCGGCCAGGTCGCCTTCGCCGTGCCCCTGGTGCTGCTGTGGCTCGGCATCCGATTCATGCGCGCAACCGCCAACGAGGCCGCCAACACCCGCCTCGCGGTCGGCCTGAGCTTCCTCACCCTGGCCAGCACCGGCCTGGTGCACATCTCGCACGGCATCCCCACCCCGCAGATGGGTGTCACCGAGATGCGCAACGCCGGCGGCGTCATCGGGTTCCTCGCCTCCAGCCCCCTCACCGCGGGCATCACGGTGTACGGCGCGGTCGCCCTGCTCCTGCTCGCCGGACTCTTCTCGCTCCTCGTCCTGTCGGCCACGCCCGTCCGGCAGATCCCGGCCCGCCTCAGCAGTGCTCGCGCCCACTTGGTGCGCTCTCGAGACACCCTGAACGGTGAGGACTCCGAGCACGTCGCCGCTGGGGATGGCTCGCCCGCCGATGACGCCTCCCCGGGCGGCGCGGGGCCGCGCCGGCGCCGAGCCCGCGGCGCCACCGCAATCGGCGCCACCGCAGCCGGTGACGGCGAGGGCTATGAGGGGGACACGGCATACGACCAGGCGGCCGTGGTGGCGAAGGAAGGACGGCGCCGCCCCCGCCGCGGCGAGCCGGCACCCGAACCGGTGAGCGAGCCGCATACCGCAGACGCATCCGAGACCCGCCCCGCCACCCGCGCCCTGCCGACCGAGTCTGCCAAGGACCCGGCACCGGCCCCCATCGTCCCGGAGACGGGCAAACCCGACCTGCTGCCGCCGCCCACCGCACCGATCTCCGGCCGACCGGAGCAGCTCGCGCTCGCCGGGGACGTCACCTACACCCTGCCCGAGCCGACCACCCTCAAGGAGGGCACGCCGCCGAAGGCGCGCTCGGCCGCCAACGACCAGGTCGTCGCCGCACTCACGAATGTCCTGGACGAGTTCGGCATCGACGCGCAGGTCACCGGCTTCACCCGCGGCCCGACAGTCACCCGCTACGAGGTCGAGCTCGGCCCCGGCGTCAAGGTCGAGCGGGTCACCTCGATGTCCAAGAACATCGCCTACGCGGTAGCGAGCGCCGACGTGCGCATCCTCAGCCCCATCCCCGGCAAGTCCGCCATCGGCATCGAGATCCCCAACGCGGACAAGGAGATCGTCTCCCTCGGCGACGTGCTGCGCAGCCGCACCGCGCACAACAGCACCCATCCGATGACGATGGGCGTCGGCAAGGACGTCGAGGGCGGGTATGTCGTGGCGAACCTCGCCAAGATGCCGCACCTGCTCGTCGCCGGCGCCACCGGCGCGGGCAAGTCGAGCTTCGTCAACTCGATGATCGTCTCGATCCTCATGCGCTCCACGCCGGAGGAGGTGCGGATGATCCTCGTCGACCCCAAGCGGGTGGAGCTGACGGCCTACGACGGCATCCCGCACCTGATCACCCCGATCATCACCAACCCCAAGAAGGCCGCCGAGGGGCTGCAATGGGTGGTCAAGGAGATGGACCACCGGTATGACGACCTGGCCGCCTTCGGGTTCAAGCATGTCGACGACTTCAACAAGGCCGTCCGGTCCGGTGCCGCCAAGCCGCTCCCCGGCAGCGAGCGCGTGCTGGAGCCCTATCCCTATCTGCTGGTGATCGTCGACGAGCTCGCCGACCTGATGATGGTCGCCCCGCGCGATGTCGAGGACTCGATCGTGCGGATCACCCAGCTGGCCCGGGCCGCGGGCATCCACCTCGTGCTGGCCACGCAGCGGCCGTCGGTCGATGTCGTGACGGGCCTGATCAAGGCCAATGTGCCGAGCCGTATGGCGTTTGCCACCTCCTCGCTCGCCGACAGCCGGGTGGTGCTCGACCAGCCGGGCGCAGAGAAGCTGCTGGGGCAGGGTGATGCGCTGTTCCTGCCGATGGGGGCGAGCAAGCCGATCCGTGTCCAGGGCGCCTGGGTGACCGAGTCCGAGATCCACGCGGTCGTCGACCATGTCAAGACGCAACTGCAGGCCAACTACCGCGAGGATGTCGCGGTCGAGGCGGCCAAGAAGCAGATCGACGACGACATCGGCGACGACCTCGACCTGCTGCTCGCCGCGGCCGAGCTGGTCGTAACGACGCAGTTCGGGTCGACCTCGATGCTGCAGCGCAAGCTGCGGGTCGGCTTCGCCAAGGCCGGCCGCCTGATGGACCTGCTGGAGTCCCGCAATGTCGTCGGGCCCTCCGAGGGCTCGAAGGCGCGCGATGTGCTGGTGCGCCCCGATGACCTGGCGGCCACGCTGGCGATGATGCGCGGCGAGGAACCGCCAGCCGGCGGAGATGTCGATTATGCCGACGAGCAGGACGAGGGCGGCGAGGACGCCTGGGAGCTGACCGGGCGGGAGTGACGGGGCCGGTTTCCCTAGGCAACCCGCCCGCGTGACGGGGTCCTGGGTGGTCAGGCCTGCGGCAGGATGTGCGCCTCGCGAGCGGCGGCGAGCTCGGCGCCGATGTCCTCGAGGAAGTTGCGCACATCGCTCGAGCCCGACACCGGTCCGCCGGCGAGCAATCCGTCGGTGCCCAGCAGCACGGCACACGGAGATCCGTAGACGCCGAAAGACTGCTGCAGCCCGCCGCGCGGGTCGAGCAGCCAGTCCATGCCCCCGGGGATCTGGTCGGTCTCGACGGCGCTGTGATAGATGGGGTGCACGCCGATCTCGGGGTTGGCCTCGGCGAACTCCGGCAGCTCCTCGCGCAAGGTGATGCACGCGTGGCAGTGCAGGCTGAGGAAGATCAGCAGCCGCGCCTGGCTCTTCGCCATCTCGCGCACATTGGCGAGGCGGCCGTCCGGGGTCTCCAACACGCCATACGGCACTGCTTCCCGGATGTAGTCGCCGCTCTCGGTGCTGGGCGGTGGCGTGTTCGCGTGGCGGTGCGCCGGTGCAGGGGTATGCGGCTGGGCCGGGGTATGCCGTGGCGCTGGTCCGCGGTCGAGGATCAGCCAGGCCACGGCCGCGGTCACCACGGCCATGGCGAGCCAGCCGAGCCCCGTGGCCCCGACGTCGGCGAGTTGGGCGGTCAGGCTGCGGTCGTGGCGCACGGCGTCCACGATCGCCAGCAGCGCCACGGCGACGAGCAGCAGATTGCGCCACAAGGTGCGCACGGTGACCAGCCCCATCCCGAGCGTGCCGAAGCAGCCGCACGTCACGGGATACGGGAAGCGCAGCGCACGAGCGATCACGGCGGTGTAGGCGAGCATCAGCACGGCGGCCACCACGGCGCAGACGAGCCGCAGTGGCGGCGGGGCGAGCAGGAGGCCCGCCGCGAGCACCAACTCGCCCAGTGGCAGCAGCCGCGGCCCACGCAGACGGGTCAGGATCTTCGGCAGCTCCAGCATCTGGAAGGCGCTCGCGGACGCGGCCGGCTCACGCAGCTTCGCGACCGCGCTGACGATCAGAACCGCCACGATGAGCAGAGTCGCAAGGATGAGCGGGGACGCATCGGGCACGCGGCAAGTATAGGAAGGAGGCCGGATCACCTTAGGCTGTCAGGCCATGTCCCAGTTGTGGCCGACGCCCGCACCCGGGCGCGTCCGGACCAACCCCGTCGTCCGCGCGTTCCGGGAGCGCCCCAGCGCGATCCTGCTCACTGCTCAGGTCATCGCGATGCTCGGGTTGGCGTTCGTCGGCCCGAGCCAGCGGCCGGTGTTCTCGCTCGTCGGGCTCGTCATCCTGCTGCTCGCGATCGTGGTGGTGCGTTCGACACCCGCCCTGACCTGGATCTCGGGGTTGATCGCGCTGCCGGCGCTGGTGCTCGAAGTGTGGAGCATCATCGACCCGGAGCATCAGGTCGTCTTCATCCTGGCGCACAGCCTGCTCGCGGCCTTCTACGGCTACGTCGGCTATGCCCTGGTGGCCTATGTCTTCGCCGACCACTGGGTCACCCGCGACGAATTGTTCGCCGTGGGCGCCGCTTTCACGGTCATCTGCTGGGCGTTCGCCTATGTCTTCTTCGTCATCCAGGAGCTCAAGCCCGGATCGTTCACCGACTACTCCGGGGTGGGGCAGCGGACCTTTCACGAGTTGCTCTATCTGTCGGTGGCGAACTTCACGAGCGTGGGCCTGTCCGACGTGACCCCGGTGCAGCCGATCGCCCGTGGGGTGGGCATGATCGAGCAACTCACGGGCGTGATGTACGTGGCGATGGTGATCTCCCGGCTCGTCGCGCTGTCGGTGATCCGGCGCGGCTGAGGGCCGTATGCCGTCTCAGGTGCCGGCGGTCGCGTCGTCGGCGGCCTGCAGCACGCGCAGGATGTTGCGGCTGGTGAGCTTTGCCAGATCGGCGGCCGACCAGCCGCGCTCGGCCAGCACCGCCAACAACCGCGGATAGGTCGAGACGTCCTCCAGCCCTTGCGGCAGCTGATCGACGCCGTCGTAATCCCCGCCGAGGCCGATGTGGTCGATCCCGGCCACCTCCCGCAGGTGTTCGACGTGGGCGACCACATCGGCGAGCGTGGCGCCGGGCGCGGGGTGGGCGGCGGCATACGACTCCCGGAACGCCCGGCTGCTCTCGTCGTCCGGGTCGAGCCCCGCGGCGCGCACCGCAGCCTTGGCAGCGGTCGTCCAGTCGGCGGCGTCCTGATTGACGAAATAGGGGACGAAGGTCGCCATGCACACCCCGCCCTGGGCGGCCAGCCGGGACAGGACCTCGTCGGGCACATTGCGCGGGTGGTCGGTGATCGCGCGGGCGGAGGAGTGGGAGGCGATGACGGGCACGGTGCTGGTGTCCAGCGCCGCGTGCATCGTCGTCACGGCGACGTGTGAGATGTCGACGAGCATCCCGATGCGGTTCATCTCGCGCACGACGTCGCGGCCGAAGTCCGTCAGGCCACCGTGGCGCGGCTCGTCGGTCGCCGAGTCGGCCCAGTCGTTGTTCTGGTTGTGCGTCAACGTCATATAGCGCACCCCGAGCCGGCGCATCATCCGAAGTGTCCCAACGGAATTGGCGATGCAGTGTCCGCCCTCGGCACCCAGCAGGCAGGCGATCCGCCCGTCCGCCCAGGCGGCGCGCACCTGCTCGGCGGTGGTCGCCAGAGCCAGCTGGTCGGCATACCGTGCCACCATGCGGTGCACGCAGTCGAGCTGCTCGAACGTGGCCGTCACGGCGTCGACCGGCGCATAGGTGCCGGGCGCGAACACCGACCAGAACTGCCCCCCGACGCCGCCCTCCCGCAGACGCACCAGGTCGGTATGGGTGCGGGTGCCGCGCACCGCGATGTCGAGCTGGTCGAAGTCGTAGCCCTCCAGATCGCGCAACTCCCACGGCAGGTCGTTGTGCCCGTCGACGATGGGGTCGGCGGCCAGCAGGGAGGCGAGGTCGAGGGGACTCATGACATGCAACGCTAGGGGATGCGCGACGGCCCCATAGAGTTGACCGTATGACGGTTCCCGCGCAGCGCCGCGTCGCGTTGGTCACCCTCGGGTGCACCCGCAACGAGGTCGACTCCGAGGAACTCGCCGGGCGGCTCGCGGCCGAGGGCTGGGAACTCGTCGACGACGCAGCCGAGGCCGATGTCGCCGTGGTCAACACGTGCGGCTTCATCGAGCAGGCCAAAAAGGACTCGATCGACACGCTGCTGGAGGCCAGCGAGCTGAAGCAAACGGGGCGCACGCAAGCCGTCGTCGCCGTGGGCTGCCTCGCCGAGCGGTATGGCCGCGAGCTCGCCGAGGAGTTGCCGGAAGCCGACGCGGTGCTCGGGTTCGATTCGTATGCCGACCTGTCGGGTCACCTCCGCTCGATCCTCGCCGGGGCGCGGCCGGAGAGCCACGTGCCGGCCGATCGCCGGCAGCTGCTGCCGCTCACGCCGGCCGCGCGCCGGGAGGCGGTGTCGTCAGTGGCCGTGCCGGGGCTGGCGCAGGCCGACCTGGCTGCCGTCGCGCCGGCGAGCGGACCGCCGGTGCTGCGCCGGCGCCTGGACGACCGGCCGTGGGCGCCGCTGAAGATCGCCAGCGGCTGCGATCGGCGCTGCGCCTTCTGTGCGATCCCGATGTTCCGGGGTGCCTTCGTCTCCCGGCACCCGGATGAGGTCGTCGCCGAGGCCCGGTGGCTCGCCGGCCAGGGGGTCAAGGAGGTCTTCCTCGTCAGCGAGAACAGCACCTCCTACGGCAAGGACCTGGGCGACCTGGGCGCCTTGGAGAAACTGCTGCCGCGCCTGTCGGCGGTCGATGGGCTGGACTGGGTGCGCGTGTCCTACCTGCAGCCGGCGGAGATCCGCCCCGGACTGCTCGAGGCCATGTTGGCGACCGAGAAGGTCGTGCCGTGGTTCGACATCTCCTTCCAGCACGCATCGGGGCCGCTGCTGCGGCGGATGCGGCGCTTCGGCGACGGCGACTCCTTCCTCGAGTTGATCGCCCGGGTGCGTGTCCTGGCCCCCGAGGCGGGCGTCCGGTCCAACGTCATCGTCGGGTTCCCGGGGGAGACCGAGGAGGACGTGGCGGAGTTGGAGTCCTTCCTGACGGCGGCCCGGCTCGATGTCGTGGGCGTCTTCGGATATTCCGACGAGGACGGCACCGAGGGGCTGGGCATGCCGGGCAAGGTCGACGAGGACGAGATCGCCGCTCGGGTGGCCCGCTTGCAGGACCTCGCGGAGTTGCTGACGGCGCAGCGGGCCGAGGAACGCATCGGCACGGTCGCCGACGTGCTCATCGAGGGCGTCGAGGACGGTATGCCGTTCGGCCGCACCGCTTTTCAGGGTCCGGAGATCGACGGGCAGACGAGTGTCGAGTCGGTGCCGGACCTGGTGCCGGGCCAGATCGTGGCGGCCGAGATCGTCGCGAGCGCGGGTGTCGACTTGCAGGCGGTCGCCCGATGACCCTGCCCGCCGCCAAGGTCTCGGCGTGGAATCTGCCCAACACGCTCACCGTGATGCGCATCCTCGTCGTGCCCTTCTTCGGATGGCTGCTGCTCGTCGATCACGGTGCCGATGTCGGGCTGCGCTGGTGGGCGCTGGCGCTCTTCGTCGGTGCGGTCCTGACCGACCGCATCGACGGTGACATCGCTCGTCGGCGCGGGCTGGTGACGGACTTCGGCAAGGTCGCCGACCCGATCGCCGACAAGGCGATCACCGGGATGGCGTTCGTCGGCCTCTCCGTGCTCGGCGAACTGCCGTGGTGGATCACCATCCCGGTCCTGGTGCGGGAGTGGGGCATCACCGCGATGCGCTTCTTCATCATCCGGCACAGCGTCATGCCGGCCGGGCAGGGCGGCAAGACCAAGACGGCGCTGCAGGCTTTGGCGCTGGGGTTCTTCATCGCTCCGCTGTGGACGTTGCCGGAGCCGGATGTGTGGATGTGGGTGGCCTGGATCATCATGGCCGCCGCGGTCATCTTGACCCTCGTGACCGGCATCGACATCGCGCTCAAGGGGCGCCGGCTGCGACAGACCAGCGAGCGCACCCGGCGCAAGCGCGCCGAGCGCCTCGCCCGGCGCGCCGGCGGGCGATGACCGCCACCGGTGACGCGGCCCCCGGTCCGGCGACGGACGGCGCCCCCGCGGTCACGAACGAGCTGACGGTCACGAACGAGCTGACGGTCACGAACGATCTGGCGGTGACGGACGATCTGGCGGTGACGAACGACGACGCGGTCACGAACGATCTGGCGGCGCGGGTGATCGCACGCGCACGGCATACCGCCACCACGCTGGGCACCGCCGAGTCCCTCACCGGTGGCGGCGTGGCCCACGCCCTGACCGGCGTGCCCGGTGCATCGACGGTCGTGCGTGGCGGCATCGTGTCCTATGCGACGCAGGTCAAGGCAAGCGTGCTGGGCGTCGACTCCCGGCTGCTCGCCGAGCGCGGCGCCGTCGATCCCGACGTCGCGCTGGCCATGGCCCGCGGGGCCCGGCGGGTGCTGGGCTGTGCCCTCGCGGTGGCGACGACCGGGGTGGCCGGCCCGGACCCAGCCGACGGGAAGCCTGTGGGCACCGTCTTTGTTGCCACTACTGGCCCCCGGGGTGAGCGGGTGCGCGAACTTGCCCTATCGGGGTCGCGGACACAGATCCGGTCGGATACGGTGGCTGCAGCACTCCAGGCGGTGCTCGACACGCTCGAGGACCCACCCTCGTGACCGGTGTCGGTCGCGACCGTTATCTTTCCCCACAAGCGACGAGACGATGAGGAGCCCAGATGATCTTGCTTCGGCGTGAGCTGGGCGAAGCCTTGCGCGAAGAGCGCACCGCCCAGGGCCGCTCCCTGCGCGAGGTCTCGGCGGCCGCCTCGGTCTCCCTCGGCTACCTCAGCGAGATCGAACGTGGCCAGAAGGAAGCCTCGTCCGAACTGCTGACCTCCGTATGCGGTGCCCTCGGCGTCCCCCTGTCCGACGTCCTGAGCGATGTCAGCCTGCGCGTCGCACGCGCCGAGGCCGAAGCCGCCGGCGTCCCGACCCTCCCGGTCACCCCCGCCCGCCGCGGCGTCTCCGCCTCCGCGGCCTGACGGCTCGCGGAGAGCCCTCGCCGGGAGGCGATCCCCGACCGCAAGAGCCGCGAGACGACGCAGTTCGCCGGGCTCGCCTAGGCCACCCCACGACGTGTCCTCGCGCCCTCGTCGCTCCGGTACTTCGCGGGGACCCGTCACGTCGGTGGCTTGTCGCTACTCGTCCTAGCGGCGCCGACGGGGTGACTTGACGCCGCTGGCGCCGAGTGGCACCTGGGTGGTGCCCTCGTCGGTCGGGGCGAGGCCGCCTTGGCAGGACGGGCAATAGAAGAACACGCGCGCGCGTGGTGCCTGACCGAGAGGGGCGACCCGGACCGTTGTGCCGCACCGGCGGCAGGGTCGTCCCGATCTGCCATGGACGTATGCCGTGGCGTCGCGTTCGGTCCGCCCGGTCGAGGTCTGGTGGCCGGTAGCGGCGCTACGGCGCATCATTCCCTGCGTCCACTCGACCAGACTCTCAAGATCGTCGCGGGTGCTCTCGGCGGCGGCCGTCCACGGGTTGCGTCGGTAGCGGAACAGGGCTTCCGCGGCCCAGAACGTGCCGATTCCGGCGAGATTGCGCTGATCGAGCAGGGCCACGCCGATGGCAGTTGCCGGCTGGCGGTGGAGGTTCGCCACGGCACTCTCGGGGTCCCAGTCAGGGCCGAGGATGTCCGGGCCGAGGTAGGCGAGCCGGGTGGCGGACTCGGAGGACGGCCATACCTCGACCAGTCCCAGGCGCAATCCGAGGGCACTCCAGGCCGCCGTCTCGGCAAGGATGCGAAGCTGCGGATTCGCGCGGGTCCGTCGAGTCACCTCGGCCGTCGCGGCGATCCGCCAGCTGCCTTCCATCTTCAGGTGCGAGTGGATCGTGACGCCGGAGTCCAGCTCGTGGAGCAGGTGTTTGCCGCGGGCACGGACGGCGGTGGTCGTCGCCGGCAACAGGTCGAGCGCCCCCAGATCGCCCCAGCGCAGTTCGAGCGCGGTCAGCGGCTGACCGGCCAATGCCCGGTGGAGGCGCTCGGCGGTGCGCCAGACCGTGTCACCTTCGGGCATTGCAGCATTCTGCCGTCTCGGCGTGGCCGACCCTCGGATTCCACGAGGCCATCAACACGGCCCCGCCACGGGCGGCGCTCAGCGGCGCAGACGCAAGCCGCGAGGGGTCAGGGTGAAGCCGGACCGGGCCAGTGCCTCGGCGACGGGATTGCCGGCGGCGAGCACGGAGGTGCCGTCGGCCTTCTCGACGGTGAGCCGGCCGAGCGCGCCGGCGCGCACGGCCAGGGCGAGGGCGTCGGCGGCTGCCTGGACCGTCGCGTCACCGGTCGCTTCGCCGGTCGCCTCGTCGGCCGCGGGCCAGGACAGCATGGTCTTGCCGCCGCGCTCGACATAGAGGATCAGTTCGCCATCGACGAGGACGACGACGGCACCGGCCTTGCGTCCGGGTTGATGCCCGCCGGCCTCGGGGCGCGCCGGCCAGGGGAGGGCCGCGCCATAGGGATTGGCCGGGTCGGTCGCGGCGAGCACCAGTGCGGGCGCGTCCGCCGGCGCCGAGCGGAGGGCGTCGATGACGCCGGCCGTCGCGAACTGGGCCGCTCCGAGGGACTCGATGAAGTAGCCCCGCCGCAGCCGTCCGGTCTCCTCGGCGGCCGAGAGGACGCGATAGATGCCGGCGAACCCGCCGGGGACCTCCTCCGCGGCGACGATGGAGCGGGTCAGCACGCCATACCGGTCGAGGAGCACCTCCGCCGTCGTCAGGGTGCGAGTCGTCGGGTCGAGATCGACGGACGGCAACAGCGACCAGCGGCCGACCGCCGTCGGCGGGCCGCTCGGCGACATCCCACCGGCGCGCGCCAGTCCGCTGCTGCGGGGTATGCCGGCGAGGCTGCCCCGGCGGCCGTAGCGCGTCGACCGGGGGGCCGGCTTGGGCCGCTGCTTATGAGCCCCGCGACCGCCGGCGAGCAGTGCGCGAACAGGAGCGAAGGTGTCGCCCGTGACCTCGCCGCGCCACACCAGTTCCCACAGCGCGTCGAGCGCGTCCCGGTCGGAGTCCACCTCGGCCGCGGACACCAGGCCCCGGAAGAAGTGCGCGCCGCCCGCGGCGAAGACCTCGCGGAGAGCGACCGCGTCGGCCGAGCCGGCAAGCGATGGACCCGAGGCCGCCGAATCTGACTCGGTTGCAGTCTTTTTCGGATCTGCGCCATCCGCGGCCGCCGGGTGCAACGTCCAGGGGGCGCTCTCGGCGAGATGCAAGGAGACCCACCCGTCGTCCCCGGGGAGCGAGCCGTGGCCTTGCCACAGCACGTCGCCGGCCGACATCAACTCGTCGAGGAAGGCCGGCTGATAATCGGTGACGCGGGCCGGCAGCACCAGGGACTCGATCGCGCTCGCGGGCAGCAGCGCCCCGCTGAGTTGTTCCACGACACGCAGCACCCCCTCGCTGCCGCGCATCCGGCCGCTGCCGACCCCCTGCCAACCGGGGAGGAAGCGGGCATACTGCCGGGCGTCGACCGCCTCGACCTCGGCACGCAGGCTGGCCAGCGACCGCCGACGCAACAGCCGCAACACCTCGGCGTCGCAGAACTCCGTGCCCGCCCCCGCCGGGAGGAACTCGCCCTCGGCGATCCGCCCGGCCGCCGCGAGCCGGCGCAGGGCGTCGTGAGCGACAGCCGTGCCGATCCCGAACTCGGCCGCGAGGTCGGTGAGCAGGAACGGGGTGTGCGTGCGGGCATACCGCGCGACCAACTCCCCGAGTGGATCCGCAACCGGCTCGAGGAAGGCCGCCGGCAACCCCACGGGCAAGGCCGTGCCGAGCGCATCCCGCAGGCGCCCGGCGTCCTCGGCCACGGCATACCGCTCATCGCCGGCGATCCGCACGGGGATGACCCGGCGCTGTGCGACGAGAGCCGTGAGGGTCGCATCGAGGATGGCCGCGAGTTCGGGGTCGGATCGGGAGGCGAGGTCGTCGCGGCGCAGCGGACCGAGGATCCGGAGCAGGTCGGTCACTTCGTCGGCATTGCGGGCGGCACGTTCGGGGGTGAGCCGCTGCAGCTGGGCGCTGGTGGTGGTGATGGCCCCGACGTCGAGCAGCTCGCGCAGCGCCAGCGCTTCTCCTCGTCCGAGCAACTCGGCGAGTAGAGCCGGGTCGAGGGAGAGCGCCGCCGCCCGCCGCTCGGCAAGGGGGGAGTCGCCCTCGTACAGATACTGCGCGACGTAGCCGAACATCAGCGACCGGGCGAAGGGCGACGGCTGGGTCGAGTGGACGTCGACCGTTGTGATGCGGCGGGCGGCGACCGAGCGCATCAGGTCCACCAGACCCGGCACGTCATAGACGTCCTGCAGGCACTCGCGCACCGTCTCCAGGACGATCGGGAAATCGGGATAATTCGCTGCGACAGTAAGCAATTGGGCCGCCCGCTGGCGTTGCTGCCACAGCGGTTGGCGCTGGTCGGGGCGGCGCCGCGGCAACAGCAGCGCCCGAGCGGCGCACTCGCGGAAGCGGGAGGCGAAGAGCGCCGAGCCGGGCAGTTGAGCGGTGACGAGGGCGTCGACCTCGTCGGGGTGGAGGAAGAGCAGCTCGCCGAGCTCGGCGCCGGCATCGCTGCCGTCGTCGAACTCGATATCGGGCAGCCGCAACACGATGCCGTCGTCGGCGGCCATCGCCTGCACCTCGACCCCGAACCGCTCGCGCATCCGGGCGCCGATGGCCAGCGCCCAGGGGGCGTGGACGGGCATCCCGAAGGGGGAGTGCACGGCGACCCGCCAGTCGCCGATCTCGTCGCGGAAGCGTTCGACGACGATCGTGGTGTCGGAGGGGACGACGCCGGTGGCTTCCTTCTGCTCGCCGAGATAGGCGAGCAGGTTGTCTGCTGCCCACGGGTCGAGGCCGGCGGCGCTCGCGCGGGCCAGGGCCTTCTTCGGCGTCAGACCGGAGAGTTCGCGCACGAAGGAGCCGACGGCCTGGCCGAGCTCGACGGGCCGGCCCTGGGTCTCGCCCTTCCAGAAGGGCAGTTTGCCGGGCTCGCCGGGCGCGGGGGTGACGAGCACCTGGTCGCGGGTGATCTCCTCGATCCGCCAGCTGGAGGTGCCGAGGGTGAAGACGTCGCCGACGCGGGATTCGTAGACCATTTCCTCGTCGAGTTCGCCGACCCGCCGGCCCGGCCCGTCGCTGGCGAGGAAGACCCCGAAGAGCCCCCGGTCGGGGATCGTGCCGCCGCTGGTGACCGCGAGATGCTGCCCGCCCTTGCGGGCGATCACGGTGTCCGCCAAGCGATCCCAGGTGATCCGCGGCCGCAGTTCCGCGAACTCCTCACTCGGATAGCGGCCGGCGAGCATGTCGAGGACGGATTCGAGGACGGTGCGCGAGAGCCCGGCATAGGGCGCTGCGCGCCTCAGGAGGGTATGCAGTGCGCTCACCTCCCAGGTGTCCATCGCCGTCATCGCGACCACCTGCTGGGCGAGGACGTCGAGTGGGTTGGCGGGGACGGCGAGCGCCTCGATGGCGCCGGCGCGCATCCGCTCGACGACGACGGCGGTCTGGACGAGGTCGCCGCGATATTTGGGGAAGAAGACGCCACGGGAGATCGCGCCGACCTGGTGCCCGGCGCGGCCGACGCGCTGCAGCCCGGCGGCGACGCTCGGCGGCGATTCGACCTGGACGACGGCATCGACCGAGCCCATGTCGATGCCGAGCTCGAGAGAGCTCGTCGCGACCACGGCCGGCAGCCGGCCGGCCTTGAGCGCCTCCTCGATGTCGAGGCGCTGCTCTTTGCTCACCGAGCCGTGGTGAGCGCGCGCGAGAACCGGTGGGGCACCGGCGGATCCGCCGGCCTGCGCCATGACCTGCGCGGGCGTGCGGGCCGGGCGCGACCGCATACCCTCGACGGCCTCGAGCGAGGCATCCTCGGCGAGGATGCTCGCGTCCTGTTCGGCCGCGAGCAGCCGCTCGTCCCAGATCTCGTTCAGGCGTGCGGTCAGGCGCTCGGCGAGGCGGCGGGAGTTGGCGAAGACCAGGGTGGAGCGCTCGCCCTCGACGAGATCGACGATGCGCTCCTCGACGTGCGGCCAGATCGAGGCGCGCCGCTCGGGCCCGGCCGCCGCGCCGGCGAGGTCGCCGGTCGGCTCGCCGAGACTGCCCATGTCGGGCACGGGGACGACGACCTGCAGGTCCCACTCCTTGGCCGACGGTGGCGCGACGACCTCCACGGGCCGGCCGCCGGAGAGGAAGCGGGCGACCTCCTCGATCGGGCGGACCGTTGCCGACAGGCCGATGCGCTGGGCGGGCTTGGGGAGCAAGGCATCCAGCCGCTCGAGGCTGACCGCCAGGTGCGCCCCGCGCTTGGTCGCGGCGACGGCGTGCACCTCGTCGAGGATGACGGTCTCGACGCCGGCCAGCGCGTCGCGCGCGTTGGAGGTGAGCAGCAGGAAGAGCGACTCCGGGGTGGTGATGAGGATGTCGCTCGGGCGCTTGGCGAAGGCGCGGCGCTCGTTCGCCGGGGTGTCGCCGGATCGGACGGCGACGCTCACGTCGGGCCGGGGCAGGCCCAGCCGGTCGGCGGCGTGGCCGATGCCGACCAGCGGGGCCCGCAGGTTGCGTTCGACGTCGACGGCCAGCGCCTTCATCGGGGAGATGTAGACGACCCGGCATCGGGCGAGCGGATCGTCCGGGACCGGCTCTCGAACCAGCCCGTCGATCGCCCACAGGAAGGCCGACAGCGTCTTGCCCGACCCGGTGGGCGCGACGACCAGGGCGTCCTTGCCGCTGCTGATCGCCTCCCACGCCCCCTGCTGCGCCGGCGTGGGCGCGGGGAAGCTGCCCCGGAACCACGCCTGGGTGGCGGGGGAGAAGCGATCGAGAACGTCTGCAGTCATGGCCAGCCCAACTCTCGCACGTGCCACCGACAGGGTCGCTGGTCGAGGCAACATCGGTCCGGGTGCACACCGGCTACGAGTATCCCGTCCTGGCGGGGACGGGAGGGGTGAACGCCCTGGTCAGGGGCCTGCACTCCCCGGAGCCTCGGGGCACTGCTCGCTCGTGTGCACCGCGGACGTCGAGCGCCGACCTGACGCGATTGGTGACGATGCCCGCCGCTTCTGGCGTCAGTGCCTGACTCCCAGGTCGGTGAGGGCAATGTCCAGCCGGGTCGCCAGGGTGTCGGTGAGGGTGTTCACGAAGGTGGCGGTGATGTGGGAGCCGGACCGGTAGACCAGGACGTTCCCGATGACCGGCCAGCAGGTCCCACCGGGGCAGATCACGTCGTTGAGGTTGACCAGGCGGGAGGTGTCCACCATCTCGACGGCCGCCGCGAGCGCGCGCGTGCCGCTGCCGGGACCGGCCGGTCGCGAGCAGTCGGACATGTACGACGTGGGATGGCCGGCCACACAGGCATAGATCTCCCCGCCCGGCTGCGGATTGTCGGCGATGGC
>ERZ795053.2902-NODE-2902-length-20152-cov-5.718316_pt1 | contig 20152 bp, 11 predicted proteins | sample MGYA00375137_ERZ795053 | MGnify/ENA primary metagenome ERZ795053 (study PRJEB30182, sample SAMN05720284) | activated sludge metagenome | isolation source: Anaerobic digester | place: Hong Kong | collected 2014-12-17 ...
AGAAATAGTCACCGCGCAGGGCTTGGCTGACGAGGCCAGCGCCGTTTTCAGCGCCCAGCCTTTATCTCCTCCAAATCGCGCAGCTCTTGCTGTTCGAACGCCAGCACATCTTCGACGCGATAGATTACCCGCCCGCCGAGCTTCATGAAGCGCGGCCCATCGCCGATCCACCGCCACCGCTCAAGTGTCCTTGGACTAATTCTCCATCGGGCAGCCAGCTCGATTTGACTGAGGCACATTTCTCGCATTTCCGTTTCCTTTCGAACAACCACCATGGTCGCGCGACAACGAATGCGTAGAAAGAAAACCTATTCAAGTCAGTGTGTTGGGGGCGCTGCGCGTTGCCGGCGGCGCCCTTCGACCAGTGGGCGCAGCATCGAATTGCCCAGTGAACCGGCGTCGAATTGCGAAAAGTTCCCTAGAAGTCCGTAAGACTCGTAATCCTGCCGGAGCTTCCTCAGGGGTCACAGGAGACGGTCCAGTTGTAAGCCCACTCCCTCCGCCACTTGCCCTCGCGAAAGTGATCTCCCGATCCGGCCGCGGCCGGATTTTTCCGTTGTTTTCGAGGGTTATGCGGAAGGGGCTGTTCACCGTCAGCAGCGCGGGAAGGCTGAAATCGGTCTCTCTCGAGCGATATTCTCCGGAGCTCATGACTGCGCTGATTTGGTGAATTTTTCGCAAGCCTTTGAAACAAATGAGATTTCCGGTCGAGAGGCCTGAACACTTCGACTGGAGTCGCGTTCAGTCTGGTGGAACTGACGTCGAAATTTCGCCGGCCTCAGGCTTTCAGCCCATCTCGTGCTTCTGCGGTGCGGCACTGTAGTAGTTTGTGCTGGAAGGGCGGAGAGCCGCGCCCTTTCCCGCCTGAGATGCTTGGTGCGGTTCTCCCTCTCGTGGAGGAGCGCGGTCGAGAAGGGGCGTATGCCGCAGACATCGGGCGATCGACGCGACCGCGCCAGGCTGCTGCATCACCTCACTTCGAGGATGCGCACCTCTTGGATATACGCGCCGGCGCGATACTCGACTTCGTCCCCGACTTCTGCACCGAGGAGCGCTCGGCCGAGCGGTGTGTGGGTGCCGATCATGCCGTGTTCGGGGTCGTGCCCGGTCTCGACGAGCGTGATCTCGAGCTTGCCGCCCCCATTGCCGAGCTTTTCGAGGCGCACGGTATGGCCAATCCGGATCGGGGTCGCGCCCGGTGCGGCGTCCTCAGCTTCGCGCCTTGCGGGCTTCGCTTCGGTCACCGCTGAGGTCACAGCGCCATTCGCGGTGCCTTTGAGGGGTCCCGGGGCAGCCGCCTCTCGCTTGGCGAGACGCGTGAAGAGGTCGTCTTCGAGGGGAAGGGTTTGCTGACGTGCACGTCGGCGCTCCGGCGCGCGGGCGGCCGGCGTGGCCGACTCATCGACCCGTGCCGTTGGAGAGGCTTCTTCGGACCCGGGGGCCGCGGCTGCGTCGGCCACTTCCGCTTTGGCCGCCGCATCGTCTTCCAATGCCTCCGGGCGTAACGCTTCTTCGGTCGGCGCGACGGCCGGCTCTGCCGCCGGTCTGACGATCCGGCCCAGTGCGCTGTCTTGCTGCGTTTGAGGCGCCTCGACCTCGATATCCTGGGCAGTTGTCTTTGCGTCAGCGGCGGTGCTGGTGCCCCAGGGATCGACGAGAATCGACTCGGTGAAGCGCTCGTCGACTGCCGCGGCACCGATCGGCTCAATACCGAGACGATTCAGTGCGTCCTGCAGGTTCCGCCACCAGAACTCCTTGTTCGATTTCCACTGGCTGCCGAAGACGCGCCAGAACACCCAGCCAGCGCGCTCTAGAGCGGCCTGGCGGGACATGTCGCGCTCCCAGACATCCGGGCCGTGATATTGGTCGCCGTCGAGCTCGATGGCGAGTCGGCGATCCTCCAGCCCTTCGACGACGAGATCGATCCTAAAGCCGCCCGCTGCAACCTGAGGTCGGACACGGTAATTGGCCTCCATAAGGCGCTGGAGCACTTCACGTTCGAAGCCGCTGTCGCAGCGCTCGAGAAGGTCGGTTGCCTCTTTGCCGGTCGCCCCGCGACCCTCGGGCATAGGGTCCGCGAAGTGATGCAGGATCTGCGCCTTGATGTCAGTCGGGCGCAAATCTTCGAGCGAGACCGAGCGGACGAGGTAGAGCCTGTCGCGGGCCCGGCTCATGGCCACGTTGATGCGCTGCTGGTCGGCCTTGCCGGTCTGCGCAGTGGCGTTGCCAGGGGTGGCGACCATCGACAGGAAGACGATGGAACGTTCCTGGCCCTGCATGGTGCGCGCGTCGCCGTATATGATGCGCCGCTTCTCGATCTGTTCGGGGCCAATCCGCTCGTCCTCAACCAACATGCGGCCGATCCGCTCGGCCTGCTCGTTGCCGATGAGCGAGATCACCCCGATGTCGCGACGCTCGTGTGCGGGGTCCTCGATCAGCTGCGCGATCTCGTCGACGATCCAGCGCGCCTCCGAGGCATTGGTTTTGCCGTGGCGCGTGGCGCCGTGGATGTAGACGTCGGCCAGGGGTGGGTCGAAGCGCTCGGAGGCCTTGGGCACGCGGAGCGGAACGAGCGCGTTGTTGTAGAAGCGTGTCGAGAACTGGATGATCGGCGCCACGCAACGAAAGTGCTCGCGCAGCATGACATGACTGTCGGGATGCATCCGCTTTGTGATCTCGAATATCGAGGAGTTCTGGTCGATGAGACTCGCGTTCGGTAGGCCGTCGAGGAACTCGGCGCGCAGCGCGTTGATCTTCTGGTCCGCAATGCCAACCACGGACGGGCTCACCTGCTCCTCGTCGCCCACGACCAGGATCTTTTTTCCGCGTGCCAGGGCGGCGAGCGCGGTGATGTCGCTCTGCGAGGCCTCATCGAGGACCACGAGGTCAAAATCGCCGAACTCCGGGGGCAGCTGCTCGGGGATCTTGTATTCCGGCATGATCCAGACTGGTGCGGCCGAGGAGGCTTTCTTGGCGGCCTCCTGCGCTGCGCGAATGAAGCGCGGCGCTCGCTTGCCCTTGCCGGTCCCGATCTTGGAAATGGCTTGAGTGAAGGCTGCCATGGCGCTGCGGATGGAGCCCGTCATGCGGCCCTTGAGGCCCAGCAGCGTGCGAGTGCGGATGAGCTCCTCGAAGAGCCTGCGGCGGCGCACCATGGCCTCGGATTTCGTGCGCCGGTGATCGTCGCCGTTGCCGAGGGCGACGATGCGGTCGACACGCGCCTTCAATTCCCCCCAGGCCCAGGACGCGGCCCAGGTTGCAGGGATGAGATCGGGCGCGCTCTCCGGGGTTGCGCGCAGCCGTGCCACCCAGTCCGGCACCCCCGCCTCGGCGAGGGTGTCGAGATCGCGACCAAGCTCGTCAAGGCGCTTGGCGACCTCGGCCAGACGCCCGAGCTCGCGGGTGATCTCGCCGCGTGCCGCGACGATGTCACGGGGGTCGGTTTTCTCCTGCCCGAGCGCATCGGCGAGGTTCCGGAGCTCCGCTAGCACGGGGAGCGTGCTCGCGCCGGCGATCTCGCGCAGCCGAGTGAGGGCCGCGGGGGCGACGTAGTCGTCGGGAAGGTTGCCGCGGATAGCGAAGATCGCGCCGCTGCAATCGAGACCCACGCGGATCGCGTCGAGATCGAGGCCATAGGGAAAAAGTGCTGCAAGCGCGTCGAATGCAGGCTTAAGTCGGTCAGCGATCTCGAGGGCGGTCTCGATCTCGGCTTGCCTGTCTATTAGATGCCGGGCGATTTCCCAGGCGCGCGCCGGAACTGCCGGCATGAGCTTTTCGGAGACGAATGGCCGAAGTGCGTCGCCGGTATTGGCCGCGTCGCGCTCAAGCCGGCAGGCCTCGAGAACGACCTGCCAGTCCTCGTTGGAGGCCGGCGGCGCGCCGTCAAGGCGCACCGAGCCGATGGCGGATTTGAGCGCACCGTTGAAGAGACCGAACCCCACGGGTTTCTGCCCGGAGGCACCGCGCGCGGTGGCTTGCTTAAAACTCTCCTCGCCGCAGGCGCCCCGCTCGAAGCGGACGCGGGCGATGCCCTCAAGCGCGTGCTTCTGTGCGATGAAGTCGAGGGTCGCCGCGATGGCATTGCGGTCGATCGGGCCGACTGGCTCCAGCGCGCGGACAGCAAGGCCTTTCGCGGCGCTCGGAGCCGCTTCGATCAGGACGCCTAGGGCCTCGAGCTCGGCGAGCACCGCGCGCGCTTGCGCCTCGGCGCCGGCGCTGTCGAGGGCCATGGCGGGCACCGCGCTGTAGTCCACGATCTCGCGCGCGTTCCAGGCACGCTCCGTCTCGTGCGCGGCGATGATCTCGGCCGTGGTCGGCAGGTCATCGGGCTCCGGGAGGTCGGCGCCAGCATAGACGATGTCGGCGGCGAGCGCAGGCATCCTGGTGAGGAGCCGGCCAAGGAGATCCTCGAGCTGAGCCGGCGGCGCCTTTCTAGGCCTGTCGGTGAACCAGTCATGCGCCTCGGCGCTCTCGGCCAGGATGTCAACGAGCTCCATCGGCGTGTGGTCCGCGCCATCCCAGGTCAGATGGGCGAGGTTGGCGCGCGCGATCTCGGCAAGATCGTCGTCCGCCTTCTCGGCGATCCGGTCGCATTCGACGATCTGTCGCTCGAGCTGGACCTTGCGCGCCAGCGCCTCGTCGGTGTCGAGATCCACCACTTCGCGGGAAAGCTCGGACACGGCTTCTTGGAGCTGCTGAGCGCTCTCTCGGTCGGTGCCGACCGAGGCGATGACGAGCGGCTGGAGAGCCTCGGGAAGCTTCTCGCGGACGGCGGCGATGGCCTCGGGGGTCCGGGCGGTGACGAGCACGCGTTTTCCCATGGCCATCTGGTGGCTGATGATGTTGGCGATCGTGTGCGACTTGCCGGTGCCCGGCGGGCCGGAGACACCCACGACATGCAGCTTGGGGTCGTCGATCATGTCGGAAATCTTGCCCTGCTCCTCGTTGAACGGGAGCGGGAAGAAATGGACCTTCCGGCCGGCTGCGAAGGGGTCGAGCGGCGCGGCGTCACCGCCCGATGGGGCGGCACCGCCCGGGCTTCGGCGTGGCTCGCCGGAGGCGGATGGCTCCCAGCCCTTGACCGTGGCGCCGCCGAGAACGGCGCTGTCGAGCCCGAAGGCGGAGACGTCGGACCTGGGCTTGTCGGGCGGGGGCGCGGCATAGCCCTTGATCGAGGCGGGCACCTCGGTGGCCTCGTCGTCAACGCGGGCGCGCAGCGCGTTGAGATCTTGGACGCGCGCCTCGCTCGACCGGGGCCGGCCAAAGATGGCCCAGCTGGAGGTGATCCTGAGATCCTCTCCGGCTGAAGTGAGGCTTTCGCCGGCTGCTAGATCGTCGCGGCTGATATGGGTTGCGCTGCTGGCAAGGTTGCTGGCCGCTGTGTCGAGGAGTGGCTCCCAGACGGTAGTGAAGGGTGAGAATTCGGCATCGCCCTTGAGAAGCTGCACGAGCCGATCTTGGAGCTCGCTCTGGAGCTTGGGAGACCCGTTGATGTCGAGCTCGAGATAGGGTTTCAGCGACAGGTGCGGCGCGAGATCGCGCGGACGGATCGCGATTGCGCCGCCATCTTCGACCTCGATATCGACCAGTTGCTCGATGAGCGGCATGTCGACCCGCTCTGTGCCGCGAATCCAGCGGCCAATTCCGATGCCCCAGACCAGCTCTGGCGGCGTGCCTTCGGAGGTGTGGATCGCGGAATGGATCTTGAAGAGATCGTTGTAGACTGAGATCGCGCGCCGGACCGGGCGTTCCTGCAGGGCCCAGTCCGACCAGGCCCCGCCCGCGTAATGCTCGTAGTCGCGCCGCATCTCGACCAAGGTCTCGGCATGAAGAACCACCCGCACGCGGTTCTCGACCTCGATCCCGTCCTCTACAATCGTATGCACGTCGTCAGGATTCAGCAGTCCACCCTCGGCGAGGTCGGATGCTTCGTCGATCGTCACCTCGACCGCGATCGCGGGCTTGATCTGGGGCCGCCTGTTGGGATCTGAGGGTGTAGAGGTGAGGAATTGCGCTACGTGCTCGTCCGGATCGGGAGGCCTAGTTTCCCTCTGTCTGTCGATCCGGAGCCAGGCGCCGTCAGCGCAGTCGAAGTAGAGCCCCGGCAGGCCGCCGAGATCGCCTTCGTGAAACACCCCGAGGCCTGATTGCATCGCCATCTGGACCTTGGATCGCGCGGTCAGAACGCCTTGGGCAAACCCGAGAAGCCCGGAGAGCTTCCGGCGGTCTTCGGGGGAAATGTCGTTGTCGGCGATATTGCTATCGGTGGGCATAATTGGCGCGGAACCCGTAGTCTTCTGGTTGCATTTGTCCAGTGAAACCGGTCCCCGGGTCAATCGGGGACAGGCAGTCTGTGCGGGTTTTTCGATCTCTCGCCCGGAAATATTGGCCGATCCCGATTTCTCGAAAGCGGCAAGCCATCATTCCAGTCGCCCTGGTAGTGGGGGAGGAATCGCCTGCGTCGGCGCGCCACCAGTCCTTGCTGGGGCTGCAGAACCTTGAGAAGAGCAGGATGGCTATGGGGCCGCAACGAATATGGACGCCAGCCTACCCCATGTCACGATCTCGAAGGCGCGGCTGAGCAGCCCCCCGGTTTTCAGGGAGACGGAAAGATTGGAGGCGTCCGGCGCGAGCCCGCCCCGGGTGGCCGCAGCCTGAGACCAGACCTACGCTGCGTTAAGGGCGAAAGAGAGGGTTGCGGACCAGACCGGCCCAAGTCTAACTGTGCCGCTGGCATCTAAGGCGATATTTCCGGTGGACCTGCGGACCGTCGTACACTTACGTTTGAAACGCAGCACTCGATTAGGGAATTGAGCAATCTCGTGCCGGACTGGTCCCCATGACTTCCTTTCGTTTCTTCCACTCTGCCGACATCCATCTCGACAGCCCACTACGCGGCCTTGCAGGCCAAGAAGGTAACGCCGTTGCGCGCGTGCGTACTGCGACTCGCGAGGCGCTTGATACGCTGGTCGGATTGGCCATCGAGGAAAAGGTCGATTTTGTTGTCATCGCCGGGGACCTTTATGACGGCGACTGGCGGGACTACAAGACCGGGCTTTTCTTCGCCGCACAGATGGGGCGGCTCAACAAGGAAGGTATCCCGGTCTATTTGCTCCACGGCAACCACGATTCCGAAAGCCAGATCACCCGGCGGCTTGAACTGCCCAATAACGTCCGTGTCTTCGGCACACGCAAGCCGGAGACATTTGCGCTCGACGAGTTGAAGGTAGCGCTGCACGGGCAGAGCTTCCGCCAGCGTGACGTTACGGACAATCTTGTGCCCGAGTACCCGGCGCCCGTTTCCGGTGCCTTCAACATCGGGGTCCTACACACAGGACTCGGGGGCATGGGCGGCCACGAGAACTACGCCCCGTGCGCAATCCAAGACCTGACCAACAAGGGCTACGACTATTGGGCGCTGGGGCACGTGCATCAGGCAAGCGTGCTGCACGAAAAGCCCCACGTCGTCTTCCCCGGCAACCTTCAGGGCCGCCATGCCCGCGAGGAAGGTACCAAAGGCGCAAGCCTCATCACTGTCGAGGATGGTGACATCGTCGAGGTGACTACGGTTCCGTGTGACGTGGTACGCTGGGCAGTGCTGACGGTTTTACTAGACAGTGCCAGAAACGTAGGCGACGTAATCGATCAAGTTCACGACGCCGTGGAAGCCGCTGCCAACGAAGCCGATGGGCGGCTTCTGGCCTGCCGTATTGTGTTGGAAGGTCGGACTAGCGTTCACAATCAGTTGGTTGCTTCTGAAGATCGTATGCTGGCCGAAGCCCGCGCTGGTGCCCTTGGCCTGGGCGATGAAGTCGCTTGGGTGGAAAAGGTGGTCATCGGCACCCAGCCTGAGATCGATGCACAGACATTGACCGAGCGTGAAGACGCTATCGGTGAGCTACAGCGCATGTTGCAGGAAGCCATGGGGGACACGAACCTGCTGGCGCAGATCGAGGACGATATCGGCAAGCTCGTGCGCCAGCTGCCGCATGAGGTTCGCGGCGACATCAGCGACAGCTTATTGAAGGCCGCTGTTGACGGTGACTATGCCGCGTTGATCGGCGAGGTTTCCCCGTATCTCTCCGCACGGCTTACGGCACAGGGGGATTGAGCGTGCGGATACGACGACTCGATCTCTTGCGCTACGGCCACTTCACCGAGAGGTCGCTTGGGCTGCCTGCCGGCACGTCGGACCTTCACATCATCTTCGGCCCGAATGAGGCCGGTAAGTCCACGGCACTGTCCTCCATCGAGGATTTTCTGTTCGGCATCCACGGGCAGACGCCGTACGGGTTTCTACATGATTACGGCAGCATGCGGATCGGTGCCGTTCTGGAGAACGGCAGCGATGTGCTCGAGCTGCTGCGGAGAAAGGGTAAGAAGGACACGCTGCTGGAACCAGAAGGTTCGCCGGTGCCCGGTGGAGAGGCCGTACTTCGCCCATATCTTGCAGGCGCGGACCGTACATTTTTCGAGCGCATGTTCAGTCTTGACCACATTCGTCTTGAAGCCGGCGGCAGGGTAATCCTAGAGGCCAAGGACGACGTCGGTCAGATGCTGTTCTCCGCCGGTGCCGGTATCGGAGGTCTGCGGGAGCGGTTGACACAGCTTTCCACCGAGGCGGACAGCTTGTGGAGTCCGGGGCGGCGTGCACGGCATCGCAAGTTTTCCATCGCCGAAGACAGGCTGGATGCCGCCCAGCGGGTGCTGCGCGAGCAGACACTCAGTGCTGCAAAATGGCGGGAACTAAAAAACGCGCACGACGAGTCTGAAGAGGCCTACGGCAACATCGATAAGGCGATCAGCGACGCGACAACCACTCGGAACAGGCTGAGCCGGATTCGACGGGTGTTTCGGGACGTGCGGCGAAAGCAAGAGCTGGACAGACTTCTGGAGGAGCTCGGCGACGTTATTGCCCTGTCCGACGACGCGGCCGGGCTTGTTGCCGAGGCTGAGCGCAAGGATGCCGAGGCGGCTGCGCGTATCGGCACGCTGACAGTACAGCTTCAGCGTGCCGAAGAGGCGCTGGAAAAGCTGACTTATGACGAGACGATTATCCAGCGGGCAGCGGATGTCCGCCAAGCCTGCGAGAGACGAATCGAGATCCGTGTTGAGAAGGCCGATCTCCCAAAGCGCGAGGCCGAACTTCATGCTGCAGAAAGCAAGCTGAAAGACGATGCCGCCGAACTTGGCTGGCGGGATGGGAACTCAACCACGTTGATCGAGTGCATTCCGCCGCGGCCAAAGGTCAGTCTCGTGCGGTCGCTGCTCAACCAGAAAGGTGAGCTGGAGAGCGATGTTTCCGGCGAGACACGACTACTGGAAGAAGCGAAGGAAGAACATGCCTGGCTGAAGGAAGAGTCTGCCAAGGCCGGTGAGCCTGTTGATGCGTCACGAATGGCCATAGTGCTGAAGAGCGTGCGCGAACAGGGTGACATCGCCGGTCGGGTGCGCTCTGCGACAGAGGGGCTGAAGAACGCCAACAGTCGGGTAGCACGGCGGCTTGGTGCACTTAATCCCGGTCTTGGCGATGAAGCGGCGTTGACCGGCATGAGTGTGCCGGCGCGAGCAAAAGTGCATGCGCTGCGTGAAAAGCGGGATGACTGGCAGCGGAGGCTGACAGAAACGCAGCAGCAGGCTGCATCCGTTCAGCAAGAGCTGGACGGTGCCGTTGCAGCCCTTGAGCGGGCCATACGGGATGAGCTGGTGGTCACTGCCGAAGAGCTGAAGGACGCGCGCGTTCGCCGCGACGCTGTGTGGCAGCTGGTGAAGCTCAAGCACATCAAGGGTCAGCCGATTCCGCCGGATCAGGCTGAGCGGTATAAGGGCCAGATCGATGACCTGGCCGGCGCCTTCGAGCCAACCGTTATCAAGGCCGACGAGCTGGCCGACCGGCGCTTTGACCATGCCGAAGCCGCCGGTCGCATCGCCGAAATCAGGCGCAAGATCGGCGAGCAGGAGACCCTTCTCGGTCAGGTGCAGGACAATGAGAAGAAGCTTGTGGAGGAAGGCGATCAGCTGAAAGCCGACTGGATCGCGCTGTGGACCGGGGCGCCGTTTGAGCCGGAAGCGCCTGAGACCATGCTGGAGTGGTTGGACGACCGCAACGAGGTGCTATCGGCCATTGAAAACCGGGACGAAGCTGAAAGCGCGCTGGAGGCTGCTCGTGGAGAAGAGCAGGCGGCAAGGCAGCAGCTGATTGGTGAACTGGCTGCGCTGGGTGTCGATGTCGGTAGGCTGGCAGCTGACGGCTCAACCATCATCGTCGAACGGGCAGCGGAAGAGCTGCGGGTTCGTGAGTCCGCGGCCGACAAGAAGTCGCAGCTGGAAGAGGGTGTCGCGAAAGCCGACAAGCTCGTGGCGCGGCGTCAGCGGGACCTTGAGGGGGCGAAGAACGCGCTGACCGAATGGCAGAAAAACTGGGCTGCAGCGCTCGGTGATCTTGGCCTTGCCGTCGATACCGCTGCCGAAGCCGTTGATGCCCAGATCGGCATTATCGATCAGATGCGAGAAACGGCCGGTCGGATCAATTCGCTGCGACACGACCGAATCGAGAAGATTCAAAGGGATGTTGCCGACTTCGAGATTGTTGTCAGTCAGCTGGTACAGGTTGTTGCGCTGGACCTTGCCGATGTGGCGGCGGATGATGCTACTTCGGCGCTGGAAACGCGGCTCAACGAGGCCGAGCGGATTCAGGGACTGCGGAAGAAGCAGGACGAGGACGTCGAAGGCCTGAAAGAGCAGATAGAGACGCTTGAAGGTCAGCGGCGGGATCTGGCGGCTTCCATCTCCCACCTTAGGCAGACCGCAGGCGTCGATGACAATGACAAGCTGAAGGCCGCGATCGAGCGATCAGACAATCAGCGGGCGCTTTGGGAGGAACGGCAGAAGGTCATAGAAAAGCTTCAGCAGGACGGTGACGGCAAGACGGTTGAAGAGCTGGAAGCCGAGTGCGAGGGGCAGGCCATCGATGAAGTGGCGGCGCAGGACGAGTCACTTCAGGCGCAACTGGAAGACTTGAGAATGCAGCAGGGCGAGTCAGGCGATATCCGCTCGCAGGCACGCCAAGCGTACCAGGCCATCGGCGGCGATGATGCGGCCGCACAGGCTGGGGCAGCGCGGGAAGAGGCGCTGACTGAAATGGGTGAAGCGGCGGAGCGGTACGTTCGGGTGAAAACGTCCGCTATCCTGCTGCAATGGGCCATCGACCGCTACCGTCGGGAGAAGCAGGCGCCGCTGCTCAAGCGCGCAGGACAGCTGTTTCAAATCATCACCGCCGGCTCGTTCACCAGCCTGCGCGTGGACTTTGATGACCAGGATCACGCCCACCTCACCGGGGTACGGCCGAATGAAAGCGTTGTGCCGGTGTCCGGCATGAGCACCGGCACAGCCGATCAGCTATACCTAGCGCTGCGGGTTGCCTCGATTGAAGACTATCTTGAGCGGGCGGAGGCGCTGCCGTTTGTAGCCGACGACCTGTTCATCAACTTCGATGATGACAGGGCGGCGGCCGGATTTCGGTTGTTGGGACAGCTGGCAGAGAAGACCCAGGTACTGTTCTTCACGCACCATCAGCATCTCGTGGAAATCGCGGAGGCTACTCTAGGGGATTCCGTGAACTGTGTTTCGTTGAACGAAAGGGTTACTATGGCGTCGACATAAGTCGAGGTAAAGACCGTGTACTTTGCCGCCCGGAATAACTGCCCACCGCCGACCGTCGGGCCGAGGCGGAAACCTCGCGATACACTGCTAATGGAGATTATACATCCCTGCGGGCAGCGTGCGCTGCAAGAAAAGGTCAGCCAAACACTGTACCGATCACGATTGGCAGCTTCTTTTGATCAGCGCGAAGTGGGCCGGCTGTTCTGCCCATGCCGCCGGGAACGGCTCCAGCACCCGCGCCAGAGTCACCTCCGGCCCATGCTTCCCGTCCAAGATCGCTTCAACGATGTCGGGTGCGAGCAGTGTCAGGCGCAGCACGCGGGTCATGTATGAGGTCGCGATGCCCTCCCGCTCGGCCAGTTCGGCGATGGTGGCGAACTCACCCGACTCGAGCATCTGCTTCCAGCGGAACGCGCGGGCCAGCGCCTTGACCAGCGTGCTGTCCGGCATGCGCTCTGGTCGGACATGGTCGGGCATCTGCATCTCCTTCCGCCCGCCGCGTTTCACGATGCGAAACGGAACGTGGAGCGTCATGGTTTCGGGGATCGGCGTGCCGCGGGTCATGCAGCCGCTCCAATGTATCCAGCCATCATCTCGCGCGTGAGACCGCCGAGCCCATCCATACGGAGCCGGACGTTGAGCCCATCCGTGCCGACGTCCACGCGCTCGACCAGCAGCGCCACGATGCGCGCCTGCTCGGCAGGGAATAGTTCGTCCCACAGCGGGTCGAGCTGCTGAAGCGCTGCTCGTGCGTCGGCGTCGGTGATCTCCGCGTCATGCGCCCGAGCCGCTCTCAAAGTGCCCGCCACGATCTCGGGCTGGCGGAAGACGGCGCGGAGCTGGTCGATGACGGCCGCTTCGATCTCGCCCGCGGGCACGCGGCCGACAGGGCAGGACCCCGCGCCGTGCTTCAGCACTGTCTGGCTGACGTAGTAGCGGTATAGCCTGTCCCCCTTGCGGGTATGCGTCGGTGAGAACGCGGCGCCATCGGGACCGAACAGCAGCCCCTTCAGCAGCGCGGGCGTTTCGGCGCGGGTACGTGCGGCACGCTTCCGGGGGCTCTCCTGCAGGATGGCGTGAACCTTGTCCCACGTCTCGCGGTCGATGATGGCATCGTGCTCGCCGGGGTAGCTGTTGCCCTTGTGGACCGCCTCGCCGACATAGGCGCGGTTGCTGAGCATCCGATAGATGTACTTCTTGTCGATCCGGTTGTCGCGGGGCGTCCGGAGACCCCGCATGCCGACCTCTCGCGCCAGTTCGGTGCCCGAACCGATCTCAAGAAAGCGCGCGAAGATCCAGCGCACATGCGCAGCGTGCTCTTCGTCGACCACCAGCTTCCGGTTCTCGACGCGGTAGCCGTATGGTGGCACTCCACCCATCCACATGCCCTTCTTCCGGCTGGCGGCGACCTTGTCACGGATGCGCTCGGCCGTCACCTCGCGCTCGAACTGGGCGAAGCTGAGCAGGATGTTCAGCGTCAGCCGCCCCATGGACGTGGTGGTGTTGAACGACTGCGTGACCGAGACGAACGTCACGCCGTTCCGGTCGAACACCTCGACCAGCTTGGCGAAATCCGCCAGTGAGCGGCTGAGGCGGTCGATCTTGTAGACCACCACAACATCGACCAGCCCGTCCTCGATGTCCTCCAGCAGCCGCTTCAAGCCGGGCCGCTCCAGCGTGCCGCCCGAGATGCCGCCGTCGTCATACTGATCGCGGACCAGCACCCAGCCCTCGGAACGCTGGCTGGCGATGTACGCCTCGCAGGCCTCGCGCTGAGCGTGGAGGCTGTTGAACTCCTGCTCCAGCCCTTCCTCGGAGGATTTTCGGGTGTAGACGGCACAGCGGAGCTTGCGGACGACCTTCGATTTCTCCGGGGGCTTCGTCATGTCTGCCTCCGATGGTTCTTGAGACCGAAGAACGTCCAGCCGTTCCACCTCGTGCCGGTGATCTCGCGGGCGATCGCCGAGAGCGAGCGGTAGGGCCGGCCCTGCCATTCGAAGCCCTGGGCCGTGACGGTGACGAGATGCTCGACGCCCTGCCACTCGCGGATCAGCCGGGTTCCGACGATCGGCAGGCCTTCCTGCCGGCGTCTGCGGCCCGGTGCGGTCTCCGTCCCGATCTCGTCGCCCAGTTCCTGCAGGCGCTTCATCGTCTCGGGTTTCAGCCCACCATAGGCCAATTCCTGGATGCGATAGGCGAGGCGGCTCTCGAGGTAGCGGCGATTGAAGGGCGGCGGTTCGCTGTCGAAGAGATCGCGCCACTGCTGCTTGAGGTCTGGCGTGGGCGTCGTCTTCAGCGCGGCCAGGCGCGCGGGGATGGGGTCGGTCATGCAACTCTCCGTCGGCTCAGATTTGCATGACCGCTCCGGCCGGGCGGGTTGTGTAGCGGAATTTCTCCAGCGTGTGCAGATAGTTCCCTTGACTGCCGGGCGCGGAGGCGGATCAGGCCGAGGGCGAGAAGGCGGCAGATCTCTGCCCGACGCTCCTCCGGGCGCATGTGGCGGGGATGGAGCGGATTCTTCATTTCCTGGCCCCGACCGACTCCAGAGGGCGTGGCCGCAGCCCCGTCCAGCCACGTGCGCTGCGGTTCCGGAAGGGCCTGTATCCGAGATCGCGCAGCTTCTCACCGAGGTCACGGGCGCTTCCCGGGTTCAATCCGAGCGATTCCGCCCGGAGCCGCCAGCTGGCAAAAAGCTCGGCGCTGCTCGCGTGCAGCTGCGCGCCTACTTCGCAATCCTCGGCGATCCACTGCGCCACGAAATCCTCACCGTCGAGGTAGCTCGAGCCGGCCTCGTGCACCTTTCGGGGCGGCCGCAATCCGCTCTTCTGCCAGGTGAGGCAGCCCTCCAGCATCCACCCGAGAATCCCGTCGCGCTCGCCAACGAGTCTTTCGCGGAGGCGTGTGTCCCGCCGTTCTTCCGGGATCACCGTATCGAAGGGAACGAGTTGCAGGCGTCGGGCCATGCTCATGCCGCCCCCCGTCAGGCGCGGGCGATGATTGCCGGAAATGAGCAGTTTGTATCCCGGGGTCGTCTCGTAGTACGGCCGGTAGAGCTGCCGGATGGCGATCCGGTCACCACCGGTGATCGCCTTGATCCTTGCCTCCGACCATGGCCGGCCTGCCTCGGTCTCGGTGGCGATGGCCATGCGCGCCCCCTCGAGAGCGGCCAGGTCGATCGGCTGCCGATCGCCACGGGATGCCATGAACGTGTCCATCGGTGCCGTCCGGGAGTAGGATCCGAGCACATCGGCAAGCACCTCGAGGAAGACGGTCTTGCCGTTGGCGCCGGGCCCATGAAGGAAGAAGAACGCCTGCTCGTCGGTCCTGCCGGTCAGGCAGTAGCCGGCAACGCGCTGCAGGTACGCGGCTATCTCTCCCTCGCCACCGGTGATCTCGTCGAGGAATGCCATCCAGCGCGCGCAACCGTTTCCGGGCGAGGCCCGGGTGATCCGCGTCAGTTTCAGCCCGGGGTCGCCGGGCGAGACTTCACCGGTGCGCAGATCGATGACGCCGTCGGGTGTGTTGAGCAGCATTCCGTCGGCATCCCAATCGGCGCCGGCGGCCGAGATGCGCGGATCGCACCGGGAAAGCCGCTCGACGGCACGGATGGTGCGATCACTGAGCAGCCGCCTGCGGTCGGACGCCGTCTGCCCGGTCGCCGCCTCCTCGCAAAGACTGCGGCAGAGCTCCACGACACGGTTGGTCTCGTCGGGTTGCCAATGGGAACCCGTCCAGGCGAGCCATCCGAGGCCCGGCACATGGCGCCAGCCGTTGGCGTGTTCATCGGCCAGGCGTCGCGCAAGCCCATGCTCGGTGCGATCGATGTCGTCGGGATCCCTGAGCGGAGTTCCGCCATGGTTGCGCCGGTCGACGAGTTCCAGCGCCTCGAATTCGCGCCGGAGTCGCGGCTCTTCCCAGCTCGGATCGATCATCCTGGCATTGAAGCTGGTCACCGACGCCCACGCCTCGGCCCGGGTTATCTCGCCCTGTCGGGCCCGCCGGATTTGCCTGCCGATGTGACTCGACAGGGCATCGAATCTGGTGATCCCGTCGATGCCGCCCGCACGGATCGGACCCGTCAAGGCAGGCACCACCGCAGCGCCATCTGCTCCGGGTTCAATTTCGCCGGCGATGTGCGGCATGGCGCAGGCAGCTTCCGCCAGCGTCTCCAGATCGTATGCTTCGCCTGAGTCGGCCACGATCCTCACCGGTCTGCGGCCACCCTGCTTGCAATGCACTGAGCCCGGCAACCTGATCGGCTGCTGCACCCGGGCAAGAGAAGGATCGGCGCCGACCTTGCGTGCGGCAGTCTCGCGGGCACTGCGAACCCGGTCGAGATCGGCGGCAAAGGCTGGATCGGCGAGTCGCCAGTAGAGATGCAGCTTTGCCTCACCGGAACCGGTGACGCCGCCGGATGCGACGACGAGGCTCGGTGCGCCGAGGTGCTTCGTCAGGTGAGCTCGCTTTGCCGCAATGTCGCCCTCGTCGAGATCGATCACGATCACGGCTGTCGCACCCAGGCTTCCCGCTCGCGCCCGGCCCCGCCCGTCAAGCGCCATCGGAACAACCGCGCAGCAGAGTTGCGCCTCCGCTGCCCTCGCGGCTGACCGGGCGAGCCAGGCGGTGAGCTGATCGTCGATCGGCTGGCAATCGCAACGCGGGCGCTGCTCCGGCATGCCCTTCTCGCCGAGCATCCGGAGGTCGACGAACCCGGAAAGGCCGCCGAAGACGACCTCCGCGAAGCGTCGAACGTCGTTGCTGTCGACCGCCGGATCGGACACGGGGGCGCCGGTCGCACTCATTCGTCGGCTTCCCGGTTCGCCTCGAAGGCCTCGACATCGGCCCTGCGGAAGACGATACGGCTGCCGATCCTCAGATGCCGCGGCACGTCACCGGCGGCACGCCACCGCTGCAAAGTGCGAAGGGAATGCCTCCAGCGCGCGGCGAGTTCGGCCTCTGTCAAGAAGACCGGGGGCTCATGATCACCGGAAGAACTGCCCGAATGTTTTCCCATAGTATCACCTCTTTCTCCGGCGATTATCGGGCATCAATCGGGAGCAGGCAAAAAGCGCAGCGTTACATCGGGACGCCTTGTCGTTACACGGCAAGGTCTGGTCGGGCCGGAGAATCGGCTGTCAAGAGGTCCATGCGTTACAAAAGGGGCCGCAGCGTTACAGGCTGCCCTTCAGGCCGGCATCCAGTCGCCGGCGCTCCCGGAATCAACGAATCGCGCCTCCGGATCGAGTCGGTAGCCGAACCGCTGTCCGGACCGCTCTCCGGTCTGCACGAGGATTGGGGCTTCGGGGCGCGAGCCTTCGATGCACTCGTAAGCCTCCGCGAATGCGTCGCGGCAACGCTTTGCGCGCTGGCGGGCCTTGCCCTTGGGGCCGAGCGAGCCGGACGGAACGTAGCGATGTGCCGCCGCTGCGCGGTTCTCGGCGCAATCCTCGTCATGCTGCGGCTTGAGGTCCGACACGAGCGTGAGATGGGCGCCGGTGAAGTCGCCCAAGCCGGCGATCCGCAGCCATGGACCCCGATCGGGATCGAAAACGAGGCGCAGAGGGAACATTCCCGCCGGCTGGCCCGGTAGTGGTGGCCCGTCAGGATGGACGGAGTCGATCGGCGCATCCTCCTCGGGCTGCAATGCGTCCTGCAGCAAGGCGGCCAGAAGCGAGCCGGGGGCAATCTTCCGGTCGACGATCCAGTCGGAGTGCTGGTGTATCACGTCCTCCACAACTCGGCGCACCGCCTCGCCATGCCGGCGATGCATGTGGAATGCGTCGACCAGGGCCGAGCCGCGAGCACTGCTCGGGCGGGCCGCAACCAGGTCGGCCAGTTCGGCGGCGAACTTCTCCGAAAACGCTTGCGGAGACATCCGGGCCAGGTGACGCGCGGCGTGGCGCGTCCAGTCATGGGCCATCGTCCGGTCGCGCTCACGGTCGCGCGAGCCGAGAAGCACGTCGACCTCGTATCGGCCGGGCGGATCGTGGTTCTCGACGCCGCATGCCAGCACCGCGAAACGGCGGTCGAGGCACTGGGAACAGGAACCGCAATGGGGCTTCTCCCTGCGGCGGGGCCGCACGCTGCTGCAGCTGGTCGTCGCCTCGATCAGGTCGGAACCGCCGAGATCGCGCAGCCTTGCAACGACCTCTGTCTTGGTGAGATTGGCGAACGGGTTCTCGACCGTGATCGGGCCCTCCGCCACCAGGCTCAGGAGCCCCTCGAGGCGGTGCAGGAACAGCGGGTGGGTCGTGCGCGTCGCCATGGTGCCGGCGACCTGGCGACTGATCGGCAAGTTGAGGCTGACGATGCCGTTCTCGTAGAACCTGATGCGGGAAAGGCCGACGAGGGTCGCCGCTGCGTATCCGAGTGCGGCATAGAGGAAGGATCGCGACCGCTGGGTCGTCTCGCGGGTCTCCTGTCCGATCAGATGTCCGCGCACCGGAACCCAGGTGATCCGCTTCGGGAAGCACCGCCTCAGCTTCCCCACCAGCGTCTTCTGCAGCGACGCAATCTTCGACGCCGAGCGATGCGTGACCAGCAGCAGCCGATCATCAGTCGAGCTCAGCGTCTCGAAGGCGCCCGCGAGCGAGTCCAGTCCGCCGGAGAAGAGTATCACCTGATCGACCTCGGCCGGCCGCCCGAGATCGAGGTCGCCCTGGCGCAGCACGTCGTGCGCCCGCGGGACAAAAGTGAAATCGAAGCGGTCGCCGGTCAGGAAGCCGAGCGTTTCGACCAGAGGCTCCTGCGCGGATCGCCAGAATTCCGGATCCCTGACCGGGACGACGAAGCGGAAGTCCCTGTACCATTTCGAACCCATCTCCGAGCGGACCGAACCACCGCGGCGAGTCAGCGAATCCGCCGTGAAGACCGCCGCGGCCAGGAGCAAAAGGTCGAACGTGCGCGGTGACATCCGATAGATGATGTTCTTCGGAATGCCGACGGGGCGCAGCATGAAGGTCGGAAGCTGCTCGTTGATCACCACGCGAAGATCGTTCGGACCGGCAGGCGCCGCCGCGTTTACGACCACCCTAGGCATGAACGGCATCCCGCTGGTGGCGCAACTCCTCTCCGATCCTGTTCATGGCCAGGGCCGAATAGGCGGCAGACCTCTCGCTGGTAATCGTGCCCTCGCGTTCGAGCGTCCTGCCGTACCACGCCGCCGAGAACTCCCGGATGATCCGGGTGGCGTCGCCGCTGTATTGCTCGAGCGCTCGGTCGAACGCATCGCGATCGGTGAGCGACCGAAAAGGTGCGTCGGGGCCGATATCCACCGAAAGCTTGCGGTCGAGCCAGGATCCGAGCGTGTCAGCAAACAGTCGACCGAAGAAAGCCCGCGCCACACCGGCGAAGCTTTCCGGCCGGGCGAGCCGGGCCGCGGCGCGCCTGACTTCCTCCGCGTCGGAATCGAACTGGCCAGGCAGCGCGTCTCCGATCCCCGTGGTCAGGGTCGCCACCAGCGCACGCCGCACCATCTCACCGAAGTCGGATCGGGTGGAACCGTGCGGCCGGCGCTCCAGGGCGGACGCTACGCCGACCGAAATATCCGCAAGCATGGGGTGCTCGGGAACCACGACTTCGAGCTCGCGAAGCCCCTCGGCGAAGTCACGGCCGCGGGCCGCCTTGGGGACGAGCGCCATCAGACGGATTGCGGATGCCAGGACCGGATCCGTCGCCGCACGCGCCAGATCCTTCTCTGCGGCGCGCGCACTCGCCGCGATCACCTCCCTGGCTGCAGCATGCTCGTTCAGAAGTGACGCGACGGTGCGCCATTTCCTGGAAGCGGGTAGCGTGGCGAGATGGATGTGGCCCATGGTCTGGTCGCGCCCCCAATCGCAACTGGTCCCCCGTTGGATCGGCTCAGCACTGCGCTGTCAATCGGGACATGTCGTGTGACGCATGTGACACAGGATTGCATACCCCCTTCGCGTGCGCGCGCATTGAAGGGTGTCTGTATCCGTGCGTCACCTGCGTCACACCTCGAACGGGAAGCTCGGAAGAGCGGCGCGAACGGCGGGTGATTTCGACGTCAAGGAGCAAGAGGCAATCGTCGCTCGGCGACGCATTCTGGCATTAAATGTCGATTATACAGCGCGTTACGTGGCGTGTTAGAATGCCGCGAAAGCGCCCGAAACGCCCCGCGGATGCTCGCCCCGGGGGGCAACCGGGCGCCCCGCCACGGAGAGCTCCGCATGCCGGTCCGCCTCGAAGCCGCCAGGAACGAGACCCCCGCCCTGGGCCTCGCGATCGACCACCGCCCTGTCGACGCCCTCATCCCCTACGCGCGCAACGCCCGCACACACAGCGAGGCCCAGGTGGCGCTGATCGCGGGCTCGATCCGGGAGTTCGGCTTCACGAGCCCGGTGCTGGTGGATGGTGCGAACGGCATCATCGCCGGGCATGGGCGGGTGCTGGCGGCGCGCAAGCTCGGGATGACAGCCGGTTGTCGGCCAGCACATAGGCCCGCTTCTGCGCCGCCGAGAGGTGGCCA
>ERZ795053.2906-NODE-2906-length-20141-cov-5.822463_pt1 | contig 20141 bp, 19 predicted proteins | sample MGYA00375137_ERZ795053 | MGnify/ENA primary metagenome ERZ795053 (study PRJEB30182, sample SAMN05720284) | activated sludge metagenome | isolation source: Anaerobic digester | place: Hong Kong | collected 2014-12-17 ...
CACCACGGCCGAGATCGCCGTGTTCACGAGCCAGGCGAGCACCCCGCCGACGCCGCCGACGTGGTGCACCTGCTCCTCGAGGTGGTGCACCTGCTCGTAGGGCCAGTGCAACCCCAGCTCGTCGAACCCCACGAGGATGATGTGACCGCCCACCCAGAGCATCGCTGCGGTGCCGATGACCGCCAGCCAGGCGAGCACCTTGGGCATCGCGGCCACCAGGGCCCGACCCGTGCGCTGCGAGCGGGGCGACTCGCGCTGGGCCAGCTTCAGCCCGACGTCGTCCATCTTCACGATGAGCGCCACCACGCCGTAGACGACGACGGTGATGAGCACACCGACGATGGCCAGGATGATCCCGCGCGAGACCAGCGGCTCGTCGATCACCTCCTTGAGGGAGATCACCATGATCTCGGCCGAGAGGATGAAGTCGGTGCGGATGGCCCCGGCGATGGTCGTCGCCTCGGCCTCGGGGCCCTGCTCGACCACCGGCTCGTCGTGGTCGTGGTCGTCGTGGCGCAGGGCGTGGACCACCTTGTGGGCGCCCTCGTAGGCGAGGAAGCAGCCGCCGAACATCAAGATGACCTCGACCACCGTGGGTGCGACCGCGCTGAGCAGCAGGGCCACCGGCAAGATGAGCAGCAGCTTGTTGCGCAGGGACCCCAGCGCGATCCGCTGGATGATCGGGAGCTCCCGGTCGGCGGCCAGGCCGCGCACGTAGGCCGGGGTGACGGCCGTGTCGTCGACCACCACGCCAGCCGCCTTCACGCTCGCCTTGCCGGCGGCCGCGCCCACGTCGTCGATGGAGGCGGCCGCCAGCTTGGCGATGGCCGCCACATCGTCGAACAACCCGACCAGACCGCCTGCCATCGTCCCCATCCTCGTGCCGCTGCGGAACCGGGAAACCTAGCGAACCGGCCCCGGGCCACGGGGAGGTGCGATGGTGGTGCCGTGACGAGCGAGGGGCGACGCGCCACGGAGGACCGCATCGCCGCGGCGGGTCGGCGCCTCATGGTCGACCACCAGGCGGTCGAGTCGATCGGGGCGCTCGCCGCCGCCGGGATCGATGCCGTGCTCCTGAAGGGTCCGGCCGTCGCCCGCTGGCTCTACGACCGGGCAGACGAGCGGGGATACGGCGACGTGGACCTCCTGGTCGCGCCCGAGGATCGGGCGGCGGCCGATGGCGTGCTTCGGGGCCTCGGCTACGAGCCGGTCGCGTCGGTCGCCCCGCAGGTGCCGCTTCCCGGCGGCGCCGAGCCCCACGCCCAGACCTGGTTCCGCCGCCGTGACGGCGCGACGGTCGACCTGCACCGCTGCCTCCACCACACCGAGCACGTCGTCGAGGGCGACGTCTGGCAGGAGGTCTGGCGCGACCACGTCCAGCTCGACCTCGCCGGCACGATCGTGGCGGTGCCCTCCGCCCGGGTGCGCGCCCTGCACGTCGTGCTGCACCTCCAGGCCAAGGACCAGCCGGGGAGCCGGGCCTGGACCGACCTGGAGCGAGCGATCGCCCGCGTCGAGCGACCGGTGTGGGACGAGGCGGCGGCGCTCGCGCGCCGCTGGGAGATCGCGGCCGAGATGGGCTCGCTGCTCGCGCTCGTGCCGGGCGGCGCCGCGCTCGCCGCCGAGCTCGGGCTCGACACGGTCGCCCCGCGGAGCCTGGTCCAGCAGCACCGCCGCCACGCGCCATCGCTCGCCCGCCTCGAGCTGCGCCTGCGCGGGGGTGGCGTCCGACATGGGTTCCAGGTCGTCGCGGCGAAGGCGAGCCCCGCCCAGGTGCGCCGGGCCACGGGTGCGGGGTCCGGCACCGCATCGCTGGTGCGGGCGTACGGGCAGCGCGTGGGGCAGCTGCCCGCCATGGTGGCCGACTGGTGGCGCCACCGCCGGCGGGCGGATCGCCTGCGCTGAGCGACGACCGCCGCGCTCAGGTCGGCGGCCCGGCGGCCGCCACGGCCTCGGCCGCGATGGCCTCGGCGTCGTCGCCCACGCCGAGCGAGCGCAGGAGGTGCCGCAGCACGCCCTCGCGGTAGGCGGCACCGCGCTCGCCGTCGACGATGCGCCGCGCCGCGATCAGCAGCGACCCCACCACGACGTCGAGCGTGGCCGCGGTGGGCGGCTCGGCGAAGGCCCCCGACGCGTGGCCGGACGCCAGGTCGTCGCGCAGGGGGGCGAAGCTGCCTTCGGCGATGAGCGCCTGCTGCACGGCTTCGAGCCGCAGGGCGACCCGGACCATCTCCGGGGCCTCGGCCGCCCGGGCCAGGACCCGGGCCGAGATGGCGGCGAAGCGCCGGGCGGGATCGGGCTCGTCGACCTCGGCCGCCGCCTGGGCGGCGAAGGCGGCCACCACCTCGGGGGCGAGCGCCGCGATCAGCTCCTCGCGGTCGGCGAAGTGGTTGTAGAAGGTGCCGTGCGACATGCCGGCGCGCGCCGCGAGGTCGGCCACGGCGAAGCCCTCGCCCTGCTCGGCCAGGACCTCGAGGGCCGTGTCGAGCAGGAGGCGGCGGGTGCGGGCCTTCTTCTTGTGGCCGCGGGTGAGGACCGGCTCGGCGGTCGGGCTCGCCATGGCCGAGACCGTACCATGCGTTGACAATCTCTCCAATATTGGAGAGATTGTCAGTCATGACCCCGACGCCCTCGCTCGTCCTCGCCCACACCACCCTCGCCGTCCGCGACCTCGAGGCGATGGTCGCCTTCTACGTCGACGTGCTCGGGTTCCACGTCACCGATCGGGGCGCGCCGGCACCGGGCCTCGACGACATGGTCTTCCTCTCGCAGGACCCGGCCGCCCACCACCAGATCGTGCTGGTCCGAGACGACGACGCCCGCCCGGCGAGCTTCGTGCTGGCCGACCACCTCGCCTTCCGCACCGCCACGCTCGACCAGCTGCGCCAGGTCGGCCGGCGCCTGGAGGCGGCGCAGGTCGAGGGGGTGATCCCGATCTGCCACGGCAACGCCTGGTCGCTGTACTTCCCCGATCCGGAGGGCAACGGGCTCGAGGTGTTCGTCGACACCCCGTTCCACGTCGCCCAGCCCTTCGCCGACCCCCTCGACCTGTCCATGACGAACGACGAGCTGCTCGCCGACCTCGCGGCCAAGGTGGCCGACCGGGACGGGTCGCAGCCCTTCGACGACTGGCGCACCGCCTTCGCCGCCCGGCTCGCCACCAACGGGGAGGCCTGAGCCGTGGACCTCGACATCGCCGGTCGCACCGCCATCGTCGCCGCCTCCAGCCGGGGCCTCGGCTTCGCCTGCGCCGACGCGCTCGCCCGCGAGGGCGTGGCGGTCACCCTCAACGCACGCGACGAGGCCGGCCTGGCCGACGCGGCTGCCGCGCTCGTCGAGCGCCACGGCGCGACCGTCCGCACGGTCGCGGGCGACGTCGGCGATCCGGCCACCCGAGACGCCCTGCTCGACGCGTGCCCGGCGCCCGACATCCTCGTCACCAACAACGGCGGTCCCCCTCCCGGCCGCTTCGCCGACTGGGACCGCGCCGCGTGGATCGCGGCGCTCGACGCCAACATGCTCGCTCCGCTCGATCTGATCCGGCGCGCGCTCCCCGGCATGGTCGAGCGGCGGTTCGGTCGGATCGTCAACATCACCTCGGCGATGGTGAAGACGCCGCTCTCGCCCATGGGGCTCTCCACCGGGGCCCGCACCGGGCTCACCTCGGTGGCCAAGGCGCTGTCGAAGGACGTGGCCTCGGCGAACGTCACGATCAACAACCTGCTGCCCGAGCGGATCGACACCGGTCGCCAGCGCCAGATGGCCGAGCTGCACGCCAGCCTCGCCGGCATCACCGTCGAGGAGGCCTACGCCCACATGGCCACGACGGTCGCGGCGGGCCGGCTCGGTCGCCCCGAGGAGGTGGGCGACGCCTGCGCCTTCCTCTGCAGCGCCCAGGCCGGCTTCATCAGCGGCCAGAACCTGCAGCTCGACGGCGGCAGCAGCGCGGGGCTGATCTGAGGTGGACGCCGAGGTCGAGGTGCCCATCCTGATCGTCGGCGCCGGGCCCGTGGGCCTCACCGCCGCCCGCCTGCTGGTCGACGCCGGCCACCGGTGCCTGGTGGTCGAGCGCCGTGACGGCCCGCAGCGCCGCCCCGCCGCCCACGTGGTGAACGCCCGGACGCTCGAGGTCTTCCGCCAGGCCGGCATGGACCTGGCGGCGATCGAGGCCATCGCCAAGGACCCGGCCGACGCCGGCCACGTGAACTTCGTGACGACGCTCACCGGCGAGCTGATCGGCCGGCTGCCCTTCGAGCGCCAGGGCGACGAGTGCCTGGCCCACACGCCGACGCCGCTGCGCAACATCTCCCAGCACCGCCTCGAGCCGATCCTCGCCCACGAGGCCGGGCGCGCCGGCGTCGACCTGCGCTACGGCACCGAGTGGGTGGCGAGCGAGCCGGACGACGCCGGCGTCACGTCCGTCGTGCGCGACGTCGCCACCGGGGCCGAGACCACGGTCCGCAGCGCCTACCTGCTCGCCGCCGACGGGGCGACGAGCCCGGTGCGCCGCTCGCTCGGCATCGAGATGGTCGGCCCGGCGAGCATCCAGAGCTTCGTCGCCATCCACCTGCTCGTCGACCTGCGGGCGCAGGTGGCCGATCGCCTCGGCGTCCTGCACTTCGTGCTCGACCCGTCGTGCCCCGGCTCGTTCATCGCCCACGACCTCGACCGGGAGTGGGTCCTGATGGTCGCCTTCGATCCCGCCGAGTCCATCGACGACTACGACGACGAGCGGTGCCGAGCCCTCGCGCTCGCCGCCATCGGCGATCCCGACGTGACCGTGGAGGTCGCCGGGGCGGGCACCTGGCACATGACCGCCCAGGTGGCCGAGCGGCTGCGCGACGGGCGCACGTTCCTCGTGGGCGATGCCGCGCACCGCTTCCCGCCCACCGGCGGCATGGGCCTCAACACCGGGGTGGCCGACGCCCACAACCTGGCGTGGAAGCTGGCCGCGGTGCTCGACGGGCGGGCGCCCGAGGCGCTGCTCGACACCTACGAGCCCGAGCGCCGCCCCGTCGCCGCCACCAACTGCGACCAGAGCACCGCCAACGCCTTCAAGATGCTGCTGCTCGCCGAGGCGCTCGACCTCGGCCCGACCAGCACGGCCGACGACCTGGCCGCCGTGCTCGCCGATCCGGCCCGCCGCCCGGCGATCGACGCCGCGGTGGCCGAGCAGGCCACCCACTTCGACATGCTCGGCCTCCAGCTCGGCTACGTGTACGGCGGCGAGCCGATCACCGATCCCCGCGCGTTCGATCCCCACGCCGAGGTGGGCGCTCGCCTCCCCCACGGCTGGCTGGCCGACGGCCGCTCCACGCTCGACCTCGTCCCCCGCGGCGAGCTGGCCCTGCTCTCGGCCGCCGACCACGAGGCCTGGGCGAAGGCGTGCGCCGACGCGCCGGGCTCGGTGCGCCACGTGCCCTTGGTCGGCGACGGCGCGCCGGACCGGTCGTGGCTCGAGCGCTGCGGCCTCGCCGCGGGCGGCGCGCTGCTGGTGCGCCCCGACCAGCACGTGGCGTGGCGGGCCGACCCCCGCCCCGGCGACCCGACCGGCGCGCTGGCCGAGGCCGTGGCCACGACGCAGCGGGCCGGGCGGGCCGGGTAGGGCTGCCGGTCAGGTGGCGGGGGCGTCGTCGTCGGCGATGCCGCCGAAGCCGAGGCCGAAGAACCCGCCCATGCGGGCGTTGGTCGGGGTGTTCACGAACACGACGAGGTACTCGTCGCCCTCGACGTCGAGGTCGTCGGTGACCGCGATCTCCACGTAGGCGACGGTCTCGCCGGGGGCGAAGGTCACGGTGCCCGACGCCGCCACGTAGTCCGCATCGGGGGTGGCCTGGCCGGCGGGGGCGCCGTCGGCGAAGCCGGTCGCCCACTCGGCGGTGACGGTCTTGCGCGACTCGTGGTCGAGCGTGATCGGGATGCGCAGCGTGGTGGCGTCGCCCTCGCCCACCGTGGCCGAGCCGGGCACGATCGTGATGGTCCGATCGTCGTCGAGGATGCCGCCGAAGCCGAGGCCGAGGAACCCGCCGAGGTGGCCGTTCACCGGCTCGCTGAAGAAGGCGAGCAGGTACTCGTCGGCCTCGAACGTGGCGTCCCCGTGGACGGTGATGGCGACGGTCGCCTCGGTGTCGCCGGGGGCGAAGGTGACGGTGCCCGAGGCGGCGTCGTAGTCCGTACCGGGCGTGGCCTGGCCGGCCGGAGCCTTGCCGCCGGCGACGCCGGTGGCCCACGAGGCGCTGACCGGCTGGTCCCACGCCTTCGACAGCGTCACCGGGATCTCGAGCGTGGCGGTGCCGGTGTCGCCCTCGACGACGGTGGCCGACCCTGGCACGATCGTCGGCTCGGGCCCCTGCGGGCCGAGGTCGAGGTCGCACGACACCGTGCCGCGGTAGAGGGCGTGGCCCTCGAAGCCCGCGCCCGAGAGGCCGTCGTCGGACCACACCGCCTGGCGCACGCCGTCGGCGCACGTGGCGGTGGGGGCGACGGCGAAGCCCTCGATGTTCACGTTCGGGAGCGCCGCAGGGCGCCCGTACACCGCGTCGGGCACCAGGGCCCCGGCGGCGTCCATGCCGAGGACGGTCGACGAGACCGAGCAGGTGTTGTCGCACAGCGCCCAGATGCGCTGGAGGTCGGCATCGAACTGGACGTCCATCACGTGGCCCATGCCAGTGTCGACCACCGCCACCCGGTGGTGCGAGCCGTCGCCGGCGAGGGCGTAGGCGTAGAGCTTCCCGTCGTTCTCCAGGGCGGCGAAGAACAGGCCGGTGCCGTGGCCCGGGTAGGCGGCCGGGTCGTAGGCGGCGCCGGTCGACTGGTCGACGAAGGCGTTGGCGACCAGGTAGGCGTCGGGCACGAAGGTGATGCCCTCGAAGCCGAGGTTGGCCTTGGTCTTGTCGCCGCCGGGCACCACCAGCTCCGGGAAGTCGGCGGTCAGGTCCCACTGCTGGGTGGGCTCGAGCGTCGAGCCGGCGACGGTGGGGTCGTAGCGCAGCACCGAGTTCAGGGCGAAGGTGTTGGCGGCGTTGTCGCGCTCGGTGGTGACGTACAGCGCGCCGTCGGGGCCGACGGTGAGGCCCTCCGAGTCGGGCTGGCCGGTGCCGCCGGGGAAGGTGATCTGCTTGCCGGCGCCCCAGCCGTCGGCCGGGTCGGGCACCCAGATGCCGCCCTGCTCCACGAGGCGGAAGATCCAGCTCTTGTTCTTGACCGCCCACAGGACGCCCGGGTCGCTCGGGTCGAACACCAGGCCGCTGATGTCACGCCCCTCGGGGCCGGTGGTCGTCTTGAACGCGCAGGCCTGGTCGCCGACGGCCACCGTCGAGCCGCCGGGCCAGGGCTCGGCGCCGGCCGCCACCGGCCCGGTGCCGCTGGCGGCTTCGGGCTGGCATGGCAGGGTGTTCGGGTTGCCGGTGCCGTCGCCGCCGACGATCGTGACGGGGCCGCAGGTGCCGAGCGGCGTGGTGCCGGGCGACGCCACGTCGCCCGAGGTCGATGCCACCGAGCCTCGTCCGTCGCCGACCGTCGACAGCGCCCACAACCCGACGTTGTTGGCGCCGAGCCCGAGGCAGCTGGTGGGCACGCCCGAGGCGCCCTGCGTCCGGATCGTGCCGGCGAAGGTCTGGTCGCCGTAGGTGAGCCGGTCGGCGAGCGTGGTGCCGTCGAAGAGGTTGATCTCGTCGCCACGCCCGAGGTTGGCGGTGTTGCCCTCGGCGATCGGGACGGTCGGCGCCAGGCCCCACTCGGCGCGGAAGGCGGCGGCGGTGCCCTCGATGACGAGGCCCGACTGGCCCGGGGCCAGCGTGCCCAGGGCAGCCAGCGAGAACGTGCCCGGCGTCCGGCTGTCGTCGTCGAACGAGTAGGTCGCCAGGTCGACGGACGTGCCGCCGATGTTGGAGACCTCGACGAACTCGGTGGCGCTCGAGCCCGGGCTGTACATCCACTCGGTGATCACCACCTGGCCCGGGCCGGCGGCCTGGGCGGGGGTGGCGAGGGCGAGCGGGAGGGCGCTGGCCGCGGCGACGGCGGTCAGGGCGGCGAGGGTGCGAAGGCGGGGCCGGTGCATGGCCCGTGGTGTACCGGAGCCAGGCGAACGCACCCCCGCCGCCGGGTGAACGTCGGGCGGCGATCGGGCGAAGCGTCACCGCGCCGCCGTGGGCACGGCGGCCGATCGCCGGGCGTCCCGAGCACGCCCGCGGCGGGTGTCCTAGGTTCTCCGCCGCGGGGTTGCACCTGCGTCACCCTCGAAGGTGACGCAGGGCCGGGTCGGTCGTCGCCGCGCACCGGCCGGGGCGTGGCGCCGCGCCAGCGTCGACGACCGAAGGGCTCCCCCATGACCACCCACCATCGCGTCCGGCTCCTGCGAGGCCTCCTCGCGGCGGCACTCCTGGCGGTGGGGTTGGCCACGTCCTCGGCGGCGACGGCGGCGCCGCCGCCCGGCGCGACCGGTTCGGGGATCGACCTGGACGAACTGAGCCGGCTGGCGGTGGGCTACACCCACGCCTGCGGCATCGACGGCGCCCGTGACCTGTACTGCTGGGGTACCAACGCGTCGGGCGAGCTCGGCACCGGCACCACGACGGCGAGCTTCGTGCCCGTCGCGGTGGCGGTCGCCGGCACCCCGCTCCAGGGGAAGGACATCGAGCGGGTCGCGGCCGGCCGGGAGTTCACCTGCGCGCTGACGACCGACGACGTCGTGGCCTGCTGGGGCGACAACTCCGAGGGCCAGCTCGGCATCGGCTCCAACGACGACAGCCTCGTGCCGGTCGCCGTGACCGAGACCGGCTCGGTGCTGGACGGCGCCAACATCGTCGCCCTGTCGAGCCAGTACCAGCACATCTGCGCCCGCACCGCGGGTGGGGCGGTGGCGTGCTGGGGCCTCGGGTCGGTCGGCCAGCTGGCCAACGGCGCCGTCGGCGACCAGACGGTGCCGACCGACGTGGACCTCTCGGGCACGCCGCTCGCCGGGACCACCGTCGCCGAGGTGAGCGCCGGATCGTTCAACACGTGCCTGCTCGGCGCCGACGGGACCGTCGGGTGCGCCGGATCGAGCTTCTCCGGCGCGCTGGGCAACGGCACGACCGGGGTGGCGACGAAGGTGCAGAGCCCGACGACGGCCGGCACCGTGCTGGAGGGCAAGTCGATCGATGCCGTGACCACCGGCCGCTACAGCACCTGCGTCACCACCACCGACGACGTGCTGGCGTGCTGGGGCATCGGCGACGACGGCCAGATGGGCGACGGGGAGACGACCAACAACACGGTGCCGGGCCCGGTCACCACGGCGGGGACCCCCTTGCGTCGAGCCCGATCGTCGGCTTCGACAGCGGCTGGGACCACCACTGCGGCCGGACGGCCGCCGGCACCGTCGTGTGCTGGGGCGACAACTTCAGCCGGGCGGCCGGCGCCGTCGACGACGTCCTCGTCCCCACCGCCCTGGGCGTGGCCGGCACCGTGCTCGACGGCGTCGCCGTCACCGAGCTGGCGAGTGGCGTGTTCGGCAACTGCGCGCTCGGCGCGTCCAAGCAGCCCGGCTGCTGGGGCATCCTCAACGTCCGCGGCGACGGCGGGCTCACGTTCACCGCGACCCCTGCCACGGTCGCCCTGACGTACGGACCCCCCGTCACCGCCCCCACGATCACCTCGGTGACCGGAGGCGAGGAGCAGATCCAGATCACCTGGGACGGCCCCACCGACGACGGCGGGGCTGCCATCACCCAGGCGCTCGTGCGCCAGTACGACGGCGCCACGCTCGTGGAGACGTTCGAGGTCGGGACCCCGCCCGACGGGTCGGGCGACTACGTCTTCACGACCAGCCCGGGGACCTACCAGCTGACCGTCGCGGCGAAGAACGTCGAGGGCGAGGGTCCCGAGTCGGCGCTGTCGTCCTCGGTCGTGGTCACGTCGGCCGGCCCCAGCGACGAGCCCTACACGGCGATCACGCCGTGTCGGATCCTCGACACCCGCGTCGCCGGCGGCCGGTTGATCGATCGCGAGATCCGCGACGTGCGGGTCACCGGCTCGGGCGCCGCGCTCGCCGCCCAGGGCGGCCTCGCCGGCGGGTGCGGCATCCCGGACGGGGCGACCGCCGTCGAGGCGTCGATCACCGCCGTGGACCCGCTCGACTCCGGCTTCTTCCGAGCGTGGCCCGCCGGCGAGTCCATGCCCAACGCCACCTTCATGAACTTCGACCGCGGCATGGACATCACCAACACCGGTTCGGTGACCATCGCGCTCGACGTGGCCAGCGAGGCCAGCGAGCTGCGCATCCGCAACTTCGGCGGGGCCAGCCACTACGTCATCGACATCCAGGGCTACTTCGGCGGGACCCGGGCGATGCGTCCGAGCGCAGGGAGCCCGGCGGCGACGACGTCGGCGGCGCCCTCCGAGGCGTCGGAGTACCAGGCGATCACGCCGTGTCGGATCCTCGACACCCGTCAGGCGAAGGGACCGCTGGCCGACCGCGAGATCCGGACGGTCACCGTCATCGGCGACGGTCCCCAGTTCGCCGCCCAGGGCGGCCTCGCCGGCGGGTGCGACATCCCCGCCACCGCCGTGGCCGTCGAGGCATCGGTGACCGCCGTCGATCCGCTCGACTCGGGCTTCTTCCGGGCCTATCCGGCGAACCAGTCGATGCCGAACGCCACGTTCATGAACTTCGACCGGGGCATGGACATCACCAACACCGGGGCCATCACCATCGACCCGAACGACGAGACCGACCATCTGAAGATCCGCAACTTCGGCGGCACCAGCCACTACGTCATCGACATCCAGGGCTTCTACCTCGCCGAGCCGAACATCTCGGCCAGCGTGGAAGCCACGACCTCGGCGCTCAGCGCGGGCCAAGCGACCTACGTCGGCATCACCCCGTGCCGGATCGTCGACACCCGCAAGGGCAGCGGCCCGCTGGTCGATCGCGAGATCCGCAACATCCGCGTCCTGAGCGGCGGCCAGGTGTTCGACGAGCAGGGCGGCACCTCCAACGGGTGCGAGATCCCGTCGGATGCGGTGGCGGTGGAAGCGTCGGTCACCGCGGTGGACCCGCTCGACTCCGGCTTCTTCCGAGCCTGGCCCAACGGCGAGTCGATGCCCAACGCCACCTTCATGAACTTCGATCGGGGCATGGACATCACCAACACCGGGGCCATCACGGTGAACCCCGACAGCAGCGACGACCTCCAGCTGCGGATCCGCAACTTCGGCGGCACCAGCCACTACGTCATCGACATCCAGGGCTACTTCCTGCCTCGCATCCGGTGAGCGGCCGCCGTCCGCCTCGGTCTCAGCCCCCGAGGTGGACGGCGTTCGGGCCGAGCGCGGCGAGGAAGGCGTCCGCGTTGACGTTGTCGTGGACCAGCGACGACGTGTCCCACCACCGACCGTCGTCGACCTGGACGATCAGGTGCCGCTTGTCGGGGCCGGGTTGGGGCTCGTCCCACCAGAGCACCCGGAACGTGGGGCGATCGAGCGAGAGGAGCTCCTCGCGGGGCGTGAAGCGGAACCCGCCGCTGCGCCCGAGGATCAGCCGCTGGTCGCTGACCGCGGCGAACGGGTCGGTGACGCCGGGGAGCACCCGCGACTCGGGCACCACACCCGCGGCGGCGAGGCGAGCGCCGCGCGCGTCGGCCAGACGGATCCGATGGCCCTCGGCGGCAGAGAACGAGGCGTGGTCGGCCTGCGGGTACCGGGCGAGGACGCCCCAATCGACGAAGGCCTCGCCGGGCCGGGCCCGCTCCTCGAACCAGGCGCGGATGAGGCGCTCGTGGCGGCTCACGGCGACGCCGTGCCCCTCCAGTCGTGCATCGAGCCGTCGGGGCCGAGGGCCTCGACGAACCGCTCGGCCTCGGCGGCGGCCGCCACCGTCTTGCCCATCAGCTTGGTGGCCGCACCGAGCCCGGCCCACGACCCGTCGGCGAAGGCGACCAGGACGTTGGCGAACGTGGCGGCCGGCGCGGCGGACGCGTCGTTGATCCACCACCAGGCGCGGAACTGGCCCCGGGGCGCGGCGTGGAGCAGGTCCTTGGGCCGGGCGCCCCACATCCCACCGATCGATGCGAGCAGGAGCTGCCGCTCGGTGAGCACCGCGGCCAGGTTGGCGACGGGCGAGATGCGCCGTGCCGGGTCCCAGCCGAGGCGCTGGGCCTGGATGTGGAGGTCGGCGGGGTGGTCCGAGCCGATGCTGTCGGTGCCGTCGCCGACGCCGCCGTTCACCGGGCCGCCGACGAGGAACGCCACGAGCGACTCGCCGGGCGCGACCTCGCGGATCCAGGCCTCGACCTTCTCCCGCTTCACCTCGAGGAGTATCCCACGCTCACCTCCGACGCGCTCGGGCCGTCACCCGGCGATGATGGGACCGATGCCCACGGCGAGATCGGCCGGGGGCGCCCGACCGACCCGGAGGACGCCGTGCGCTTCGCGTTCAAGACCAGCCCGCAGGACACCACCTGGAGCGACCTGCTCGCCGTCTGGCGGGAGGCCGACCAGATCGAGCGGTTCGAGTCGGGGTGGCTGTTCGACCACTTCTACCCGATCTTCTCGGACTCGTCGGGCCCGTGCCTCGAGGGGTGGACCACGCTCACCGCGCTCGCCCAGGCCACCGAGCGCCTCCGCCTCGGCACCCTCGTCACCGGCATCCCGTACCGCCACCCCGCCGTGCTGGCCAACATGGCCGCCGCCCTCGACATCATCTCGGGCGGGCGCCTCGAGCTGGGCGTCGGCGCCGGGTGGAACGAGGAGGAGGCCGCGGCGTACGGCATCGAGCTCGGCTCGCCCAAGGTGCTGAGCGACCGGTTCGAGGAGGCGTGCGAGGTGCTGGTCAGCCTCCTGGCGAACGAGACCACGGACTTCGCCGGCGAGCACTACCGGCTCACCGGTGCCCGCAACGAGCCCAAGGGCCCACAGCGCCCGCACCCGCCCATCTGCATCGGCGGCAACGGCGAGAAGCGGACCCTCAAGACGGCGGCCCGCTTCGCCCAGCACTGGAACTACCTGGGCGGCCCGCCCGAGGAGTTCGCCCGCCTGCGCGACGTGCTGCACCAGCACTGCGCCGACGTCGGCCGCGACCCGAGCGAGATCACCCTGTCGAGCCACGTCTGGCTCGACCCCTCGGGCGACCCCGGCTCGGTGGTCGACGCCATCGGCGGGCTGGCCGAGGTCGGGCTCGACCTGGCGATCGTCTACCTGCCGCCACCCCACACGCCCGCCGTGCTCGCCCCGCTCGCCGACGCCCTGGAGGCGATCGCCTGACCGCGAGGCGGGCGGCGATCAGCGCGCCGGGATCGCCGAGACGAGGCGGCGCACCGCCTCGGCGTGGCGCTCGCGGAAGTCGTCGAACTGCTTGGTCCACCAGACCGCCGCGCTGAAGCTGTTGAGCTCGATAGCCACGAACCGGCCGTCGGGCGCCTGCATCAGGTCGACGCTCATGTGCCCGTAGCCGAGCTCGGTGGCGTGGGCGCTGAGGGCGCGCATCGGCTCGACGAGGGCGGCCGGCGGGTCCCACCGGGATCGCTCCCCGTAGGCGCCGGCGATCCCCTTGCCGCGGCGATCGGCGAACAGCTCGCGGATCGACGGCGACTCGCTCTTCCAGCCGAGCAGCACCTCGCCGGCCATCACCTCGACCTTGTACACGTCGCCGTCGGCGGGGTTCACCTCCCGGCACAGCACGTCGAGCTCGGGGTTCCAGCGCATGCGTGGCACCGACCGTCGGCCGAAGACGCAGACGCCCTGGCCTCCGAACGTGAACGACGGCTTCAGGATCAGCCGGTCCACGTCCCACCGACCGAAGAGGCGCCAGACATCCCACCGGGTGGCGGCCAGGGCCCAGTCCATGGTCGCCACGCCGGCGTCCTCGAGCCAGCCGAGGGTGGTCGGCCGTGGCGTGGGGGTGCCGCCGACGACGACCGGGGCGAGGGTGGCGACGTCTTCGCGCCGGTAGTTGGTGACCACCACGTCCCACTCGGGCTCGGCGCCGTCGGGCCGGGGCGCCGGGGTCTCGTGGATCACCCCGACGTCGAGGCCGGTGGCCCGCAAGCGGTCGCCGATGTCCTCGTAGAGCTCCTGCGCCTCGGGATCGATGGCGTTCAGGAGCAGCACCCGCAGCGCGCCGTCGCCGGCCGGACCTCCCACGTCCCGCAACCTAGGTGCCGCCCGGCGCCGCCGCTGAGCCCAGGTGCCTCAGCCAGCGGGCGATGCCCCGAAGGCGACCTCGGTGATCTCGTAGCGGAAGAACCGGCCATCGGCTTCGCCGCGCGTCCCCCACTCCCAGCCGACGGTGCCCGAGCCCGCCACCATGACGGCGCCTGGCGCCTCGAACCGCGCGTCGACCGATCCACCGAAGGGCACCAGCTGGGGCGGGTGGGCGGCGTCGTTCCATCGCATCAGCCCGAGCTCCACGAGCGCCCCATCGTCGTCGACGACCACCTCGACGTCGGTCGGCCCGCCAGGCCCGGGGAGGGTCACGGTCGCCCGATGGCGATCCCGAGGCGCCCAACGGGCCCCCGCCTGTGGGGTGAGGGCGGTCGGCAGCCAGGCCACCGTCTCGGCGGCGAGGCGGCCGTGGGCGCTGCGAGCGATGTCGGGCCCCGAGCCGCGGACCACGGGGATGCGACCGTGGAGACGAAACTCGATCCGGGCACCGTCGGGACCGAGGGCGTCGGCCCCGACGAACCGGACGAGGCGTCCACCGACCACCGGTGCCCACACCAGGCCGACGCTCGCCCGCAGCACCTGGGTGGCCCTGAACGGCATCCATCGCCCACCGAGCGAGATCTCGCCGCGCATCGACAGGCGCACCACGCGGTGGAGCTCTGCCCCGCTGGGCACCGCCGCCGTGAGCAGGCGAACCGCCGGCTCGGGGAGCCCTTCGAGCGTCCCGGGGTCGAACGAGCCCAGCGCGCCGCCAGGCGGTCGGTCGAGCGCCGCCCAGGTGGACGCGGCGAAGCGGCCCGCGGTCCTCGCGCTCGGTCGGTCGTCCACCTCCTGACGATGCGCACCGACTCGGGGCGCACGCCAGGGGCGATGGACCTCTCGGTGCTCCGACCGGTTCCGGCGGTGCTCAGAGGAAGGGGGCGAGGAGCTCGCGGATGCCCTCCGGCAGGTACGTCTCCACCGGCGTCTCGGTCGCGTCGACCAGGTCGGCGAGAGCGGTCGAGACCTCGGTGGGGTCGAGCTGGTCGGTGAGGATCACCTGGCGCACGACGGCGTGGAGCTCCGTCGTCTCGGTGTCGCCCTCTTCGATGAAGGCGGCGGCGCCGTTCACCATCTGGTCGTTGAAGCCGGTGCCGTACGGGCCGGGGTTGACCTTGGTGACGTCGATGCCGTGGGGTGCCAGCTCGGCGCGCAGCGACTTGGTGAACGCCTCCACCGCGTGCTTGGTCATGCTGTAGGGCGACCCCAGCGGCGAGGCGAAGAAGCCGGCGACCGATGACACGTTGATGATCCGCCCCCACCCGCGCTCGCGCATCGACGGGATCACCGCCTGCGACAGCGCCACCATGCCGAAGACGTTGACCTCGAACGAACGGCGGACCTCGGCGAGCGGGATGGACGCCATCGGGCCCACGATGCCGACGCCGGCGTTGTTGATGAGCACGTCGACGCCGAGGTCGGCCGCGCCGGCCACGTCCGCAGGGTCGGTCACGTCGAGCTTCACGGTCGTGAGCTCGGGGTGCTCGGCGGCGAGGGCCGTCGCCTGGGCGTCGGTCTCACACGCGGCCACCACCTCGTGGCCACGGGCGGCGAGCTCGATGGCCGCGCCCTTCCCGAAGCCCGACCCCGCCCCGGTGATCAGGACCTTCCTGCGCGCGTCGCCTGCCATCGTCGGTCCCCCATCGGTCGTCGAACGACCCTCGTGGCCGCCCGGGGGGACGCTAGCCACGAGCACCGCCCCGGGCCCGGCCCTACGCTGCGCGCCGTGGGGAGCGAGCCGCCGGTGACGGCCAGCGCGCCGGGCGCCCGGTTCGTGCCGAGGACGGGCGAGGGATGGCGCGACCCGTTCCCGATGTACCGGGACCTGCGCGACCAGGATCCGGTTCACCACGCTGAGGGCGGCGACCACTGGGTGCTGTCGAGGTTCCGCCACGTGTTCGACGCCGCCCGCGACACCGAGCGGTTCTCGTCCGCGCAAGGCCTGACGTTCCTCTACGACGACGTGGCGGCGGCCGGCCTCGACGCCGTGCGCCCGATGGTGTTCCTCGACCCGCCCGACCACACCGAGTTCCGCCGGCTCGTGGCCAAGGGGTTCACGCCCCGGCAGGTGGCCGAGATCGAGCCCGCGGTCCGGGCGTTCGCCGTCGAGCGGATCGAGGCGCTGCGCCACGACGGTGGTGGCGACATCGTCGCCCGCCTGCTCAAGCCGCTGCCCACGTTCGTGGTGGCCCACTACCTCGGCGTGCCCGAGGCCGACCGGGCCCGGTTCGACGGGTGGGTGCACCGGGTGGTGGCCGCCTCGGCGACGGGCGACGTGATGGCGGCGTCGGACACCGTGGCCGAGATCTACGAGTACTTCACCGCGCTGATCGAGTGGCGGCGGGCCGATCCGGGCGAGGACGCGATCTCGCACCTCGTCGGCGCCGGCGACGCGGCGGGCGTCGATCCGCTGCGCATCCTCGGGTTCGCCTTCACCATGATCACCGGCGGCAACGACACGACGACCGGCCTGCTGGGCGTGGGGCTCGAGCTCCTCGGGCGCCAGCCCGACCAGCAGGCCCGCCTCGCCGCCGACCTCGCCCTGGCCGACGACGCCGTGCAGGAGCTGCTCCGCCTCACCAGCCCCGTCCAGGGCCTGGCCCGCACGACCACCGTCGACGTCGACATCGACGGCACCACCATCCCGGCCGGGCGCAAGGTGCTGCTCCTCTACGCCGCCGCCAACCGCGATCCTCGCGAGTTCGGCGACGACGCCGACGTCGTCCGCCTCGACCGCCGAGCCCAGCGGATCCTCACGTTCGGCTACGGCGCCCACCACTGCCTGGGCGCCGCCGCCGCCCGCCTGATGGGGCGCGTCGTGCTCGAGGAGCTGCTCGCCCGCTGCCCCCGGTACGCCGTCGACGGCGACGCCGGCACCTTCGCGCCGGGCAACTTCGTCCGCTGGTACGACTCGCTGCCCTTCGCCCCGTCGGGCTGAGCGACGGTCGCCGGGACTGCCCTTGCGCGGCGATCCCGCTCGTGCTTATCTACAACCATATGGTTGTAGATAGCGCCGAGGCCGAGCGGACCGACCGGCTCTTCCACGCGCTCGCGGATGCCACCCGGCGCGACATCGTCGTGCGCACCCTCGAGGGCGAGCACTCGGTGTCGGCCCTGGCCCGCCGCTACCCGATGAGCTTCGCGGCCGTGCAGAAGCACGTGGCCGTGCTCGAGGGCGCCGGCCTCGTGAGCAAGCGCCGGCAGGGGCGCGAGCAGCTCGTGCGCGGCGAGGTCGACGCGGTGCGACGAGCGTCTCAGGCGCTCGATGCCCTCGAAGCGGTGTGGCGAGGCCGCGTCGACCGGATGACCGAGATCCTCACCGACCCCCACGGAGGCACCGAACCATGACCGTCACCGACGTCCGCAAGGACCCCGACGCCCTCACCCTGGCGATCACCGTCTCGCTCGACGCGACGGTCGAGCGGGCCTGGCAGCTCTGGGCCGATCCCCGCCAGCTCGAGCGCTGGTGGGGCCCGCCGACCTACCCGGCCACGTTCGTCGACCACGACCTCACCGTCGGGAGCCGCATCACCTACTTCATGACCAGCCCGGAGGACGAGCGCTACTTCGGCTGGTGGGAGGTGCTGGCGGTCGACGCGCCCCGACGCCTCGAGGTGCGCGACGGCTTCGGCGACGAGACCGGCCAGCCCAACGACGAGCTCCCCGTCGGCACGATGGTCGTCACGCTCGGCGAGCACGACGGTGGCACCGAGATGGTCATCACGTCGCACTTCCCCACCCTCGAGGCCATGGAGCAGGTCCTGGCCATGGGCCAGGAGGAGGGCATGGTCCAGGCCCTCGGCCAGATCGACGCGATCCTCGCCGGCACCCCCTCCGGGGCCTGACCGCTGGTCGCTCGCCTCGTCCCGGCTACGGCTGGTCGTCGGGGAAGGTGAAGCTCTTGTCGTACGAGCCGTAGTCATTGGTGGTGATCCCGCCGGCCTCGGTGCCCTCGTAGGTCTCCTCGCCTTCGGTCACCTCGATCCGCACCTCGCCTCCATCGGCGACGGTGATCAGGCCGGCGTGCGCGGCCGCGGTGCAGATCGACGAGTCGGCCGTGTACGGGTCGCTGCCCCACACCGAGCCCGCCTCGCCGTCGGCCGAGCACGAGACGTCGAGGGTGTCGCCGGGCTTCAGCTGGCTGTCGCGAGCACTCAGGCGCCAGGACCCGAGCCCCGCGGTGAACTCGACGCTGCCGGGCTCCACGTCGGGGAAGGTGAACGAGCCGCCCCAGCTGCCGTAGGGCAGCGACTCCACGCCGTTGGCCACCCCTCCCTGGTACGAGTCGAGGCCCGGCGCGATCTCGATCGTGACCTCGCCGCCCTCGGCGGCGGTGATCAGGTCGAGCTGGACGGCGGCGGTGCAGATCGACGAGTCGTCGGTGTAGGTCTCGACGCCCCAGATCGTGGACGCCTCACCGTCCGCAGGGCAGCGGTAGGTGAACTGCTCGCCGTCTTGGCCCCGATGGTCCTGGGCGTCGCCGTCCCAGACGATGTCGACGATGTCGCCCGACGCCTCCGAGGAGGCGGTCGTGCTCGAGCTCGCCTCGGTGGTGGTGCTGGCCTCGGTCGTGGTGGTCTTCTCGGCCTCCTCCCCGCCCGATGAGCTGCAGGCGGCGAGCGAGCCGGCCACCACGAGCGTGAGGGCGATGGCGGCGGGACGGAGGCGATGGCCGGTGCGACGGAGGGTCATGGATCGAGCATAGGACCCGGCTCGAACGCCGGTCCCGGACCACGCCCGGGTGCCGTCACGCGGGTTCGAGGGCGATGAGCAGCTCGTGCAGGAGCGCGGCGAGCTGCTCGCGCTGCTTCGCCGGGAGAGCGCCGACGATCTCCAGCTCCGCCTCGGCGTGCAGGGCCATGGCTCGGTCGATCAGGTCGATGCCCGCTGGCGTCAGGCGCACGAGCGACCCGCGCCGGTCGGCGGGGTTGGGTCGGCGTTCGATCCAGCCACGCTTCTCGAGCCGGTCCAGGGCGGGGGTGAGCCCGCCGGAGGTGATCATCCGCGTTCGGGCGAGCGCGGTCGGGGTCAGCTCATGGGGCGCGCCAGCCCGTCGGAGCGGGACGAGCAGGCCGTAGTCGCCGTCGGAGAGACCGAGCTCGTCGAACGCCGCCGAGAACCGACGCTGCAAGAGGTTGGCCAGCCGCACGATCCGTCCCGTGATCGCCTTGCCGCTCGGGTCCAGGTCGGGGCGCTCCTCGCGCCACTGCTCGACGATCCGGTCCACGGCGTCCAAACTATCTTTGTCCAAAGCTACTTGACTCCTTGCTTCTTGAGATTTACCTTGATATCAAGATACTCGCTTCCAAGGAGAAGGCGATGGATGCCTCCCCGATCGTTCGCCCACCCGCCTCCATCGAGGTGGCGTCGTGAAGGTCCGCCTGCTCGCCGCGACGGCGATCGCGCCGTCGGTGTGGGGCACCACCTACATCGTGACGACCGAGCTGCTCCCGCCAGGACGGCCGCTGCTGGCGGCGGCGCTCCGAGCGCTCCCCGCCGGCCTCGCCGTGCTTGCGATCACGCGCACCGTGCCGACGGGCTCGTGGTGGTGGCGCAGCACCGTGCTCGGCGCGCTGAACTTCGCCGCCTTCTTCTCGCTCCTGTTCACGGCGGCCTACCGCCTGCCCGGCGGGGTCGCCGCCACCATCGGGGCGGTCCAACCGCTGATCGTGATGGCCCTCGCCACCCGAGTCCTCGGCGAACGGGCCGGTCCGGCCCGCTACGCGGCCGCGTTCGCGGGCGTCGGGGGCGTCGCCCTCCTCGTGCTCGACGGTGCCGCCCGGCTCGATGCGGTGGGCGTCGCCGCTGCGCTCGGCGGCGCGGCGAGCATGGCGGTCGGGAACGTCCTCGTGCAGCGCTGGGGGCGTCCCACCCGACCCCGGGCGTTCGCCGGGTGGCAGCTCACCGCCGGTGGCCTGCCACCCGGCGAACGCCCGAGATCGGAAGAGCACACGTCTGAA